>ERZ791815.3-NODE-3-length-366768-cov-40.272186_pt1 | contig 366768 bp, 323 predicted proteins | sample MGYA00510302_ERZ791815 | MGnify/ENA primary metagenome ERZ791815 (study PRJEB30046, sample SAMN00791995) | human gut metagenome | study: EMG produced TPA metagenomics assembly of the A metagenome-wide association study of gut microbiota in type 2... | reverse complement strand
CACTGTGAAAAGTTTGTGGGTATGAGAAGCTTGTTTCGTTGCTGATACCCACGCTAAGGAAAGTTTGAGGGTATGGGAAGCTTATTCTATTGCAGATACCCAAATCGTGAAAACCGAAGGTATAACATGGAAGCTTTATATTCCATAACGCAGAACTCCCGGAGTATGCGGTGCCATGTCGAAGATGTTTGTCGGAGGATGTTGATATTTTCTAGAAAAGTGCTGAAAGACAGGGGGAAAGCGGACACGATGTCCGCGTCAGCCGATTGTCGACATGGATGTCGACTGTAGGCGGCCCCGTCATGACGAGAACTACTCATCACTTTTCGTAGAAAATTCACATCCGGAGACCTTACATCGAGACATGTGTATCGCATGCTCCGGGAGTTCGTGGGTTGTATGGAACCCCTACGATACGAGCCATGCACTCAATTCATAAATGTGTCGCAAAGGGCGCTCCACATTTATTTCATTGACGGCTGTCGAGTGTGTCCGTTGGACGCACGGTATAAAAATAGAACGAAACAACCTCTTGTGTGAGCAAGCTCCCACCGAGGTATTCCGTTCTATTTTTGCATGGCTCGTAACTTTCAATTTACTTGTCTTTATTCTTATCTTCCGGATGGAAATCTGCGAAGGTGGAGCGGTTCGTCAGCTTCCCGAACATCCAGGTGTAGATCCAAATGAGAAGAGGAATGGCTACCGTGGCTAACAGGCAGGTGGCGAACAGTGCGTGGCTGGCGGAACTGTCGAAGATCGCTGCTAACAGTGTTACGACATACAACAGCACCAGCACAACGATTCCTGCAATCGCGAAGATCTGTTTGGAAGTCATTTTTGTTTTCTTGTTTTCTGTATTTTTATCCTGTGACATCATTTTTCCTTTCATTACCCATGGACCAACAAAGAAGAAAGCTTTGTCTGTGTGCTATTCGTGATCTTCCGAAATCTCGGCGGTGCCGGCATCATGTTCTTCGGGAACTTCCGGTATCGTCATCAATACCTTTACAATACGATTCTGGTCGATGCCCTGTACTTTCAGATGAATACCGTTTTCCAGGGTGACTTCCTCACCGTCCTCCGGCAGACGATCCAGACAGTCGATGATCAGACCGCCGATGGAATCATAGTCTTCACTGGTCAGATCGGTACCGAGAGCATCGTTAATATCGTCCAGTTTCATGCTGCCTTCTACCAGATAAGTGTCATCGGACATCTTCTGGATCAGTTCTTCTTCATCTTCGTCATATTCATCACGGATCTCGCCGACGATTTCTTCTAATAGATCCTCCAAAGTGATCATACCTACGGTAGCACCGTACTCATTTAATACGAAAGAGACATTCGTGGTCTTTTCCCGCATCTCGTACATCAGATCGGCAATCTTTTTATATTCGTAAGTATAATAAGCATCTCTTAAGATATTTCCTACATGGAAAGCACTCTGATCCTCCGTCAGGATAAAGTCCTTGATGTTGATGAGACCGATAATATTGTCTTTATCATCCTCATAGACCGGAAGTCGTGTGTACATGGAATCCCGGAACACTGCAAGTACATCATCATAGGTAGCATCAAGACTGACCGTTACCATATTGATCCTGGGGATCATGATGTCCTTGGCATGAGCATCGGAAAAATCAAACACATTGTAGATCAGCTTTCGCTCTTCGGATTCAATGACGCCATCCTCGTGGCTGACATCTACATAGGTCTTCAGTTCACTTTCTGTCATGGCACTGGCTTTTTTATTCGGATCAATATGTAACAGTTTCATAATGCCATGGGAGAGCAGGTCTACCACGATAATAACCGGTGTGAGTACCTGCATCAGCAGGTATATGATATTACAGTAGGACAGTGCCAGCTTTTCAGAACACAGAACCGCCCAGGTCTTCGGTACGATCTCACCGCAGAGTAATACGACAATAGTTAAAATACCGGTTGCGATACCTACAGCCAGATTAATGCGCATAGCTAAAGTTGTTGCAAGGGAAGATGCCGTCAGATTTACAATGTTATTACCGATCAGAATGGTACTGATCATTTTACTGTAATTATCCAGAATTTTATTGACGCGTGCAGCACGCTTGTTGCCTTCCTCCTCCAAAGAACGCATTCGCACACGGTTCACCGTGGACAGTGCAGTCTCGGCGGAAGAGAAAAAGCCGGACAGAAAAATAAGAACAATAATAGAAATCAGTTGTATGACACCAGAGGTATCCAAAAAAGTTCACTCCTTCTTAAAATAAAATAGCAGGCTTATGCCTTATTTATGTGTTATTAAGCAACAATATACAATAGGACAGGAATAGTTGTCAAGTTTTCCGAAGACTTTGAATATACATTTTACATAGGTAAAAGGAGGGATGACATGGAAAAAAGAGGAGAAGGAAAAGAAGGCATTCCGGTACTGGCACTGGCGAAATGCCTGCTGGTATCTTATGTGCTGACATTGCTGCTTCTATGTCTGTTGGCACTTTTATTGTATAAACTGCATCTGACGGAAGGTATAGTGACGATTGCAATTTCCGCCATCTATGTAGCCACTACTTTTACGGCGGGGCTTTTGGCGGGGAAAAGAATGGAAAAGCAGAAATTCCTATGGGGAGCTTTCGTGGGAGCGGCATATTTTGTGATCCTGGCGGTGGTGTCAGTGCTGATCAGGACACCGGAGACCGCATTGGGCAATTCCTTCTGGACTACCATGATATTGTGCGTGGCAGGGGGAACGCTGGGTGGAATGTTAGGGTGAAAAGCAGGTAACAATGACTTTTACCGCTTTTTTTAACGTTTTTTGAGAAAAAAAGCTTTTACAAATGCCAAATACATGATATAATGAGCAAAAATGAGTCGCGTGTCTGCATATTTATATACACGCCGGCGTCTATAGGCGCTTTGAAATCATAAGGAGGCTATTTTTAATGAAGCATATTAAGACTTTAACAACCAGAGATTTAAAGGAATCTATGAAAAAGGGCGGCTGTGGTGAGTGCCAGACTTCCTGCCAGTCTGCATGTAAGACTTCCTGCACAGTAGGAAATCAGAGTTGTGAAAAGATTAAATAATCTAAGAAATTGAGAAGAGACTAACGTAAGCAGCGATTCAGGTCGCTGCTTATTCTCTGTTAACTATTCGGAGCCGAATTTGACAGCGTATTCTTCGTCGGATGCTTGCATATGTAAGAAGATACGTCTGGCAAAATACGGCGAAGTAACCACATGAGCAAAAGGAAAGTCCGAAGGACGATTTTGCGAATGGGGTTCCGAATAGTTAATGTTAATGTGTTTTAAGCAATAAGAAGTAGAAAGAAGAGGAATAAAACTGTGATACACCAGTATAAGAGCAACGGCTATAATATCGTTATGGATGTGAACAGTGGTTCCGTTCATGTCGTAGATGATATTGTGTATGATATGATCCCACTGGTAGAGCCTCTGGTGACAGAAGGTATCAAGGATGCGGACACCATCAAGGCCGCTGTACTGAATCTTGCGAATATCCCCTATCCCCAGGAAGAGATCACCGAAGCGGTGGACGAAGTTCTGGAGCTGGAGAAGGCAGGACAGCTGTTTGCTCCCGATATTTACGAGAATTATATTTTTGATTTTAAGAAGCGCCAGACCGTAGTCAAGGCACTGTGCCTGCACATTGCCCATGACTGCAACCTTGCCTGCAGATATTGTTTTGCGGAAGAGGGTGAGTACCACGGCAGAAGAGCGCTGATGAGTTTTGAGGTCGGAAAAAAGGCACTGGATTTCCTGGTAGCCAATTCCGGCAACCGCGTGAATCTGGAAGTGGATTTCTTCGGCGGCGAACCCCTGATGAACTGGGATGTAGTAAAGCAGCTGGTAGAATATGGCAGAAGCTTAGAGAAACCCAACAATAAAAAGTTCCGTTTTACCCTGACTACCAATGGTATCTTATTAAATGATGAGATCCTGGAGTTCGTAAATAAGGAAATGGGTAATATCGTGCTGAGTATCGATGGACGTAAGGAGATCAACGATAAGATGCGTCCTTTCCGCGGCGGGCAGGGCAGCTATGACATCATTGTTCCCAAGTTCCAAAAGGTAGCGGAGAGCAGAGACCAGATGAATTATTATGTGCGTGGTACATTTACCCACAATAATCTGGATTTCTCCAAGGACGTTCTGCATCTGGCAGATCTGGGATTCCAGCAGATCTCCGTGGAGCCCGTTGTGGCACAGCCTACGGATGATTATGCCATCAGAGAAGAGGATCTTCCAATCTTAAAGGAAGAATACGATAAACTGGCAGTAGAAATGATCAAGCGTAAGAAAGAGGGCAAGGCGTTCAATTTCTTCCACTTTATGATCGATCTGCAGGGCGGTCCCTGCGTAGCCAAGAGACTCTCCGGCTGCGGATCCGGCACTGAATATCTGGCGGTTACTCCCTGGGGAGACTTATATCCCTGCCACCAGTTCGTGGGTAACGAGAAGTTCCTCATGGGCAATGTGGATACCGGTGTGGTAAGAGATGATATCCGCGACGAGTTCAAATGCTGTAATGTCTATGCAAAGGACAAGTGTAAGAAGTGTTTTGCCAAGTTCTATTGCAGCGGCGGATGTGCTGCGAACTCCTATAATTTCCATGGCAATATCAATGATGCGTATGACATCGGCTGTGAGCTGCAGAGAAAACGTATCGAATGTGCTATCATGCTGAAGGCTGCGGAAGCGGCAGAAGCTTCAGAAGAATAGAAAGGACAAAGGAAAGATGAAAAAAAGTAAAGCAATCATCATTCTGCTCTGCGCACTTCTGGTCCTGCTGGGTGTCGGCTATGTGGATCTTAATGGCGTAGATGCGGAAGGAACTGCCAGTGCTTCAGACATCAGTCTGGGACTGGATCTGGCCGGTGGTGTCAGCATCACTTACCAGGTGGTAGGCGATGAAGAGCCGGATGCAACGGATATGGCAGATACTATTGCCAAGCTGCAGAAGCGTGTTGAGAACTACAGTAAAGAGGCTATTGTATACCAGGAGGGTACCGATCGTATCAATATCGAGATCCCCGGTGTAACAGATGCCAACAAGATCCTGGAAGAGCTGGGACGTCCCGGTTCCCTGTATTTCATTGCAGAGACAGACAAGGACGGCAATGCGAACTACTCTATGCAGGCAGTGACCGATGCACAGGGCAATGCAAGCTATGCGTACGCTCTGAATAAGACCATCGATGAACTGAAGGCAGATGGATCCATCATGCTGGAGGGTACGGATGTCAAGACTGCTACCGCAGGCTCTATCAAGGATCAGACGATGGGCAATTCCACCTATGCGGTAGACCTGGTAATGACGGAGGAAGGTACTAAAAAGTTTGAAGAGGCTACCAGAAATGCTTACGAGAAGGGCGAGACCCTGGGTATCTATTATGATGGATCCTTTGTAAGTGTTCCTTCCGTAAAAGGTGTATTCTCCGACGGTAATGCACAGATCTCTCCCATGAACTCTTATGAAGAGGCAGAGAGCCTGGCTTCCACCATCCGTATCGGTGGACTGAAGCTGGAGCTGGAAGAGCTGCATTCCAAGGTGGTTGGCGCACAGCTGGGTGTGGAAGCCATCTCCACCAGCTTAAAAGCAGCAGTGATCGGATTTATCGTAGTGGCTGTTTTCATGATCGCAGTATATTTCCTGCCCGGATTTGCTTCTGTCATTGCACTGGGCATTTATGTAGCATTGGTAGTACTTTTGCTGAACGGCTTTGACATGACCCTGACCCTGTCCGGTATCGCAGGTATCATCCTGTCCATCGGTATGGCAGTGGATGCCAACGTTATCGTATTTGCCCGTATCCGTGAGGAACTGGCAACCGGCAAGACCGTTAAGAGTGCCATGCAGATCGGTTATGACAAGGCACTGTCCGCTATCATCGACGGTAATGTGACTACCCTGATCGCAGCAGCAGTGCTGTGGCTGTTAGGACCTGGTACCGTAAAGGGCTTTGCACAGACGCTGGCACTTGGTATCGTATTATCCATGTTCACTGCACTGGTAGTGACCAAGTATATTATGAAAGCTTTCTATGCACTGGGATTAAAGGATCCCAAGTGGTATGGCGTAGGTAAGGAACACAAGACTGTGAACTTCTTAGGTAAGAAGGGCATCTTCTTCGGACTGTCTCTGGCAGTGATCCTTGCAGGATTTATTACCATGGGTGTCTACAAGATGAACACCGGCGATGCACTGAATTACAGCCTGGAGTTCAAGGGCGGTACTGCAACTACTGTTACTTTTGACAAGAGCTATACTCTGGAAGAGATCAACAGCGAGATGGTACCTCTGATCGAGAGCACCACCGGCAGTGCAGTTCAGATCCAGACCGTACAGGGCTCCAACGAAGTCATCTTCAAGACCGGTTCTCTGGATGTGGATCAGAGACAGGCGCTGAATCAGGTGTTCGTGGATAATTTTGGTGTGGATGAGACACTGATCACCTCCGAGACCATCAGCTCCACCATCAGTAACGAGATGAAGTCCGATACGATCCTGGCGGTAGCAGTAGCAATCATCTGCATGCTGATCTATATCCGCTTCCGTTTCAGCGATATCCGTTTCGGTGTCAGCAGTATTGCCTGCCTGCTCCATGACGTGCTGGTAGTCATCACCTTCTACGCACTCGCAAGAGTATCCGTCAGCAATACCTTTATCGCGTGTCTGCTGACTATCGTAGGTTACTCTATCAATGCCACCATCGTAATCTTCGATCGTGTACGTGAGAATATGGCAGTTATGACCAAGAAGGATGATCTGCAGGATGTGGTAAACCACAGCATCACTCAGACACTGTCCCGAAGCTTATTCACCTCCCTGACCACTCTGGTAATGGTAGGCGCGTTGTACATCTTTGGTGTGACCAGCATCCGTGACTTCGCACTGCCTCTGATGGTAGGTATCATCTGCGGTGCTTACTCCTCTGTATGTATTGCAGGTGCCCTGTGGTATGTACTGAGAAAAAAGTTTGCACCCAAGGCGAAATAAGTAGGAATAAGTAAAAATAGGTAACAAAAATAGCATAAAAGTATTTTCAAAGGAGATGGAAGCGAAAGACTTCTATCTCCTTTTATGTTTGCGCCTTGCGGTGCATATTTCAAATTGGTACTTCATAGGAAACGTTTTCGTGAAACTTTCACAAATATTTAGGAAAACGCAGGAAACCCAAAAAACATTTGTGGATAACAGCCAAAAACAGAAGAATGAAACTGTGAAAAATAAATAAATCAGAGGGAAAACGATTACCCAAAATCAAATTGACCATCCGGAAACAGCAACGTTATAATCAAAATAACCCAAGGGAAAGTGCACTTTTTAAAACGGTTGAAACGACAGAAAGGTTACAGAAAATATGTAACTATTCAGAGCCAAGGTAATTTTCGCAAATTTGCGAATCATGCTTGCATGAATGAGCATAATTTTGAAAATTTCTTTGGCGAAGTAACCACATGAGCAAAAGGAAAGCTCTGAAAGAGCGGTTTTGCGAATGGGGTTCTGAATAGTTACGAAAATATAACACAATCAGAAAGAGAGGATATTATGGGTAAGTTGATAAGACGTTGTGGATCATTTCTGATGATGCTTCTGCTGGTGATCGGGATTCTGCCGATGACGGCAAATGCAGAAACAACACAGAATACAGAAGAGAGAAATGCGCTTTATGTACAGGTGCCGGATGACTGGGCAGACCCTTGCGTCTGGGCATGGGACAGTGACGGCAATAATGCGTTTACAGCATGGCCCGGCGAGGAGATGGAAGCAGATGCAGCTAATGACGGCTGGTATTATATCTGGCTTCCTGCATGGGCAAATCATGTGATCATCAATGCCAATGAGGGTAACGTGCAGACCGAAGAGCAGATCCTGGATACCAATGCAGCATGGATCACGGTGAGTGCAGCGGACACCGTAGAGATCTCTTATGAGAGCAAGACTACCGGAGAGGCACCGGCTTACGTAGAGAAATTTGTGGTACATGCAAAAGTAGATGATTCGTGGGATACCCCCTGCCTGTGGGCGTGGTCGGCACCGGATGGCACCAATGCCTTTGCAGCATGGCCCGGGGAAGAGATGAAAGCAGGTGAAGATGGCTGGTACAGCATCAAGGTTCCGGTATGGGTCAATTCCATCATTGTCAATGCGAACGAAGGAACTGTACAGACAGAAGATATTTCCATTGATCCCGCAGAGCTTTGGGTAACGGTAGCAGCTGACGGCAGCTACGATTTCAGTTATAAGAACCCAGATCAGGCAGAAATCCCCAATGTGACGATCCATGTATCTGCTCCCGCAGACTGGAACGGTCCCTGTCTGTGGGCATGGTCGGCACCGGACGGCACTAACGCATTTGCAGCATGGCCCGGAGAGGCATTAGAGGAAGGCGAAGGCGGCTGGCTGGTAAAAGAGATTCCCGGCTGGGTGAATTCCATAATCGTCAATGGTAATGAAGGAAGTGTACAGACAACGGATATTTCCGTAGAGACCGGTAAGGATATCTGGCTTACGATAAACGGTCCGGAGGATTACACCGTATCTTATGAAGAAATCGCGCTGGAAGAGACGAACGAAACTGTGGCAACACAAGAGCCTGCGGAAGCTGTGGAAGCGACAATCGAAGCAGCGGAGAATACAGAGAAATCCACTCCGGTCGTACCCATCGTGATCGGCGTGCTGGTAGTGGCAGCAGGTGGCGCGGCAGTAGCAGTCTCAAAGAAAAAGTCACAGAAATAAGATATAAAAACAAGCGGCAGGAGAGTACATATCAAAGGAGTGCAGGATATGAAGAATAAAAATCAGAAAAGAATCCGGAACAGAGCATGGGCATGGATCGTGACAGCAGGACTGACCATTGGCAGCCTGACCGGCTGTGGCAGCCAGACGGTGGAGCAGACAGCGCAGGGCGAAAAGACGGATGGAGAGGTTACGATCACCATCTGGCATGACAAGGAAGATGCGGTAACGCAGGTCCTGGAAGAGGAATTTGCCCAATTAGAGCCGCAGATCCACGTAGTACTGGAGAAAAAGAGTGATCTGACAGAAGCTCTCAAAATGGTGGGAAATGATCCTAAGGCAGCTCCGGATATGTACTTTTTTGCTCATGATAAGATAGGTGTCTATGCAGAAATGGACATCCTGTCGCCTATCACGGATATCATTCCGGCAGAGGAACTGGATCCCTATATGGATAACACGATCGAAGCGGCGACTTATAAGGGAACGGTCTATCAGCTTCCTATCTATTATGAGACCTTACTTTTTATGTATAACCGTCTCTACATGAAAGATGAGGAAGTGCCGGCTACCACAGAGGAACTGTATGCTTATATGCAGGAGAATACCCGTGGAGGACATTATGGATTCGTGGAACAGCATAGTACCCCTTATTATGCGGCAGGCTGGATCAATGGATTCGGAGGCTATATCCTGAATGATGCCGGAGAGCCGGGATTAAATCTGCCGGAGACAGAGGAAGCCCTGGCCTATCATAAAAAGTTCGTGGATCTCATGCCCGGGGAGACCGAGTACGCCACAGTGAATACCCTGTTCAAAGAGGGAATGGCGCATGCAACCATAGCCGGTCCCTGGCTGATCCCGACAGTAAGAGAAAATGGAATGGACGTGGGAATCGCCTCTATGCCTGTGATCGATGAGACCGGAAAACCAATCGCTCCCTATATGGGAGTACAGGGTGTCCAGGTGCTGAAAAATGCAGCAGAGAATAAAAAGGATGCGGTAGAGCAGGTACTGCGGGTACTGATGAAGGACGAGGTGGGTATTGCGCTGGCACAGGCCAGTGGCTGTGCTCCTGCCAGAGAAAATTGTTACAGTTATGAAGAAGTAAGCGGTGATGAAGTGGTCATGGCTATGAAGGAGACTGCGGAAAATGCGGTGCCCATGCCGAATCTGCCGGAGATGGATGTGATGTGGACCGTAGCCAGCGGACTGCTGACGGATGTCAACATGGCGGGCAATGATGTGGCGGAAAGTGCGGAGAAAGCACAGAAGGAAGCTTTGCAGCTGATCGAATCCATGAAATAAGTGACGCTGCGTAATCAGGCATAATCAGGCAAAAGGAAGTGGAACGAATAAATATGGCAAGAAATAAAAATGCTCATGGGAACAGACAACAGAATGAAAAGAGAAGAGAGACACTGTTTGCCTACAGCTGGTCACTGCCGTCCTTAGTATTGATCCTGTTGATCGTAATCTTCCCGATCCTCTATACCGGATATATCTCCATGACCAATATGAATATTTATCACTGGAATAATTATGAGTTCATTGGACTGGAGAATTATAAGGATGCCTTGCTGGTATTTGATAATGGTTTCCTGACGGCACTGCTTGTGACGATATTGTGGACCGTGGTAAATATGGTGTTGCAGCTGGTGATCGCTTTTATCATGGCGACACTTCTCAATATCAAGGGATTGAGACTGCGGAATGTCTATCGTACCCTGTTGATCTTCCCCTGGGCCATGCCGGGGTATGTATCCATCCTGCTGTGGAAGACAGGAATGTTCAATTCCCAGTTCGGTCTGTTGAATCAATGGATGATCAGACTGGGAATGGAACCGGTGAGATGGCTTGGAAGTGACGTGATCGCATTCATCAGCTGTACGACAGTGAACCTCTGGCTGGCGTTACCCTTCATGATCACTATCATTGACGGGGCACTGCAGAGCGTGGACCGGAGTTTTTACGAAAGTGCGCTGCTAGACGGCGCCACCTGGCTGGAGCGGACGAGATATATTACGGTTCCGATGATCCGCCCCATTATAGCACCGTCGGTTATGATCACGACATTTACGACTTTTAAACAGTTCGATGTCATCTATCTGCTGACCCAGCAGGTGGGATCCAAGACCGGTGCAAATATTCATACCATTTTGACTTACGCATATGAGAAGGCATTTATTACGAACAATTATGGCTATAGTTCGGCGATTTCCATTCTGATCTTCGGAATGCTGTTAGTGTTTTCTCTGGTGACAAAAGGCAGAAAGGAGGAGAGCAGATGAGTAAAAAGACGAAACATGTGCTGGTACTTATAACGGTAAATGTGTTTTTCATCCTGGTATGCTTTTTCGTGCTGGTGCCGGTATTGTATGCGTTTTCCGTGTCGCTGAATGCGGAGAACAGTCTGTTGGGATCTGACTTTTCCTTTTTGCCAAAGCATATGACTTTGCAGAACTATAAGGCAGTTTTTACCGAGAAACCGGTGCTTTTGTGGCTCAAGAACAGTCTGATCCTGGCGGTGACCACACTGGTGATCTCGCTGGGGACCGGAATCCCTGCGGCGTATGCTTTTTCCCGGAAACGATTTCCCGGCAGAAAGGCGATTTTGAAGCTGTTGATTTTACTTTATGCATTTCCGTCCCTTTTGTCCATGACGGCACTGTATAAGCTGCTTAGTCCTATGGGGCTGATCAATACCAGAACCGGTCTGGTCATTGTGTATACCGGTACGATGGCAGTGTTTGCACTATGGAATATGAAGGGATATTTTGACACGATTCCGGTGGAGATCGAGGAGGCAGCCATGATTGACGGAGCCACACAGTTAGAACAGGTGACAAAGATTGTACTGCCGCTTGCTAAGCCTACTATTGCGGTAACGGCTATGATGGTTCTTGTCTATGTATGGAACGAGTATATTTTTGCCATCAATTTCATGACGGGATCCGATACTTATACGCTGGCGGCGGGATTATATTCGCTGCAGGCGACGGAGATGAGCGGAAGCTGGCCGATTTTCTCGGCAGCATCCCTGATCGTGTCTCTGCCGATCCTGATCGTATTTTTCGCATTGCAAAAGAACATGACAGAGGGTCTGACCTCCGGTGGAGTGAAGGGATAGACCGCAGAAAGAGGAAGTATGAATCGAAGTGCAGTATTACATATACCCATGTCCCAGTATGCCTATGGGACAGATGAAGAGCATATTGTGATCCGTCTGCGGGCAGGCAGAGGTGATCTGACAGAATGCATTCTCCATTACGGAGACAGAGCCTGTCGCCTGACACCGGTGCTTTTTACAGAACAGAAGATGGCAGTGGTGGCGCAGACGGAAGAATTCGATTACTGGGAGACTACGCTGGAGCATCCCTATAAAAGACTTTGCTATTATTTCACATTGTCCGATGGCAGGGAAGAGGTGTTGTACTACGGAGAACGATTCACGGATCATACCGTGGATGACCGCTCGGAATATTATCAGCTGCCGTTCAATCACCGCGCAGATATTGTTGCACCTCCCGAATGGGCACAGGATACGATCATCTATAATATTTTTCCCGACAGCTTTGCCACTGAATACCGGTATCTTTGCGGCAGAGGAGAGGAGAAGGAATGGGGCGGTATACCGACGAGGGGAAAGCTCGGCGGTACGATCCGTGGGATCTGCGAGAACGTGGAGTACCTGAAGAACCTCGGCGTGAACGCTATTTATATCAATCCGATCTTTGTCGCCGGAGAATATCATAAGTACGATCTGTTAGATTATTTTCACATTGATCCCTGTTTCGGAACCGATGATGATTTTCACCGGCTGATCGATGTATTTCATGCGAACGGACTGAAAGTAATCATTGACGGTGTGTTCAATCATTGCGGCTGGTATTTTTTCGCCTTTGATGATGTGGTGAAAAAAGGAGAGCAGTCCGCTTACAGAGACTGGTTCTACGGACTTACCTATCCGGTGGTGCGACCGGAGGATCCGGAGGAATATCCGGGATATGAATGTTTTGGCTATGAACGGATGATGCCGAAACTAAATCTGGCAAATCCGGAGACCGCAGAATATTTCTGCAAAGTGGGGCGCTACTGGGTGGAAAAATTCCATATCGACGGGTGGCGGCTGGATGTGGCAAGTGAGATCAATGACGGCTTCTGGAGAAAATTCAGAGAGAGCGTAAAAAGTGTGGATCCCGATGCTATTCTCATCGGAGAAGTATGGGAGAGTGCGGCACACTGGCTGGATGGAACCATGTTTGATTCTTCGATGAATTATGATTTCCGTAAGCACTGCCGGAGATTTTTTGGGGAACAGACAGCAGATGCCAGGGAGTTTGACAGCCGCATGACGGATATGCGTATGCGCTATCGTAAGCAGACGGTCTATGCACAGTTAAACCTTTTAGACAGCCATGATGTCAGCCGGTTCCGCTCGCTGTGCCGGGATGAAGAAAGCTTTCGCCTGGCGGTGATCTTTCAGATGACTTTCCCCGGAATGCCCTCTGTATTCTATGGGGATGAGGTGGGACTGACCGGTATCCTGGAGGAGGAATACAGACAGCCCATGCCCTGGGATACACTGGATGAGAGCAGTCCTTTGTTTTTGCTATATCAGAAAGCAATTACCCTGCGCAAAAAGGAGGCTGTCCTGCGGAGAGGAGAGTACCGCACCCTGTTGGCGGAACCAGGCAGTAGAGTGTATGGCTATGAAAGATATCTGGAGAAAGAAGATGGCAGTATAGAAAGTATCCGTATTTTCCTGAATATGGAAGAGGAAAACGTCCCCCTTCCTGAAGAACTGCTGGGCGGAGAGATTCTCTGGCAGGAAGGTCTTAAGGAAGGACAGTTGGCAGCAAAAGGATTTGCACTGATCCGGGCAAGGGATTAAAATATTCTCAGAGAAAATCGCACGAGGAGGGTGAACGATGGGAGCAACCATTAAGGATGTGGCAAAACTGGCGGGAACTTCTACGGCAACCGTATCGAAAGTGATGAACGGCTCTTATTCGATCTCGCAGGAGACGGCAGATAAAGTACGAAAAGCTATGGAGGAGCTGGATTATCATCCGAATCTGCGGGCGAAAAATTTCGCCAGGCAGTCTGCACGAACCATTATATTTGTGGCAGAGCTGGGAAAAGGAACCGGGTTTGCCAATCCACAGATGTTTGAGATCTTGTGTGGGTTGGAGGAAGTGCTGGCACAGAAGGACTATACGCTTGTAGTCAGGAATATAGCAGCGGGAGACTGTGCGGAATTTATCCGGAATGCAGCGGATACCAAGCAGGCAGACGGGTTTGTGATCCATGCGTCAGTGATTTCCCAGGCACTGGATGAACTGCTGTTTACCCATGAGATCCCTCATATTGTGATCGGTAATCCGAACTTTAACAGTCATTTCTGCTGGCTCGATATCGATAACCGGCTGGCGGGAGAACTGGCGGCGAAGCATCTGCTGGAGCGGGGCTGTCAGTCGGTGGCTTTTATCGGAGGCAAGCCGGAGGACCAGATCTCAGCGAGACGTCTGGACGGAGTTCTGACAGTACTTAAAGAGCATGATGTGTTACTGCCCAGAGAATATGTGAAAAAAGGAGAATCCGTTTGTGACAGCGGTTACCGGATGACCATGCAGATCCTGGAGAACAGAAGACGTCCGGATGCGTTAGTGTGTGCGGACAACTATATCGCCTACGGCTGTGTGAATGCCCTGCACGACAGAGGAATCCTGATCCCGGAGGAAATGAAGGTGATTACTTTTGACGACTTCCCGTTTTCTCAGATCCTGAAGCCCATGCTCTCTGTCGTGAACATCGATGTCTACGATATGGGGGTGCAGGCCGGGAAATATATTTTGCAGAAGATTAAAAGACCGAATCTCTATGTGCAGTCCCATATCACATTCCCAACCTTGATCATCCGGGAATCTACCTGATACATAAAAAAGGAGATGCACAAGTCTTTTTTATGCTATAATACCTAAGGAGTGAGTCTCAGGGAAAAACAATTACGAAAGTGGGAACCTGCATGGAAAAATGGTATGTGGCTGCAAAGAAGGCAGATTTTGATAAATGGGCGAAGGAATTTCATATCAGTCCGGTGACAGCGAGGATCCTTAGAAACCGTGATCTGACGGAAGAGAGCCAGATTCAGAAGTTTCTCTATGGAAAACTGGAGGACTGTTACTCTCCCTGGCTGCTTAAGGATATGGACAGGGCAGTGGAGGAGATTCTGAAAGCGGTAAAGGAAGGTCTGCATATCCGGGTCATCGGGGATTATGATGTGGACGGAATCTGCTCGTCTTATATCCTGACCAAAGGGTTTCAGATGCTTGGCGCACAGGTGGATACGGCGATTCCCCACAGAATCCATGACGGATACGGACTGAATGAACATCTGATCGAAGAGGCGAAGCGGGAAGGTGTCGGCATGATCGTCACCTGTGATAACGGAATTGCTGCAGCACCACAGATTGAGCTGGCAAATTCCCTGGGCATGCGTGTGATCGTTACGGATCATCATGAGGTCCCTTACATAGAAGAAAACGGAGAGCGTAAGGAACAGCTGCCCCCGGCACTGGCAGTGGTGGATCCTAAGAGGTCGGACGACACCCACCCCTTTCCCGGCATCTGCGGCGGCGTTGTGGCACTGAAGGTGATCCAGGCAATCACGGAGAAGACCGGAAATCCGGGTCTTATAAATATTCAGGATGAACTGTTGGAATTCGCGGCACTTTCCACGGTATGCGATGTTATGGAGTTAAAGGATGAGAACCGTATTCTGGTAAAGGAAGGACTGAAACGGATCCGAAAGGGATATAACGAGGGTCTGAAAGCTCTGATGGAGGTGAATGACATCGCGCCGGACCGGTTGAGTGCCTACCATCTGGGATTCGTACTGGGACCCTGCCTGAATGCTACGGGCAGACTGGATACTGCGAAAAGGGCGCTGGAGCTTTTGCAGAGTTTTACCAGAGCGGATGCCATGACAGCGGCGAGAGAATTGAAAGATTTAAACGAAAGTCGCAAGAATCTGACGGTCCAGGGGATTCAAAGAGCGGATGAGTATATTTTGGAACATCATATGACAGAAGATAAGGTCATGGTGATCTATCTGCCGGAGGTACACGAAAGTATTGCGGGAATCATTGCCGGAAAAGTCAGGGAAAAATATCATCATCCGGTATTCATCCTGACCAAAGGCGAAGATGGTGTGAAGGGATCCGGGCGTTCTATCGAAGCTTACCATATGTATGATGCCATGACGCAGGTGAAACAGTTTTTTACCAAGTACGGTGGACATAAACTGGCAGCAGGTCTGTCCATGCGGGAGGAGGATATTGAACCTCTGCGGATTGCTCTCAATAAAAACTGTACGCTGACAGAAGATGATTTTATTCCCCGGGTACATATTGATGTGGCAATGCCCATGGGATATGCGGACGAAGCCCTGGCGGGAGAACTGACGTTATTAGAACCTTTCGGAACCGGGAATCCGAAGCCCCTTTTTGCACAAAAGAATCTGATCTTTCAGTCGGGATTTAAAATGGGCGCCAACAAGACCTGTGCCAGGTTCCGGGTGAAGACACCGGAAGGAAATACGCAGACGCTGGTGTTTTTCGGGGACCTGGAACGACTGGGAGCTTTCTTAAATGAAAAATATGGTATCGGAAGTGAAGAAGCACTTTATGCCGGAAGAGGTAGTTTTCCTCTTTCTGTGGTATATCAGGTCGGCCAGAATACTTATAAGGGCAGGACAGAAGTGCAGTATATCATGCAGAACTATTGCTGATAGTTTCGTAACTGTTCAGAATCACATTCATATTTTTTTATTTTTTGAACACAAAATAGACACATTTTCTCTGTAATATGTATTTCAGATAGTTGATGAACTCACTATCTCCCCCCTCATAAGAAACCGGAAAGCCTCAGGTACGATGCCTGAGGCTTTTTGGTGTCCGGTAGGACTTTTCAGAGTTTATAAAACCTCAAGATTCATTTTAGAATTAAATTAGAATTCGTACACATTCTGTACATATTTTTTCTGTAATATGTATTTCAGATAGTTGATGAACTCACTATCTCCCCCCCTCATAAGAAAATCGAAAAACCCTAGGTATAACAGCCTGGGGTTTTTCGATTCTCCGATAAGACTTGACGATAGACCGATATCCGTGGTTATAATGTAAGAATGATAATCCCACGATATGCGAATAGAGGGTAGAATTGTGAGAGTGCGCAGCACGGAACAATTCGTAGGCATCAAAGGCGGGACATCATAAAGATACGAATATAAAATTATAGAAAGAACAGAAATTACAAAATGAACAAAATGAAATCACAGATTCACGAATGGAAAGAAGCATTGAAAAACATCACATTAAAAAATTGTGCTATAACCTTATTGGGAAGTTTTATTCTGGCATTTGGATTATATCATGTACACTCCATCTCCGGTGTTACCGAGGGTGGTGTACTGGGAGCAACTCTGTTATTGGAGCACTGGACCGGCATCTCCCCGGCGGTCACCGGCGGCATCATGAATGTGTTGTGCTATGTGCTGGGATGGAAACTGCTGGGTAAGGAATTCATCGCTTATTCCGCACTGGCTACGGTGGGATTCTCCGGTACATATAAGATCTGCGAACAATTCCCGCACCTGTGGCCCAGACTGGCGGACATGCCCCTTGTGGCAGCCCTGATGGGTGCACTGTTTGTTGGTGTGGGCGCCGGACTGTGCGTACGTATCGGTGGAGCACCCAGTGGAGACGATGCCCTGGCCATGAGCATTTCCCATGCCACCGGCTGGAAGATCCAGTGGGTGTACCTGATGTCGGACCTGATCGTGCTGGTCATGTCCTTGAGCTATATCCCGGTACGGCGCATCGGGTATTCGCTGTTCACCGTGCTTTTGTCAGGACAGCTGATCGGGTTTGTACAGAACTTTAACCGCACACAGGAGACCGGTGCGGATTGTGTGACGGAAAACTGAGAAAATGGGGATTGAAAAATTATAGGTGGTACATTTGCGGAAAATAGAGTAAAATATACCGTAGTATGCAAAGATTTTCGGAATAACCATGGGATATCCGATATCGGTATAGAAAGGTGGACACCTGTATGAACAGAAAATTAACAGAACTTTTGGATAAACTGGAATATGAACAGGTATGCGGAAAAACGGAGCGGGAGATCACAGCTGTAGTCTATGACTCCCGTAAAGTCATTCCGGGATGCCTGTTCATTTGTATTAACGGAGCCAATTTTGACGGACATGATTTTGCCGCACAGGTGGCTGCACAGGGCGCCGGGGTGCTGGTGGTACAAAAGGACATAGAGCTTCCTGCGGATGCGGATGTGACTGTGATCAAAGTAGCGGATACCCGATATGCCATGGCATTTATCTCCGCAGCCTGGTTCGGCCATCCGGCAGAGAAACTGAAAGTTATCGGTATCACGGGCACCAAGGGCAAGACCACGACCACCTACCTGGTGAAATCCATTCTGGAGAATGCCGGCTATAAAGTGGGACTGGTGGGAACCATCGAGGTGATCATCGGAGACGAACATATTCATGCAAATAACACCACACCGGAATCTTACCTGTTACAGGAATATTTTGCCCGCATGGTGGATGCCGGACTGGATACGGTAGTTATGGAAGTATCTTCCCAGGCACTGATGTTGCACCGCACCCAGGGATTTGTATTCGATTACGGTATTTTTACAAATCTGGAGCCGGATCATATCGGTCCCAACGAGCATGCAAGCTTTGAGGAATATCTGCACTGCAAGGGATTGTTGTTCAAACAGTGCAAGGTGGGAATCGTCAACGGTGACGATGAACACTGGCAGGCAGTGACGGAGGGACATACCTGTGCACTGGAGAGCTTCGGCATGGGAGAGCACTGCATGCTGCGGGCCGAGAACCGGCAGCTGGTGCACAAACCCGGAGAACTGGGAGTGACCTTCCATGTGACCGGTCTGATGAATTTTGCTGTGGAAGTACCCATGCCCGGCAAATTCAGTGTGTACAATGCGCTGGCAGCTATTGCCATCTGCCGTCATTTTAAGGTGGATGAGGAAGCTATCAAAAAGGCACTGTTACAGGCAAAAGTAAAGGGTCGTATCGAGATGATCAAGGTTTCTGACCAATTTACTCTGCTGATCGACTATGCCCATAATGCCATGGCACTGGAAAGCCTGTTAACCACCCTGCGGGAGTATGAACCCCACAGACTGGTCAGCCTGTTTGGCTGCGGCGGCAACCGTTCCAGACAGCGTCGTTTCGAGATGGGAGAGGTCAGCGGCAGGCTGGCGGATCTGACCATCATTACTTCCGACAATCCCCGGTTCGAGGAACCGCAGGATATTATCAACGATATCAAGACCGGTATGGCGAAGACGGACGGAAAATATGTAGAGATCTGCGACCGCAAGGAAGCCATCACTTATGCCATTGAACATGGAGAACCCGGCGATATCATCGTACTGGCGGGAAAAGGGCACGAAGACTACCAGGAGATCAAAGGCGTGAAGCATCCAATGGATGAACGGGATCTGATCCGGGATATCCTGGCAGAGGGACATATCCCCGGATCGGCAGTGGGTCAGGGCCTATAAGACAGTTTTCCGGGATCCCGGTGAACAGAGAGGAAAACAGATTGCGTACGTTATATGCGGATATCATTGTAGATATCTCTCATGAAAAACTGGATAAGACATTTCAGTACCGGATACCGGAGAGACTGCGGGACAGATTGGAGCCGGGAGCCTGTGTTATGATCCCTTTCGGCAATGGAAACCGTCTGATCAAGGGTTATGTGGTCAGTATAGGGGATCAGTGTCAGTTCGCTCCGGAGAAGATCAAGGAGATCGCAGGACTGCCGGAAAAAGAGACCGGTGTAGAAGATAAAATGATCGCACTGGCTGCCTGGATCCGACGCAATTACGGTTGTACCATGATCCAGGCTCTGAAGACGGTCCTGCCGGCGAAGCAGACCGTGAAGAAACTGGAGCACAGACAGCTGGTGCGCCTGATGAATAGAGAAGAGCTTCTGTCACTCTTAGGAGAATGTGAGCGCAAAAAACAGGTGGCAAAGGCCAGACTGTTAAAAGCTCTGTCGGAGCAGGAGACGATTCCCTATGAGTGGATCACCGGGAAATTGGGCGTCAGCGCCGCTACGGTAAACAGTATCGTAAAAGTGGGCGCGGCGAAACTGGTCAGCTCAGAGAGCTACCGGAACCCCGTGAAGGTACAGGCGGGAGAGACAACGCATAATACACTTAGCTCGGAACAGCAGACCATCGTTACGGAAGTGCTTACGGATTTTGATGCCGGAAGAAGACAGACATATCTGATCCATGGCATCACCGGCAGCGGCAAAACGGAAGTGTATATGCAGCTCATCGGCGAGATGATCAAAAGAGGTCGCCAGGCGATCGTGCTGATCCCGGAGATCGCTCTGACCTACCAGACGCTGCTACGGTTCTATCAGAGATTCGGTGACCGGGTCAGTGTGATGAATTCCACATTGTCTCCCGGAGAAAAATATGATCAGTGCGAGCGTGCAAAAGCAGGTGAGATCGATGTGATCATAGGTCCGAGATCCGCACTTTTTACCCCATTCCCCAATCTGGGCCTGATCGTCATGGATGAGGAACAGGAGAACAGTTACAAAAGTGAGAGTACTCCCAAATACCATGCCAGAGAGACGGCAATGGAAGTGGCGAAGCTGTATGGAGCCAGTGTAGTGCTGGGATCGGCGACCCCTTCCTTAGAGGCGTATTACCGCGCCGGAAATGGAGAATACAGGCTGTTCCATCTGACGAAACGCCTGACCGGCGGAGAACTGCCCACGGTACACACGGTGGATCTCAGGCAGGAGCTTAAGGAGGGCAACCGTTCTATTTTCAGCAGGAAGTTACAGGAACTGATGACAGACCGGCTAAGCAAGGGGCAGCAGACCATCCTGTTTTTAAATCGAAGAGGGTATGCGGGATTCGTATCCTGTCGTGCCTGCGGTGAAGTTATGAAATGCCCACACTGTGATGTCTCCCTCTCGGAACATAAAGGGGGAAGGCTGATCTGCCATTATTGCGGCTATACACAACCCTTGCCAAAGCTATGCCCGAAGTGCGGATCCAAATATATTCTGGGATTCAAAGCAGGTACCCAGCAGATTGAAGATAAATTGAAAGAACTGTATCCGGGGGTGCGGACGCTTCGGATGGATGCGGATACTACCCGGGCGAAGGACAGCTATGAGAAAATTCTGTCAGCATTTTCAAACGGAGAGGCCGATGTGCTCATCGGCACCCAGATGATCGTGAAGGGACATGATTTTCCGAAGGTGACATTGGTAGGGATCCTGGCGGCAGATCTGTCCTTAAACGCATCGGATTACCGTGCCGGAGAGCGGACATTCCAGCTGCTGACCCAGGCGGTGGGCAGAGCAGGCAGAGGGGCGCTTCCGGGAGAAGCGGTGATCCAGACTTATCAGCCGGATCATTATGCCATTACCTGCGCGGCAGCCCAGGATTATAAAAGCTTTTATGAGGAAGAAATCCTGTACAGAGAGCTGTCGGGATATCCTCCCGCAGCACATATGCTGGCGGTGCAGATCTATGGCAAAGAGGAAGAAAATGTAAAACAGCTTGCCCGGAGGCTGACAGATGTGGTAAAGTCTAATATGGACTTTTTGCAGATATTGGGACCGACCCCGGCAAATATCAGCAAAATCAATGACATTTACCGGTATGTGTTCTATGCGAAGCATGCGGAGTATGATACGCTGGTGGCGGTAAAAGACTGTGTGGAGGAGACTTTGAGACAGTGGCAGCCAAGACAGCTGAGTATACAATTCGACTTTGACCCGGTAAACGTGTTATAGGAGGTAATAACTGTGGCAATCAGAAATATTCGTGAATATGGAGATGAGGTACTGAAAAAGACCTGTAAGGAAGTCAAGGAGATGACTCCCCGGACGAAGGAATTGATCGAGGATATGTTAGAGACTATGTATGACGCCAACGGCGTAGGACTGGCTGCTCCCCAGGTGGGCATACTTAAGAGAATTGTGGTGATCGACACCACCGGAGAGGATCCGTATATTCTTATCAATCCCCGGATCGTGGAGAGCAGCGGAGAGCAGACCGGACAGGAAGGGTGCTTAAGTGTTCCCGGGAAGTTTGGTATTGTGACCAGACCTAATTATGTGAAAGCGGTAGCTTTGGATGTCAATATGAAACCCATCGAAGTAGAGGGTACGGAATTATTGGCAAGAGCCATCTGCCACGAACTGGATCACCTGGATGGACATCTCTATGTGGAGAAGGCGGAAGGTCCTCTGCAGGACATGACCTATGAGGATGAGGAAGAAGAATAAGTATTCCGGGAAGGAGATAAGCTATGCAGATCGTATTTATGGGAACCCCTGATTTCGCAGTGGGAGCTCTGGAGGCTTTGATCGCACAGGGACATGAGATCACCGCAGTGGTGACCCAGCCGGACAAGGCAAAGGGAAGAAGCGGGCAGTTACAGTTTCCGCCGGTGAAGGAATGTGCTGTAAAACACGGCATCCCGGTATTCCAGCCTCGTCGGATCAAGACTCCCGAGGCTATGGAAGAATTGAAAAAATATCCCGCAGATGTCTATATTGTGGCAGCCTTCGGACAGATCCTGTCTCAGGAGATCCTGGATCTGCCGAAGTACGGATGCCTGAATATCCACGCATCCCTGCTTCCGAAATACCGTGGGGCATCTCCGATCCAGAGAGTGATCATCGACGGGGAGACGGAGACCGGTGTGACCATCATGCAGATGAATGCCGGACTGGACACCGGAGATATGTTGTATCAGAAGAAGATTCCCATTACTTCGGAAGATACTTTTGAAACATTGCACGACAAGCTTATGGTGCTCGGCGGAGAAGCGATCACCGAGGCATTGCCGCTCTTAGAAGCAGGAAAGCTGACCCCGGAAAAACAGGACGATGCGAAGACCTGCTATGCGGCATTGATCACCAAAGAAATGGGCAGACTGGACTTCACCAAAACGGCAGCCGAACTGGACAGACTGATCAGAGGACTCACTCCCTGGCCCAGTGCCTACACATTTTATCGCGGAAAACAGTTAAAGATCTGGAAGGCGATTCCCATGGTGACGGCTCACAGGGAAGCCCCGGGAACGATCCTTGCGGTAAATAAAGACTCATTTGAGGTGGCAGCGTCGGAAGGGGCTCTGAAAGTCATGGAATTGCAGCTGGAAGGCAAAAAGCGTATGACAGCCCATGATTTCCTGTTAGGCGTGAAGGTGCAGCCGGGAGAGATCCTGGGAGAGTGATAAACAATACAGGCAATTAGAAAGGAGACTTTGCTATGTACGGTGGTTATTATGGATATGGTTATTATTTTGACCCCACGTATTTTCTGGTACTGATCGGACTGGTGTTATGTCTTGGGGCCAGTGCGCTGGTGAATTCCACCATGCGAAAATACAGTAAGGTCCGGAATATGAGAGGAATTACGGGAGCGGAAGCTGCCCGGAATCTTCTCAATAGAGAAGGCTTGTATAACGTACAGATCGAGTGTCTGAACGCAAACGACGGCGATCATTACGATCCCCGGACAGATACCGTAAGACTGTCATATAAGAATTATAACGGAACCTCAGTCACCGCAGTCAGTGTGGCTGCCCATGAGTGCGGACATGCGATCCAGCATGCCCACGGCTATGCACCTATGAGTATTCGTGCGGCACTGGTACCGGTGGTGAACATCGGAAGCAACTTAAGTATTCCCCTGATTTTCTTAGGAGTACTGCTCAGCTGGAACCAGACATTGATCCAGCTGGGAATCTGGGCATTTGCTCTGACCGTGATCTTCCAGCTGGTGACACTTCCTGTGGAATTCAATGCCTCCCGCAGAGCAATCGTGAAGGTGGAGGAATACGGACTGTTAGGCAGTGAAGAAGTAAGCGGTGGTAAAAAGGTGCTGACAGCGGCAGCCCTTACCTATGTAGCGGGAGCAGCATCCTCCGCATTACAGCTGCTTCGTCTGATCCTGTTGTATGGCGGCAACCGCAGAAGGAGAGACTAAGCATGGGGAAGCCTGCAACCACCGATACAAGAGAGATTATTGTGGAGATCCTGCTGGACCTGGAAAAGGGGCAGGATTTTTCCCATAAATTAATAAAAGCAGTGTTGGATAAATACGATTACCTGGATCCCAGAGATAAGGCATTTATCAAGAGAGTTACAGAGGGTACCATAGAGAGACAGCTGGAGCTGGATTATTATCTGAACCGGTTCTCTTCCGTTCCGGTCCGCAAGATGAAGCCTCTGATCCGTTGTCTGCTCCGCATGAGTACCTATCAGATCCTGTATATGGATGCGGTGCCGGACAGTGCGGTATGCAATGAAGCCTGCAAGATTGCGGCAAAGCGCGGCTTTCGTACTCTGAAGGGGTTTGTCAATGCCGTCCTGCGAAATATATCCCGTAGCAAGGACAAAATGCCCCTGCCGGATCCTGCGGATCCTGTAAAATATTTCAGCGTAAAATATTCCATGCCGGAATGGATCGTGAATCTGTGGCTTCCGGTATACGGCACGGAGGGAACGGAAACACTTCTTATGGGACTGCTTAAGATTCATCCGGTATCTCTGCGTTTTTGCCTGGAATTGTCGGAAACGGACCGTGAGGATCTTAAGAAAAAGATAGAGGCTACAGGGGTCCACTTAAGCGCACATAAGGAACTTCCCTATGTATATCTGGCGGAAAATCTGGAAAACGTCAGCGAGCTGCCCGGGTTTGCCGAAGGAAAATTCACTGTACAGGATGCTTCTTCTGCCCTGGCGGTAAAAGCAGCAAAAATAAAGCCGGGAGACTTTGTTATGGATCTGTGTGCGGCACCGGGAGGCAAGACGATCCTGGCGGCAGAATATACGAAAGAGGCGGGACATGTGTTATCCCGCGATGTGTCAGAATATAAAACGGCTTTGATCCTTGAGAATCTGGAGCGTATGCACCGCACCAATGTGAAAGTGGAAGTGCATGATGCCACGGTTTATGACGCAGAGAGGGAAGCATCTGCGGATGTTGTGTTGATGGATGTCCCTTGTTCGGGCTTAGGTGTCATGGGCAAAAAGAGAGACATTAAATATCGTGTGACACCGGAAGGCCTTAAATCTATCCATGAACTGCAGAGGCAGATTGTGGAAGCCGGATGGCGGTATGTGAAGCCGGGTGGCGTGTTGTTGTACAGCACCTGCACGATCAACAGAGAAGAGAATCAGAACATGGCAGCATGGATCACGGAAAAGTTCCCGTTCGTTTTAGAGGAGGAGAGACAACTTCTGCCGGGAACGGATGAGACCGACGGATTCTACTTTGCAAGGCTGCGCAGAAGAACGTGAGATATAAGACATGGATAGTAAAAAAGATATCAAATCCCTGAATCTGGAGGAACTGAAGACCGAACTGGAGAGTATGGGAGAGAAAGCTTTCCGGGCAAAACAGATGTATGAGTGGATGCATGTGAAGTTAGCGAGAAGCTTTGACGAGATGACCAATCTCTCCGCAAAATTCAGGGAACAATGCAAGGAAAAGTATGAATATACCTGTGTAAAGCCTGTCAGAATACAGGAGTCGAAGATCGACGGAACGAAAAAGTTTTTATTTGAACTGTCTGACGGCAATGTGGTGGAAAGCGTGTGGATGCAGTACAAACACGGCAACAGTGTGTGCATTTCTTCCCAGGTGGGATGTCGGATGGGCTGCAGATTCTGTGCGTCCACCCTGGATGGACTGGAGCGGAACCTGACGCCTTCGGAGATGTTAGATCAGATCTATGCCATCACGAGACTGACGCAGGAACGGGTCTCCAATGTGGTAGTCATGGGAACCGGAGAACCCATGGACAATTATGATAATATTCTAAAGTTTCTGCATCTGCTGACGGATGAGAATGGATTAAACATCAGCCAGAGAAATGTCACGGTGTCCACCTGCGGAATCGTGCCGAGAATGCGACAGCTGGCAGATGAGAAGCTGCAGATTACCCTGGCATTGTCACTGCATGCAACCACAGATGAAAAAAGAAGAAAACTGATGCCCATTGCCAACAGGTATTCCATCAAAGAACTGATGGAAGTCTGCAGGTATTATTTTGAACAGACCGGGCGCCGGATCACTTTTGAATACAGTCTGGTAGGCGGTGTGAACGATACGGAAGAGGATGCCAAAGAGCTGATCGCTCTGGCAAAGCCTTTATGCTGTCATATTAACCTGATTCCGGTAAACCCGATTAAAGAGCGGGACTTCGTGCAGTCGGATACCGGGCATATTCAGGCGTTTAAAAATAAACTTGAAAGTAAGAAGATACATGTTACAATTAGAAGAGAGATGGGCCGGGATATTGACGGAGCCTGCGGACAGTTAAGGCGTCGTCATACACAGGAGATGCAGAACCCGGACGGACTCTCACAGGAGGAAAATTGACGTGCTCAAGACGTTTTCCATAACCGATATCGGAAGGAAAAGAAAAGTAAATCAGGACTATATCTATACCTCTGAGGAACCGGTGGGAAATCTGCCCAACGTGTTTATTGTAGCGGACGGTATGGGCGGACATAATGCGGGAGATTATGCATCCAAAGTGACAGTAGAGACCATGCTGGCTGAGATGCAGAGTTCTTTTGAAAAAAATCCCACGCTGATTTTCCGTAGAGCGATCGAGGAAGCCAATGAGGTGATCCGCAGGAGAGCCGGCGAAGACAAGAAGCTGGAAGGAATGGGAACGACGGTTGTGGTGGCATCCTGCATGGGCAGATTTTTACAGGTGGCCAATGTGGGTGATAGCAGACTTTATGTGGTGAATCGTGAGATACGGCAGATTACGAGGGATCATTCTCTTGTAGAGGAAATGATACGCATGGGCGGATTAGACCGTGCGGATGCAAGAAATCATCCTGACAAGAATATTATTACCAGAGCGGTAGGTGCGGAGGATCATGTAGAGCCGGACTTTTTTACCGTAGAACTCAGGGAAGGCGATACTGTCCTTATGTGTTCGGACGGACTGACGAATATGCTGGAAGATGAAGAGATCCGCATGATCATCAGTGGTGCAAGAGATCTTGTGGAGAAAGCAGAGCGTCTGGTAGAGGCAGCCAATGCAAACGGCGGCAGAGACAATATCAGTGTTATCCTTATTGAGCCGTGCGCATAAGACAGATAATACTCTTAGTTACTTAGGTTATATAAGAATGGAGAGCAATAATGATCAAAATAGGAATGATGATCGGCGATCGCTATGAGATTCTGGAGAAAATCGGAACCGGCGGTATGTCAGATGTCTATAAAGCAAAATGTCATAAGTTGAACCGATATGTGGCAATCAAGGTATTGAAGCAGGAATTCAGCGAGAATGCTAATTTTGTATCCAAATTCCGTATTGAGGCCCAGGCGGCAGCAGGACTGATGCATCCCAATATCGTAAATGTCTATGATGTAGGGGAAGAAAACGGAATCTACTATATTGTAATGGAACTGGTGGAGGGCATTACCCTCAAAAAGTACATTGAGAAAAAGGCCCGTCTGTCTTACAAGGAAGCAGTAAGCATTGCCATCCAGGTGAGTATGGGCATTGAGGCAGCACATAATAATCATATTATTCACCGGGATATCAAACCGCAGAATATCATTATTTCCAAAGACGGCAAAGTAAAAGTCACGGATTTCGGTATTGCCAAGGCAGCGACCAGCAATACGATTACTTCCAATGTAATGGGAAGTGTACACTATACGTCTCCGGAACAGGCCAGAGGCGGTTACAGTGATGAGAAGAGTGATATCTATTCACTGGGTATCACCATGTTCGAAATGCTTACGGGAAGAGTCCCCTTCAATGGGGAGACGACGGTAGCGATCGCCATCAAGCATATTCAGGAAGAAATGCCTTCTCCCAAGGAATTCGTGCCGGAGATCCCTTCCAGCGTTGCAAGTATTGTATTAAAGTGTTGTCAGAAATCACCGGACCGCAGATATCAGAACATGGCAGAACTGATTGCAGACCTGAAGCAGTCCCTGATCAATCCGGAGGAGGACTTTGTCGTGAACAAGGATCCGGATATGGAAGGCGGCACCCGGATGATCTCGGATGAAGATATGGCACAGATCAAGAGAAAAGTTCCGTATCAGAGTGGCCGGGAGTATGAAGAACAGGATCATGATGAGACGATGCGCCTACGTTCCGATACAGAAGCCATGTATGAGAATGATGAAGAGGCAGAGGGAGAGGATGATTATGATTACGATCCCAAGATGGAACGCGTGACAACGGTTCTGGCAATCGTTGCGGGAGTGGTGATCTGTATTATCCTGATCGTACTGGCGGTGAAGATCTTCGGCGGGAAAAAGAACGAAGGCAATAATCCTTCCGGCCCGATCATCACTACGGAGGAAACCAAAGAAGAGGCAGAGAAAGTCGCCATGCCGGATGTGAAGGGCATGAATGTGGATGATGCGAGAAATACACTGACCGGACTGGGAATTCTGACGGAAGTTGTATATGAGGAATCTGATTCCGTGGCAGAAGGTGTGGTGATCAGTACCGACGTCAGCGAGGGTGCCCAGATTGACAAGGGCAGCAAGGTAACACTTACGGCAAGCGCCGGAACCCAGGGCGTAGAAGTTCCGAAGGTGGTGGGACTTACTTTTGACGAGGCGAATACACAGCTGGTAAGCAAGGGCTTTTTGGTCAATAAGACAGAGGATTATTCCGACACCATAGAAGCAGGACGCGTGATCGCCCAGACTCCCGCAGATGGAAATAAGGCGCCGAAAGGCAGTGTGATCACCGTTACCGTAAGCCTGGGAAAGGAAGATACGAAGATCCGCGTGCCGAACCTGATCGGACTGTCAGAGCAGGATGGTACGGTGGAAGCAATCGAGGCCGGACTGACAGTAGGCAGTGTGACCCATATTTACAGCGATGAAGTGGGAGAGGGCATGATCTGCTATCAGAGCTATTCCCATGGTTCCTATGTGGATCAGGGAACCTCCATTGATATTAAGGTGAGCCAGGGCGCACAGAAAGTAACCTATAAGTGCAATGTCAGCATTGTGGCACCGACGACTTCCGAGGCACCCCAGTATGTATCGGGAATGGAAGTCGGCATCACCCTGGTGGCGGATGACGGTACGGTACTGATGGATACGAAGGTTACCACCTTCCCGGTATCGACCAATATCAACGGCATCGCCTCCTCCGGCGGTACCCTCACCATGACCTACCAGGTGACATCGGCAAGCACCACAACAGAGGGGGATGTTGTCGTCCCCGGCACCACAGAGAACAAGACCTTTACCCGAAGAGTGGAATTCGTGAAGGAATAAGACAAAGGCAGGAACTATGAAGGGCAAGATTATAAAAGGAATTGCCGGATTCTATTATGTCCATGCAGGGGATGCTCTGCATAGTGCGGACGGAATCTATGAATGCAAGGCAAAAGGTGTCTTCCGTAAGGACCACAGGAAACCATTGGTCGGGGACGATGTGGAGATGGAAGTCATAGATGAAGCACAGAAAAAGGGAAATATCACAGAACTGCTTCCCAGGCACAGCGAACTGATCCGTCCGGCGGTTGCCAATGTGGATCAGGCACTGGTGATTTTTGCCATCTGTAAGCCACAGCCCAATTTTAACCTGCTGGATCGTTTCCTGATCATGATGCAGCAGCAGGATATTCCCTGCATCATCTGCTTTAACAAACAGGACATTGATGCAGAGGGGAAAAAAGAGGATTATTGTTCCATCTATGAACAGGCGGGATTTCAGACCATTACTGTCAGTGCCAGGGAAAAGGAAGGCATCGACAGATTAAAAGACCTACTTCGGGGCAAGACCACCACGGTGGCGGGACCCAGCGGTGTCGGCAAGTCTTCGCTGGTCAACTGTTTACAGTCGGGGATCGTGATGGAGACCGGTTCCATCAGTGAGAAGATCGAACGTGGAAAACATACCACCAGGCATTCCGAACTGATCTCCATTGCACCGGATACTTACATTCTGGATACTCCCGGGTTCAGCTCCCTGGGACTGTTCGGACTGGAAAAAGAACAGCTGGCGGGATATTATCCCGAATTTGTTCCGTTTGAAAAATATTGCAGATTCGGAGGATGTTCTCATATCTCAGAACCGGTCTGCGGCGTGAAAGATGCCGTGGCGGAAGGGGAGATCTCGCGGACACGTTACGAGAATTATTGTCTGCTCTATGAGGAACTGAAAAGTCAGAGAAAATATTAATTATGAGTGAAGTGCAGAATCATCTTGGGGAAAAATTTAAAGAAACCATCGCCGAAGCCATGAAGACCGGAGATTTCCGGGCACTGAATACGTTAGTGAGCGATACAGTCAACGATGCTCTGCGGGAAGCGGATTTTCAGGCGAATCTGTCCAGGGAAGCCGCGGAGAAAAGGGTCTGGAATTCCCAGCGCAGCTGGCAGGATAAAAAGAGGGAAGAAGAGAAGTCCGAAGAACAGATCCAGGCGGAGCGAGAAGAACGGGAAAGACAGCGGGAGGAACACCGCAGACAGAATGAGGAGTGGCACAGACAGCGAAAAGAACGGGAAAAACAATGGGAAGAACAGCGTAAGGCACAGGCGGCGCAGAACCGTTCTGGAAATCAGGCCGGTGTCTGGACACCCAGAAAGACTACGGCTTTGGAGATGACTTCTTTGGTAAAAATGGAGAAAAAGGGAAGCGTGTCCGGAACTCTGTGCACCGTGTTCGGAGGCATCGGACTAGGCTTTTCCGGGCTGGGACTTTTGGTACAGCTTCTTCTGGCCGCTTTTAGTGCAGCAAGTATAAGTGCGGCGATCCTTCCGGGAGTACTTTCTTTGGTATTTTTGGAGATGATCGCCTATGGCAACGGACAGCGCAGAAGATTACAGCGTGCGGAGAAATATCTGGAACTGTGCGGTACCAAGATGTACGGTGTGATCACGGAGATGGCGCGTTATACAGGCAAAAGCGTCCGCTATGTAAAAAAGGATCTGCGCAAAATGTTAAAAGCCGGAATGTTCCCTGAGGGGCATCTGGATGACAAAGAGACCTGTTTTATGTTAAATGATGTGATCTATCATCAATATCTGGAGACAGAAAAGGCTTATCTGGAACAGAAAAAATCAGAGGAGCAGGCAAAACAGATGCCGGACAAAGGAACAACACAGGACGCTGCACAGACGGAGAGAGAGCAGGAACTTCACAGTATGGTGGCAGAGGGGATGGAATGCATCAGACATCTGCGGGATCTGAACGACCGGATCGAAGAGGAGGCAATCTCCGAGAAGCTGTACCGCCTGGAGAATCTGTTGAAGGAGATCTTCGACAGAGTGCAGGAGCACCCGAAGCAGATGCACAGAATGCATAAATTAATGGATTATTATCTGCCCACTACTTTAAAACTGGTGGAGCAGTATGCGGAATTTGACGAGGTCAGTAGTCCGGGAGAGGAAATTCTCGAGGCCAAGAAAGAGATCGGGAAGACACTGGACATGATCAATCAGGCATTTGTGACATTGTTAAACAATCTGTTTCAGGATGCCGCCTTTGACGCATCGGCGGATGCGCAGGTATTACAGGCCATGCTGGCAAAGGAAGGTCTGACGGAATCCGATTTTGTAATGGAAAACAGTAAAATATAAAAGATGTAATAGTAAAAAAATGGGGGTATCAATATGAACATGGATTTAGATGCAGCAACGAAAGAAGCACCGACTCTTACACTGGATCCTTTTGCGGAGGCAAAGGCAGAGATCGTGGAGAAGAAGCCGGAGGAGTTGGTGGAAGAGCAGGCGGTTCCCGAGATGGAACTGACACCGGAAGAGCAGAAACAGGTGGATGATTTTGCAGCACAGATCGACCTGACCAATACCCAGGCGGTGTTACAGTACGGAGCCGGAAGCCAGAAGAAGATCGCCGATTTCTCAGAGACGGCGCTTAGTAATGTCCGGACCAAGGATATGGGAGAAGTTGGAAATCTGTTAACCGGCGTGGTGGCACAGTTAAAGGATTTCGACACCGAGGAAGATAAGGGATTTTTCGGACTGTTCAAAAAAAGCGGAGACAAGCTGAGCAATCTGAAAGCAAAGTATGATAAGGCGGAAGTCAATATCACAAAGATCTGTGATGCCATGGAGAGCCACCAGGTTGTGCTGTTAAAGGATGTCGCAGTGTTGGACAAGCTGTACCAGCTGAACCTGAATTACTTCAAGGAACTGTCCATGTACATCCTGGCAGGTAAAAAGAAGCTGGCGCAGGCAAAAAGTGTGGAGCTTCCGGAGCTTTTAGAGAAGGCACAGAAGAGTGGACTTCCGGAGGACACCCAGGCAGCGAAAGATTTCGCGGCAATGTGTGAGCGGTTTGAGAAGAAGATCTATGATCTGGAGCTGACCAGAGCCATTTCCCTGCAGATGGCACCCCAGATCCGTCTGATCCAGTCCAATGACATCGCCATGTCCGAGAAGATCCAGTCGACGTTAGTGAATACGATCCCTCTGTGGAAGAGTCAGATGGTCATTGCCATCGGTCTGGATCATGCTACCGATGCCGCCAAGGCACAGCGTGCTGTATCGGATATGACCAATGAACTGTTGAAGAAGAACGCGGAAGCACTGAAGGTGGCTTCTGTGGAGACAGCGAAGGAATCCGAGCGGGGAATTGTGGATATAGAGACACTTAAGAGTACCAATCAGACACTGATGACGACATTGGATGAGGTCATGAAGATCCAGGAAGAGGGACGTGCGAGAAGACAGAGCGCAGAGGAAGACTTACAGCGCATTGAGAATGAAATGAGAGATAAATTACTGGAGATGAGCCGGGCATCCCACACCTGAATTTTACATAATTTTAATCAGCTTCATCTTGACGAAACAGAAAAGGAAAATTACAATAAAATGCAGGAAGGTTAATTCACGGAAGGAGCAGAAAACAAATGAAAAAACTGGAAGAAATACTGAGAGATAAACCAATTAAAAATAAGCTGTCTTTTGTGTTCCGCATCATGGACATTTTATATTTGGTGCTGGCACTGGTGGCAGTGGTGGAATTGCTACAGTCAAAAGGCTATATAGGAAGTATAATTGTTGTGGTTTTACTTGTTTTAGCTATCATATTTAATGCATCCATGTCGAAAATGCTTGCCAAAATGCTGGTAGATCCGATTACGAACCTGGTAGCTGCGTCTGAGAAGATCGCGGCCGGCGATTTTGAGATCGGAGTACCTTATGAATCTGAGGATGAGCTGGGCAGACTTTCCGACAGCTTTGAGACCGCCGCAGCTATTTTGAAAAAGGTTGTATCTGATCTGCAGACTATCGTAGAGCAATTTTCCGATGGTAATTTTGATGTTCACAGCAGTTGTCCGGAAGCATATGTCGGACAGCTCCGAAATGTTCTGGATGAGCTGGATGAAATGGTAAATAAGATCAGCGAGACCATGCACGGTATTCAGGATTCCTCCGAGCAGGTATCTGCGGGCAGTAATCAGCTGGCAGTCAGTGCACAGGATATCGCGGAGGGCGCTACCAATCAGGCGGCATCCGTAGAAGAACTGGTGGCTACCGTAGAAGAAGTAACCGGTCAGGTACTGGAGAATACCAAGTCTACCGATATTGTACATGACAAGGCGAAAAAGGTTGGTATTGAGGCAGCCAACAGCCAGAAGAAGATGGATGAGCTGGTAGATGCCATGAAGAAGATCAATGCAACGACTCAGAACATTGAAAAGATCATCGCGGATATTGAGAATATCGCATCCCAGACCAATCTGCTGTCCTTAAACGCTTCCATAGAGGCAGCCCGTGCCGGAGAGGCAGGACGAGGCTTCGCAGTCGTCGCAGACCAGATCAGACAGCTGGCAGAAGAAAGTGCGAACTCCGCAGTAGAGTCCAAGAAGCTGATCGAAGAGTCCATGAACGAAGTAGAGGTGGGCAATAAGGTCACAAAGGAGACCAATGATGCTATGCAGGAGGTTATGGGTGAGCTGGATCAGATCATCCAGGAGGTGGCCAATATCCGTACTGCGTCTGACAGACAGGCGGTTTCCGTTAAAAATATCAAAAAAGGTGTGGAAGACATCAATGACGTTATCCAGTCCAACTCTGCAGCAGCCGAAGAGACTTCCGCTACCAGCGAGGAGCTTTCCGCATCTGCAACGACTCTGAACGAATTGTTAGAGCATTTCAAACTGCGCGGCTAATCATAGAATGTGTTCTGAAATAAGCGGAATCAAGAAGAGAGAACAGAAGAACCATAGCTGTAAGTTCACAGCTGTGGTTCTTTTCATATCGGAGGTGTAAAAGACAAATGCTTCACAGAAAACAATACAGAGTGGCAGCGGGAGTAACCATTATGGCGCTGGCGCTTACCCTGACTGCCTGTGGAACACAGGAAAATACCGGGAGTACGGAAAGCCTGAAGAGTACAGAAACCGTGGAGAACACAGAGACCGTGAAGGGCACAGAAACCGTGGAGAGCACAGAGACCATAGAGAATGCAGAAATTATAGAAGCTATGGTTTCGGAGAGTGTGGCACCACAGGGAACGGCAAATGTCACACCACAGATGCAACCGGTGGAATACACTGACGTGCAGCAGATCACCCTGGATTCCACATGGGAATATGCAGATCATTCTAAAATAAATACCGGAGCCGCAGTACTCTACCGGGCACCGGAGGAATCCGGACCTAAAGGTATCGTCATTGGTGTCAATGCAGGGCATGGTACGAAGGGCGGCGCGAAGGTGAAAACCCTGTGTCATCCGGACGGCTCGGCGAAAGTCACCGGAGGCAGTACGGCGGCGGGAGCTACGGAGGCTGCTGCAGTTTCCGGAGGCATGACGTTTCAGGACGGCACACCGGAGCAGGAGGTGACATTACGTATGGCACAGATCCTGCGGGATAAGCTGTTATCCTCCGGTTATGATGTGCTGATGCTACGGGACAGTGAGGATGTGCAGTTAGACAATGTGGCGCGGACTGTGATCTGCAACAATGTCGCGGACTGCCATATTGCGCTGCACTGGGACAGCGGTGACGGCAAAAATTACGACAAGGGATGTTTCTACATCTCGGTGCCGGAAGCACTGAAAAACATGGAACCGGTGGCATCGCACTGGCATCAGCACGATACCCTGGGAACGGATCTGGTGGAAGGACTGCGGGAGCAGGGCACCACAATCTATGGGAAAGGACATATGGGTATTGATCTGACCCAGACATCCTACAGCACGATCCCTTCTGTGGATATGGAACTGGGAAATGCGTATTCAGATCACAGCGATGAGGTATTGGAACAATTAGCCACAGGGCTTCTCACCGGAATCAATACTTACTTTGAACAGTAGGACTTTGCAAAGAGCGTGAGGTATGCTATAATATTATTTCGGATTCGTCTGCCTCTGCATGGAGGCGGATGGACTTATGAGCGAAATAAAGAATAGAAAATACAAGAAAGGCAGATCCTTTTGGTGGGTCTGAACGGTAAATAAATCATGAAGCTGGGCATTGTGGGCCTTCCCAACGTAGGAAAGAGTACACTTTTCAATTCCCTGACCAAGGCGGGAGCGGAATCCGCTAACTATCCTTTCTGTACCATTGACCCCAACGTGGGTGTGGTAACAGTTCCGGATGACAGATTAAAGGCACTGGGAGAGATGTATCATTCCAAGAAAGTGACCCCTGCTGTGATTGAATTCGTAGATATCGCAGGTCTGGTAAAGGGTGCTTCCAAGGGTGAGGGACTGGGCAACCAGTTCTTAAGCAACATCCGTGAGGTGGATGCCATCGTCCATGTGGTAAGATGCTTCGAGGATACGAATGTCATTCATGTAGATGGCAGTGTAAATCCTTTACGGGATATCGAGACCATTAATTTAGAGCTGATCTTCGCAGATCTGGAAGTACTGGAGAGAAGACTGTCCAAGGTAGTCAAGGCTGCCAGAATGGACAAGACTTATGCCAAGGAGCTGGCACTCTTAGAGCGTATCAAGGAGCATCTGGAGAGCGGCAAGATGGCGAAGAGCCTGGAAGTTACCGATGAGGACGAGCTGTCTCTGTTGAAGGAATACAATCTGCTGACCTACAAACCGGTGATCTATGCAGCCAATGTATCCGAGGATGATCTGGCAGATGACGGTGCCTCCAATGAGATGGTAGCGAAGGTCAGAGAGTTTGCAGCAAGTGAGAACAGCGAAGTATTCGTCATCTGCGCACAGATCGAGGAAGAGATCTCTGAACTGGATGATGATGAGAAGGCAATGTTCCTGGATGATCTGGGACTGAAGGAATCCGGTCTGGAGAAGCTGATCAAGGCAAGCTATCATATCTTAGGTCTGATGAGCTTTTTGACTGCAGGAGAGGATGAGACCAGAGCATGGACCATCAAGATCGGTACCAAGGCGCCTCAGGCAGCCGGTAAGATCCACTCCGATTTCGAGAGAGGCTTCATCAAGGCGGAAGTTGTAAATTACAAGGATCTTTTAGAGCAGGGATCTCTGGCAGCTGCACGTGAGAAAGGTCTGGTCGGCATGGAAGGCAAGGACTATGTCGTACAGGACGGTGATGTGATCCTGTTCAGATTTAACGTCTGATATGCCGGATTCGAGAGCGCAAAGCGTGGAGAAACCGGTTAATACTAAGAAAGGATATAAATATTATGATGAATGCAGGAGATATAGCATTTCCCCATTTAGGCATTTACCTGGAAAATGTTCCCAGAAGCTTTACCGTGTTCGGTTTCGAGATCGCTTTTTACGGTCTGATCATCGGCATCGGTGTACTGGCGGGAATTCTGATGGCAGTGCACCAGGCAAAGGTGAACGGAGAGAATCCGGATACTATTTGGGATTTCGCTATTTATGCCGTGATCTTTTCCGTGATCGGTGCCAGAATCTATTACGTGGTATTTGCCTGGGATTATTACAAGGACAATCTGTTAAGTATCTTCAATACCCGTAATGGTGGTATGGCGATCTACGGCGGCGTGATCGGAGCTTTCCTGACTCTGTTCATTTACTGCAAGATCAAGAAGATCAGCCCTTTCCGGCTGGGAGATCTGTGTGTACCGGGATTGATCTTAGGACAGGCCATCGGGCGTTGGGGCAATTTCATGAACCGTGAAGTGTTCGGAGAATATACGGATAATTTTCTGGCAATGCGGCTTCCCATCGAAGCGGTGCGCAGTCGGGATATTTCCGGGAATGTGGCAGCACATATTGTGGAAGGTACCAATTACATTCAGGTACATCCCACATTCCTCTATGAGAGTCTGTGGAATCTGATGATTCTGCTCATTATGCTGGTATACCGCAAGCACAAAAAGTTCGAGGGCGAGATCTGTCTGTTGTACTTCGGAGGCTATGGTCTTGGCAGATTCTGGATCGAAGGTATCCGGACAGATACCCTGTTTATCCCCGGAACGAGCCTCGCCGTATCCCAGGTATTATCCCTGTGTATGGTGATCTTCGCGGTGGTGACGGACATTGTGGTACGTATGCACCTGAAAAAACAGCCGAAAGTGGAAAAAAATTAAAAATTTTTAAAAATTTATTAAGAATATCGAAATAAGAGCAAATACATAGATATTGTGTTTGCTCTTATTTTTTTACCACATATAGTGGAAAAGAGCGCTCTTGTCATAGGACAGGACGCTTTTTTTGATTCTGCCGTCGAAAAAAGCCACTTGATTTCTCTTGTAAAATCCCTTAATTTAGTATAAAATCATAATAAAAGTGGGAGAAAGTGGAGGCAAGTGCCACAAAGTGGTAGATTTTTGGGAAAATGACCTCCTTTTTCGTGGCAGTCCCATTTTGGATGAATGGTGGTGAGTGCGATGTTTATGAGCGAGTACAACCATACGTTAGATACGAAAGGCAGGTTGATCATTCCGGCGAAATTCCGAGAGACTTTGGGCGAGGAATTTGTGATTTCCAAGGGAATGGACGGCTGCTTATTTGTGTATGCAAACGATGACTGGAACGCTTTTGAACAGAAGCTGACCTCATTACCTCTGATCAATAAGGAAGCAAGACAATTTGCGCGTTTCTTCTTAGCCGGTGCGGCTACGGTGGAAGTGGACAAGCAGGGAAGAATCCTGTTGCCGGCACACTTGCGAGAATTCGCCGGACTGGAAAAAGATGTGGTGTTAGTCGGAGTCGGCAGCCGCGTGGAGATCTGGAGCAAGGATAAGTGGGAGGCCATGAACTTGGATGCGGATATGGATGAGATCACCGGTGCCATGGAAGGACTGGGACTGACCATTTAAAAGAAGCAGGAAAGGATGACCGTCGTGGAATTTAATCATTATTCTGTGATGTTGCATGAGACCATCGAACAACTGAATATCAGACCGGACGGCATCTATGTGGACGGAACCTTAGGAGGCGGCGGACATGCATATGAAGTGTGCAGCCGCTTACAGAACGGACATTTCTACGGGATCGATCAGGATGACGCGGCGATCGCGGCGGCATCGGAGAGATTACGATGCTTTGGAGATAAAGTGACCGTGATCCGCAACAATTACGTGAATGCGGTGGAGGCACTCAGAGAATACGGAGTCACCGGTGTGGACGGCATCGTGCTGGATCTGGGAGTCTCTTCCTACCAGTTAGATACCGAGGACAGAGGGTTTTCTTACCGGTTTGATGCACCGCTTGACATGCGGATGGACCGCAGACAGACCCTGACAGCGAGAGACATCGTGAACAACTATTCCGAGATGGAACTGTATCATATCATCCGGGACTACGGCGAAGATCCGTTTGCGAAAAACATTGCGAAGCATATTGTAAAAAACAGGGCGGACAAGCCCATTGAGACTACCTTTGAATTAAACGAGATCATCAAAGCTGCAGTTCCGGCGAAGATGCGGCAGAACGGACATCCCTCCAAGCAGACATTCCAGGCGATCCGCATTGAGTGCAATCAGGAACTGGAAGTACTGAAAAAGGCATTGGACGAATTGATCGATCTGTTGCATCCCGGTGGGAGGTTCTGCATCATTACCTTCCATTCGCTGGAAGACCGGATCGTGAAAAATGCGTTCCGCAGGAATGAAAATCCCTGTACCTGTCCTCCGGAATTTCCGGTGTGTGTATGCGGTAAGGTCTCTAAGGGAAAGGTGATCACCAGAAAACCGATTCTGCCCGGTGCGGAAGAACTGGAAGTAAACAGCAGATCCAAGAGCGCGAAGTTACGCGTGTTTGAAAAGAAATAAAGAATTTTAAATATTTCATCAGTGAAAGTGGGAATAAAGTATGGCACAGAGAAGAAGTAATACCCCATACATATATGATAATACAGCAAGAGACTTACAGATCCGGAGACAAATGGAAGAGCCCCGGAGACAGCTGTCTCACGAGACGAGAAAAAACAGAGAAAAAGCAAGACATATGAGCATCGGCTATGTGACTTTTCTGATGGTGGCACTGGTGGCATGTGCATTTTTTCTGGTGAACTATATTCAGATGCAGTCAGAACTGACTGCCAGGATCACGGAAGTATCCAGAATGGAGAGCGAGTTGAACTCTCTGAAGCTGGCAAATGATGAAGAATACAGTCGCATTACCAGTAATATCAACCTGGAAGAGATCAAGAGGATTGCCATCGGCGAACTGGGAATGACCTATGCAGCCGAGGGACAGGTAATCCCTTATGAGAGCAACAGTAATGACTACATGCGTCAGGCTGATAACAGTCAGAACTAAGCCCGGGAGGCCCGAAGTGTGAAAGAACAGAAAACTAAAAAATTTTCCGTAAAAATGCAGAAAAAGCTCCTGTGTCTTTATGCACTGATCATTTTGGCATTTATTCTTTTATCGGTGCGTCTTACATGGATCGTGAAAGCAGATGGTGCAGCTTACGAGAAACAGGTGCTGTCTCAGCAGAAATATGATTCCATAACATTACCTTTCCGGCGCGGCGATATTGTGGACGCCAAAGGAACCAAGCTGGCGGTCAGCGAGAAAGTATATAATCTGGTCATCGATGCCAGGGTAATGCTGGATCGGGAGGATTATCTGGAACCCACCATGGAAGCATTGGGTGCAAATTTTCCGGATCTGGACATGACGGCAGTGCGGCAGTATGTAACGTCTCACCCCGAATCTTCCTGGTATGTGCCTCTTCGGAGGATGACTTATGACCAGATCAGCGGATTCCAGGCGGCAGCACTGGAGAACAGCAAGATCCGTGGTGTCTGGTTTGAAGAGGAATATAAGAGAGTCTATCCCAACGGTTCTCTGGCGGCAGATGTGATCGGATTTTCCAGAGCGGACAATGAAGGACAGTACGGTCTCGAAGAGTATTACAATGATGTTCTGAACGGAACCACCGGAAGAGAGTACGGCTATCTGAATGACGATGCCAACCTGGAGCGTACGATCAAGCCGGCAGTAGACGGCAACACGATACACAGTACCATTGATGCCAATATTCAGGGCATTGTAGAGAAATACTTAAAGCAGTTTAACGAGGAGCATAAGGATGCGGTACATCCCGGTAACGGTGCGGAAAATGTGGGCTGCATCATCATGGAAGTCAATACCGGCAATATTTTGGCCATGGCCAGCTATCCTACCTATGACCTGAACGATACCAGGAATACGGACGCCCTTTTGGGATCACGTAAGATCGAGATGGTGACCAATGCCAACGGTTACCAGGTACTGACGAAGACAGATACCTATTTTACCCAGGAAGATATCGATGCCCTGACAGATGAGCAGCTATTGGATAATCTGAATTACCTGTGGAAGAACTACTGTATCTCCACCACTTACGAGCCGGGATCCACGGCGAAGCCTTTTACCGTGGCAGCAGCATTGGAGAGCGGTGCCATCACCGGCAACGAGCACTATCAGTGTAACGGATCTCTGGAAGTCGGCGGACATACGATCAAATGCCACAGCTACCGTTCCGGCGGTGAAGGTGATGTATCGGTACAGGATTCCATTGCCTGGTCCTGCAACGTAGCGTTAATGAAGATTGCTGCCACCATGGGCAAAGAGGAATTTGCCAAATTCCAGCAGATCTTTAACTTTGGATTAAAGACCAACGTGGATCTGGCAGGAGAGGCGAGAACAGCAAGCCTGCTGTTTCCGGTGGACCAGATGGGAAGCGCTGATCTGGCGACCAACAGCTTTGGACAGAACTTTAATGTGACCATGCTCCAGATGATCACCGGTTTCTGTTCTCTGATCAACGGCGGTTACTATTATGAGCCTCATATGGTGGATAAGATCACCAATACAAGCGGAGCAACGGTGGAGAACATTGAACCGAGAGTGTTACGACAGACCATCTCCGAGAGCACTTCGGCGAAGATCAGACAGTACTGTCGTGCTACCGTTATGGAAGAGGGTGGTGACCGCAGAACCGGTAGAACCGCAAGACCTGCAGGTTATGCCATCGGCGGAAAGACCGGTACCGCAGAGACTATTCCCCGTAAAAACGGTGAGTATGTTGTATCCTTTATGGGATATGCACCGGCGGATGATCCCCAGATCGCCATTTATGTAGTCGTGGACCGTGCCAATGCATCCCCTCAGGATGATGCAAAGTTTGCAACCGGTATTGTACGAAATGTTCTGACGGAAGTGCTGCCTTATCTGAATATCTTCATGACGGAGGAACTGTCTGAAAAGGAGATTCAGGAACTGGCGGAGAAACAGATCGAGATTACGAATCAGTATACCCAGACTCCCGAGAACGGAGATGACCAGAGCACCGGAGACAATCAGACGGGAGACAATCAGACCGGAGACGCTCAGACCGGAGATGATCAGTCCGGAGATTCCCAGAGTGGTGACGGAACCGGTGACGATACGACGACGGTTACGGAGGACTGGAGAAATTATCCCAAAGATCCCGCTACCGGTTATCTGGTAAGTCCGATCGACGGCGGTCTGATCGATCCCATTACGGGAGCGGATGTCGGCGGGGACGATACCATGGGTGACAGTCCCATTAACAATAATCTGCTGAATCAGCAGAATGAATAAACAAAACATACGAATAGCCTCATAGCAGGAGCAATAAAATGTAAAAAGCTCTTGTTGTGAGGTTTTTTTATGGCGGATCAGCAAAATCGATTTTTTCATCGCAAAAAGATCATGACCATTTTTTTCATATGCGCACTGGTGCTTATCGGATTGTTTATGAGACTTTTGTATCTGATGGTGTGGAGGGCGGATTATTATGAGGAAGCGGCGACGAGACTGCATGAGAGAGAACGCAGCATAAAGGCGGCAAGAGGCCGTATTTTGGACAGGAACGGAGTGGTACTGGCGGATAACAAGACGGTCTGTACCGTATCGGTGATTCATAATCAGATCACAGAACCGGAAAAGGTGATAGCCATGCTGGTAAAAGAGCTGGGAATTTCGGAGACGGAAGCGAGAAAACGTGTGGAAAAATATTCTTCCATGGAACGCGTCAAAAGCAATGTGGACAAGAGCATCGGTGACAGAATCCGGGAATATGATCTGGCGGGGGTAAAAGTGGATGAGGATTATAAGCGATACTATCCGTATGGGGACCTGGCCAGTAAAGTCCTGGGATTTACCGGAGGGGACAATCAGGGGATCATTGGACTGGAAGTGATCTATGAGGAAACACTGCAGGGAGAACCCGGTATGATTCTGACTGTGACGGATGCCAAAGGAATCGAGATAGACACAGCGGGGGAACGCCGGGTAGAGCCGGTGCCGGGATGGGATCTGCGGATCAGCATCGACCGTAACATCCAGGAGTATGCCGCGCAGCTGGCGGAACAGGCCTGCGCCACCAAAGAGGCGGACAGCGTCTACATCATCGCCATGGATCCGCGAAACGGAGAAATCCTGGCCATGGTCAATTATCCGGAATTTGACTTAAACGACCCTTACACGCTACCGGAACTGACTGAGTGGAAGGAGGACGGAAGCATTGCGGTGGTGGATTCGTCCACCCTGACTGCGGAACAGAAGCAGGAGAAGCTGAATGCCATGTGGCGCAACGGCTGCATCAACGATACCTACGAACCGGGTTCCACCTTCAAGATCATCACCGCCGCTGCGGGACTGGAGGCCGGAGTAGTCACACCGGAGAGCACATTTTCCTGCCCGGGATTTATCATCGTGGATGACCGCAGGATCCGCTGCCATAAGATCGCCGGACATGGCACACAGACATTTGTGCAGTGTATGCAGAATAGTTGCAATCCGGCACTGATCTCCGTAGGACTGCGTCTCGGTGTAGACAATTATTACAAATATTTTGAGCAATTCGGACTGAAAAAAAGAACCGGAATCGATCTCCCCGGGGAAGCAGCAACGATCATGCATAAAAAAGAAGACATGGGAAATGTGGAGCTGGCGACGGTGGCTTTCGGGCAGTCTTTTCAAATCACGGCGATCCAGCTGCTGACAACGGCATCCTCCATCGTTAACGGAGGCAACCGGATCACTCCTCACTTGGGCATGGAAGCCCTGAACCGGGATGGCGAAGTGGAACAGGTTTTTACTTATCCTGTGGAGACAGGAATTGTATCGGAAGAGACCAGCGCAACTATGCGTTATATCCTGGAGACAGTGGTGGCGGAGGGCTCTGGTAGAAACGGACAGGTGCAGGGCTTTCGGGTGGGTGGTAAGACGGCGACCAGTCAGACGCTGCCCAGAGGCAGCGGACGTTATATTTCTTCTTTTATCGGATTCGCGCCTGCCGATGATCCACAGGTGATTGCCATCGCCATTATCAACAATCCCCAGGGAGTCTATTATGGAGGACAGGTGGCAGCACCTATTATAAGGCAGCTGTATGAAAATATTTTGCCTTATTTGGGACTGGAGAAGACGGAGGATACTGTTGTCGAAAATCATTGAATGAAAAAGGTTCCGGCGGATGAAAATTTGACAAAATCCGCTGGGGACACCCCTTATAATAATTCTGAAGGAGGGGTGTGATGCATTATGAACTATATTTAGACAGTATGTTCCTCCTGAATCTCGGTATGAATCTGTTACTTCTGATCATGGTAGACCACAGCACCTGCCGCACTGCCACGTGGTACCGGCTGCTGTGTGGAGCGGGAATCGGAGCGGTCTGCTATCTGCTCCCTTTTTTATGGAAGGGAGCGGCTCTACTTAAACTGCTGCTCTGTATGCTGCCCGGAACATTGTTGATGCTTACAGTAACATTCCGAATCCGGAATTGGCGTTCGCTATGGAGTTATTTTAGAAAGCAGATGTATGATACTTTCCTGCTCGGAGGAATTCTGGTGGCTGTGCTGAGGGGAATTCCGGCCGGAATACAGTATGTACCGGGAATTGTGCTTGCACTGGGAGTGGGGGCTCTGACAGTGCAGCTGCTATTGTGGAGATACCGAAGAGAAACGGAGCTTGGAACTCATTGTGAGGTAGTACTCCGGGGGACGGAACAGACATTGTGTATCGCGGCGATTGTGGATTCCGGCAATACTTTGACGGAACCTATGAGCGGAGCCCCCGTATCTGTATTGGATGTGGTGACATTTCAGACTTTGTGGCCGGAGGGACTGCCGGATTTTCGGGTGATTCCTTACCACAGTGTCGGGAAAAAGAATGGAATTCTCTATGGATACAGGATTCCGCAGATGAAGATCCGGATCCATGGTGTGGAAAAAATATGCAGCGATGTGTGGCTGGCAGTAAGTGAAGAGGAAATCGCAGGAAGAGAGATTCCTATGCTGCTGCATCCGGCGCTGTTAAAAAAGACAGGAAAAGCAGGAAGGAGCAACTATGATCTTAAAGATAGCAATACCCGGGAAAATGCAATTCAAGATGATTCGCAGAGAACCGTTTCTGCGGCAGCGGAAAGGAGATATTCATTACATCGGAGGCGCAGAGGTCCTGCCACCGCCGCTTCCCACAGATCAGGAGAACCGGGTGATCAGTGATCTGGGAACGGAATATGAGGATGAAGCAAAGGCCATATTGATTGAACATAATCTCAGACTGGTCGTCTACATAGCCAAAAAGTTCGATAATACGGGAGTGGGCGTGGAGGATCTGATCTCCATAGGTACCATCGGACTGATCAAATCCATCAATACCTTCAATCCGGAAAAAAATATCAAACTGGCGACCTATGCCTCACGGTGTATTGAAAATGAGATATTGATGTACCTGCGGCGGAATAATAAGACGAAGATGGAAGTGTCCATCGATGAACCTTTAAATGTGGATTGGGACGGCAATGAACTTCTCCTGTCGGATATCCTGGGAACGGATGAGGATGTGATATACAGAGGGATAGAGAACGAAGTGGAACGCAAGCTTTTAATGAATGCCGTAAGTAAGCTGTCGAACCGGGAGAAGACCATTGTACGGCTGCGGTTCGGACTGGGGACACCGGACGGACAGGAGATGACACAGAAGGAAGTGGCAAGCTTTCTTGGAATCTCCCAGTCCTATATCTCGAGACTGGAAAAAAAGATCATGCGGCAGCTGAAAAAGGAGATCAGCCTGCATATTTGACTTTGCATTCGGGACGGATACATGATACTATAGAGATTACGGAGAGGAACTGTTCTCCGGGTTGTGAATGACAGATTTTAAGGACGAAGATACATGATACAGCGTGATGATATATTATCGATGGAATATTTAAAAAAGACGGAATTCACCGGATGCCATCAGGGGATGCGTTACCGCCTGGAACAGACACAGGCTCCGGAGGACCCCGAGGGCGGTAAAAAGCTTATGGTGACGGTATGGCCGGAGCCCTTTAATTATTTTAAGACTCCGGAGGAAAAAAAGAAAAGAGCATATTTTTCTTTTGACGAGGATGGCGTGGTGGATGCCGTCGGCTGGATGAATGACCGCTTATTCGAGGATAAGAAGATATGGGAGGAAGCACCTTCCCATTGGGATACCTATCAAATGTAAGGAAATAATAAGATGATGTTAAAATATATCATAAAGGATCTAAAGGAGACCCTGGCCTATCTTCCCTACGGGATCATGGCGGGTGCTGTTGTGGGACTGCTCCTGAACGGACTGAATGCCAGACGGGAGCGTAAGGGGAAGGATACTTTTCCCATGGCGGGACTCATGGCATTTTCTCTGTATCTGATGATCATTCTGGTGATCACTTTTTTCTCCAGAGAGGATGGCAGCCGGATCGGCATGGATCTGGAACTGTTCTCTACCTGGGGGTCGAATGCGAGGAACCATGCGTTTGTCGTGGAAAATGTACTGCTGTTTATTCCCTATGGATTTATCTGTCCCTGGGCATTCCCATGGCTTCGGGGTTTTTTTAGGAATACCTTTGCGGCATTCGTGACCAGCTTCGGTGTGGAGACGATCCAGCTGATCACCGGCAGGGGATATTTTCAGGTGGACGATATCCTGACCAATGTGCTGGGGGCTGTGATCGGGTATGTGATTTTCTGGCTGCTGCATCATATGATACAGGGATTCCACAGACCTGATCTCAGGCGGTAAGATAGCCCCGCATAGCTTTCAATGCATTTTTTTCGAGACGGGAGACCTGGGCCTGGGAGATGCCGATCATGTCGGCGACCTCGGTCTGGGTCTTTCCTTCGAAAAAGCGCAGAGAGATGATATGACGCTCTCTGTCGTTCAGACGTTTCATGGCTTCACTGAGGGAGAGATGTTCTACCCACATCTCTTCCTTATTTTTTTTATCACTGATCTGGTCCATGACATAGAGGGTGTCGCCGCCGTCGGTATAGACCGGTTCGTAGAGACTCATGGGGTTCTGCATGGCATCTAAGGCATAGACGATGTCTTCCTTGGAGATACCCACCTCCGCGGCGATCTCTTCCACGGTAGGCTCCTTCAGATTTTTTCTCGTCAGTGTATCTCTGGCGTAGATTGCCTTATAGGCGGTATCCTTCAGGGAGCGTGATACACGAATGCTGTTGTTATCCCGTAAGAATCTGCGGATCTCCCCGATGATCATGGGAACCGCATAGGTAGAGAACTTCACACCCAGAGTAGCGTCGAAATTGTCAATGGCTTTGATCAGCCCGATGCAGCCGATCTGGAACAGATCATCCACGTTCTCCGCACTGCCGGAAAAACGCTTAATGACGCTTAATACCAGCCGCAGATTCCCCTCAATATAGGTCTCTCGGGCAGCGGTATCTCCTTCACGGATCTTCGCAAATAAAGCTTCCTTGTCTGCCGCCTTTAACAAAGGCAGCTTTGCTGTATTGACACCGCAGATTTCCACTTTTCCCTGTACCATAGAGACCTCCCGATTACTGAATTTTGTGATAACAACAGTATTCACAGGACTGTGGGAGGATATACTTTGCCGGTAGAATTTCCAGTATTTGCCGAACAAACGGATGGGAGAGGCATATATTATATATATAGAAAGAAAGCAGGAGTATGCATATGCTTTTTTCCGAATTAAAATGCAAAGATGTCATCAATATCAGAGACTGCAAAAAGCTGGGGCATGTCTGTGATCTGGAGTTCGACGAGTGCAGTGGATGTATCTGTAAGATCATGGTGCCGGGAGGGAATCAGTGGCTGGGATTCCTGCGCTGTGAACCGAATATCGTTATCCCGTACAAGGACATCAGGCAGATCGGTCCGGACATAATTTTAGTTGACATTAACTGCTGATTCTCTTATAATATCCGTATAAATAACACGTGGTTTTTAAGAGGAGGATGCCTATGAAATGTCCGTTCTGCAGCCATGAAAATACCAGAGTGATCGATTCGAGACCTGCGGAAGATAATAATTCCATTCGCCGTCGCCGTGTGTGTGATGAATGCGGCAAGCGATTTACCACTTACGAGAAGATCGAAACGATTCCGTTGATCATTATTAAAAAGGACAATAACAGAGAGGCGTATGACCGTTCTAAGATCGAGGCCGGAGTACTCAGAGCCTGCCATAAACGTCCGGTCAGCGCACAACAGATCACGACGTTGGTGGACGAGGTGGAGAACGAGATATTCAACCGGGAAGAACGTGAGATCCCCAGCGGAACCATCGGTGAACTTGTGATGAATAAGCTGAAAGATCTGGATGCGGTAGCTTATGTAAGATTTGCTTCTGTATATCGGGAGTTCAAGGACGTGAACACCTTTATGGATGAATTAAAGAGTGTCCTGAATGACAAGAATCCCATGTAGCATCTTCGGAACAGATAAATTCCGGGAATCCCGGTGCGGCGAAGGAGAAAACTCCGGTTCAGGAGCAGAAATCCAACGCTCCGCTAGAGGACATCTCCATTACGTTCCACAAACAGGACGATTTCGGCTACATTGGCAGGGACAGCGATATCCATTCCCTGGATGTGGAGAAGGCGATCTCCGATATGCGTAAGGACCAGATCTTACAGCAGTACCAGTACTTTGTGGGAAGCAAAACGGTATTTACAGAATAGTTACCTCCGTCTGTCAGGCGTAAGCAAGACACCGGAGGTATTTTTTAATTTTTTCGGAAGAAGTGATACAGACAGAAAAAATAGATTCCGGCAAGTACCAGCTGGCTGACCAGAATCCCCCACAGATATCCCTGCATACCGATCACGGGAATGGCAAAAAATACGAACAGGAGCCGGATCAGAAGACAGACCACGTTGGAGAAAAAGATCCGTCCCGCCATGCCAAGACCCTGCAAAATGCTGGAGAGAGTGGTATCCAGATACAGAAAAGGACAGATGAAGCCCAGAGTCACGATAAAATGACCGGCCAGTTCACTGTGGAACAGTTCCGTTCCCATCCAGTCACCCAGAAACAGAAAACCGCACAGACAGCAGGCACCCATGAGACTGCAATACTTTACGGTGCGCAGGGTGGCGTTTATGACGGCTCCACGGTCTCCTTTGGCATGATTTTCGGAGATGGTGGGCAGGAGAAGCACTGCCACGGAGCTGGTAAGGGCGTTAGGAAAAAAGATCATGGGCATGGCCATGCCAGTAAGAACTCCGTATACACTTAAGGCTGTGGTGGTATCATAACCGTAGAGCAGAAGTTTTCGGGGAATGGAGACGGCTTCGATACTTTGTAAAATGTTCAGAACGATACGGTTGGCGGTCAGAGGCAGTGCCATACCAAGCAGATCCCGATAGACCGGAACAGAAGGACAGATATTTTGCAGGGAAAGAATACTACTGTCCGGATACAGATGTATATACAGGCAGACCAGAGCGATCAGCATGGAAAAGATCTCGCCTACGGTGAGACCGAGAACCGCAGCATTGATGGAGGGAGTACGACCTTCTGCCAGATCGGCTCCGGTGACGAGAAAGACGCAGCTGACTCTTGCAAGCTGCTCTAAAAGCTGTGTAAGAGCAGGCACGGAAGCTTTCTTTTTCCCATAGAAATAACCGTTGATGCAGGCGTGCAGCGCGGCAAAGGGGACAGAGAAGGACAGAATCCGCAGCATGGGTACGGTACGGTGATCTTTTAATAGAAAAATACCGATAGGATCCGCAGAGAAAAACAAAATGGCATTTGTTACAAGAGACAGGGGTAAGGTGATACTGATCCCGGCCAGCAGAGGCTTTAAATTCCCGGAAGGGCGTTTGGCACTATCCGCCGCCACATATTTCGAAATGGCGGTCTGATATCCGGCGGCTGTAAGGGAAAAAGATAGGGATAATGCCGGACTGAGCAGCTGATAGATGCCCATTCCCTCTTCACCGAAGAGCCTGGACAGATAGATACGGTAGAAAAATCCAATGACACGGGTGATAAGGCCGGTTGCAGTCAGAATGATAGTACCGAAGATCAGGGGATGACGTTTGGCATGTTTCATAAGCGGATTTTTTGACCCTTTTGGCTGAAAAGATCTTGCAAAAGTATATTCCGATGACCTTGTTGACAGAACAGTAAAGTGAATGCTATCATGAATAGCAGTAAAATGTGCATGATCAGTTACAAGATATGCAGAAATGAGGCAATATGATATATTTAGATAATGCAGCGACTACGAAAACAGCACCGGAGGTCGTAGATGCGATGCTCCCGTATTTCAGTGAATATTACGGCAATGCCAGCACCATTTACAGTCTGGGTGCCGAGAGCAAAAAGGCTATGGATCATGCTCGCCAGACCATCGCGGACAGCCTGGGAGCGAAGCCGGAAGAGATCTATTTTACCGCCGGTGGTTCGGAGTCCGACAACTGGGCATTAAAAGCCACCGCAGAAGCTTATGCTTCTAAGGGAAAACATATTATTACCACGAAGATCGAGCACCATGCCATTCTCCATACCTGTGAGTATCTGGAGAAGAGAGGCTTTGAGATCACCTATCTGAATGTGGACAGAGACGGACTGATCAGCTTGGACGAGCTGAAAGCAGCCATTCGTCCCGATACCATTCTGATCAGCGTGATGTTTGCCAACAACGAGATCGGTACCATCGAGCCCATCGCCGAGATCGGAGAGATCGCGAAGGAGCACGGCGTATTGTTTCATACCGATGCGGTACAGGCGTATGCACAGGTTCCCATCAATGTGGATGAGATGCATATTGACATGCTCAGTGCCAGCGGCCATAAATTAAATGGCCCCAAGGGCATCGGCTTTTTATATATCCGTAAAGGAGTGAAGATCCGTTCTTTTGTACACGGCGGAGCGCAGGAGAGAAGCCGCAGAGCCGGTACAGAGAATATCCCCGGCATTGTGGGACTGGGGGCAGCCGTAGAGCGTGCTATGCGTATTATGGACAGTAAGACCCAGAGGGAGATCGAACTGCGTGATTATCTGATCGGACGTCTGGAGAACGAGATCCCTCATTGCTGGCTGAACGGTCACCGCACGAAGAGACTTCCGAATAATATCAATTTCTCCTTCCTGTTTATCGAGGGAGAATCCATGCTGATCATGCTGGATATGAAGGGAATCTGTGCTTCCAGCGGATCTGCATGTACTTCCGGATCCTTAGATCCTTCCCATGTGCTGTTAGCCATTGGTTTAAAGCATGAGGAAGCCCACGGTTCCTTACGTCTGACCTTGTCCGAGGATAGCACGAAGGAAGAGATGGATATCGTAGCGGAAGAAGTGAAGAAAATCGTCCAGAGACTGCGGGATATGTCTCCTTTATATGAAGATTTTCTGAAAAGTCAGAAGAACAACTAAGCAAGAAAGAAGAGGATAACAGATACATGTACAGTGAAAAAGTAATGGATCACTTTCAAAACCCCAGAAATGTCGGGGAGATCGAGGATGCCAGCGGCGTAGGTACTGTGGGTAACGCCAAGTGCGGAGATATTATGAGAATGTTCCTGGACATTGACGAGAACGGGATCATCAGAGAGGCAAAGTTCAAGACTTTCGGTTGCGGTGCTGCCGTAGCTACCAGCTCCATGGCTACCGAACTGGTAAAGGGCAAGACCATCCAGGAAGCTTTGCAGGTAACGAACAAGGCGGTAATGGAGGCTCTGGACGGACTGCCTCCCGTAAAGGTACACTGCTCACTTTTGGCAGAGGAAGCCATCCATGCAGCTCTGTGGGATTATGCGGAGAAGAACCACATCACCATTGAAGGCCTGCAGAAGCCCAAGAACGATATCAGTGAGGGCGAAGAAGAGGAAGACTATTAAGATCTATGAAGAAAAAAGTAGTGGTTGGCATGTCCGGAGGCGTGGATTCCTCCGTGGCAGCCATGTTATTAAAAGAACAGGGCTATGATGTGATCGGGGTTACCATGCAGATCTGGCAGGACGAGGAGGAAGCAGCGAAGGAAGCCAATGGCGGGTGCTGCGGATTGTCTGCGGTGGATGACGCCAGAAGAGTGGCAGAGAGACTGGAGATTCCTTATTATGTCATGAACTTTAAAAAAGAGTTCAAGTGTCATGTCATGGATTATTTTGTGGACGAGTATTTAAGAGGGCATACACCGAATCCCTGCATCGCCTGCAACCGTTACGTGAAATGGGAATCCCTGTTACAGAGGAGCTTAGAGATCGGTGCGGATTATATTGCCACGGGACATTATGCGAGGATCGACAGACTGCCAAACGGTCGTTTTGCTATCCGCAATTCCGTTACGGCGGCGAAGGACCAGACCTATGCGCTGTATAATCTGACCCAGGATCAGCTTTCACATACTCTGATGCCGGTGGGAGAATACACCAAGGATGAGATCCGTGCCCTGGCAGAGGAGGCGGGACTTCCGGTGGCGCATAAGCCGGACAGTCAGGAAATCTGTTTCGTGCCGGACAATGATTATGCTTCTTTTATTGACAGAGAAGCCGGCGAAAAAGTGCCGGGACCGGGCAATTTTGTCACGGAGGACGGCAGGATACTGGGGCATCATAAGGGGATTACTCATTATACCCTGGGGCAGCGCAGAGGATTGGAACTCCCCATGGGAGAGAGGGTGTTTGTTACAGCCATCCGCCCCGAGACCAATGAGGTGGTGATCGGTTCCAATCAGGAACTTTTCACGGATAAAGTATTATGTGAAAATGTGAATTATATGGCAGTGGAGAATATCACAGAACCCATCAGAGTACTGGCGAAGATCCGTTACAACCATAAGGGAGAGTACGGAACCCTTACCAGACAGCCGGACGGCAGAGTGCTTTGTGCTTTTGATGTACCGGTGCGTGCCGCTACACCGGGACAGGCTATGGTGTTCTATCAGGGCGAACATGTACTGGGCGGCGGGACCATTGTCCTGTAGGAAAACAGGGATCACTATTTTACAATAGTGGTCCTATATTTTTATCACGACACGTAACATCAACAGCGGGGGCGTGCATATAATAGAAGAAAGCTTTTATAATTCACAGGAGAGACTATGGATTATCGATTTTCGTTTCAGAGACCTATGAGAAGAAACAGCTTCTGTTCCATGAAGGGAACGATCGTGGATCTGGTGCCGGCAGGGCAGGGCGGTCGCAGAGCTGATGGATGCCTGCTATTTGCCGCTATCGAGGATACGGATGGCAATACCGTGAACTTTTTTATCAACCCCGATACCTATGTGGTGGATTTTACTACGTTGTCAGTGGGAATGATGGCAACCTTCTGGTATCGCAATGATGCGCCCATGCCCCTGATCTATCCGCCTCAGTATACGGCAGTGGTAGTGGCTGAAGAGAGAAGCGACCGGAATGTGGATGTGAGCTACTACAGCAATTCCCTGGTCAATGAGGAGCAGACATTGCAGCTGAATCTGGATGGCACAGTGGATGTGCGTACCGTGAACAACCAGTATTTCCAGGCGAGTCCCGCGAACCATAATCTGGTGGTCATCTATTCCTCTTCCACGAGAAGCATTCCTGCCCAGACCACGCCGTCTACAGTGGTGGTACTGTGTGACAGAAACTGTGGTTAGGCAGACAAAAGAGGACAGTTGTAGTCCATAGACCTATTGAGATTTTTGCAAAAATGTTATACCATAAAACAATCCCCATAGAACATATTCATAGCTGCCTGCGCATAGTGCAGGCAGCCTGTGAGGGGGAGATTACTTATGATCTGGCAGAACGAAAGAGAAAAGAGGATATTATGGGTAAGAAAAAGCAGATGCGTTCTGAAGTAAAAGGGAATGTGAAAAACAGTATAGGAAGAATTGCGTTTGCAGCATTGGCTGTGCTCTTACAGATCGGCTGGATATTGATATTGATGATCAAACTGTATCAGTATTCTTCAGTGATCTCTCTGCTGACCAGCCTGTTTGCGCTGGTAGTGGCGCTCAGGATTTATGGGAAACATACCAATGCCGCATTTAAGATGCCCTGGATCATTGTAATATTGGCATTTCCTGTGTTCGGTCTGTGTATTTACGGATTGTTCGGACATAAAGAGGCTATGCATAAAATCATCCGGAAATTTGAGGATGTGGATGCACAACTGATTCCTCTGAATGTTCAGGATGAGACAATATTGCAGCAGCTGGAGCAGGAAGATCCTCTGCTGGCAAATCAATGCCATTATATCTGGAAGTATGGTAATTATCCGGTGTATGACACGACAGCTGTGAAATTCTATCCGGAAGCTTATCTGGGATACGAGGAACAGCTTAAGGAGCTGGAGAAGGCAAGGCACTTTATATTCCTGGAATATCATGCCATAGAGGAGGCGGAGGCTTTTGCACGGCTGAAGGATGTATTGGCAAAAAAGGCTGCCGAGGGCGTGGAAGTCCGTATTCTGTACGACGATGTGGGCTGTATCGGCTTTTTGGATAAAAGCTTTATAGACCGCATGAATGCCATCGGTGTACAGTGCCGGGTATTTAACTATGTAGTGCCCTTTTTAAATATTTTCATGAATAACCGCGACCATCGTAAGATCATGGTCATCGACGGAAAAGTAGGATTCACCGGTGGGTATAATCTGGCAGATGAGTATTTTAATATCACGCATCCTTACGGCTACTGGAAGGATACCGGTGTGAAGCTGACCGGCAGAGCGGTACAGAATTTTACCATGATGTTTTTGGAAATGTGGAATGTTATGGGACAGGCGGATACACATTATGAAAAGTATCTGAAGGCATCGCAGGAAGGTGCGGAAGATGGAAATGTGCAGAAGGCATCCGGCTATGTACAGCCCTATGCGGATTCTCCACTGGACGGAGAGCCGGTGGGTGAGAATGTCTACCTGAACCTGATCAAGACGGCGAAGAAACGCCTCTATGTGGCAACTCCTTATCTGATCATCAGTGATGAGATGACGAGAGAGCTGGGACTGGCGGCAAAACGTGGCGTGGATGTACGGGTATTTACCCCGGGTATTCCGGATAAAAAAATCATTTACGGTGTGACCAGATCCTATTATTCCGGACTGGTGCGTCAGGGTGTGCGGGTTTATGAATATACCCCGGGCTTTTTGCATGCGAAGCAGATGCTGTGTGATGGGGATACGGCGACCGTCGGTACTATCAATATGGATTACCGGAGCCTTTATCATCATTTTGAAAACGGTGTGTGGATGCACGGCTGTGATGCCATCCGGGATATTGAGGCGGATTTTGATAAGCTGTTACAGGATAGTGAGGAAGTCACCGATAAATACCGGGATGGAAGGAAAAATATGGCAGTGAGAGGCTGGCAGTGTATCATGCGCCTGATCGCGCCGCTATTGTAACAGACATAATAACGGAAAGCTGGAGATTACGATGAAAATACTGGTCAGTGCCTGTCTGCTGGGCGAAAACTGTAAATATAACGGGAAAAATAATTACAGCGAGCGTGTGGCAAAATATCTGGAAGGGCATGAGGTGATCCCGGTATGTCCTGAGGTGCTGGGAGGACTTCCGACCCCGAGGGATCCGTCGGAGATCGTGAGCGGTGAGGTCATAAACTGTAAAGGCGTAAATGTGGACAGGCAGTTTCGGGAAGGCGCAGAGGAGGCTCTGCGTATCGTCAAAGAGAATGGCATCGATCTGGCAATCTTACAGTCACGAAGCCCCAGCTGCGGCGTAAAGCAGATTTATGATGGAAGCTTTACCGGTAAACTCATCCCCGGACAGGGAGTATTTGCACAATCGTTGGAAAAGAACGGCTTCCGGGTAATAGACTGTGAGGAAATATAATGGCAAAAATATTATTGTTTGGCGTGAGTACACAAAAAGACCGGGCTGTGCGTGTGGCAGCGGAGAAAATAGGTGTGGATGTGACGGCGGTGAACCGCAGGGACTATGGACAGAAGATCGGAACACTGGCGGAAATCAGCGGTTTTCATAAGAATGGAAAAATATATAACGGTCCTGATTTTGCAATGGAAATGCTGGTGTTTTCCGGAATGGATTCGCAACAGGTGGATGCATTCCTGGCAGAATATAAGGCAACCGGCTTACCACCGGTTGCCCTGAAGGCGATTGTGACACCGTATAATGTCTCATGGACAGCGGATGCGTTGCTTCGCGAGCTGCTGAAGGAACACATTCAGCTTGGAGGATAGGGAATAAAGAAAATTACAGCTTGTGATATTCCGGGCTGTGTTTTTCATAGATCGTATAATATTTGAAACCGCACAGCTGCAGAATCTCGGAGGCCAGATCCAGATAGGATCCTACATCCTGTGCTTTGTGGGCATCGCTGCCAACGGTAATGATCTCGCCGCCCAGTTCGTGATAGCGGCGGAGAACATCGGTACAGGGATGAGGCTGTCTGAGACCATAGCGGAAGCTTCCGGTGTTTAACTCCAGACCTTTGCCGCTGTGAACCAACAGCTCCAGAATCGGATCGATGGCATCTTTATATTTGTCATAGGAATAATTTTTATCTTTGTTCGGCGCCACACGGACGATATAATCCAAGTGCCCTAAGACATCATAATCGTCATGGCATTTCAGATTTTCCAGCGTCTCTGCAAAATAAGCACGGATGGCTTCCTCCTCGGAGGAAAACTTCTCAAAATATTCGGGGTAATAGGGATCCATTCCCCGGCACAGGTGGGTAGAGCCAATGACGAAATCAAAATCATAGGCGGAAGTAAAATCTTCGTCTCGGTCGGCCAGATGCGGCTGCAAGCCTAATTCCACACCGAAGAGAACCCGCATTTTCCCTTCGTATTTGGCGCGACAGCGGAGGATGTCATACAAATAAGAATCTGTATTCAGCAAAAAGATGCTGCCGGGACCTTCCTCAGTGCGTGGATAATCAAAATCGTTATGCTCGGTGAAACACATGGTTTCCAGTCCAAGAGAAATCCCTTTATCGATCATCTCCGGCATGGGAGCCTTTGAATCTCCGGAAAAAGAAGAGTGAAGATGACAATCTGCTTTGATAGACATATTTTTTATCCTTTCTGGTTATCATTCTGTTGTAAGTCATTTACAGGGTACAGTATAGCAAAAAACGGAGCAAAAATCATACCATTTCTAAACAAACTGTAAAATTTACCACAAAATCACAAATATTTTGCATTTACATCTTGAATTATAAAGAGGAATTAGGTAAAATGAATTTGCTGATAAAATTTTGACAATCTGTGAATCACAGTAAGTCAAAAGATATAAAATTAATATTTTAGGAGGAAACTAAAATGGCAGTAAGAGTAGCAATTAATGGTTTCGGCCGTATTGGTCGTCTTGCATTCAGACAGATGTTCGATGCAGAAGGATATGAAGTAGTAGCAATCAACGATTTAACCAGCCCTAAGATGCTGGCACATCTGTTGAAGTATGATTCTTCTCAGGGTGTTTACAAGTATGCAAGCACCGTTGAGGCTGGCGAGGACAGCATCACCGTTAACGGCAAGACCATCACCATCTACAAAGAGGCTGACGCAAGCAAGCTTCCCTGGGGTGAATTAAAGGTTGATGTAGTTCTGGAGTGTACCGGATTCTACACCTCTAAGGAGAAGGCTTCCGCACATATCACTGCCGGTGCCCGTAAAGTTGTTATTTCTGCTCCCGCAGGTAACGACCTTCCTACCATCGTATACAATGTTAACCACAAGACCCTGAAGCCCGAAGATACCGTTATCTCCGCAGCTTCCTGCACCACCAACTGCTTAGCACCTATGGCTAAGGCTCTGAACGATTGCAGACCTATCATGAGCGGTATCATGACCACTGTTCACGCTTATACCGGTGATCAGATGATCCTTGACGGACCTCAGAGAAAGGGCGATCTGAGAAGAAGCCGTGCAGGCGCTTGCAACATCGTTCCCAACTCTACCGGTGCAGCTAAGGCAATCGGTCTGGTAATTCCCGAACTGAACGGCAAGCTGATCGGCTCCGCTCAGCGTGTTCCGACCCCTACCGGTTCTACCACCATTCTGGTAGCAGTAGTTAAGGGCGCTGTAACCAAGGAAGAGATCAACGCAGCAATGAAGGCTGCTTCTACCGAGTCCTTCGGTTACAACACCGATGAGATCGTATCTTCCGATATCGTAGGCAGCACCTACGGTTCCATCTTCGATGCAACTCAGACCATGGTTGCTCCTATGGAAGATGGCAATACTCAGGTACAGGTTGTATCCTGGTATGATAACGAGAACAGCTACACCTCTCAGATGGTTCGTACCATCAAGTACTTCAGCGAGTTAGCATAAGCCGACAGGCGTTAACGCGTAAAGACCTATCAGGGTCCGGTCTTACAAGGACCGGGCCCTTTTTAGATACTAAAATAATTGGAGGTTAATACCATGGGATTAAATAAGAAATCTGTAGATGACATTAACGCAAAGGGAAAGAGAGTCCTGGTAAGATGCGACTTTAACGTTCCCTTAAAGAACGGTGAGATCACTGACGATACCCGTATCGTTGCAGCTCTGCCTACCATCAAGAAGCTGATAGGCGATGGCGGCAAGGTAATTCTTTGCTCTCATCTGGGTAAGGTAAAGAATGGCCCCAACGAAGGCGAATCTCTGGCACCTGTTGCCAAGAGACTGTCCGAGAAGCTGGGCAAAGAGGTTACTTTCGTAGCTGACTACAATGTAACCGGCGAAGCAGCTACCAAGGCTGTTGAGAACATGAAGGAAGGCGACGTTGTTCTGCTTCAGAATACCCGTTTCCGTGGCGCAGAAGAGACCAAGAACGGTGAGGAATTCAGCAAAGAACTGGCTGACCTGGCTGATCTGTATGTATGTGATGCATTCGGCTCTTCTCACAGAGCACATGCTTCCGTAGCAGGCGTTACCAAGTTCATCACCGCTAAGGGTGGTCAGAACGTAGTAGGTTACCTGATGGAGAAGGAGATCAACTTCTTAGGTAAGGCTGTAGAAGATCCCGTAAGACCTTTCGTAGCTATCCTGGGTGGTGCAAAGGTTGCAGACAAGCTGAACGTTATCTCCAACCTGTTAGAGAAGTGTGATACCCTGATCATCGGTGGTGGTATGGCTTACACCTTCTTAAAGGCAAAGGGATATGAAATCGGTAAGTCTCTGGTAGATGATACCAAGATCGACTACTGTAAGGAAATGATGGAAAAGGCTGAGAAGCTGGGCAAGAAGCTGTTACTGCCTGTTGATTCCGTAACCATCGCTGATTTCCCTAACCCGATCGATGCTCCTGTTGAGGTTCAGGTATATGATGTTACCAACATGCCCGCAGACAGAGAGGGATGCGATATCGGACCCAAGACCGCAGCTCTGTATGCTGAGGCTGTTAAGACTGCTAAGACCGTTGTATGGAACGGACCTATGGGCGTATTCGAGAATCCTACCCTGGCAGCAGGTACCATCGCTGTAGCGAAGGCTCTGGCTGAGACCGATGCAACTACCATTATCGGTGGTGGTGACTCCGCAGCAGCTGTTAACCAGCTTGGTTTCGCTGACAAGATGAGCCACATCTCTACCGGTGGCGGAGCTTCCCTGGAGTTCCTGGAAGGCAAAGAGCTTCCCGGCGTTGCCGCAGCAGACGACAAATAAGAATAAAGAAATACTAAGGCGTCAAAAGTACGCCGCCTAAGTATTTCTAAGTTATTCTGAGGAGAATGCCTCAGGCATTCTCCGGTATACGATAAGAACGATAAAAAATAAGAGGTGTATGGTTATGGCAAGAAAGAAGATCATTGCCGGCAACTGGAAGATGAACATGACTCCCAGCCAGGCAGTAGAACTGATCAATACTTTAAAGCCCCTCGTAGCAAATGATGAAGTAGACGTACTGCTGTGCGTTCCCGCAATCGACAGCATTCCCGCTATGGAGGCAGCAAAAGGTTCCAATATCATGATTGGTGCCGAGAATATGTACTTCGAGGAGAAGGGTGCTTTCACCGGCGAGATTTCTCCCGCAATGTTAGATGATGCAGGTGTGAAGTATGTGATCATCGGTCACTCCGAGAGAAGAGAGTACTTTGCAGAGACTGACGAGACCGTGAACAAGAAAGTCCTCAAGGCTTTCGAACATGGCATTACTCCCATCATCTGCTGTGGTGAGACTTTGACGCAGAGAGAGCAGGGTGTTACCATCGACTTCATCCGTCAGCAGATCAAGATCGCATTCCTGAATGTAACTGCCGCACAGGCAGCAACCGCTGTGATCGCATACGAGCCCATCTGGGCGATCGGTACCGGCAAAGTAGCTACTACCGAGCAGGCACAGGAAGTATGTAAGGCAATCCGTGAGTGCATCGCTGAGATCTATGATGATGCAACCGCAGCAGCTATCCGTATCCAGTACGGCGGATCCGTATCTGCTTCCAGCGCTCCCGAACTGTTTGCACAGGCTGACATCGACGGTGGTCTGGTAGGTGGCGCTTCCCTGAAGGCTGACTTCGGACAGATCGTAAACTATAAGTAATAGAACAATTGCACAAAAAATAGGGGTTCAAAACCCTTGAAAAAAGAGGATTCTTTGTTGAAAGCCAACAATGGAATCCTCTTTTGTTATGTTATATAATCTAATAAGTATCACCTTTTTCTATCACTGAACTATCATCAGGAATGGCGAGTTATGCCATTTTCTTACGTAGATTACGGCAGATAGATTAAAATGAATGTGGTTGCGGCTGGGGATTAATACGGTATAATTTCAGTATCTGGAAGTCTGAGACACATGGAAAGGCAGGGAACGCTTTATGAAATATGTATTTACAAATGGAAAAATCTTAAACGGTACAAAAGACATGCAGGTACAGGAGGGGCAGGTCATTCTGGTGGAAAATGAGAGGATTACAGAGATTCTGCCAGCGGAAGAAGCCGGGAAACGAAACCTGAAGGCTTCCGGGTATGAAGAGATCGACCTGCAGGGAAAATATATCCTGCCAGGACTGATCAATATGCATGTACATCTGGCGGGTAACGGAAAGCCGCAGAAGAAGCAGAGAGACAATGAAGCGTTGGTAAAAAAGATCATGAGCAATGGTCTGACCAAAGCGATCGCCTATAACATGGTCTGTGGCTTTGCCAAAGACGAGCTGTACAGTGGTGTGACCACGATCCGTACCGTGGGAGGCCTGGGAGATTTTGATACCAGACTGCGGGATGACATTGCCGCAGGCAAAAAGCCAGGGCCCAGAATCCTCGCAGCGAACGAAGGCATCTCTGTCCCCGGCGGACATATGGCCGGCTCCGTGGCAATCGCGGCAGGCAGCATCGAAGAAGCTTTGCAGCATTTGGAAATTGCCAAAGCACAGAAGGTGGATCTGGTAAAACTCATGATCACCGGCGGCGTACTGGATGCGAAAGAAAAAGGGGTGCCCGGTGAATTAAAAATGGCTCCCGAAATGGTAAAGGCAGTCTGCGATAAAGCGCATGCCATGGGATATAAGGTAGCGGCTCATGTGGAGTCTCCGAAGGGTGTAAAAGTTGCTCTGCAGAATGGGGTAGACTCTATCGAACACGGTGCAAAAGCGGACGAAGAGATGATAGCGCTTTTTAAGGAACACAATGCATTTCTGTGTACTACATTGTCTCCGGCGCTTCCTTATGCACTGTTCGATCGTTCCATTACTAATGCTTCCGAAGTGGAACAGTTTAACGGCAATGTGGTATTTGAAGGTATCATTGACTGTGCGAAGGCGGCGATTGCCAACGATATTCCTGTGGTACTGGGCAATGATGTGGGATGCCCCTGGATCACCCAGTATGATTTCTGGAGAGAATTATACTACTTCCACAAGTATGTGGGAGTCTCCAATACTTTTGCACTGTACACCGCTACCTGCCGGGGAGCCGAAATGGCAGGCATCGGAGATATCACCGGTACACTGGAACCCGGTAAATGCGCGGATATGATCGTGGTGGAGAAGAATCCTTTGGAGGACATAAGGGCACTTCGTAATGTGGATATGGTTGTGTCGCAGGGGAAAGTGCTTCGTTCCCCGAAGGTGAAGAAAAAGCAGATCGTAGAGACGGAACTGGACAAATTTTTATAAGGAAATAGCATATGACTTTTGATAAATTAGAGAAAAATCTTATGGATGTGATCCAGGAGGAACAGGCTAAGTTAGGGTTTCGCAGAGAGAAAATCCGCCTGTATTATCCTTTAACTACATTGAATCATTTACTGGATACTGAGGATACGGCCGAGCAGATGGAAATCACACTTGCCGGACAGCCGGAGAGTATGACGCGGAAGCTTGGAAACCTTGATGTTACCCGCAGAGGAGACCGCTTCTGTCTCTGTATTCCGGAGGAGGGCAGTGCTTATGTCCATGAGCATTTTGCGGAGACAGGATTTATCTATGAATTGATCCGGCTGATCGGTGAACATGATTGTAAGCTCGAGGATATACGACGGTTATTTTTAAGTCACTCCGAGAATATTTATGTGGAAGAGATGCAGGGTGAGGATTTTGATGTTATGATCCGTTTCCCGGAAGGGATGGGGGACCCTTATTGCTATTGCTTTCGTGACGAAGGGTGTCATGTGATCTATCACCGTTTTCTGCCGGAAGATTATGCGGAGCTGATGAAAGCGTGAGATAGCAGGGGAGCGAACGATAAGAAAAGATTAAGTGCAATTTTAGCATATGGAAATACGTCAGAATGTATGGTAAGATATAGGAAGTTCCATTAAGAAAAATGTCGTAAAAGGCAGAAGGCGAGGGGTAAGATGATCTTTAAGTGTAAAAACTGTGGCGGTAATGTGGTCTACAGCCCGGAGAGAAAGAAAATGTTCTGTCCTTTCTGTGAGAGCGAGGACAGTGAAGAACGCCAGGATGGCGTGATCGAGACGAGCGGTGACGAAAACAGTATTGCGTCGGAAGCGTCCCAGGCAGCAGGAGCAGATCAACCGAAAGGAAAGCTGTCGGCAGCCGAAGGGGAAGCCCTGAAAAAGGTGAATAAGGTATGTCCAAACTGTGGTGGTGAAATACCAATGACAGCGAGTACCTCCGCAACTCAGTGCCCCTACTGTGACAACTATGTGATCGTAGACGATCAGATAGCCGGAAGCTATACACCGCATATGCTGATACCGTTCCGTATGGGTAAGGAAGGCTGCAAAAAGCTGATCCGTGATAAATTTGAAAAATGTATTTTTGCACCGACAGATTTTCTGTCTGAGGTGAGACTGAATGGTATCCACGGTGATTATGTACCATTCTGGTTTTATGATTATGATACCAATTGTACATTCCACGGAGAAGGTACCAAGGTGCGTAGCTGGACTACCGGTAATACCCAATATACCGAGACTTCTTATTACGATATTGTCCGAGATATGGATATTAATTTTGACAAGATTCCGGTGGATGCATCCATCGGAATGCCGGATGATGTCATGGATCTGATGGAGCCTTTTGATTATAAGGAACTTCAGGAGTTCAAACCGGAGTACCTGTCCGGATTTTACAGTGAGCGTTACAATATGACCTCCGATCTGGTGGAGAGCCGGGCGAAGGCGAAGATGCAGGAAGATGCGCAGAAGATGCTGCATGACAGCTATTCCGGTTATTCCAGCGTCCGCAAACTGGGAGAAAATATCAGCGTAACAGGCAGTGAGGTAAATTATGGACTTCTGCCGGTATGGAAGTATGATTATACCTATAAAGGGAAAGAGTATCCTTTCTATGTGAACGGACAGACCGGTAAACTGGTAGGTACCGCACCGATTTCCAAAGCAAAGGTGTGGGCTTACGCAGGAACACTTGGTGTGACACTGGCGGCAATTTTATGCATGGTAAATGCGATTGCCAGTCTGCTGTAGAGATTATGAGGGAAGGATAACGGGACAATGGAAAAAGATATTAAGAGAGAAGCACTGAGACAGTACTTCAAATATTTTAAAATATGGTTTATCATTGCCGGAATATTGGCAGTGATCACTATCGGAGCGGCAGTTGTTCATGCACTTACGCCTAAGCCCGTACGGGGCAACAGTCAGGAGCCCACAGAGCGTGTATATGACTATGCGGATATGTTGACGGATGAAGAGGAGCAGAGTCTGCGGGAATATATTGCAGAGTGTGAGGAGAAGATTCAGGCAGATATCGTCATCGTAACAATCTCCGAATCGGTAGAATATGATCTGCAGGATCCGGATCTTCCGGAGGCATTTCATGCGAAGGAGGTCGGCAGCACCGACTGGAGCACTGCTATGAGAGATCTGGCAGATAACTTCTATGATTACAATAATTACGGCTATAACAAGGTACATGGCAACGGCGTTCTGCTTCTGGATAATTCCTATGAGGGACAGAAGGGAAGCTGGCTGTCCACCTGCGGAAATGTCTATGATTATTTTGGTGATTATGAGATCGACCAGGCATTGTATGCAGTGGATGACTACATAGACGAAAGTCCCTACAGAGCATATAAGAATTGTATCAGTTATGTGACCCGGACCATGGAGGAGAGCCAGGAAAGCATGCCTATGACATTTGCTCCATGGATTCTGGTAGGACTTGTGGTCGCTCTGATCTATGCAGCGGTGAATCTGCATCAGAGCAAAGCGAAGGATACTACCGCAACAAACCAGTATGTCGACGGTAAAAAGCCAAAGATCAACGATACCAGAGATCAGTATCTGCGTAAGAATGTGGTTACCAGAAGAATCGAGACCAGCAGTAGCAGCGGCGGAAGCAGCCACCACAGCGGAGGTCATGGTGGAAGCCACAGAAGCAGCAGCGGTGTCAGCCATGGCGGTGGTGGACACAGAAGATAAGAAATATGTGCGGGCTTATCGCCCGCACATATTAAATTGCACAATAAAAGCACCTACATGACGGTATAGGTGCTTTTTGTATGCCTTAAATTCTGTATCAGTTCAAGAAAAATTAAGCCATTCCGTTAACAGCTTTGCTCAGACGGGAAATCTTTCTTGCCACGTTGTTCTTGTGGTAAACGCCCTTAGAAGCAGCCATCTCGATGGTCTTGGTAGCAGCGGTCAGTTCAGCCTTTGCAGCTTCCTTGTCGCCGGACTCAACTGCGGCGTATACCTTCTTGATAGCGGTCTTAACGCCGGAACGGATAGCTTTGTTTCTGTCAGCTCTTGTGCGGGATACTAAAATTCTCTTTTTTGCAGATTTAATGTTAGCCAAGTCGTACACCTCCATAATGTATACAATAAAATTATAATTTACAAGAAATGTTTCACTTTAGCCAGACACGGAAGACTAACGTAAACATACTATTGTAGTTTAGACAATCTGCCGCCTTTTGTCAATACATATTTTGCGTTTTTTTGTAAAAAATATATTGCCAAGAAAGGCAGGCAGAGAGTGTAAAATGGATAATTTTCAGATCAGAACGGACCTTGCCCTGGAGGCAAGAGAAAGCGTCAACGAGGAAGAAAGTAAATTACGGGGTGTGTCGGTGGAAGAACACTACGAGGAAGAGGCGGATCTTCGTATCACTAAGGTTACGATCGATACGAAAAATGCAGAGAAAATGCTGGGAAAACCCATGGGAGTCTATGTGACGATGGAGGCTCCGGCGATGGTGGAGCCGGATGATGATTATCATCGGGAGATTTCAGAAGCACTGGCGGAAGAACTTCTGAAAATGATGCCGCAGGAACAGGAAGAACAGTCGGTACTGGTGGTGGGCCTGGGCAACAGGGAAGTGACTGCGGATGCACTGGGGCCTCAGGTGGTAGATAACCTCCTGATCACCAGACATGTAGTGAAAAATTATGGTAAGGCAGCATATAACTGCACCCGGATGAATCTTGTCAGCAGCATTGAGCCGGGAGTCATGGCCAAGACCGGCATGGAGACAGCGGAAATCATAAGCGGAGTTGTAAAAGAGACCGAACCGGATGTACTGATCGTTGTGGATGCGCTGGCTGCCCGCAGTACCAGAAGACTGAACCGAACGATCCAGATTACCAATACCGGGATCCAGCCGGGCTCCGGTGTGGGAAATCATCGTAATGCACTGACACAGGAAACACTGGGAGTGCCGGTGATAGCTATAGGAATTCCTACGGTAGTGGATGCAGCTACCATTGTAGGGGATGCCCTGGAAAAACTGATGAGTGGCGAGAAGGAATTTGATGCGGTGAAATATATGGGACAGCATAGAATGGCATTTGCGGAACTGAACAATATGTATATGACGGGAAAAGATATTGATTCTGTAGTGAAGAGGGTCAGCTATACTGTGTCCGAAGGAATCAATATAGCCATGGAAAAATCATTTGTGGTATAACGAATCAAAGAAAACGTGCCGGCATATATATAGGGGAGAACGTATGGGAAGGGGAGTGGCGGCGGTAAAAATGAGTCAAAGGAACATGCATCGGACGGCGTTGCTCCTTATGGTCGGAAGCGGCATTTTGCTGACGGCCGGAAACGGAACGGATGCTTATCCGATCGTTGGATATTCTCAGGCGGTTGCAGCCTCTGAAGACAGCACGGGAATATTGCTGGAACAGTCGGTACAGGGACTGGTGCCCCTGCTGGGATACGGAGATATTCGGGAAACGCGGACACAGCCGCCGGAGGATGAGTCTACGTGGCATACATTGACAACGGAAGAATTGTTGGGAGCAGATGGAATTCTTCCGCAATCCAGTGGAAAGGAAACACAGGAGGTGGCGGAACCGGCGGAGAGTACTTCCGCAACAGCCGGCGGAGAATTTGTTCCGGCCGGCAGACAGATGCAGATTGACCTTGCACAGTTAAAGGACTACGAATCACTGGTAGGAAATTTTTATGCAATAGATGCCAATACCATGATAGGAAGCGATCAACTATCCGTGGATAAGTTTATGGAAATCGATATGACCATGGCGAAACAGGAGGGAGAAGGTCCACAGATCCTGATCTATCACACCCATTCCCAGGAGGCATTTGCAGATTCTGTGCCGGGAGATGTGAACACAGGTATTGTGGGAGTGGGAGAATATCTGACACAGGTGCTTACGGAACAATACGGCTACCGGGTACTTCATCATACCGGACAGTATGATGTGGAAACCAGAGACAATGCTTATTCCAGGGCGCTTCCGGAAGTGGAACAGCTACTTGCAAAGAATCCAACCATTCAGGTGGTGATAGATCTGCACCGAGATGAAGTAGCACAGGACACCAGACTGGTGACGGAACTGCAGGGCAGACCCACCGCTAAATTTATGTTCTTTAACGGACTCAGCCGCACGCGCAAGACAGGAGATATCGATTATCTCCGGAATGAGAATCAGGAGGCAAATCTGGCATTTTCTTTTCAGATGCAGCTGAAGGCAGCGGAGTATTACCCGGGTCTGACCCGCAGAATCTATTTGAAGGGATACAGATACAATATGCATCTGTGTCCCAGGACGCTTCTGGTGGAACTGGGAGCGCAGAATAATACATATGAGGAAGCCATCAATGCCTGTGATCCGCTGGCACATATTTTGGATATGGTCCTTGGAGGGGAATGATCTGATTTACGAATCGAAGCAAAAACATAGACAAGAATGCGGATTTTATGCTACAATCGTTAGATGCAAGAATATGTCAGGAATGGAGAGTAGTATGACAGCGATAGATCAGAGCAAGATCCGCAATTTTTGTATTGTGGCACATATAGATCATGGAAAATCCACTTTGGCAGACCGCATTATTGAGAAGACCGGTCTGCTGACCAGCAGAGAAATGCAGGCACAGGTTCTGGATAATATGGATCTGGAGAGAGAGCGTGGCATCACCATCAAGGCACAGGCAGTACGCACGGTATATCAGGCTCAGGACGGAGAAGAGTATATCTTTAACTTGATCGATACTCCGGGACATGTGGACTTTAACTACGAAGTCAGCCGTTCTCTGGCGGCCTGCGACGGCGCGATCCTGGTGGTGGATGCGGCACAGGGCATTGAGGCACAGACACTGGCGAATGTCTATCTGGCACTGGATCATGACCTGGATGTCTTCCCGGTCATCAATAAGATCGACCTGCCCAGTGCGGATCCCCAGAGAGTGATTGAGGAGATCGAGGATGTTATCGGCATCGAGGCACAGGATGCACCGCTGATATCCGCAAAAAACGGTATCGGCATTGAGGAAGTGTTAGAGCAGATCGTGAAGAAAATTCCCGCACCAAAGGGCGATCCGACGAATCCTCTACAGGCGCTGATCTTTGATTCCGTGTATGATTCCTACAAGGGTGTCATTATCTTCTGCCGTGTCATGGAAGGTACCGTGAAAAAGGGCACTGTCATCCGCATGATGGCTACCGGAGCCAGGGAGGAAGTAGTGGAGGTCGGATACTTCGGCGCCGGTCAGTTTATTCCCTGCGAAGAGCTTTCCGCGGGAATGGTAGGTTATATTACCGCTTCCATTAAAAATGTAAAAGACACCGCAGTGGGTGATACCGTGACAGACGATAACAATCCCTGTGCAGTGCCCCTGCCCGGTTATAAAAAAGTCCAGTCCATGGTGTATTGCGGTCTGTATCCCGCAGACGGCTCCAAATACCCGGATCTGAGAGATGCCCTGGAAAAATTACAGTTAAACGATGCGTCCCTGTTTTATGAACCGGAGACCTCCGTGGCATTGGGATTTGGTTTCCGCTGCGGATTCCTGGGACTGTTGCATTTGGAGATTATTCAGGAGCGTCTGGAACGAGAGTATAATCTTGATCTGGTGACCACTGCTCCCGGAGTAGTCTATAAGGTACACAAGACCAATGGGGAAGTGATCGAACTGACCAATCCGTCCAATCTGCCGGATCCTTCCGAGATCGAATACATGGAGGAGCCTGTGGTAAATGCGGAGATTATGGTAACCTCTGAATTTATCGGATCTATTATGGAATTGTGCCAGGAGCGTCGCGGCAAGTATCTTGGCATGGAATATATCGAAGGCACCAGAGCATTGTTAAAATACGAATTGCCTTTGAACGAGATTATTTACGATTTCTTTGATGCACTGAAATCCCGCTCCCGCGGTTATGCTTCTTTTGATTATGATCTGAAGGGTTATGAGAGATCCAATCTGGTGAAGCTGGACATTCTGATCAACCGCGAGGAAGTGGATGCACTGTCCTTCATTGTCTGTGCGGACTCCGCCTATGAGAGAGGCCGTAAGATGTGTGAGAAATTAAAGGATGAGATTCCGAGACACCTCTTTGAGATTCCCATTCAGGCAGCTATCGGCGGCAAGGTGATCGCCAGAGAGACCGTAAAGGCTATGCGTAAGGATGTGCTGGCAAAATGCTACGGCGGTGATATTACCCGTAAGAAAAAGCTGCTGGAGAAGCAGAAAGAGGGTAAAAAGCGTATGCGGCAGTTCGGTAACGTAGAGATCCCGCAGAAAGCATTTATGAGCGTTTTGAAACTGGATGACAAGAATTAACCATAATTTTTTGAAGGAGTAATATGAATCAGAAGGAACTGGAAATATATATTCATATTCCCTTTTGCATAAAAAAGTGCAGCTATTGTGACTTTCTGTCTGCTCCTGCTACGGAGCAGACGGTAGAGTCCTATATGGCTGCACTTTTTGCCGAAATCGAAGGGAAGTCCGGTAAATATCGGGATCGCAGAGTGGTGTCAGTGTTTATTGGTGGAGGAACGCCGTCGCGGCTTACCGGAGAGCAGATGGGGAAGCTGATGGCGTGTATCAGACGGCATTTTTCCCTGGACCCGGCGGCAGAGATCACAACGGAAGTAAATCCGGGAACCGTGTCAGAGGAAAAGTTACGTACCTTTCGTAAGGCAGGGATCAATCGCCTGAGCATCGGAATGCAGTCCGCACAGGATGAAGAACTACGTGAACTCGGCAGGATCCATGATTTTGCCGGATTTCTTGAAGCATATGAAGCAGCGGTGCAGGCAGGATATACGAATATCAATGTGGATGTTATGAGCGGATTGCCGGGACAGACGCTTGAAAGTCTACGGGATACCCTGGGGAAACTATTGGCACTCCGGCCTATGCCACAGCATGTTTCGGCATATAGTCTGATCGTGGAGGAGGGAACCCCTTTTGCGAGGATGGCGGAGCGGGGAGAATTACAGTTGCCGGAGGAAGATACGGAGCGGGAAATGTATGAGGAGACCAGGGAGATACTGGCAAAATATGGCTTTCATCGTTATGAGATATCCAATTATGCCAGGGATGGGTATGAGTGCCTTCATAATGTCGGTTACTGGATCCGCAGGGATTATCTGGGCTTCGGCATTGGCGCGGCATCGCTGGTTGATAATGTGAGATTCCAGAATGGACGGGATCTTATCACATACTTGGAGAATCCGCAGGATTGCCGGGAAGAAGAACAGGTGCTTACGGAGCAGGAGCAGATGGAGGAGACCATGTTTTTGGGACTGCGTCTGATCCGGGGAATCTCCTATGAACAGTTTGAAAAACAGTATGGCAGAAGTCTTCCCGAGGTATATGGACCGGTGATCACGCAGAATATTGCAGACGGCTTACTCCGGGAATACACAGAGGAGTCAGGGGAGAGATTTCTGGCACTTACGGAAAAGGGACTGGATGTAAGCAATTATGTGATGGCACAGTTTTTATTCTGAGGTCTGTGAGGACTGACAGGCACTTGTGGACAGAACAACACATAAAATAACATAAGCAACTGTCCACGGAGGTGCTTTTTGAAGACCTTTCAGCAACCCTTAACCGCAGGAGAAGAAGCTTATTATATCCGTTTACTCAGGGAAGGTACCGTGGAAGAAGCCATACAGGCGAAAGAAATTCTGGTGGAGAGGAATTTACGCCTGGTGGCGCATATCGCCAAAAAATACCAGAATGTGGAAGAAGATATGGAGGACCTGATCTCCATCGGATGTATCGGACTGATCAAAGCAGTGAATTCTTTCGATTCCGGAAAAGGCAGGCTGGCTACGTATGCCTGTCGTTGTATCGATAATGAACTTCTGATGATGCTGCGAAGCCGTAAAAAGCTGTCCAGGGAAGTATCTCTATATGAACCGATCGGTCAGGATAAGGAAGGCAATGCTATTCACCTCCTGGATGTGATCGAAGAGAAACAGAAGGATATCGTGGAGGATATGGAGCTCGGAAGAAATATCAGACGCCTGTTTTCGGCCCTTGATCACTGCCTGTCAGACAGAGAATACCGGATTCTTGTAATGCGTTACGGCCTGCGGGGGCAGAAAGAACATACGCAGCAGGAGGTCGGGGATATTCTTGGAATCTCCAGAAGCTATGTGTCCCGTATGGAAAAACGAGCGCTGCATAAGCTTGCATCTAAGCTTCGGGAAGACTAAACACAATCTTGTCAATTATTAGACACTGTGATATATTTATTTTTGTAAGTACGTTTGGATAAGAGGGGGAATATCGGGGATGCATTTTGTGAAAACGGAAGAATTAAAGACGGGAATGCGTCTTGCCAGACCTATATATAATAAGAAAAGTATTCTTTTGTTTGACAGGAATTCTCTTTTGTCGGTACAGGCAATAGAGAGCATACGCAATTTCGGCCTGATCGGTGTCTATGTTTTAGAGCCTGCGGAACCGCTACCTCCCATGACGCAGGAGGATCTGGAATTTGAGCGGTTCCAGATCAAGGCGGTCAGTGCGATCGAAGAAGAGCTGGATCGCATTCTGAAGACCAGAAAACAGAGCAGGATCCAGACGATTGCGGATATGGTTATCCGCAACTACGGACATTTGGATGAGAAGATTAATTTTTATCAGAATCTGAGAAGCCTGGAAGATTATGTTTCCAGACATTCCCTAAATGTGGCAATACTCTGTGCCATGATTACCCATGTAATGAATATTCGAAGAGAGGAACAGTATCATACCGTATGTGCGGCCCTTCTTCATGATATGGGAAAACTGAAAAAACATGAGGATGTATATTTCGGAGCTCCTTATTCCAGAGAAGACGCGATCAGAAATTGTGAGACCCAGGAAGAGGCTTACAGCGTGATCGAAGAAGCATTTGCGACGGAGGGACCCGCTATACGCCGGATCTGCCAGCAGGCGGCGGGAAAGCAGCTGGATCTCTTCCCGGAAGAAGGAAAAGAAAGCAGATATAAAATGCTGGAGGGATCCAATGTATTGCTGGTGGCGAACCGCTATGATGAGATTACCGCGATGACACTGCAGGGAACGGCCCAGTCAGAAGTGAAGGCAGCCCAGGAACTGCTGGAACATCCGGAAGTGTACGACCCGGAGACGGTTCAGGCATTATTAAGATCCATTAATATTCTGCCGCCCGGGGCAAGCGTAGAACTCAGTACCGGAGAAAAGGCGCTTGTTTTGAGAGAAAATAAAGAGAATGTGCTGTGTCCCACAGTGGTAAGCTTCCGTGACAACAGTATTTTGGATCTTGCTTTGCCACAGAATGAGGATATACAGATCGTTGATGTCATGAAGACGATGGATAACAGATATATACTGAAGAAATAAGAAATGAGGAAAAAATATGCCGACAATCGAAGAAATACTCAGAGCCGCCAAAGAAGCCGGAGCAAGTGATGTGCATCTTACGGTAGGTATTCCTCCCAAAATGCGGGTGAACGGTAATCTGATCACAATGGATTATCCCAAAATGCTGCCTGCGGATACCCTGGAGGTGCTGGTCAACATTATGACAGAAGTGCAGAGGGAGCGTTTTGAGGAACGGGGAGAATATGATATGTCGTTCTCTATTCCGAACTGTGGACGTTATCGTGTCAATGCGTATAAACAGAGGGGATCTGTTGCCCTGGCATTCCGTCTGGTGGGAACCAAGGTACCTTCACCGGAAGAACTGGGAGTACCGGAATCGGTGATTGATCTGTATCAGCGCAAACGTGGACTGGTGTTGGTCACCGGCCCTACCGGAAGCGGTAAATCCACCACACTTGCTGCCATTATAGATAAGATCAATAATAACAGGGATGCTCACGTGATTACCCTGGAGGACCCCATAGAGTACCTGCACCAGCATAAAATGTCCATGGTCAATCAGCGTGAGATCGGTATTGATTCCAACAATTATGCCAATGCCTTAAGAGCAGCTCTCCGTGAAGATCCGGATGTTATCCTCGTGGGAGAAATGCGTGATTTTGAGACGATCAGCGTAGCGATCACCGCGGCGGAGACGGGACATCTGGTATTGTCCACATTGCATACCATCGGTGCAGCCAGCACGGTAGACCGTGTCATTGATGTATTCCCGCCGCACCAGCAGCAACAGATCCGGGTACAGCTGTCCAATACATTGGAAGCCGTTATTTCCCAGCAGCTGATACCTACGGCAGACGGAAAACATCGTGTAGCGGCGTTTGAGGTCATGCATGCGAACCATGCGGTACGCAATCTGATCCGCGAGGGAAAATCCCACCAGCTGGCAAGTGTCATGCAGACCAACCGCAAGCTGGGGATGATCACCATGGACGAGGCAATTGTCCAGTTGTATTTTGAAGGCAAGATCGATAGAGAGCAGGCCATCCAGTTCGCACAGGATCCAGACAGCATGGAAAATAAGATCTGATCCTGAGGATCATAAAATGATAATCACCGTGAATGATTCAGAGTCCCACACCATAGGAATGAGAACAGGCTCTGAATCGTTGCGGAAATCAAATTTCGAAAAGCTGATTTCCAAGGAAAATTTCTAATACAAAATTCTTTTATTGTCCATCGGGCATTTCGCAGAGTTTCTGCATTTCGTTGGTTACCCAATATTTATCACAAAATTTATATACAAGGAGGTAGTTTATGTTTTCGACAATTGATTCCGGTGCAGTCTGCGGATTGCAAGCGTATCTGGTCCGCGTGGAGGTGGATCTGGCTGGGGGATTGCCCTCTTTTCAGATGGTGGGTTCTTTGGGGAGTGAGGTGAGAGAATCCCGGGAGAGAGTGTGTGTCGCTATGAAAAATTCAGGGTTTCAGATTCCACCCTGCCATATAACAGTGAATCTTGCACCGGCAGACAGGCGTAAGGACGGAACGGCATTTGATCTGCCCATTGCCGTAGGCTTGTTAAAAGATATGGAGCTTCTCACGGAGGAGACGGTACGGGATACTCTGTTTTTGGGAGAGTTGGGACTGAACGGTGAGATCAAAAGAGTCAAAGGTGTGCTTCCCATTATCCGGGAAGCTGCCGGTAAGGGAATCACCAGAGTGATCGTTCCCCGGGAAAACGCATTGGAGGCAGCGGTGATCCCGGGGATTACGGTATGGGGTGTCGGGGAACTGGGAGAGCTTATTATGGCTCTGCTGCATCCGGATACGGAAAATGAAAAAATATACAAACCCAGGATCCGGGCAGAAGAACTGTTACAGAAAAAGAAAGCAGACAGAAGAGGAGACTTTAAAGAGGTGTCGGGGCAGGAGAGTGCCAGGCGAGGTGCAATGATCGCGGCAGCGGGATTCCATAACCTGCTGATGATGGGACCGCCGGGGGTGGGGAAATCCATGATTGCCGGGAGAATTCCGGGAATATTACCGCCCCTTACACTGGAGGAGAGTCTGGAGGTAACCAGTATTTACAGTGTGGCGGGGCTGCTAACTCCGGAACAGGCGCTGATCACGGAGAGACCTTTTTACGCACCTCACCATACAGTCACTGCAGCGGCACTGATCGGCGGCGGAAATGCCTATCCCAGACCCGGAATGGTATCTCTGGCACATCGGGGCGTGTTGTTTTTGGACGAGCTTCCTGAATTTCAGCGGACGGTGCTGGACAGTATGCGGCAACCGTTGGAAGAACGCAGGGTACAGATTGCCAGGGCGTCGGGAGTGGTAACTTTTCCGTCGGATTTTATGCTGGTGGCTGCCATGAACCCCTGTCCCTGCGGATATTATCCGGATCGGAACAAATGCCGCTGCACACAGCCGCAGATAGAAAAATATCTCGGAAAAGTATCGGGACCGCTATTGGACCGTATTGATCTGTGCGTGGAACTGCAACCGGTGGATATTTTGCATTTACAGACAAAAATCACAGGAGAAAGCAGTGAACAGATGCGGGAGAGAATCGAAAGAGCCAGAAAAATGCAGGAGAAGAGGTATGCGGGAACAGAGTATCGCTTCAATGGGGATGTATCATCGGCAGATGTGGATCATTATTGTAGTCTGGGAGAAACGGAGAAAAATGTCATGGAACAGCTGTACCATACGTTGGAACTGAGCGCCAGGGCATATCATCGGATTTTGAAGACCGCCAGAACGATTGCCGATCTGGAGGAACAGGAAAACATTGCAAAAGAACATCTTCTGGAGGCAGCCTGCTATCGCCCCTCCGGAGAGTACTGGGGATAGAAGGGAGAGCCGGAGATGACAGAGACGGAGAGAATGTATGCTTATTTTATATGCAGTATTCCCATGATCGGCGGGGTAAGAGCCGGTCAGCTGCTAAGCAGATTCGGGGACCCGCAGGGAGTCTATGAAGCCGGTACCGCCGGCTGGAGGGAGATATTGAATGATTCTGTTGTGGAGTATATGGACAGACAGAAAAAAAGCGGTAATCTTGAAGAAGAATATCACAGCTTAGGAGAAAAACAGATCGGACTGGTATTACAGGAGGAAGAGGGATTTCCACAGAAACTGCTGGAAATACCGGACCCACCCTACGGCTTGTTTTATAAAGGGAAATTACCGGAACAGAAACAGCCGTCGGTGGCGGTCATTGGAGCCAGAGAGTGTTCGGAATACGGACGTTTTGTGGCGGAAGAACTGGGCAGATACCTCGGTAGTCAGGGAATACAGGTCATCAGCGGAATGGCAAGGGGAATCGATGGGATCAGCCAGCAGGCAGCGCTTTTGGCAGGAGGGACATCCTACGGAGTGCTGGGATGCGGAGTGGATATCTGTTATCCCAGTCAGAACAGGAAATTGTACGAGGAACTGATACAAAAAGGGGGTCTGTTGTCCACTTATGCGCCGGGGACAAAGGCACTGCCGGCATATTTTCCCCCGAGGAACCGTATCGTCAGCGGGTTGGCGGATGCGTTGATCGTCATAGAAGCCAGACAGAAAAGCGGGACGTTAATTACCGTGGATATGGCGCTGGAGCAGGGGAAGGATGTTTATGTGGTTCCCGGCAGAATCACGGACAGACTCAGTGACGGCTGTAACCGCCTGCTGACACAGGGGGCGGGGGTGTTCCTGTCACCGGAGAGCTTTACGGAGGAATTTTTGAGGAACTGGGAAGAAAAGCAGGAGCTTTCATCGCCGGATCCGGAGCAGAAAATAAGAGGCAGACGAAAGAGCCGGAAATGGATAGAAAAGCTGGAGGAGCCTTTGCGTCAGGTGTACAAATTGTTGGATTGTGTGCCGAAATCGACGGAGATTATTTTGCAGGAGGCATGGAAGAAAGGAGAATATATAGATATTGTCACGTTGCACCGGAGACTGATGGAATTGGAACTGATGGGATATGTAAAGCAGAATACCCCGGGGTATTTTGGTACTTCTGCGAATTGACAAGGGTTTTAGATCGGGGGTATAGTTAAGAATACAGACGCAAGAAAGGCAGGGTAACCCTATGAACGATAAAGATACTTACAGAATGCATACAAAAGTCATACAGATCGGAGACCGTAAGATCGGCGGCGGCAATCCTATCGCCATCCAGTCCATGACCAATACGAAGACGGAAGATGTGAAAGCTACGGTGGAACAGATCCTGCGACTGGAAAAGGCAGGCTGCGAGATCATCCGTTGTACGGTACCTACCTTAGAGGCGGCAGCAGCCATCCGTGAGATCAAGAAGCAGATTCATATTCCTCTGGTAGCGGATATTCATTTTGACTACCGTATGGCGCTGGCTGCCATCGAGAACGGTGCGGACAAGATACGTATCAACCCCGGCAATATCGGAAGTACGGAGCGGGTGAAGGCTGTGGTGGATGCGGCGAAGGAGCGGAATATCCCCATACGTGTCGGTGTCAACAGCGGCTCCCTGGAGAAGCCGTTAATAGAGAAATACGGTGGTGTGACAGCTGAGGGTATTGTGGAGAGCGCACTGGATAAGGTGCACATGATCGAAGACTTAGGATATGACAATCTGGTCATCAGTATCAAGTCTTCGGATGTATTAATGTGCGTGAAAGCCCATGAACTGCTGGCAGGGAAGACTGTATATCCGCTGCATGTGGGCATTACCGAGTCCGGTACAGTCAACAGCGGCAATATAAAATCTGCCATTGGTCTGTCCCTGATCTTAAGCCAGGGCATCGGGGACACGATCCGTGTATCCCTGACAGGAGACCCTGTGGAGGAGATCAAGTCCGCGAAGCTGATCCTGCGTACCCTGGGACTCAGAAAGGGCGGCATCGAAGTCGTATCCTGCCCTACCTGTGGCAGAACCCAGATCAATCTGATCGACCTGGCGACCAGGGTGGAAAAGCTGGTGGAAGATTATCCGCTGGATATTAAGGTGGCAGTCATGGGCTGCGTGGTAAACGGTCCCGGAGAAGCAAAAGAAGCGGATCTGGGAGTAGCGGGAGGCATCGGAGAGGGCCTGCTGATCAAACACGGAGAGATTATAAAAAAGCTTCCGGAGGATCAGCTGCTCCCCGCCTTAAAAGAGGAATTGGATCATTGGAGTTAAAATAGATGAGTAAACCTTTTTTTGAAGTATTTCCGAATTTACAGTTGAATACGGATATTCATGACCTGATGGGTCAGACAGAAGTAGAGAGAGTCTCGGCGACAAAGCGCAGAGACTTTCTTCGGGTGTATTTAAAAAGTACCCGTCTGATTCAGAAAGCAGATATCTGGACCGCGGAACAGGAGATTAAAAAGCAGTTGTTTCCGGATGCCAACCTGACGGTAAAAATATACGAAAAATTTGAACTTTCTTCCCAATACAATCCGGAAAAGCTGATGGATATCTATAAAGAAAGTATTCTGGAGGAATTTCGGGAATACAGTCATATCCAGTACAACGCCCTGAAGACGGCCAGAATTGAGTATCCTGCGGACAATGAAATGCTGATAACGATGGAGGATACGGTGCTGAACCGCAGTATGGAAGGAGAGATATTACAGATCCTTGAGAAGATACTGGTGGAACGCTGTGGATTCTCTGTGAAGCTCCATGCAGCCTATGTGGAAAAAGAGGCCGGAAGATTCAAGGAGGAAGAGGAAGCTAAGATCCGCATGAAGGTAGATGCCATCTACAGCCGCACCAGAGGCAGGAAGGAAGAGGCTGTGGACAGCACAGCGCCTGCGCAGGACACAGAGCAGGAAAATACACAGAGCCCGGAGGCGAAAAAGACAGACAATTCCGGCAAGGCAAAAAGCGAACCGGCAGGTGGCGTGACCAAGAGCTTCCAGGGGGGAGGCCGTGGCGAATTCAAGCGCGGAGAATTCAAAAAAGGAGAGTTCCGTAAGGGCGGCAATTTTGAAAAGGGCGCCCTGAAGAGATCGGACAATCCCGATGTGATCTATGGCAGAGATTTTGAAGAGGAAGCCATGAAGATCGAGGAACTGATCGGTGAGATGGGGGAAGTGACCATCCGCGGAAAAGTACTGTCTGTGGATACCAGGGATATTAAGAATGAAAAGACTATCATTATCTTCAATATGTCCGATTTTACCGATACCATGACTATCAAAATGTTCGTGCGTACGGAACAGGTGAAGGAAGTGACCGGGGATATTAAGCCGGGAGCCTTTTTAAAGGTAAAGGGAATCTGTATGATGGATAAGTTTGACCATGAACTGGCAATCGGCTCCATCGCGGGGATCAAGAAGATCCCTGATTTTACCAATACAAGAATGGATACTTCCGCCAGAAAACGTGTGGAGCTGCACTGCCATACCAAAATGAGTGATATGGATGGTGTCTCAGAGGCAAAAGATATCGTAAAACGTGCCTATAAATGGGGACATCGTGCCATCGCCATCACAGATCACGGTGTGGTACAGAGTTTTACCGATGCCAATCATGTCTGGGACGATCTGTGGAAAGCCGAAAAGGGCAAGCGAAAAGAAGCCGGAGACGAGAATCCGGACAAGCAGGACTTTTTCAAAATTATCTATGGAGTAGAGGCATACCTGGTGGATGATCTGAAGGAGATCGTGACCAATGATAAGGGACAGAGTCTGCACGAGGATTATGTGGTGTTCGATATCGAGACCACAGGATTCTCCCCCGTGAATAACCGGATCATTGAGATCGGTGCGGTCAAGGTGTCCGACGGTGAGATCGTGGATCGTTTTTCCACTTTCGTCAATCCGGATGTACCGATTCCTTTTGAAATCGAGAAGCTGACCAGTATCCGGGATGAGGATGTCATGGACTCCCCGCAGATCGATGTGATTCTGCCGCAGTTTCTGGAATTTTGTGACGGTTGTATCATGGTGGCACACAATGCCGGCTTCGATATGAGCTTTATTATGGAGAATTGCAGAAGACTGGGATATCCGCAGGAGTTTACCTATGTGGATACCGTGGGCATCTCCAGAGTATTGTTGAAGAATCAGTCAAAGCATACCCTGGATGCGGTGGCGAAGACTTTGGGGATATCCCTGGAGAATCATCACCGGGCCGTGGATGATGCGGAGTGTACGGCACATATTTTTGTGAAATTTATTAAAATGCTGGAGGAGCAGGATATCCATAATCTGACGGAAGTCAATGCACTGGGGGCATCCAGTGTGGATGCTGTGAAAAAAATGCCCTCCTACCATGCCATTATTTTAGCAAAAAATGATCTGGGGCGCATCAACCTCTACCGGTTGGTGTCCCAGTCACATCTGACCTATTTTAACAAGCATCCCCGGATTCCCAAGAGCCTGATCCTGAAATACAGAGAAGGTCTGATCCTGGGAAGCGCCTGTGAGGCGGGAGAGCTGTACCGTGCCCTGCTGGACGGACAGTCGGATGCGCAGATCGCCAGGCTGGTAAAATTCTATGATTACCTGGAGATCCAGCCCTGTGGCAACAATAAGTTCATGATCGCTTCGGAGAAAATCCGGACGGTCAATTCCATAGAGGATATCCAGAATATCAACCGCAGGATCGTGGAGCTGGGAGAACAGTTCCACAAGCCCGTAGTGGCTACCTGTGATGTACATTTTCTGGATCCCGAGGATGAAGTATACCGTCGTATTATTATGGCGGGCCGAGGATTTGATGATGCGGATGAACAGGCACCGCTGTATTTACATACCACGGAGGAGATGTTGGAAGAGTTCTCCTATCTGGGTAGTGACAAGGCGGAAGAGATCGTCATTACCAATACGAATATGATCGCGGATATGATCGAGACCATTGCACCGGTGCGCCCGGACAAGTGTCCCCCGGTCATTCCAGACAGTGATAAGACACTGACGGAGATCTGTTACAACAGGGCCCATGAGATCTATGGACCCAATCTGCCACAGATCGTAGAGGCAAGACTGGAGAAGGAACTGAATTCCATTATCAAAAACGGATTTGCCGTAATGTACATCATTGCGCAGAAGCTGGTATGGAAGTCGGTGGAGGATGGATATCTGGTAGGTTCCCGTGGATCCGTAGGAAGCTCCTTTGTGGCGACTATGGCGGGAATCACGGAGGTCAATCCCTTAAGTCCCCATTATTATTGCAGCAAGTGTCATTATGTGGATTTCGACAGTGAAGAGGTCAAAGCCTACGCCGGTAAAGCGGGAATCGATATGCCGGACAAGGTCTGCCCGGTGTGTGGAGAGAAGCTTCATAAGGATGGCTTCGATATTCCTTTCGAGACGTTCCTAGGATTCAAGGGAGATAAGGAGCCGGATATCGACCTGAACTTCTCCGGTGAGTACCAGTCCAAGGCGCATAAATACACGGAGGTTATCTTCGGCGCAGGACAGACTTTCCGTGCCGGAACCATTGCAACCCTGGCGGACAAGACCGCTTTCGGTTATGTGAAGAATTATTTTGAAGAACGTGGCATTCATAAGCGGACCAGCGAGATCGACCGTATCGCTTCCGGATGTACCGGAGTGCGACGCAGTACCGGTCAGCATCCCGGCGGTATCGTTGTGTTGCCTCTGGGGCAGGATATTAACTCCTTCACCCCGGTACAGCATCCGGCGAATGATATGACCACGGATACCATAACCACACACTTTGACTACCATTCCATCGACCATAACCTGTTGAAACTGGATATTCTGGGACACGATGATCCTACCATGATCCGTATGCTGCAGGATCTGACGGGGAGAGATCCCTTGACGATCCCGCTGGATGGACAGGATGTTATGAGTCTGTTCCAGAACACGGACGCGTTAGGCATCACCCCGGAACAGATCGGTGGAACAAAGTTAGGAGCATTAGGCATTCCGGAGTTCGGTACAGACTTCGCTATGCAGATGGTTATTGATGCGAAACCCAAGGCGTTTTCCGATCTGGTGCGTATCTCCGGTCTGTCCCACGGTACCAACGTATGGCTGGGCAATGCGCAGGATCTGATCATGAGCGGCGTGGCGACTATTTCCACGGCGATCTGTACCCGTGATGATATCATGCTGTATCTGATCCAGATGGGCGTGGAGTCGGAGAAGTCCTTCAAGATCATGGAGGCAGTACGTAAGGGTATGGTGGCGAAGGGAAAATGTGCCATGTGGGAAGAGTGGAAAGCGGATATGCTGGCGCATGACGTACCCCAGTGGTATATCGAATCCTGCCAGAAGATCGAGTATATGTTCCCGAAGGCACATGCGGCGGCGTACGTTATGATGGCATGGCGTATCGCTTATTGCAAGATCCATTATCCGTTAGCTTATTACGGTGCGTTTTTCAGTATCCGCGCCAAGGCATTTTCCTATGAGATCATGTGTCAGGGGCAGAGGCACTTGGAGAGCGTGATGGCAGAGTACAAAAAACGACAGGATACTCTTTCTAATAAGGAAAAAGATGCTATGGGTGATATGCGTATCGTGCAGGAGATGTATGCAAGAGGCTTCGAATTTGAACCCATCGACATCTTCCGTGCACAGTCCAGATCGTTCCAGATCGTGGATGGAAAATTAATGCCGTCCTTAAACAGTATCGACGGACTGGGAGAGAAGGCGGCAGATGCCATTGTGGAAGCTGCCAAGGACGGCCCGTTCCTCTCCAAAGATGATTTTCGTCAAAGAACTAAGGTTTCCAAGACGATAATTGACCTTATGGATTCGTTAGGATTATTAGGAGACCTGCCCGAGTCCAATCAGATCAGTATATTTGATCTGGTGTAACAGCTCAGCCATACCGTGCAGAACACACTGCGTGGACGCTTGCGTACAAAGCAGCGTGTTCCACACGGTATGAGCGGAGCGCCCGATCCATGAAGTAAAAGATGAGCCGCGCAAGCGGCGCCGGCTGCGCAGCAGACGCTTTTGCGAATGGTCCGGGCACTGAGCTTTTGCGCTGGTGACAGAACGTTCCTAAAATTTTTGAAAAAAGTACTTGCATTTTTTCGACAACTCCATTATACTATGCAAGTACGGTTTTTTTGGCTGATTGGTCAAGCGGTTAAGACGTCGCCCTCTCACGGCGAAAACAGGGGTTCGATTCCCCTATCAGCTGCTCTTTGAAAATTGTAGAAATTTTTCAAAAAATACTTGCAATTTTCAAATTAATGTATTATACTGAACAAGGTTCGTAAGTAACCTATGGCTGATTGGTCAAGCGGTTAAGACGTCGCCCTCTCACGGCGAAAACAGGGGTTCGATTCCCCTATCAGCTGCTTATTCTTTCATAGAATAGCCCAACCCTGAAAAGTGTCGAAGAGCAGAAATGATTGCTTTTTGGCTCTTTTTTTTATAAATTTTTCTTGCCATTCCCATTTTTTTGTTGTATAGTGGTTCACGATTACTCAAATCATGGGGAAAAAGCGGCAAAGAGGCGGGAACCGAAAGCCGTATATCCGCGAAAACGGATGGATGGGAGCATATATGGCAAAATATTTAGTAATTGTAGAGTCACCGGCGAAGGTGAAGACAATCAAAAAATTTTTGGGAGCGAATTATGAGGTTATGGCCAGCCAGGGGCATGTGAGGGACCTGCCCAAGAGTCAGCTGGGAATTGATGTGGAACATGACTATGAACCGAAATACATTACGATCCGCGGCAAGGGAGATCTGCTGGCATCCTTACGTAAAGAAGTGAAGAAAGCAGAGAAGATCTATCTCGCAACCGACCCTGACCGTGAGGGAGAGGCCATTTCCTGGCATTTATACTATGCCTTGAAACTGGAAGATAAAAAAGTATATCGTATCACCTTTAACGAGATCACCAAAAGTGCGGTGAAGGAATCCTTAAAGCATGCCAGAGAGATCGATATGAATCTGGTGGATGCCCAGCAGGCGAGACGTGTGTTAGACCGCGTGGTAGGCTATCGGATCTCACCTATTCTGTGGGCGAAGATCAAGAGAGGCTTAAGTGCCGGCCGCGTACAGTCTGTGGCTCTGCGGATCATCTGCGACAGAGAGGATGAGATCAATGCCTTCATTCCGGAGGAGTACTGGTCCCTGGATGTGAATCTGAAGGTAAAGGGCGAGAAGAAGCCCATCTGCGCAAAATATTACGGAACTACGGAGAAAAAGCAGGGGATCGGCAGCAAGGAAGAAGCTGATGAGATCATGAATTCCCTGAAGGGTGCCAAATACGAAGTGAAGGAAGTTCGACACGGCGAGCGTGTGAAGAAGGCACCCCTTCCTTTTACTACCTCCACCTTACAGCAGGAAGCCAGCAAGGTGCTGAATTTCTCCACACAGAAGACCATGCGTCTTGCACAGCAGTTATACGAAGGTGTGGATATCAAGGGAGAAGGTACGGTAGGTCTGATCACCTATTTACGTACGGATTCCACCCGTGTATCGGAAGAAGCGGAAGCACAGGCTGCGCAGTTCATCGACGCACATTACGGTGAAAAGTACAAGGCTGCCGTAAATACAGAAAAAAAGAACGGTCAGAAGATCCAGGATGCCCACGAGGCCATCCGTCCTACGGATTTAAACCGTATGCCCATTGCCATCAAAGAACAGCTGCCCAGAGATCTGTTCCGTCTGTATCAGCTGATCTGGAAACGTTTTGTAGCAAGCCGCATGAGTGCAGCACAGTATGATACGACTTCAGTGAAAATTCAGGCGAAGGATCAGATCTTTACGCTGGCAGCCTCCAAAATGCGCTTTGATGGTTTCATGAGTGTCTATACCCAGGAGGAAGATAAGGACGAGGAAAATGTACTGGGCGGCAACCTGGATGAGAACAGTGTACTGGAATTTATAAATTTTGATCCGAAGCAGCACTTTACCCAGCCTCCCGCACATTATACCGAGGCAAGTCTGGTGCGTGCCCTGGAAGAACTGGGCATCGGACGTCCCAGTACCTATGCACCTACCATCACCACGATTCTCGCCAGAAGATATATTACCAAGGAGAATCGTAATATCTATGTGACGGAGCTGGGTGAAGTGGTCAATCATATGATGAAGGAAGCCTTCCCGGCCATCGTGGATGTGAATTTTACCGCTAATATGGAGACCTTGCTGGATGGTGTGGAAGAAGGCACTGTGAAGTGGAAGACCATTGTGGAGAACTTCTATCCGGACCTGGATGCAGCAGTGAAAAAAGCTGAGAAAGATCTGGCAGAGGTGACGATCGCGGATGAAGAATCCGACGAAGTCTGTGAACTGTGCGGCAGACGCATGGTGATCAAATACGGACCTCACGGCAGATTTCTGGCATGCCCCGGATTCCCTGAGTGCCGCAACACCAAGCCTTATTTCGAGAAGATTGGCGTGGCATGTCCCAAGTGCGGCAAAGATATTGTTATGAAGAAGACCAAGAAGGGCAGAAGATATTACGGCTGTATCGATAATCCGGAATGTGATTTCATGGTATGGCAGAAGCCTTCGGGAGAGAAATGCCCCCGCTGCGGTAAGCTGCTGCTGGAAAAAGGTAACAAACTGGTCTGCATGGACGAACAATGCGGTTATGTGAAGAATAAACCGACGGAAGAGAAGTAGTTTTATATACTGTCAGAATTTTCTCATAAATTAGCGCTATTTCCATTGTAATCTGAAATTACATGTGCTACAATGTGCATAACATCTTGTGGTTTCGTAGTATGTGTAAACGGAGGAAGATAGATGAGCAGCGTACAATTGTTGGACAAGACACGTAAGATCGGTAAATTGTTACACAATAATAACTCCAGCAAAGTGGTATTCAGCGATATCTGTAAGGTAATGCGTGAGATCCTGAATTCCAATGTACTGGTGATCAGCAGGAAGGGTAAGGTGCTGGGTGTAGGTAAATCCGACGGAATCGAACCCATCACAGAACTTTTGGATGACAGTATCGGCGGATTTATCGATCCGATGTTAAATGAGAGACTGCTTGGTGTGTTGTCCACGAAGGAGAATGTCAACTTGGAGACTCTTGGTTTCGAGAATATCGACACGAGAAAGTTCCAGGCAATCATCACTCCCATCGAGATCGCCGGTGAGAGGCTGGGAACACTCTTTATTTATAAGTGTGACGAACAGTATGACATCGATGATATTATTCTCTGCGAGTATGGAACTACAGTGGTGGGACTGGAAATGCTCCGGGCAGTAAATGAAGAGAGTGCGGAAGAGAGCCGTAAGGTAGCGGTTGTGAAATCCGCAGTCAGCACCCTGTCATTCTCAGAGATGGAAGCCATTACCCATATTTTCGATGAATTAAACGGTATGGAAGGAATCCTGGTAGCGAGCAAGATCGCTGACAGAGTCGGCATTACCAGATCCGTCATTGTCAATGCCTTAAGGAAGTTTGAAAGTGCCGGCGTTATCGAGTCCAGATCCTCCGGCATGAAGGGAACGTATATCAAGGTATTGAACGATGCCGTGTTTGATGAGATTGAAGAATTAAAGCGCCAAAATGGCAGAAATTAAGTAAAAAGTACAAAAATAACGACAGATTAGGAAGAAGAGACTATTGCGAAAAATAGTCTCTTCTCTTATTTTAGTATTGTGTTTTTGTCGAAATACTTTATAATAAAGTAGAGTAGGTATGGTAGAAACGGTTCCTGTGCGATTTTATCGATTTTTTAAGGAACAGTAGAATGTGAGGTAGTATGATACAGACAAATGCGTTTGATTATATTAATGTTTTAAATCGTGCCGCGGATGCTGCATGGCAACGGAATGAAGCTATTTCCAATAACATTGCCAATGTAGATACACCGGGGTATAAGAGACAGGATGTGGCTTTCGAGTCGGTACTGCAGCAGGCTCTTGGTAATAATCGCTATCAGTCCATGGATGATAAAGTAGCCAATGTCAATCTGAGCAGACTCCGCGGCAGGGCGTATGTGGATTATGCCAATTATTCCTACCGCCTGGACGGCAATAATGTGGATATCGAGAATGAAAATGTGATGCTGGCAGAGAATCAACTGAAATACCAGGGACTGATCAGCAGCATCAATCAGGAATTTACCAATTTACAGACTGTGATGAAGTGAGGGATTAGCGTATGAGTATGTTTTCAGCATTTGATGTTACGGCATCCGGACTGACAGCACAGAGACTGCGTATGGACGTGATCTCCGAAAATGTTGCCAATGCCAATACCACAAGAACCGAGGATGGTACACCGTATCGCCGCAAAATCGTTACGTTCCAGCAGAAGAACCCGCAGCAGACCTTCAGCCAGGTGCTGCATAATGTAAGCAGCGGCTACTCCGGAAGCGGTGTTAAGGTCAGCCAGATCTTCGAGGATACCACTACGGAGATGAATATGGTATACGATCCTTCCCATCCGGATGCGGACGAGAATGGATATGTGACATATCCAAATGTGAATATTGTCACGGAAATGACGGATCTGATCGATGCCAGCAGATCTTACGAGGCGAATTCCACGGCGTTTAATGCCAGCAAATCCATGGCACTGAAAGGACTGGAGATCGGTCAGTAAGCTGACGGATCCGGATAACGGCCCATTGCATAACGGACCGGAATATACGACGTAAGGAAGGATATGGTTTATAAAATGGATATTTCTGCGATCACTGCTTTAAATAATGTAAATGGAACAGCCACGGTGTCTCCCGCCTCTCTGACAGGAATGCTTGCGGAGAAGGAGAAGAAGGCGGAAGGCACGATGTTCGAGACTTTTCTCAACACAGCAATCGACAATGTGAAGACGACCAACAGCTATCTCTCAGATGCCGAAAATGAGAAGATCCGGTTCGCACTGGGTGAGACGGACAACACACATGACCTTACCATTGCCATGGGAAAGGCTTCTACGGCACTGCAGTATACCGTAGCCATCCGCGATAAGGTGATGGAAGCCTACAAGGAATTGATGCAGATTCAGATCTAAATCATACCTTTTTATACTTGACGTAAGAGGAGAGAGCTGCAATGGCAGACAAATTAAAAGAAATACCTGCGAAAATACTGGAATGGTGGAATAAGTTCACAACCAGACAGAAGAGCATCATTATCGGAGCCGCTGCGGTTGTGATCTTTGCATTTGCAATCATCATGTATGTCATGAGCAAACCACAGTATGTACGATTGGTTACCTGCGAGACTACCGCACAGGCGTCAGAAATCATAGATACGCTGGACAGTGCCGGGATCGCACATAGAGAATCCAATGACGGACTGAAGATCGATGTAGAGAGCAGCCAGCAGAGTGCGGCTAACCTGGCCCTCGGATCTGCCGGATATGTACCGGATGCCCTGAATCTGAATGATTATCTGGGGAACAGCATGTCTACGACCGCTACCGATAAGGAGAGACTCTACAATTCCTATCTGGAGCAGTATATTACACAGACGATCGAGGCACAGAGCGCTGTAAAATCGGCTAAGGTACATTTAAGCTTCCCGAAGGATAACGGAACGCTGGCGGCACAGAACGAAGAAGCATCTGCATTCATCCAGCTGGAGCTGGATGGTACGTTTACATCCGCGAATGCAGCAGCGCTGGCAAAGTGTGTTGCTACATGGCTGCGGAATGATACCACGGCGAATATTACCATTATGGATACTGATTCCAATCTGCTGTTTGCAGGCGGTGACGATTACACATCCGCAGGCATTGCCAATTCCATGCAGGAATTACAGAACCAGGCAGAATCCATGATCGCCAATCAGGTAAAAAAGGTGCTGTTGGGAACCAAGCAGTATAACGATGCGGCAGTGACCAGCCATCTGAGTATGGATTTCTCCGATTATAAGGAGACAGTAAAAGAATATTATGCAAATTCCGGAAGAGATGAAGGTATGCTTTCTCATGAGGAGACTTATGAGAGTGAGAACACCAATGATGGCGGAGGTGTTCCGGGTACCACCTCCAATGGGGAAAGCGGGAAAACCACTTATGTATCCCCGGACAGCAATAACAGCTCTTCCTCGACTTCTGAGACCAGCAGGGATTATCTGCCGAATGAGTCCATTACCGATAAGGTGACACCGGCGGGAGGGATCAATTATACCAATTCCTCCATATCCATTGCTGCAATTACCTATAAAGAGATCCATTATGAGGATGTCAAGAGACAGGGACTTTTGGACGGTACTACCTGGGACGAATACAAAACCCAGAACAGTGCGGATACCAAACTGGATGTGGATTCCGATATGTACAGTCTGGTAGCCAATGCTACAGGGATCAATGAGAGCAATATTACGATTATTGCCTATGAAAGTCCGATCTTTTATGATAAGGAGACCACACCGGTCAGCTGGCAGACAGTGCTCAGTGTGGTGATGCTGATCCTGATTCTGGGATTACTCGTATTTGTAGTATTGCACAGTATGCGTACCAGACAGGCAGTACAGCAGGAAGAAGAGGTATCTGTGGAGAATATGCTGCAGTCCACTCCTGAGACCGAACTGGAAGATATCGATGTGGAATCCAAGTCCGAGACACGTAAAATGATTGAGAAATTCGTAGATGAGAATCCGGAGTCGGCAGCGGCGCTGTTGCGTAACTGGCTGAACGAAGACTGGAACTAGGAAACGGAGTAAACATGGCAAGAACAAAAGCAGAAGGCGGAATATCGGGATTGCAGAAAGCGGCAATTCTTTTGATCGCATTGGGACCGGAGAGATCCGCCGGGATTTTTAAACATCTAAAAGAAGAAGAAATCGAAGAACTGACACTGGAGATTGCTAATACCAGGAGTGTCACACCTCAGGTAAAAGAAGAAGTGATCAATGAATTCTACGAGGTGTGTCTGGCACAGCAGTATATTGCCGAGGGCGGTATCAACTATGCAAAAGAACTGCTGGAAAAGGCATTGGGTTCCGACAAGGCGATGGATGTTATCGGAAAACTGACTGCGTCCCTGCAGGTGAAGCCTTTCGAATTTGTGCGTAAGACCGATGCCAGCCAGCTGATCAACTTCATCCAGGATGAGCATCCGCAGACCATCGCACTGATTTTGTCCTATCTGTCTCCCAGTCAGGCAGCATTGATCATATCTGCACTGCCTCCCGACAGCCAGGCGGAAGTGGCAAGACGTATTGCTGTCATGGACCGTACCAGTCCTGATGTTATCAAAGAAGTGGAAAAGGTACTGGAATCCAAGCTGGCAAGTCTGGTGAACCAGGACTACACCATTATCGGTGGTGTCGATGCAGTGGTAGATATTCTGAATACGGTAGACCGTGGTACCGAGAAACACATTATGGAGACTCTGGAGATCGAAGAACCGGAACTGGCAGACGAGATCCGCAAAAAAATGTTTGTGTTCGAGGATATCCTTTTACTGGACGACAAAGCAATTCAGCGTGTGCTGCGTGACGTGGACAACAATGATCTGGCAGTGGCACTGAAGGGTGCCAACGAGCAGGTACAGAATGCGATCTTCAACAATCTGTCCAAACGTCTGGTGGTTATGATCAAGGAAGATATGGAATTTATGGGCCCTGTACGTATGAAGGATGTAGAAGAAGCACAGCAGAAGATTGTCAATATTATCCGTAAGCTGGAGGATTCCGGTGAGATCATCATTTCCAGAGGCGGAGGTGACGAGATCGTTGTCTAGTAATCTTTTAAAAAAGGGATTTACAAAGCTTTCGGAAGACGATGCAAGAGTGATAGATACCAATGAACTGGTAGCAAAACGTATCAGGGAGCTGTCTGCCAAAATGCAGAAGGAAAGTAATACGGGGTTTGTGTCCGGCCTGGCAGCGGACAAAGTGGAAGCACCGGTGACAGATCCGGAGGAAGAGAAAACAGATTTCACTCCTTCCGGCAATGTGATCAAAGCAGGAGAAGATCTTCAGAGGCTTAAGGAAGATGCGGAGGCGGAAGCACAGAAGATCGTAGAAGATGCCAGGGCACAGGCAGAAAGTATTTTGCAGGATGCCAGATCACAGGCGGAAGCAGAGCGGGCAGACATACAGGAAGCGGCCAGAAGACAGGGACAGCAGGAAGCACAGGCGGAAGCGGATCGCGCAGAGGCTGCACGAGAAGCAGAATATCAGAAGAAAACGGCGGGACTGGAAGCAGAATACCAGAAGCGGCTGGACGAGCTGGAACCTGAATTTGTGGACACGATCACCGGAATTTATGAGCATATTTTTCATGTAGACCTGCATTCCTACCGGGAGGTTCTGTGTTATCTGATCTCCACTACCATGCGGAAATCAGAGGATAACAGAAGCTTTCTGATTCATGTGTCCAAAGAAGATTACCCTTATGTCAGTATGCAGAAAAAGCAGATCTCTGCAGGTGCGGCTGCGCCGAATGCAACCGTGGAGATCGTGAAAGACATTACCCTCGGAAAGGGCGAGTGCCTGATCGAGACAGAGGGCGGTATTTTTGACTGCGGACTGGGAACACAGCTGTCCGAACTGCGTCAGAAATTAAAATTATTATCCTACGAAGGCTGATAAATGGTCATTAAGAACATAGATTTTGAAAAATATAATAAATTAGCAGATAAGACCTTTTACCGGAAACTGGGAAAAGTGGTAAATGTGGTAGGTCTGACGATTGAGTCGGCCGGTCCGGATTCCAAACTGGGGGATCTGTGCAGGATCCTGCCGGAAACGGAAGGGGCAAAACCTATTATGGCTGAGGTTGTGGGATTCCGTGATAAGAAGACTCTTCTTATGCCCTACGATTCGGTAGATGGCATCGGTCTCGGCTGTGTGGTGGAAAATACGGGAGATCCCCTGACAGTTACGGTAAGTGAGAAGCTTTTGGGCAAGACGGTAAACGGACTGGGAATCCCCATTGATGGAGACACGATTACAGGCGTGGCATATCCGGTAGAGGCGGCACCGCCGGACCCTATGTCCAGAGCAATTATCGACCAGGTATTGCCCCTGGGGGTAAAGGCAGTGGACGGTATGATCACCGTTGGTAAGGGGCAGAGAATCGGTATTTTCGCCGGTTCCGGTGTCGGAAAGTCTACGTTGATGGGTATGTTTGCCAGAAATACCAAGGCAGATATTAATGTCATTGCGCTGATCGGTGAGCGCGGCAGAGAGGTCCGGGAATTCATAGAGAGAGACTTAGGTGAGGAAGGTATGCGCAGATCGGTAGTGGTCGTGGCGACTTCCGACAGACCGGCGCTGGAACGTAATAAGGCGGCGAAGACGGCTACTGCCATCGCAGAATACTTCAGAGATCAGGGGAAGGATGTCCTGCTGATGATGGACTCCCTGACCCGTTTTTCCATGGCACAGCGAGAGATCGGACTGGCCAGCGGAGAACCTCCGGTGACCAGAGGCTATCCCCCCAGCGTGTACTCGGAAATGCCTAAGCTGTTGGAGCGGGCGGGCAGAGCTGCGGTGGGATCCATTACGGGATTGTATACCGTCCTGGTAGATGGCGACGATTTCAACGAACCCATCACGGATACGGCGAGAAGTATTTTGGACGGTCATATTATGCTGGACAGAAAGCTGGGACACAAAAATCATTACCCTGCTATCGATATTTTACAGAGTATTTCCAGATGTATGAGCCAGATCGCAGCCAAAGAGCATAAGCAGGCGGCCAACAAACTCAAAAATGTACTGGCTACCTATAATGAAGCGGAAGATCTGATCAATATCGGCGCTTATAAAAAGGGCAGTAACCCGAACATTGACTATGCCATCTCGAAGATCGATGATGTGAATAGCTTCCTGTGTCAGGGCACGGAGGAGAAATTTACCTTTGAAGAGACGGTACAGATGTTGGAAGACCTGTTCGCAAATCAGGAGTGAGATAAATGGCAAAGTTCAGATATTCCCTGCAGAACATCCTGAATATCAAAGAAAAAATGGAAACACAGGCCAAACAGGAATTTGGTATGGCACAGACTGCATTGAATGTGGAAATCGAACATTTGGAACGCCTGAAGGCGCGAAAACGGGAATACGAAGAAGAATCCGGTGGCCTGTTGCAGGGGAAACTGGATCTGCGGGCCATTGAAGAGAACAAGGAAGCGCTTTTGAAAATGGACAGTCTGGTGGCTGCGCAGTGCATCCGGGTGGATAAAGCAAAAGAAAATGTGGAGGCTGCCAGAGAACGAATGGCAGAAGCCATGAAAGAGAGAAAAATGCATGAAACCCTCAGAGAAAAAGCATTCGAGGCTTTTCTGCAGGAAGAAAATCATGCGGAAAGTAAAGCAATCGATGAACTGACCAGTTATACTTACGGACAAAAAAAGCCGGCAGGCGGATTGAGACAACGGGAGGACATAAATGGCAAGAGAAAAGACTCCGGAAGAGCAGACAACGGATAACGAGAGAAAACAGCTGGCGGAAGAAAAGAAAAAACTGAAGAAAGAACAGCAGGCACAGCGCAAGGAAGCAAAGCGCCGGGCAAAAGAAATCGCAAAACAGGAAGATGCTCTGGATGACGGGAGCGAAGGCAACAGCCTTCTGACCTTCGGAGCGACCATACTGATCGTGGTACTCTGGATGGCTGTAATCTGCGCGATCATCAAGCTGGATATCGGGGGATTCGGAAGCTCTGTGGTGACTCCCATTCTCAAGGATGTGCCTGTGCTGAACAAAATTCTCCCGGCTAACTCCATAACAGAGACTACGGATGGCAGTGCCTACGGTGGCTATACCAGTCTAGAGGATGCGGTGGATCAGATCAAGAGTCTGGAGCTGCAGTTGGAGCAGGCGCAGACGGCATCTGCAGCAAAGGAGGAAGAACTGGATCAGCTGAAAGCTGAGGTGCTGAGACTTAAGGAATTCGAGAATCAGCAGGTGGAATTCCAGCGGATTCAGAAAGAATTCTATGATGAGGTAGTCTATTCCGATAAGGGACCGGGTGCGGAAGAATATAAAAAATATTATGAATCCATGGATCCCGCTACTGCCGAATATATTTATAAGCAGGTAGTGACGCAGTTGGAAGAGAGTCAGGAGATACAGGATTATGCGGCAGCATATTCTGCAATGAAACCGAAGCAGGCAGCGGCTATTTTTGAGCAGATGACTAATAATCTGGATCTGGCGGCCCGTATTCTGAAAGTGATGAGCGCGGAGGACAGGGGTAAGATCCTGGGTGCCATGAATTCTGAAGTGGCAGCAAAGATCACGAAAATTATGGACCCTGAGTCTTAAGAAAAAAGCGGAAAGATCCGATAAAAGATTTGTAGTATCATTACAGGGTTAAGACTGCCATCCGGCAGCCAAAGGACCTGGGAAAGGAGGGAGAAAAGAACATGGCAGGCACAACGATTAAAGGTGTGGGCAACGACGGCAATGTACAGATCCGGGATATGGTCACAGCAGCGAAACAGAATGCCGGAACCGGTTTCCAGGCAGTGTGGAACAAGACCCAGAACAATGCGCAGACGACCGGAAACGATGGACGCACGACCGACGGACGTAACGATGTCAGACGCGGTCAATCATTACGGGCCGGTGACAGACAGCGGGATCACCTCGCCGGAACACAGGAAAAGTCAGATGTCAAAGCAGAGGATAGTGACGCCAAAGATCTGGAAAAAGTCCAGGAAGTCCTGGGAACCATCGTACAGAACCTGATCGGACAGATCACAGATACCTTTTCGGTCAGTGAAGAAGAATTACAGGGCGTCATGGATGAACTGGGTATGACAGAGACAGACCTGATGGATCCTGTACAGCTGAACGAATTGTTGATGGCGGTCAGCGGAGCGGAGGATTCTTTTGCATTACTTACCGATGAAGAGCTGTATGGAAATGTAAAAAGCATCCTGGATCTGCAGAAGGATCTGACGGGACAGGCACAGGAAGAACTGCAGCTGACACCGGAAAAATGGCAGGATGCAGTCACTAAAGTAGTGACAGAGGAACCTGTGATCACGGTGGAAGTGGAAGAGCATGCCACAGATGCGGCAGAGAGATCACAGAGTGATGTGGAACTTCCGACAGTGGAGCAGGAACCGGAGGAGAAAATACAGGCACCGGTACAGAATACACAGGAAGAGAAAACAAAAGACTCGGGGAACAGACATGAGAGCCAGACAGCGGGACAGCAGGGCAATCTGTTGTTACAGAATCTGAAGGAAGAGAATTTCCTCTCCGGATTGCAGCAGGCATCACAGACAGAAGGAACACAAACGACGGATACACAGGATATCATGCGCCAGATCATGGATTACATGAAAGTCTCTGTAAAGGCGGACAGCTCCGATCTGGAAATGCAGCTTCATCCGCAAAGTCTGGGAACGCTTCACGTACAGGTAGCATCGAAGAACGGTGTGGTTACGGCGAACTTTATTACACAAAATGAAACCGTAAAAGCTGCACTGGAAAGCCAGATGGTTCAGCTGAAGGAAAGCTTCGCGGAACAGGGCGTAAAAGTAGAGGCTATTGAAGTGACGGTACAGACACATCCGTTTGAACAGAACCTGGAACAGGGTAGAGGCAATCAGAGTGATCAGGAGAGCGGAGCCGGGGTAAGCAGAAGACGCACCCGCAGAATCAACCTGAACACAGCATTCGCAGAGGACGAGCCTCAGACGGAAGAAGACCGGATCGCAGCGGATATAATGTCGGCGAACGGCAATACGGTGGATTTCACCGCATAAAAAATAACAGAAAGGAGAAAGAAAATGGCATTGGTTGCACCCGTGAAAAACGGTAAAATCGTAGAGACTGCATCGCAGACTTCTGTGAAAAATTCCACAAAATCAAGCAAAAGCGGGATGGACAAGGAAGCATTTTTACAGCTCCTGGTAGCGCAGATGAAGTATCAGGATCCTCTGGAACCCACATCCAACACCGAGTACATATCCCAGTATGCACAGTTCTCACAGGTAGAGCAGATGCAGAATATGTCCAGCAGCATGGACTTACAGAGAGCAAGCGCACTGGTAGGCAAGGAGGTCTACATCAAGACAACTACATCCTCCGGAGAGACCAAGCTGGTACAGGGAAAGGTGGATTATGTAGCATACGAGAACAATAAGGCGTATCTCTATATTAATGAACAGAAATATTCCATTGATGATCTGGATTCTATTGTGGATGCGAATTATCTGGATGCGTATAACAAGGCATATAACTTTACTGTAAAGCTGAACAAGCTTCCTAATGTAAACGGCATTGATTCTACGGATGGTGAGAGCATTGATGAGCTGGAGAAGGAATATAACAAGATGAGTGATTATGAGAAATCCTTCCTGGCCAAAGATACCGTAACCAGTCTGAATAAGTACATCGAGAGACTGAAGGAGATCCGTAAGGCGGAAGAAAAAGCCGAAGAAAAGGATTCCGAGAGTACAGAGAGGACAGAGGGTACCGAAGAAGCATAGAACAGTAAGTAAGCGGCTGACGCAGAGGAGTGTTTGAATATGGATATTCAGAAAAACAGTTTTCTGTCTATTGACCAGCTGGCAAATCAGTATTTAAACAACAGTCGTAAGACCGTAAAAGCAGCACAGGAAAATCTGGTATCATTCCAGGAAATCTTACAGAGCAAAAGTAACGAGCAACTGAAATTTTCCAAACATGCTACGGTGCGGCTGGCGGACAGAGGCATTGAATTGACCGATGCACAGCTGGAACGCTTGAACGACGGAGCGCAAAAAGCGGGACAGAAGGGAATCAGGGATTCTCTGGTGATCGTGGACAATCTGGCATTTATTGTGAATGTACCCAATAAGACCGTAGTTACTGCGATGGACAGCAGAGAAACCGAAGAAAATGTATTTACAAATATTAACGGAGCCGTAATTATGTAGACCGGACCTTAATGGAGGTTACACTCTTTTGAATGATAGAGAAAGAGTACGGTTCCGAACACAGGAGGAACAAGCACTATGATGAGAGCATTGTATTCTGGTGTAGCAGGACTGAAAACACACCAGACCAGAATGGACGTAATCGGTAATAATATTGCCAACGTCAACACAACAGCTTACAAATCCAGTTCCATGACTTTCAGTGAACTGATGAGCCAGACCACACAGAAGGCCAGCGGTGCCAACGCTACCACCGGTGTCGGCGGTACCAATGCCAAGCAGATCGGTCTGGGCGTTAAGGCAGGAGCTATCAACACTGCCATTACTACACAGGGTTCCGCACAGTCTACCGGCAACCCCTTTGATATCATGATCACCGGAGACAACTTCTTCGTAGTCAGCAACGGCTCCGAGAATTTCTTCACCAGAGACGGCTCTTTCTATGTAGATGGTGCCGGCAACCTGGCAATGACCAGCACCGGTTACAATGTCATGGGTTGGGGCGTGGATGAGACCACAGGCAACATCAAGCAGGATACCGTAACTGCACTGCGTATTATGAGTGCTGCAAATATGACCTATCCCCCTGAGGCTACCACAAAAGCAAATATTTCCGGTATTCTGGATGAGAACGATAAGGATGTGACCAGTGCCAACGGTAAGACCGTAAACCTGAACTTCTTCGATGCGAGAGGTTACAGTTATACTGCGAAGTTCACCTTTAAGCAGTCCGGCGGTGATAAGACCAATGAGTACAGCATGGAATTGAATAAGATTCTGGATTCCACCGGAGCGGAAATCGATATTTCAAAACTGAAATTTGGTAATCGATCCCAACAGAAGATGGAGACTAAGGTAACATTGAATACCGATGCCTACAAGTGGGATGGCAAAGTGTTGAAGACCAAGGATGGTACTACGGAAGTAGCCAATCTTGCAGATATTTTTAAGGCGGATGGAAGTCTGATCACTCCAGCAGATGATGCAGCGGCACAGAAACAGCAGAAAGCGCTGGATGCCATCGCGAAGGCTTATGGATACGAAGGATCTACTGATGAATTCCTGAATCTGTATATCACGAGTACTGCAAATAAGGATAAGCAACTGACGATACAGGATCTGCTTGGAAATATGATGGCCGGTAAAACGACAGATGTACTTCCTGCTGACGGTAGTGCGATTACTATGGAGGGCCGTTACTTTGAAGGAACTACTGTAGTATTTAATAAAGATACCGGTAAACTGGAAAGTGTCGGCGGCTCTACTACAAACCTGAACGTTAATGCAGCATTTTCTGCTTTGGGTGGTAATTTCTCCGATGTTACTATCGATCTGTCCGAGTGTACCAACTACGATAAAAAGGGTACCTCCACCATTGGCGCTACCAGCGGAGACCTGGACGGACTGGGAACCGGACGCCGTCTGGGAGATATGATCGGTGTATCCATCCAGAAGGATGGCATGATCTACGCAAGCTATGACAATGGTATGACTAAGCTGCTCGGACAGATCGCCACAGCAGCCTTTGCCAATGCTTCCGGTCTGGAGAAGGAGGGCGATAATCTCTACTCCGCAACACTGAACTCCGGTGAATTCGACGGTATCGGCGTAGATATCACTGCAGGCGGCGGATACATGTCCACCGGTCATCTGGAGATGAGTAACGTAGATCTGTCGTCTGAGTTTACCGAGATGATCACCACACAGAGAGGATTCCAGGCGAATAGCCGTATCATTACCGTGTCCGATACACTGCTTGAGGAACTGACCAATCTGAAGCGTTAAGAAATCGTAAAAAAAATTTGACTGCATAAAGGGATAGGAAAAAACCTGTCCCTTTTGTATGTATAAAAGATCAAGGAAAAAAAGTACTATAAGAAAAAATGAGAAAAATGCACAAAACGGATAAAGTGTAGAAAATGTTCGGATAACAGGGAAGGAGAAGACAGCATGATAGAAGTTACGAAGATTAATGGAGTCAAGGTATTGGTGAATCCGGACCTGATTGAACTGGTGGAAGAGACCCCGGATACGGTGTTGACACTTACCACCGGAAAGAAAATAATTGTAAAAGAAAGTAGACAAGAAATAAAAAATCTTGTAATATTATACAGAAAGGATATTTTTGCAAGATAAAAAAGCAGAATGTCAGGTGATTTAAGTGGATATAGCTTCTTTAGCCGGTATATTGCTGGCATTATTCATGTTGGTATTTGGTATCATAAGTTCCGCAGGTGTGGGAGGATTCAGGGAATATTTGGATCCGGCTTCTGCGATCATTACCTTTGGCGGAGCATTTTCCTGTACCCTCACGTCCGTGAGTTTGCAGAATTACATAGCTGGTTTGAAATCTTTCACACTGATCTTCAAAGCGCCCACACTGAATACTTCGGATATGATCGGTAAGATCATAGAGCTTTCCAATGTGGCACGTAAGGAAGGCCTGCTTTCGTTGGAAGAAGCAGCAACCGACCTGGATGACCCTTTTCTGAAGAAAGGAATTCTTCTGATCGTCGATGGAACCGATCCCGAATTGGTACGTGCGATTATGGAGACGGAACTGGTCAGCGTGGAGGGTAGACATAAGGATACGATTGGCTTCTGGGATACACTGGCGGCCATGGGTCCTGCCTGGGGTATGATCGGTACCCTGATCGGTCTGGTAGATATGCTGTATCATATGGATGATCCGTCCACACTGGGACCTGCCATGGCGGTTGCACTGATCACTACATTGTACGGATCCCTGTTGGCTAACTGGATCTGTACGCCGGTATCCAATAAATTAAAAGCGGATAATGCGATAGAGATGCAGCAGAAGGAAGTCATGATCGAGGGACTTTTGTCCATACAGGCAGGTGAAAATCCCCGTGTCATTGAGGAGAAATTAAAGTCATTCCTTCCTCCGAAGGACAGAACAAGTGCAGATGAAGAAGGAGAAGCGGGGGGTGAAGCTTAATGGCAAAACGTAAGCCTGAAGATCCACCTGCTGGTTCACCGGCATGGATGTCCACTTTCAGTGACCTGATGAATTTGCTTCTGTGCTTCTTTGTCATGCTGTTTTCCATGTCATCTATTGATGCCAACAAATGGGATGAAATGGCTGCGGCAATGTCTAACAGTGCTTTTAGTATTTTTAACGCCGGCTCTACGGCCATAGGTGAAGGAATATTGATCAGTAACGGCGTCAGCCAGCTGAATGATCTGGATGAGTATATCAGTAATGCTGGAAGAAATGCGGACAGTGAAACGGATTCCGACAATTATGAGAAATATGATAGCACAGAGGCACTGCAGGAGGCACTGAATGAGAAAAATCTTCAAAGCAATGAAGAACTGTCCGAAATGGTACAGGAAGCTGTAAATGAGGACAGCCTGGCGGATCAGGTGGATGTATCTTTCACAGCGCAATATGTACAGCTTTCTATGAAGGGAGCTCTTTTATTTGATTCCGGAAGCGATTCCCTGAAGGAACAGTCCAAGACAGTATTGGACAAAGTGGGAGTGATCCTGGAACGATATGGCAGTGATTCTGTAATTGAAATTGAGGGACATACGGATAATGTTCCGATACATAGTGCGAGGTTCGCTGATAACGAGGAACTGAGCAGTGCACGTGCACTATCTGTATTTTATTACCTTGTGGATAATACTTCACTGAATCCTGCAAATCTCCGGCATGCGGGAATGGGAGACCGCACCCCCGTGGCGGACAATTCCACAGAAGAGGGCAGAAGTAAGAATCGAAGGGTAGAGATCAGAATATATAATCCTTCTGCGGCAAATTAAGGCAGACAGGGAAAGGAAGCAGAATAGTATGAAGAAAAATCTGATGACAGTGCTGATCCTGGCACTACTTATCGTGAATATTGCGTTGACCGGTGTTATGCTGGTAAGCATTGTGGGAACGAATAAGAAGACGGCACAGCTGGTGGATAATATCACGACTGCCATGAATCTGGAACTGACGGTTCCGGGAGCAGAGGGGACGACGAATGTTCCTCTTACGGATACAGAAGTATATAATATTGCGGATTCTATGACGATCCCGCTGAAGAGTGAGGCGGGAGCAAAGCAGGATTATATTATGTTTGATGTCTCGCTGTCTATCAATAAAAAGAGCAAGGATTATAAGACCTACGGAAGCAGTGAAACACTGTCCGGCTATGAAAATCTGATCAAGGATGCCATTACCGCTACGGTTTCCGCACATACGGAAGATGAGTGCAGAGAGGATATGGAAGGTTTGAAAGAGGAAATCCTGAAGTCTGTGCAGGATCTGTTCCAATCCGACTTCATCTATAAGGTTGCAATCAGTGGAGTGAAATTCGGCTGATGAACCACAAAAATAAGATGACAGGAGGTGAGGTCCTGTGAGTGATATACTTTCACAAAGCGAAATTGATAATCTCTTGAAACAATTGTCGGATGGAGATCTGGATGTGGATCAGATTCAGGGTGAGGATGAGAAGCAGGTTAAAAATTATGACTTCAGTCGTCCCACCAAATTCTCCAAAGAACACTTAAGAACATTGGAGATTATATTTGAACATTACAGCAGACTGGTATCGACAAACCTGCCGGTATATCTGCGTAAAAACGTACAGGTATCGGTTGCAAGTTCCGAGACGGTTACTTTCAGTGAATTCTCCAATGCACTATCAAATCCGTCGGTACTCGGCATTATTAATTTTGCACCACTTAACGGCAATATCATTATTGAGATAGCAACCAATCTGTGCTATGCCATGCTTGATCGTATGCTGGGAGGCAGCGGACAGCCTTTGGAAAAAAGCAGGGAATTTTCAGATATTGAATTGACAATATTACAGAAATTATTGGTAATGTTCACCCAATTGTTACGGGAACCCTGGAAAAATGTTGTTGATATCTCGCCGGTCTTAAGCAGGCTAGAGACGAATCCCCAGTTTGCGCAGGTGATCGCTCCCAGCGATATGATCGCCATTGTAACCCTGAACATGAAAATTGGGGATGTAGAAGGAATGTTAAATATCTGTCTTCCTTTCTTTACACTGGAAGATGTGATGGATAAACTGAACACCAAATATTGGTTCTCCACAATGCAGGAGAACCATGATGAACACTACGAAGAGTACATTGAATCCATGATCCGCAGAGTGGATGTTCCCATTAAAGCGGTGTTGGGCAAGAGCACAATTTCCGTAAGCGATTTCCTGAATCTGCAGGTTGGAGATTGTATTCGACTGGATTCCAGAGTGGATACCGATATGGAAGTGTATGTGGGCAATATTAAGAAGTTCACAGCATTACCGGGTACAGAGAAAGATTCGTATGCTGTTCAGATCACATCGGTGATCAGAGAGGAGGAGTAACGATGGATGGGATGTTATCTCAGGATGAGATAAATGCCCTGCTGCAAGGCATGGATCTGTCGGACACCGCGGACAGCGGTGCATCGCCGGAGACACCTCAGGACAGCAGCTCGGCTGAAAATACGGATAATGGATATGTGAAAGATGTGGCACCGACTGTCGGAGACGAAGAGAAACTGACAGATGTGGAGAAGGATGCCATTGGCGAAGTAGCCAATATCAGCATGGGTTCTTCCGCCACTACATTATATTCACTGGTAAACCGCAAAGTAAATATTACCACTCCGGTGGTTACACTGGCCACATGGAAGACTTTGCTGGATAGTTACGAGAAGCCCTGCGTATTTATTCAAATCAAGTATACACAGGGGTTGGACGGCACCAATATTCTGGTGTTAAAAGAGCATGATGTAAAAGTGATCACCGACCTGATGATGGGCGGTGACGGTACCAATACAGAAGGAGAACTGGGAGAACTGCATCTGAGTGCGATCTCCGAGGCAATGAATCAGATGATGGGATCAGCAGCTACCTCACTATCTACGCTGCTGCAGACGGTGATCGACATCAGCCCGCCTGAGTCTTCCCTGTTCGACCTGACAGAAGTAAAAGACGGCAAAGAAATTTCCCCATTTTTGGGAGGTACTTTTGTAAAGATCTCTTTTCGCATGCAGATTGATGATCTGGTGGACAGCACTATCATGCAGCTGTATCCCATAGATTTTGCCCGTAAGCTGGTAGAGACATTTATCAATACGCAGATGGCTAACATTGATGAAGTGACAGAGAAAAAGCCTGCACAGCCGGAGAATGATACCGATACCACAGCGCAGATTCCTGCACCGGGTACTGATAATCAGACGCAGATGAACAATACGAATCTGAACGGCATGAACCAGATGGGTAACATGGGCATGAATGACATGAATCAGATGAACAACATGGGCATGAATGACATGAACCAGATGAACAACATGGGCATGAATGGCATGAACCAGATGGGCAACATGGGCATGAACGGCATGAACCAGATGGGTAACATGGGCATGAATGGCATGAACCAGATGGGCAACATGGGCATGAACAGCATGAACCAGATGGGCAACATGGGCATGAATGGCATGAACCAGATGGGCAATATGGGCATGAACCAGATGGGTAACATGGGCATGAACAGCATGAACCAGATGGGCATGATGGGAATGCCGGGACAGAATGTGAATGTACAGCCTGCGCAGTTCCAGAGCTTTTCGAATGACAATATGGGCACTACCGGACAGGAGAATATCGGACTGATCAAAGATGTTCCACTGGAAGTAACGGTGGAGCTTGGCAGAACGACAAAATCCATATCCGATATTCTGGACTTCTCTCCGGGAACGATCATAGAGCTTGACCGTATTGCCGGTGAGCCGATCGACGTATTGGTGAATGGCAAGTTCGTAGCCAAGGGAGAAGTTGTTGTAATTGAAGAGAGTTTTGGCGTACGAATTACGGAGATTATAAAGTAGGCAGAGAACAGACCAAATAAACGGAGGAAAATTAAATGGCTAAGAATATTTTAATCTGTGATGATGCAGCATTTATGAGAATGATGATCAAGGACATTCTGACCAAGAACGGTTATAATGTGGCAGGAGAAGCAGAAAACGGATTGAAGGCAGTGGAAAAGTTCAAAGAGGTAAATCCTGATCTCGTACTTATGGATATCACTATGCCTGAGATGGATGGAATCCAGGCATTAAAAGAGATCAAAAAGATCGACGGCGGAGCAAAAGTAATTATGTGTTCCGCTATGGGACAGCAGGCAATGGTTATTGAGTCCATTCAGGCCGGAGCCAAGGACTTCATTGTAAAGCCTTTCCAGGCTGAGCGTGTTATTGAAGCAGTGAAAAAGGTAGTGGGTTAATGATCATACTTACCGGAAAAACAGACAGTTATGCGCAATTCATCACAGTGTTGCTGATCTTTGTGGCGGTACTGGCGGTGACTGCGCTGGTGACAAAATGGATTGCCGGATATCAGAAACAGCAGGGTGCAGCGGGGAATATTGAAGTATTGGAGACCGTCCGGATTGCCAACAACAAATATATCCAGTTGGTTCGCATTGGCGAAAGCTATTTTGCGATTGCGGTCTGCAAAGATACCGTAACAAATCTGGGAGAAATTCCTGCCGGGCAGCTGAAGGACAAGACAACAACAGATAATACTTCTGGCTTCCGGGAGTTATTGAAACGTGCGGCTAAGAAAGAGAATGAAGAACAAGATCATTAACTGGAGTAATAAATTTAAGATTGCAACGTATATGGTATGCCTGCTGGTCACGGTGGGCATATTGTGTATTTGCGTACCGATAAAGGCACAGGCTTCGGAAAGACATCTTACGGGAGACACAGAGGTCTCCACAGTGATCAATCCTGCCGGAACGGCGACTACCCATGAGGAAGTAGGGTCGTTGAATACAGCCAATACGGTCAGCATTACCTACAATAATGGGAACGGTCAGATCAATGGAGCACTGAGAATTCTGATCACTCTGACACTGATTGCACTGGCACCGACTATTATCATTATGATGACCTCTTTTACCAGGATCATCATTGTGCTGCACTTTACCAGATCGGCATTGAATACGCAGACAGCACCGCCCAATCAGATCCTGATCGGTCTGGCATTGATCCTGACGTTTTTTATTATGGAGCCTACCATTACGAGAATCAATGAAGAGGCAATCCAGCCGTTTGAAGCGGGAACCATCGACCAGAGTGAAGCACTGGAAAAAGGAATGGCTCCCTTGCGGGAGTTCATGTATCCGCAGACACAGGTAAAGGACGTAGAACTTTTTATGGATATCGCCGGACTGGAGTGGGATGGAACCCTGGAGGATATTCCCAATTCCGTGCTGGTACCGAGTTTTATGATCAGTGAATTGCGTACTGCATTCTGGATCGGATTTACGATTTATATTCCTTTCATTGTGATCGATATGGTAGTGGCGTCGACCTTGATGAGTATGGGTATGATGATGCTGCCACCTACGACGATTTCCATGCCCTTCAAAATACTGCTGTTTGTTCTGGCAGATGGATGGGCACTGATCATAGGTCAGCTGGTGCAGACGTTCTATTAATCGGAAGGTGAGGTGTTACTATGACGATTGATGCAGTATCGGAAATGACTAACAATGCACTCTATGTGATCATCAAGGTATCGCTTCCTGTACTTCTGGTGTCTTTGATCGTGGGTCTGATCATCAGTATTTTTCAGACGGTGACATCTATTCAGGAACAGACATTGACATTTGTACCTAAAATCATAGCGATCTTTCTGACGCTGATTCTGCTTGGCAGCTGGATGATGAATACTATGGTAGAATACACAGTACAGCTTTGGTCGAGTTTCAGCCAGTATGTACACAGGTGACGGGATGACTTCATGATAGATTTTTCGTTTTCGATATATGATCTTGAATATTTTTTATTGATTTTTGTCAGGGTATCCTGTTTTGTATACATAGCACCGTATTTTGGAATGAACGATACTCCTGCCAGGATCCGGATCGGTATCAGTTTTTTTACATCGATCCTGCTGTATGAAACACTGACACCGGCAGATGCGGTTGTATTTGATACGGTGATGGAGTATGCCGTGATCGTCATGAAAGAGGCAATTGCCGGACTTCTGATCGGATTCGGCGCGAATATCTGCATGGCAATCGTGAATTTCGCCGGATCCATTGCAGATATGGAGACCGGCCTGTCCATGGCAACCCTGATGGATCCGGCTACCAGAGAGAGTACCAGTATCACCGGTGCGTTATATCAGTATTCTTTTATGTTGATGTTGATCGCTTCCGGAATGTACCGCTATCTGTTTGGAGCACTTGCAGACAGCTTTACACTGATCCCCGTAAACGGTGTGACTTTTCATGCGGACAGTCTGCTGAACTCCATGATAGAATTTATGAATGATTATATTCTGATCGGCTTTCGCATTGTATTGCCGATTTTTTGTGTGACATTGCTGTTAAATGCCATTTTAGGTGTGCTGGCCAAGGTGTCACCGCAGATGAATATGTTTGCGGTGGGAATTCAGCTGAAGGTGCTGGCGGGATTGTCTGCCCTGTTCCTTACGGCCGGAATGTTGCCTGGGGCAGCGGATTTTGTGTATCAGGAAATGAAGAAGATGGTAGTATCTTTTATCGGAGGTATGATGTGAGCTTAGAATATAATCTGCAATTCTTTGCCGCAGAAGGCCAGGGCGGGGAGAAGACAGAACCTGCTACCGAGAAAAAATTAACAGATGCCAGAAAAGAAGGACAGGTTGCCAAAAGCCGTGAGGTTGCTAATGGGCTTGGATTACTGGCGGTGTTCCTGGTACTGAAACTATGGGTAGGAAATATGGGATATCAGTTCATGAATGTTTTTACGGTTATTTATGAGAAGATTCCCGAGGTGGTAACGTTCTGGCATGGCAATATGCCGCAGCAGGATACCACACTGGTATTCCGAAAAATGATGCTGGAAGCCGTAGTGATCATGGCACCGCTTCTGCTGATCGGTTTCCTGATTGCTTTTTTAAGTGATGTGGTCCAGGTAGGATGGCATCCCACCGGAAAAACATTGCAGCCGAAGTTTTCCAAAATGAGTCCGGTGTCCGGATTTAAGAGAATATTTTCAGTCAACTCAGTGGTAGAACTGATCAAATCCCTCCTGAAGATTGGACTGATCGTTTACATATGCTATAATTATCTGAAGAATAAATGGCCCCTGTTGTATCAGCTATATGATCTGGATCTGATGCAGGCGATCGGACTGATCGGGAATACGGTGACGGATCTCGGAATCAGAATATCACTGATCTACATGATCATTGCGGCAGCTGATTTTATCTATCAGAAGGTAAAATTCAGCAGGGACATGAGAATGACCAAGCAGGAAGTAAAAGAAGAATATAAGCAGCAGGAAGGAGATCCGCAGATCAAAGGCCGTATTAGACAGAGAATGCGGGAAGCCTCCCAGCGCAGAATGATGCAGAATCTTCCCCAGGCAGATGTGGTTATTACGAACCCTACGCATTATGCGGTTGCCATAAAATACGATCCGGAAGTGGCGGATGCTCCTATTGTGATCGCTAAAGGAGAAGATTATCTGGCGGCTAAGATCAAAGAGATCGCCAGAGACCATCAGATAGAAATCGTAGAGAATAAACCCCTGGCCAGAATGCTGTATGCCAATGTGGATGTGGGACAGGCAGTCCCTCCGGAGCTTTATCAGGCAGTGGCGGAAGTGCTGGCATTTGTATATCATCTGCAGGGGAAGATATAACTTAAGAAGAATTTACAAAAAAGACAGAAAGGAGGTCAGGCACATATGAAAATGAAAAAAGCGGATGTGGGTGTAGCAATTTATATCATGGCTGCCATTATCATGTTTATTGTACCGATTCCGGCCTGGCTTCTGGATATATTGCTGGCTGTCAATATTTCCATTGCGTTGACGGTTCTGTTCGCCACTATGTTCAGCAAGGAAGTGCTGGATATGTCGTTCTTTCCCACCATGCTGTTGTTTACAACAATTTTCCGAATAGCACTGAACACCTCCTCCACCAGACTGATCCTGCGGGATGGTAATGCCGGTAATGTCGTGGAGACCTTCGGTGAATTCGTAGGCGGCGGCGACCTGGTCATCGGCGTTATCATCTTTATTATTCTGATATTGATCCAGTTCATGGTAATCAATAAAGGTTCCGAGCGAGTGTCTGAAGTAACCGCAAGATTTACCCTGGATGCAATGCCCGGTAAGCAGATGGCAATTGATGCAGATCTGAATACCGGAGCCATCACGGATGCGGAAGCCAAGAGACGCAGAGAGAAGATCCAGGAAGAGGCAAGCTTTTTCGGTTCCATGGATGGTGCCGTAAAATACGTAAAGGGAGATGCGGTAGCGGGTCTTCTGATCACCACGATCAATATCGTGGGTGGTATTATTATGGGAATGACCAGGCAGGGAATGGATATTACAGCGGCCCTGAACAAATATGCGATCCTGACCATTGGTGACGGTCTGGTAAGCCAGATCCCTTCTCTGCTGATTTCACTTTCCACCGGTATTCTTGTGACCAAAGGAAGCAAGGATGCTGACTTTGGCACTACGTTGGTAAGCCAGCTGTTCGGTGTGCCGAAAGCACTGTACCTGGTAGGGGCCATGCTGGCTGTTTTAGGATTTGTGACACAACTGAACACGATCCTGTTCGTGGGTCTTGGCCTGGTATTTATCATTGTGGCGAGAAATATTGAGGGCACGATTGAGACGGCAAAGATTGAACAGGAAGTAGACAGTGAGGAAGCAGCTGCGGAGGAGATACGACAGCCGGAAAATGTCAACAGCCTGCTGCAGGTGGATCCGATCGAATTGGAATTCGGTTACGGAATTATCCCTTTGGCGGATGTGAACCAAGGTGGTGACCTGCTGGATCGTGTCGTGATGATTCGAAGACAGATAGCATTGGAACTTGGTACGGTGGTACCTATTATCCGACTGCGGGATAATATTCAGCTGAACCCGAATCAGTATATTATTAAAATCAAGGGAATTCAGGTCAGTGAGGGAGAGATACTGTTTGACCATTATATGGCCATGAATCCCGGGTATGTAGAGGAAGAGATCACAGGAATCCCTACTTTTGAGCCTTCTTTCCACCTGCCGGCGATCTGGATCACGGAAGGACAGAGAGAACGTGCGGAGAGTCTGGGATATACAGTAGTAGATCCTCCCTCGATCATTGCTACGCACCTGACAGAGATCATTCGTCAGCATATTGCAGAGCTGCTTACCAGACAGGATGTTCAGAACCTGATCAACAACGTAAAAGAGAACAATTCTTCCCTCGTGGAAGAACTGGTACCCAAGCTGCTTGGACTGGGTGAAATACAGAAAGTGTTGCAGAATCTGTTAAAAGAAGGAATATCCATCAGAGATCTGCTGACAATACTGGAAACCCTGGCCGATTATGCGCCAACGACGCGGGATACGGATATCCTTACGGAATATGTAAGACAGAGCCTCAAGAGAGCGATTTCTACGAAATATTTCCCTTCCCATGAGACGACAAGTGTATTGACACTGGATCCGAAGATCGAACAGGAAATTATGGGCAGCGTAAAACAGACGGAGACGGGAGCTTTCCTGAATCTGGATCCTGCCAGAAGCAAGGCGATACTGAACGCTGTGGGTGAAGAGATCAAAAAGCTGGAAAATATGGGAAAAACCCCAATTATTATGACATCACCCATTGTGAGAATGTATTTCAAACGACTGACGGAAGACTATTATCCGGATTTGGTCGTGGTATCTTACAATGAAGTGGAATCAAATGTAGAATTACAATCTGTGGGAATGGTCACAGCATAACAGGAAGAGTGAACCGACGCAGGAGTGAGGAGTAATATGATCATCAAGAAATACACGGGGAAAACGGAAGCAGAAGCTACAGAAGCTGCGAAAAAAGAACTTGGAAGCGGTCTCGTGATCATGAATGTAAGGGAAGTAAAAAAGAAGGGATTTTTTGCATTTCTGTCTCCGAAGCAGATAGAGATCACTGCTGCACTGGAGGAGGAAAAACCTCAGAAACCGCAATATGGAAGTATTACGCGCACGACGGATGCACCGGCGGAGAACAGAAATCTGTTTGTAAGAAACAGTACAGAGAATATAGAAAAAAAGCTGGACAGTCTGCAGACACTGTTGGAGAGTCAGTTAAACAGCAGACAGGCGACCGGGGAGGAGATAGGAACCCACCGGGAAACAGTCAGTGAAGAAAAAGAGAAAAAGGATTCGGAAGCGGAAACCGCGGAGAAGAAAGAGGAAGAGCAGAATCCGGAACAGGATAAATTTATCCGGCTGTTGTATAATAAAATGCTGGATAACGAGATGGACGAGAAATACGTAAACAGTATTTTGGAAGATGCCTCTAAAACCAAAAAAGCAGACCTGCCCTTTGATTATCTTCTGGCTAATATTTATCAGAAGATGGTATTGAAATTCGGAAAGTCAGAAGGGATTACGCCCTCTGCGGACGGACCGAGGATTGTATTATTTATCGGACCTACGGGAGTGGGTAAGACAACTACCATTGCCAAGCTGGCAGGAAAATATTGTGTGGAGGATAAAAAGAAAGTGGCACTGTTAACCGCAGATACCTATCGTATTGCGGCCGCAGAGCAGCTAAGAACCTATGCCAATATTTTGGAGACACCTTTCCGGGTCATCTATACCCCGGAAGAACTGCAGACTGCAGTGAAGGATTATTGGGATTGTGATTATATTTTTATAGATACGGCGGGGAGATCACATCAGAATGCGGATCAGCTGGAGAAAATGAAGGAAATGGTGGGAGCACTGAAAGACCCCGGAAACTATCATGTGTTTCTGGTTCTCAGTGCAACTACAAAATATAGGGATCTTCAGAGAATTGCAGACTGTTATGGTAAGATCGCGGATTATGAGCTGATCTTTACCAAGTTGGATGAAACGGAGGCAGTGGGGAATCTGCTGAATATGAAGCTTTATACCGGTGCACCGGTCGCTTATGTGACCTGTGGACAGAATGTTCCGGATGACATGGAAGTATTCAATCCACAGAAGACGGTAAAACAGATCCTTGGTGGAAAGGAATAAAGCTTAGACAGAAAGGCGCGGGAAAATGGATCAGGCGGAACAGTTAAGGATTATTAAAGCAAATAAGCAGATAAGACCGACTGCAAGAGTCATAACTGTCACCTCCGGAAAAGGTGGCGTTGGAAAATCCAATATGTCTATCAATCTGGCAATTCAATTTCGTAAAATGGGAAAAAGGGTCGTTATTTTAGATGCAGATTTCGGACTGGCGAATATTGAAATTATGTTTGGTGCAGTGCCAAAGCATAACTTATGTGATCTGGTATACGAAGGAAAAAGTATCAGTGACATCATAACCCAGGGTCCTATGGGAGTGGGATTTATCTCCGGAGGATCCGGAATTGCCGGAATGTCAAATCTGGGAAAAGATGCTCTTACCTGCATTATACAGAATCTGGCCGAGCTGGATGCCCTTACGGATGTGATCATAGTGGACACAGGAGCCGGAATATCGGACAGCGTATTAGAATTCCTGGTGGCGAGCGGCGAGGTGCTGCTGGTGACGACGCCGGAGCCTACTTCCATTACGGATTCTTATTCTTTGTTAAAGGCGTTGTACCGACATCCGAGATATGAAGAGGCCTATACCAAGGTCAAAATGGTGGCAAACAGAGTGGAAAATGTAAAAGAAGGCCAGGTGCTGTTTGATAAGCTGAATGCAGTGGTTACCAGATATCTTAAGACCTCCATGGAATATTTGGGGTGTGTACCACAGGATCCCCAGGTGGTGCAGGCAGTAATGCAGCAGGTGCCTGTGTCGATACAGAATCCGGGAGCAAAATCCAGTCAGGCATATCAGAGAATTGCGGAGAGATTGTGCGATAAAACACAGGAAGAACAACCGAAGCGCGGAATGGCAGCTTTTTTCTCCCATATTATAGGGACCAGAAACGGAGCTGCAAAACAGTCCAGATAAGAGAGGTACAAAATTATGTTGTCCAGATTTGTGGAAGAAGGTTCTAAAGTAGAGCTTCGGGCGCTGGAACATGGATTGGGAGAATCCGGAGCCGAAAATACGACAAAGGTTTACCAGAGCCGTGTACTGCAGATCCTATCGGAGGATACACTGGAGATTTCCATGCCAATGGAACAGACCAGACTGATCCTTCTGCCGGTGGAAAGCGAATATGATATGGTATTTTTCGAAGAGAATAGTCTGTATCAGTGTTTTTCTAGAATCGTAGATCGTTACAAAAGTAATAATGTATATGTGCTGGTGATGGAACTGACCAGCAATCTGCGCAAATATCAGCGGAGAGAATATTATCGGTTCAGTTGTGCACTGGATATGTGTGCGCGGAATCTGGAGGAAGAAGAAATCGAGGCACTGGAGAAAAATTCACCCTATGAGCTTCAGCCGGGACTTCCGTTAAAGCATAGTGTGATCGTAGATATCAGTGGTGGCGGATTGCGCTTCCTGTCATCTCAGAAATATGAACCCGGGAGCCTGATCCTGTGCAGCTACCATCTGCTAAAAGATGGGGAAAGAAAAAAATATGATGTGGTCGGAAAGGTTTTAGCAGTCAAGGAACTGGAAAACCGGAGGGGAATGTTTGAACACAGAGTCCAGTACTACAATCTGGATGTAAATACCAGAGAAGAGATTATTCGGTTTATATTTGAAGAAGAGCGTAAGAGCCGTAAGAAGGAGAGACTGAACTGATGCCAAAAAAAATATTGGTTGTAGATGATTCTGCACTCATGAGAAGAGTGCTCTGTGATATAATAGATGCAGACATAAGGTTTCAGGTAGTTGACAGAGCAAAAGACGGATTAGAAGCTTTTGATCTGTTGAGCAGAAACAGTTATGACGCGGTTGTCCTGGATGTGAATATGCCGAGGATGAACGGACTGCAGCTGTTGCAGGAATTGCGAAAATACAAGATACCGGCAAGAGTGATGATGGCGAGTACCGACACTATGGAAGGTGCCAGAACCACCCTGGATGCACTGGAACTGGGAGCTCTTGATTTCGTACATAAGCCGGACAGTGCAGTCGACTGCCGGGGAGAGAATTTCCGCAGAGAGTTTTTACGGACACTGAATGTTGTGGCTAACGGCAGAATGCCGTCATTCAATGAGGAAAAGATAATTTCCGAAGAGAAGGGCACAGTCAGGGAGATGATGAAGATCATCAATCATCACCCGGTCAGTGTGGGCGGCAACAAAGTGGTGGCAATTGCAAGCTCCACGGGAGGTCCGAAATCGCTGCAATCGGTGATCCCTCTGTTACCGGCCAATTTGGATGCACCGGTACTGGTAGTACAGCATATGCCGTCAGGATTCACAGCATCTCTTGCAGAGAGACTGGATAATTTAAGCCAGATTCATGTAAAAGAGGCAGCAGAGGGGGAAGAACTGAAAAAGGGCTGGGTCTATATCGCCATGGGAGGAAAGCACCTCCATGTGGTAACCTCACCGGCCGGACGTCATACACTGCATTTATCGGAAGAACCTTACAGGGAAGGAGTCAGACCCTGTGCCAATTATATGTACGAATCCCTGCAGGACAGCCGCTTTGATACGGTTGTATGTGCAGTTATGACCGGAATGGGTGCGGACGGAACGGAAGGGATCGGTAAATTGAGAACTTCCAGGAAAACATACGTGATCGCACAGGATCAGGAGACAAGCATTGTATTTGGAATGCCCAAGAGTATTATTGCAGCAGGACTGGCAGATCAGGTGGTACCGTTAGACCAGATCGCCCAGGAAATCATACTGCATGTAGGAGTAAATTAAGTAATATATGCCGTTTCCGGCAATGCTGTGATCGGCAGAATGGAGGAAAAGATGGACGTAAGCCAATATCTTGAAATTTTTCTGGATGAAACAAATGAACATCTGCAGAACCTGAATACACAGATTCTGGAACTGGAGTCAGATCCCGAGAATATGGATAATATCAATGAAATATTCCGTGCGGCACATTCCCTGAAGGGTATGGCGGGAACCATGGGCTATAAGCGGATGCAGAATCTGACCCATGATATGGAAAATGTATTTTCGGAAGTGCGTAACGGCAATATTAAGGTGACACCGGAAATGATCGACGTACTGTTCCAGTGCCTGGACGCTCTGGAGGAGTATAAAAACAACATTCAGGAGACCTCCGATGAGGGAACCAATGACAATGAAAATCTGATCAAAGCCCTGAATGATATTTTGAACGCCAACAAGACCGGACAGGAGCAGCCTGCAAAGGAAGAAAAAGCAACAGCACCCGCAGCGGAGAGCACCGGAACAGGTGCGGAAAAATGGAATGACATTGCGTTTGATGACAGCCAGATCCGCGTGATCAAAGAAGCTATGAAACAGGGCAAAAATGTATACGGTATTAATGTTGTGGTACAGGACAGCTGTATCCTGAAGGCGGCAAGAGCTTTCCTGGTGTTCAAGGCTGTGGAGGAAAAAGGAGAGATCATCGTCTCCGTACCCAGCGCACAGGATGTGGAAGACGAAAAGTTCGATAAAGATTTCACTCTGATCGTTTTGTCCGATTATTCTCTGGATGATGTGATCAAGGCAGCGGAAAGCGTATCCGAGATCGCACAGGTGACCGGTGCGGTTCTGGAACTGGAGAAGACCAAGAATTATCATTCCGAAGAGGAGACACAGGAACCCGCACAGGAGAAAAAAGAAGAAGTAGCCGAGACAAAGACTGAAACGAGAAAAGAAGAGAAGAAGCCTGCGGCTGCTAAAGCTCCGGAGAAAAAACAGGTGAGCAAGCCTGTGGTCAACCGTACTGTACGTGTAGACATCGAAAAACTGGATTCTCTGATGAATCTCGTAAGTGAGCTGATCATTGCCAAAAACTCTCTGGTAGCTGCTTCCAGCAATGACCATGGCAACAATACGGCATTCAATGAGCAGATCGAATATCTGGAAAATGTGACAACCAATCTGCATGAATCCGTAATGAAGGTACGAATGGTACCTATCGAAAGCGTTGTAGTGAAGTTCCCCAGAATGATCCGTGATCTGTCTAAGAAGCTGGACAAGAAGATGGAACTGTATATGACCGGTGAGGAGACCGAGCTGGATCGTACCGTGGTGGATGAGATCGGGGATCCTCTGATGCATCTGCTGCGTAATTCCGCTGACCACGGTCTGGAATCCGCAGAAGTTCGTGCACAGCGCGGCAAGCCCGAGCAGGGATCTATTTTCCTGGATGCTTATCAGGATGGCAATAACGTAGTCATCGAGGTGAGAGATGATGGTAACGGTATTGATGTGGAAGCTGTTAAAAACAAAGCAATTGAAAAAAATCTGGTGACTGCGGAACAGGCAGCAAATATGCCGGAAAAAGATATTATCAATCTGCTGTTCCAGCCCGGTTTCTCCACTTCCGAAAAAGTAACCGATGTATCGGGAAGAGGCGTGGGACTGGATGTCGTGAAGTCCAAGATCGAATCCTTAAGCGGTGAAGTAGAAGTGAAATCAAAATGGGGAGAGGGAAGTACCTGGACGATCCGTCTGCCTCTGACCCTTGCAATCATTCAGGCACTGATGGTAGTCGTAGGTGGAGAAAAATATGCGATCTCTTTGGGATCCATTCAGACCATCGAAGATATCTCACCGAAGGATATCAAACTGGTAGAGAACAAAGAAGTGATCAACTTAAGAGGAACGGTAATTCCCCTGATCCGTCTGACGGAAGTACTGGATGTGGAAAGTACCAGATCTGCCGAGGATAATCTGATTGTGGTAATCGTCAAGAAGGGAGACAAAATGGCAGGTCTTGTGATCGATGAACTGATCGGTCAGCAGGAGATCGTTATCAAATCTCTTGGCAAATATATCAAGCAGTGTAAATTTATCAGCGGTGCAACGATTTTGGGTGACGGTGAAGTGGCACTGATCCTGGATGCAAATGCATTACTGTAAGGAGGGAGATGACGATTATGGAAGAACTTAGCATGAAAAATACGTTAAAAGCCGGAGATGAGCGTAAAATTGAGGAGGAATTTTTCCAGTATATTGTGATCCGCCTCGGTGATGAGCAGTACGGCATTGATATCCGTTACATAGACAACATTGTCAGAATGCAGCACATTACCAGAGTACCCAAGGTACCCGCATATCTGAAAGGTGTTATTAATCTGCGTGGAGAAGTACTGCCGGTAATGAGCCTCCGACTGAAAATGGGACTGGAGGCAGACGAATTGACCCGTGCTACCCGAATTATCATTCTGAAACTGGAACAGCAGGGCAGTGTCGGCATAATTGTGGACGAAGTGAAGGAAGTTGTCACTCTCGGTACCAGCCAGATTGAAAAAATGTCTCAGAATGCCGGTGAGAATAAAAAGAGTTTTATTACAGGTGTAGGAAAACACAATGGGGAACTGATCTCTCTTCTGGATCTGAATTCCATTACACTGGAGGAAAACGCATAAAGGAGATGGATCCATGGGAGATCTGAGTTTAGAGAAAGTTTCGGAAACATATCTGGATGTTTTAAAAGAAATTGGAAACATAGGTGCAGGCAACGCTATGACAGCACTCTCCCAGATGTTAAACTGCAAGGTGGATATGAAAGTACCGCAGGTAAAGCTTTTGGATTTTAATGAAGTCGGAGCACTGATGGGAGGAGAGGAACAGGTGATGATCGGTGTTTTCCTGGGGGTGGAAGGAGACATTACCGGAAGCATGATGTTCCTGGTGGAACAGAACAGCGCAAAACATCTTCTCCATAAGATCCTTGGAGATATGGTACAGCCGGAAGGTTTTTCAGAGATTGAATTTTCTGCAATGCAGGAGATCGGCAACATTATCACGGGAGCCTATCTGAATTCCCTGTCGTCTCTTACGAACCTGACGATTATCCCTACCCCGCCTTCTCTGACGCTGGATATGGCGGGAGCGATCCTAAGCGTTCCGGCAATTGAATTTGGAACTTTGGGAGATAAGATTTTACTGATCCAGTCTCAGTTTTACGATGAGGTGGAGATTGACGGTTATTTCATTCTGGTTCCCGATATTGAATCCTATCCCAAGATATTATCGTCTTTGGGAATATCTGTTGCATAAGGTGCTAAGAGGTAGAAGAAGGGGAGCAGAATGAGCGAGATTATTAAGGTAGGAATGGCGGATCTGAAGACCTGCGTAAGTCCCGACGGAGTGACGACTTTGGGATTGGGATCTTGTGTGGGAATTGCAATCCGCGATCCGGTGACGAAAATAGGCGGTCTGGCGCATATTATGCTGCCGGACAGCACTACGATACGTAACAGTAGCCAGAATATTGCAAAATTTGCGGATACGGGAATTGATGAACTGGTACACCAGATGGAAAAACTTGGTGCGAGAAAGGCAAGAATGGTTGCTAAGATTGCCGGTGGCGCTACCATGTTTACATTTCAGGGTCGTAACGACATGATGCAGGTGGGGGAGCGCAATGTGCAGGCTGTTAAGAAGAAATTGAAGGAAATCAATATCCCTATTTTAGCAGAGGATACAGGCAAAAACTACGGAAGAACCGTTACATTTTATCCGGAGACCGGAGAATTTTATATCCGTGCGGTAGGAAGAGATGAATCAGTCATCTGACAAATATTGGAATGGAAGAAAATTATGAACAGAAAGAATATGCCATTGATCCTGATGCTGACAGCCGGCGCCTGTACCTGTATTGTTACGATGGTACAGGCTTACTCGGTATTGGCAAGTTTGGTGGCACTGTTTGCTGTGATGCTTTTGTTTTACTGTCTGGGAAACGGTGTCCGGCTTCTGCTGGATCGCTTTGACAGGCAGAACGAGGAAAAGGCAAAACAGGAACAGGAAGAGAAGGCGGAACAAGAAGATGCTGTATCGGAAGATGCACAACAGAAGGGTGTAAGCGAGTCAAATGGATGAAGCCGGTAAGAAAAGGTTATTAGAAGAATATGCTGCTAATAAGCGACCGGAGACCAGGGAGCAGCTGATACTGGAGTATGCCCCCCTGGTGAAAGTGGTGGCCGGAAGACTGAGCATGTATCTGGGATACAACGTAGACTATGAGGATCTGGTCAGCTATGGGATCTTTGGCTTGATTGATGCAATTGACAAATTTGATTGCCTCAAAGAAGTAAAATTCGAGACCTATGCCAGTCTGCGTATCCGTGGAGCCATTCTGGATCAGATTCGTAAAATGGACTGGATACCCCGGACGATTCGCCAGAGACAGAAGAAGATTGACGCTGTCATCAAGGAAGTGGAACAGACTACGGGACGCAGCGCAACAGATGAAGATATTGCTATGGGTCTGGGAATATCCGCGGAGGAATATCTGGACTGGCAGTCGCAGATGAAAATTACGGGACTGGTGTCACTGAATGAATATATGGATCAGGGAAGCGATGTCTCGCAGGATTATAGCAGACATACCACGGCCAGATTTGACGGTCCGGAAGAGAGCGTTGAGAAGGAAGAGCTGACAAAAGTACTCGGAGAAGCATTGGAACTTTTGACAGAGAAAGAGAAGAAAGTAGTTACGCTGTATTATTACGAAGATCTTACGCTAAAAGAGATCAGTAATATATTGGAAGTGTCGGAATCCAGAGTCTCCCAGCTGCATACGAGAGCTCTGCAGAAAATGAAGACAAAAATGGGAAATTATATGGGACTTTTATAAAAATGTTTGACCCGCAGATTGGGTAAGAGGAGAAAATGCATGCAGAATGGCTATTTTCAGCTCGTAAATGCACCGGGAGGTTATGGGCTACAGATATTTCAACCAAAGGACGGAGGAGCGGACGTGAATCTCCAGGAGGTGTTGAATTATCTTGAACGGGAATCTGTGCCGTATGATCCCACGGCAATTAAGAAAGCAATTTTGTCGGGGGAAGATACGGTATGCTTTCTGGAGAGAAAGGATTGCCCGGCACTGGAAGAAACCTACAGTATCGAGGTCAGCCAGGATAATATGCAGGTGATTCTTCGATTCTATCCGGCATCACAAAGCGGGAAAAGAACAACCATGGACAGTGTGATCCGGGATCTCAGATACCGGAACATTGTCTACGGAATACAGATGAACGTTCTGCAGGATCATTTTATGTCGGACGGGATTTATAGTACAGATCTGATCGTGGCCAAAGGAAAAGAACCGAGACATGGTACGGATGCGTCTGTCAGGTATTATTTTAATACGGATGTTCATGCACAGCCTACATTAAAAGATGACGGCACCGTGGATTATTTCCATCTGAATATGATCAACCCCTGCAGAAAGGGACAGCTCCTGGCGGAAATCATTCCGGAAGATGAAGGGGAATACGGAACAACGGTGCAGGGAGCCAAAATCCGCCCCAGACAGGTGAAGAAAGCACATCTGGAATTCGGACATAATATTGAAATCTCAGAGGACAGAAAAAAACTTACTTCTCTGGTGGACGGTCATGTGTCACTGGTAGAGGGCAAAGTATTTGTATCCGATGTTTATGAAGTAGAGAATGTAGATCTGTCCACAGGAAATATTGAATTTGAAGGAAGTGTGCAGGTGCGTGGCAATGTTTCTTCCAATTTTGTGATCAAGGCCGGTGGCAATGTGATCATAAGCGGTGTGGTAGAGGGTGCCTGCATCGAGGCCGGAGGAAACATTATCATTGCCCGTGGTATGAACGGTATGGCAAAAGGTAACCTGAGGGCCGGTGGTGATATCGTTGCCAAATTCCTCGAAAATGCGACGGTCAGTGCCGGTGGTTACGTGAATACGGAGTCGATTCTGCATAGCAATGTGACGGCAGCTACGGAGATCCAGGTAACCGGTAAAAGAGGCTTTATCACCGGGGGGCATGTACGTGCCGGTCAGAGAATCGAAGTGAAGACTCTGGGGGCGACACTGGGGGCTCCGACCGTGGTAGAGGTCGGAGTGGACCCGGAGAAAAAAGCAGAATATATGAAGCTCCAGAAAGAAATTTCGGAGATCGTTAAAAATATTCGGAGCATTCAGCCGATTCTTGCCAGCTTTGCAGAGAAAAAAAACAGAGGAGTGCGTTTTACTCCGGACCAGCTGAATTATATCCGGAATTCCGCAGCAACGATGGAGACACAGAAAAAGAGCCTGGCGGAGAAAAACGCGCGCATGCAGGAATTGCAGATGGAGTTCAATCCACAGGAAAAGGCCGCTGTCATCGTCAAGGGAGAGGTGTATCCGGGGACTACGATCATTATCGGGGATTCCTCCATGCAGGTGAAAAATACTTACCAGTACTGTAGATTTGAACGGATCGACGGAGATGTTAAGGCTACCGCAATATAGCAGAAAAGAGGCACAGATATGGCATTTGGTTCGTTGGAGATTGCTTCGATCCCCAGAACACAGGATTATTCCGTGATGAAGCAGAATGAGGACAATAAAGGGGCATTTCAACAGATGACTCTGGGACAGCAGTCTCAAAAACAGAGTGAAAAGCTTACGAAAGAAGTACACAGCAGTGATAATGCGGACTGGTATACCGGACAATATGATGCCAAGGAGAAGGGACACAATGAATATGCCGGAAACGGCGGAGATAAACGCCGGAAAAAGAAAGAACCGGAAGATGGTGTCGTTATCCAAAAACAGCATCGTGGTTTTGACATCAAGATCTGAAAATACAAAGGAAACGTAGTAAGATGGACATTTTAGAAGTAATCCTGCTGATCGTAGGAATTGTAATTTTTATAGGAAGTTTTTTACTGCCGGCAGGCAGATCGGACGCCGGTAGAATCGACACAGATGCGGCAAAACAGGAAATCCACGGTCTGATAGAGGAAGAAATGAAAACAGTCCGTGCACAGGTGCAGGATAAAGTGGAAGAAACCTCAGAAGATGTGGTGGAAAAGGCGGAGAGATCGCTGGAACGCCTGACTAACGAGAAAATCATGGCGGTAAATGAATATTCCGATACGGTATTACAGGAAATTCATAAAAATCATGAGGAAGCAATGTTCTTATATGATATGCTGAACAACAAGCATGCCAATATCAAAGATACCGTCTCCAAAGTGGACAAAGCGGTGAAAGCTGCGGAAGACAAGGTGAAGGCGATCGATGATACTCCGGCGGTAAAAACTGAGGAAACGGAAAAAGTGATTCCGGCAGACGAACCGGCGAAAACAGAGGAGGCTGTATCTCCGGAAATCGGATTCATGGGTGAGACAGCGGAAGAAGGCCAGAACAACAACGAGAAGATCCTGGAAATGCACAGACAGGGCAAATCCACGGTGGCAATAGCCAGGGAACTCGGACTGGGCGTGGGAGAAGTAAAACTCGTAATTGACCTGTATAAGGCCTGAAGGTAATCACGAAATTAAGGACGGAGACAGAAATGAAATTAAAATATTATCTGCGCGGTCTTGGAATTGGTATGATCGTGACCGCATTGATCCTGGGAATCAGCTTTTCTCACCGTCAGGGGCAGGAGACACAGACATTGACAGATGATCAGATCAGAGAACGTGCGGAACAGCTGGGAATGGTGGACAGCAGTGAACTGACGTTAGCAGCTCTGCAGAACAGCGTACAGCAGCAGGCACAGGAAAACACGGAGAAGACGGAAGCATCCCCGGAGCCTGAGACCGAAGAAGCAATGACAACAACATCGGAACCGGAGACAACGGTTGCACCGGAGAATACCATGGAACCGGAAGCAACGGTTGCACCGGAAAATACCATGGAATCGGAAGCAACACCACAGCCTGAGACGATTGTAGCATCAGAAGCAGCGCAGACGGTTACCGTTACCGTAAAAAAAGGAGCAAGCTCCGGAAGCGTCAGCAGCCGGCTACAGGAAGCGGGATTGGTGGAAGATGCGAAGACATTTGACAATTACTTATGTAATAACGGCTACAGCCGCAGCATAAATCCCGGCACTTATGAGATAGTTCCCGGGACTTCTGAAGAAGAAATCGCAAAAATAATCACAGGAAAACATTAAAAACCCCTTGCCACAGGGGTTTTCCTATGTTATAATCGCACTGTTGTGACAAAAAACACGCCTTTCGATTTGACGATGGTGCTTACTGGTTTTACAGAAGTCTTTGTCAGAGCTAACCGGGTTCTTAACGCGTCCCGGCAGAAAAGAAAAGCGGAAGATTTTAACCAAACGGAGGTAAAGACATGAGCGTTATTTCTATGAAACAGTTACTTGAAGCAGGTGTTCATTTCGGACATCAGACCAGAAGATGGAACCCTAAGATGGCTCCTTACATCTTCACCGAGAGAAACGGCATCCACATCATCGATCTGCAGAAGTCTGTAGTTAAGGTTGATGAGGCTTACAAGGCAGTATCCGAGATCGCTGCACAGGGCGGCACCATTCTGTTCGTTGGTACCAAGAAGCAGGCACAGGACGCTGTAAAGGTTGAGGCTGAGCGTTGCGGTATGTACTATGTAAACGAGAGATGGTTAGGTGGTATGCTGACCAACTTCAGAACCATCCAGTCCCGTATCGCAAGACTGCATGCGATCGAGACCATGTCTCAGGACGGTACTTTCGATGTACTGCCTAAAAAGGAAGTTATTCAGTTAAAGAAAGAATGGGAGAAGCTGGAGAAGAACCTGGGCGGTATCAAGAACATGACCAGAGTTCCCGATGCTATCTTTGTTGTAGATCCTAAGAAGGAAAGAATTTGTGTACAGGAGGCTCATGCACTGGGCATTACCCTGATCGGTATCGGCGATACCAACTGTGATCCTGAAGAGCTGGATTACATCATCCCCGGTAACGATGATGCGATCAGAGCCGTTAAGCTGATCGTTTCCAAGATGGCTGACGCTGTCATCGAAGCTAAACAGGGAGAGGCTGTATACAGCGATGCTGATGTAGCTACCGAAGCAGAGGATATCGAAGAGGTTGCAGCTGACGCTGAATAATCCGATTCCATAAGAGAAGCATAGGAACCCAGATTGCGATGCCTGTCATTACGGTCTGGGTTCTTGAGGATAATATATTAATTAAGAAGAGAGGATAAAAAAATGGCAATTACCGCATCTATGGTAAAAGAGCTCCGTGAAATGACCGGCGCTGGTATGATGGATTGTAAGAAGGCTCTGAACGAGACAAATGGAGATATGGACGCAGCTGTTGAGTTCCTGAGAAAGAACGGACAGGCTAAAGCTGAGAAGAAGGCAAGCCGTATCGCGGCAGAAGGTGTTGCACGTGCAGCAATCTCTGCAGACGGCAAGACCGCTTGCGTTATTGAAGTGAACTCCGAGACCGACTTCGTTGCAAAGAACGAGACCTTTACTTCTTTTGTAGAGGCTGTTAATGGAGTTGCTCTGGCTTCCGATTTACAGGGTGGCAAGGACGGTGAAGATATCGAAGCACTGTTGGCTACTCCTTTCGAAGGCGCAACTGTTAAGGAAGCTCTGGTAGAGAAGACCGCTACCATCGGTGAAAAGCTGTCTATCCGTCGTTTCGAGAAGGTATCCGGAGATGTAGCAGTATCCTACATTCACGGTGGTGGACGCATCGGTGTTATCGTTGCAGCTAACGGTGCATCCGATGACGCAGCTAGAGAAGCACTGACCAACATCGCTATGCAGGTAGCAGCTATGAATCCTACCTACATCAGCAGAAATGATATTTCCGCAGAAGAGCTGGCTAAGTTACAGGAGATCACTGTTGACGCAGCTCTGAACGATCCTGCATCTCTGCCTAAGCCCATCCTGAATAAGCTGATCGATAAGGCTATGAACAGTTCCGCATGGAGCGATGAGGATAAGGCAATCTACGAAGAGAAGAAGAGCAACATGAACTACCTGTTCAACTTCCTGTCCAAGGAAGCAGCAGCTGCTCTGGCTGAGCTGGCTATGGCTGACAAGGACGCTATCGTATCTGATAAGATCTTCAAGGGTCTGGCAGACGGTCGTGTATCCAAGCAGCTGAAGGAGATCTGCCTGTTAGATCAGACCTATGTTAAGGCTGAGGATGGCAAGCAGACCGTAGCTAAGTATTTAGAGAGCGTTAACAAGGCTCTGACCATCGCTAAGGTTGTTCGTTTCGAAGTTGGCGAAGGCATGGAGAAGAAGAACGAAGACTTCGCAGCAGAAGTTGCCGCTCAGATGAACGCTTAATTATAACGGATTATTTCGAAAAGGCATACGTGAGTATGCCTTTTCTGTGTTCTTGTATCGTTTTATACCGCCTGGGATGACAGCAAAGTCATCCCAGCGGCATTCAACTAACTTGAAAGTTAGTGAAATACATTGGCAAAATCCACGAACTCCCGGAGCATGCGATACACATGTCTCGATGTAAGGTCTCCGGATGTGAATTTTCTACGAAAAGTGATGAGTAGTTCTCGTCATGACGGGGCCGCCTACAGTCGACATCCATGTCGACAATCGGCTGACGCGGACATCGTGTCCGCTTTCCCCCTGTCTTTCAGCACTTTTCTAGAAAATATCAACATCCTCCGACAAACATCTTCGACATGGCACCGCATACTCCGAGAGTTCTGCGTTTTGAAAAGCTTTCAAAAACCAGTAGCCCTGCCAAGGGCTATTAGTTTCATAAAAAGATACTTATTTTACTATATTTATGAAAAAAATTCTTAAAATACATTCCTTTTTTTCATAAATTCTATAATATCTCGAATTTTATGAAATTTATTAGTTTTGAAACATAAAAGATGGGGATATTTTTCATAAAAACAACATTTATAACAGTTTTTATGAAAATGCAGAACTTGTTATTAACTTCTGCGCATGTATTCTAAAATGCTCTGCCTAAATAATTGGGATGCTTTTCATAACCCAGCAGAAAAGGACTGCTCCCCCGGACATAGATGCGGCGGAGACTGTGAGATTTTCTTGGAAAGTGGTTGAGCCGCAGGGGCAACGCGAACACGATGTTCGCGTTAGCCGATAAGTGCCATGGAAGGCAACGTAAAGGCGGCCCCGTCATGGTGAGAACCGCTGTATCACTTTTCATTAGAAAATTCACATCCGGAGACCTTACATCGAGACATGTGTATCGCATGCTCCGGGAGTTCGTGGATTTTACGGCAACCCTACGTTACGAGCCATGCACCCAATTCATAAATGTGTCGCAAAGGGCGCTCCACATTTATTTCATTGACGGCTGTCGCCGTATAAAGTCAAAAACAAAAACAGCGACTTGTGAGCAAGCTCCCAGATCGCTGTTTCTGTTTTGACTTTGCATGGCTCGTAACTTTCAATTTATCGATAGAACTCCACTAGGGAATCCAGCTTCGCCGACATATTCATCATCATGGCATCCAATACAGTGATGGCGGTCATGCATTCCATGACGACGACAGCTCTGGGGACGATGATGGGATCGTGGCGTCCGCGGATGGTAAGCTCGGTGTTTTTACCGGAGCGGTTCACGGTCTGCTGGGGGCGGAAGATGGAAGGAGTGGGTTTCACATAAGCACGGACAATGATAGGACTGCCGTCACTCATACCTCCTAAAATACCGCCGGAATGATTGCTGATCTTTGTGACTTTGCCGTTCTCCATGCGGAAGGGATCGTTATTCTCACTGCCGGTATGACGGGAAGCTTCTGCACCATCGCCAATCTCTACGGCTTTCACGGCACCGATAGACATGATAGCTTTCGCAAGGTTGGCATCCAGCTTCTCGAACACCGGATCTCCGATGCCTGCGGGAAGTCCTTCGACAAGACATTCCATGCAACCGCCCACGGAATCGCAGGCTTCTCTTGCCTGCTGCAGATAAGCACAGGCTTTTTCATCAGCTTCTGCATCCGGCATGGCAGTGATCGTGGAGCGGGCAGTAGTACGGTTGAACTTTGTCAGATCCGCATCTACGGGACCGATGGAGCGGGTATAGGCGAATACGGTAATGCCCATCTGCTCTAAGATCTTCGCAGCAATGGCTCCGGCAGCCACGCGTCCGATGGTCTCACGACCGGAGGAACGTCCGCCACCCCGGTAATCCCGGAAACCGTATTTGGCATCAAAACAATAATCCGCATGGCCGGGACGATAATTCTCTGCGATCTCCGTGTAATCAGCAGAGATCTGAGAGGTATTACGTACCATCAGGGAGATAGGAGTACCGGTAGTCTTTCCTTCAAAGATGCCGGAGAGAAGCTCCACCTGATCGGCCTCTTTACGCTGAGTGGTAATGGCACTGGTGCCGGGTTTACGTCGGTCTAAGTATTTCTGTATATCTTCCTCGGAGAGAGGCAGTCCGGCGGGACAGCCGTCTACGACGACACCCAAAGCTTTCCCGTGGGATTCTCCCCAGGTAGTGATCTTGAAAATGTTTCCCAATGTTGAACCGGCCATGGCAGTTCTCCTTTTCCAACCGTTCAGCACCCACCCATACATTCGCAAAGACGCACGATGAATCATGCTTTCTTGCTGCTATGCAGCTCATTTTGTTCATTATGGGGCGGTGACTCGAATAGTTACCTTTTTATCATAGATTATACGTAATTATTGAAAAAATCGCAACTTTTTTATAGAAAAAGGATGCAACGGAATATAAAGTATGCTATCATATTATATAGTTGCTAACGGGAAGTAAAAGGTCGAATATACAAATGGAAAAAACAACGGAAGAGAAAGCCAGGGCAAAACTTCTGAAATTTGGGAAAAAGAACCGATGGAACAGGGCGGTAGCAGTACCGCTGCTGTTTTTTGTGATGCTTTTTTTTCATGTCTGTAATTATTGCAAGAATAATGGAAAACGTTTTGCCGTGATGGCGGGAACTTTCTTCCTGTTTGCGGTATACAGCAGTTTTTCATTCCCGGCGTTTATTACAGAGGATGCGGGGAATGACTATGAATTGAAAAATGCCGAGACTGCTGACATCTCTCTGGCGGAGGAGAAGGAACCGGATATGGCGGGGCTGGAACTCTTAGAGGATGAGGATGTTCTGGAACAGTCGGATTACAACAGTATTTCCCACGGCTATGCACTGGTGGACAAATACGATGCCTCCGATATTTTACGGGCTTCAGAGGAAATTGTGAGTGAAAATGCCCGGGAGACCGGAACAGGCAGTGATGTGCGGGAGACTACAGAACAGCAGGAATTCCGCTCCGACGACTGGAGACTGGTTCTGATCAACAAGCAGAACTCCATTCCGGAGGATTATACGTTCCAGCTGGGCACCATCAGGGGTTCCATGCAGTGTGACAAGAGAATCTTAGAAGACCTTCTTGCCATGCTGGAAGCAGCGGAAGAGGATGGTGTGAACCTGACGATCTGCTCGCCTTACCGGGATCTGGAGTATCAGCAGATGTTGTTCAACCGGAAGATCAAGCGCTATATGAACCGCGGAATGTCCTATATGGAAGCTTATCAGCTGTCCAGCCAGGCAGTGACGGTACCGGGAGCCAGTGAGCATCAGATCGGACTGGCACTTGATATTGTATGTAACAGTTATATGTCCCTGGACGAGGGCTTTGGAGACACAAAAGCCGGAAAATGGCTGGCAGCCAACAGCTGTCGTTTTGGATTTATTCTGAGATATCCTAAGGGGAAGGAAGATATCACCGGGATCGAGTATGAGCCGTGGCATTTCCGCTATGTAGGGAAAACTGCTGCGCCTGTGATCATGGAACAGGGCATAACATTAGAAGAATTCTGGGAGGAATATGTAGAAGATGTATCGATTGATTAAACAGGAAGGACGCGCCAAAAGAGGAGAATTTACCACAGTGCATGGCGTGATCCAGACCCCTGTATTTATGAATGTGGGAACGGTAGCGGCGATCAAGGGTGCCGTATCCACAGCAGACTTAGAGCAGATCGGAACCCAGGTGGAATTATCCAACACCTACCATCTGCATGTCAGACCCGGTGATAGGATCATCAAACAGATGGGCGGACTTCACAAGTTCATGTCCTGGAATAAGCCGATTCTGACAGATTCCGGCGGATTCCAGGTGTTTTCCCTGGCGGGACTTCGTAAGATTAAGGAAGAGGGCGTTACCTTCCGTTCCCATATTGATGGTCATAAGATTTTCATGGGACCGGAGGAGAGCATGCAGATCCAGTCGAATCTGGGATCTACCATTGCCATGGCTTTTGATGAGTGTGCGCCCAGTAAGGCGGACCGGATGTACGTACAGAATTCTGTGGAGCGTACTACCAGATGGCTGCAAAGATGCCAGGTGGAGATGAAACGCCTGAACAGTTTAGAGGACACGGTGAACCCGCACCAGCTGTTATTCGGTATCAATCAGGGTGCCATCTATGAAGATATCCGTATTGAGCATGCCAAACGGATCGCGGAGATGAATCTGGACGGTTATGCGGTCGGTGGTCTGGCGGTGGGCGAGACCCACGAGGAAATGTACCACATTCTGGATGAGGTGGTACCTTATCTTCCGGTGAACAAGCCGACCTACCTTATGGGAGTGGGTACCCCGGCCAACATTCTGGAGGGCGTAGAGCGTGGTGTTGATTTCTTCGACTGTGTATATCCGACGAGAAACGGACGCCATGGACATTTATATACCAACCATGGAAAGATTAATCTGTTCAATGCCAAATATGAACTGGATGACAGACCTATCGAAGAGGGCTGTAACTGTCCTGCCTGCCAGAGATACTCCAGAGCTTATATCCGTCATCTGTTAAAAGCGAAGGAGATGCTGGGCATGCGTCTTTGTGTACTCCACAATCTGTATTTTTATAATACCATGATGACGGAGATCCGTGATGCCTTGGATGCAGGTCGCTTTGCAGAATATAAAAAACACAAGCTGGATTCCATGGCTACACCGTTAGAATAAGTTGCAACTTTCGGAGTTTAGAGTTATTTCATACAATTTTATGCAAAAAGACTTGCCCCTTAAGCTTTTTTTGTGTATCATACTTACTTGTACAGAAAGTTTTACAGGCGTAACACGCCGGAATGGAGGAACAAATGGGTATTTTATTAACTGAGTCAGAGGCTGCTGCAGCAGGTTCCGGAACCAGCATGATCGTTATGCTTCTTGTATATGCAGTATTGATCGGTGCAATGTGGTTTTTCTTTATGAGACCGCAGAAGAAGGAACAGAAGAGAGTAGCTGCAATGCTGTCCAACTTAGAGACAGGTGACTGCGTTCTGACCACTTCCGGTTTCTATGGCATCGTGATCGACATTACCGATGATACCGTTATCGTAGAGTTCGGCAATAACAAGAACTGCCGTATTCCTATGGAGAAATCTGCCATCAGCAAGGTTGAGAAGGCTGGAGAGAACTAAGAAGCAGTGAAAAAGGAGCAATGCCGGGATAAGGTATTGCTCCTTTTTACGTGTAGGATACACTTTATAACTTGATCTATTTTAATGTGCATAATTGCATTTATGTTAATTTTCAATGTTGAAATTTCATATAGTATCAGTTATTATGAAATAAGTATTTTACGTTAAAATACAGGAAATATCACAGGAAACGAGGAAAATAACACTATGGAGTTACATATTACCTGTATTCCCGGTGACGGCATCGGACCGGAGATCGTCGGGGAGACGAAAAAAGTTTTAGACAAAGTTGCGCATAAATATGGTCATAAAATGATCTATAAGGATATTTTAATGGGTGGAGCTTCCATTGATGTCCATGGAGTCCCTCTGACAGAGGAAGCTATTGCGGATGCCAAAGCGGCAGATGCGGTGCTGATGGGATCCATTGGTGGTAATACCACCACTTCCCCCTGGTACAAATTACCTCCCGAGAAGCGCCCGGAAGCAGGACTTCTGGCAATGCGCAAGGCGTTGAATCTGTTTGCTAATTTAAGACCGGCAGTACTCTATGATGAGCTGGCAGCGGCGTGTCCGCTGAAGGAGGAGATCAGCAAAGCGGGATTTGATATGCTGATCATGAGAGAATTGACCGGCGGACTTTATTTCGGTGAACGCAGGACCATCGAAGAGAACGGCGTGAGAAAAGCTATCGATACCCTGACCTATGATGAGAACGAGATACGCAGGATCGCCATCAAAGGCTTTGATATTGCCAGAAAGCGCAGGAAAAAGGTAACCAGCGTGGATAAGGCTAACGTATTGGATTCTTCCAGACTGTGGAGAAAAGTCGTGGAGGAGGTAGCAAAGGACTATCCCGATGTGACACTGGAACATATGCTGGTAGACAATTGCGCCATGCAGTTGGTGAAGGATCCTGCACAGTTTGATGTGATCCTGACAGAGAATATGTTCGGAGATATCCTCTCCGATGAGGCAAGTATGGTGACCGGTTCCATCGGAATGTTAGCCAGTGCCAGCTTGAATGATACAAAGTTCGGCCTCTACGAGCCCAGCCACGGATCCGCTCCGGATATTGCCGGCAAAGATATTGCAAACCCTATCGCCACTGTATTAAGCGCGGCTATGATGCTTCGTTACAGTTTTGATCTGGACGAAGAAGCAGATGCTATCGAGGCAGCGGTGAAGAAAGTATTGCAGGACGGCTTCCGCACCGGTGATATCATGTCTGAGGGCTGCACGCGGGTAGGATGTACCGAGATGGGCGACCTTCTGGCAGAGAGAATCTGATGCCATTTGCCCAGGAAGCACATTTATCCGGTATAGAGAAAATAAGGAAGAGAAAGAGAGATATAATTATGAGAAGTGATTCCGTTAAGACAGGAACTGCCCAGGCACCTCACAGAAGTCTGTTCAATGCCCTGGGATTTACCGAAGAAGAGAGAAGACGCCCCATGATCGGTATCGTCAGCTCCTTCAATGAGATCGTACCCGGACACATGAATCTGGATAAGATCACAGAAGCTGTAAAAATGGGCGTAGCCATGGCAGGTGGTATGCCGGTAGTATTCCCCGCCATCGCTGTATGTGACGGTATTGCCATGGGACATGTGGGAATGAAGTATTCCCTGGTGACCAGAGATCTGATCGCCGACAGCACCGAGTGCATGGCTATGGCACACGGATTTGACGGTCTGGTATGTATTCCCAACTGTGACAAGAATGTTCCCGGACTTTTGATGGCGGCAGCCAGAGTGAATATCCCTACTATCTTTGTATCCGGCGGTCCCATGTTAGCCGGACATGTACACGGACAGAAGAGAAGCTTATCCTCTATGTTCGAGGCAGTGGGAAGTGTGGCAGCCGGTACCATGACTATGGATGAACTGGCTGAGTTCGAGGAAAAGGTATGTCCTACCTGCGGCTCCTGTTCCGGTATGTATACCGCGAACTCCATGAACTGTCTGACCGAAGCCATTGGTATGGGACTTCGCGGCAACGGTACGATTCCCGCCGTATATTCCGAGCGTATCCGTCTGGCAAAGCATGCCGGCATGAAGATCATGGAACTGGTAGAGAAAAATATCCGTCCCAGAGACATCATGACTCCGGAAGCCTTCAGAAATGCCCTGACTGTGGATATGGCACTGGGATGCTCTACCAATACCATGCTGCATCTGCCCGCTATCGCAAAAGAAGCAGGTGTGGAACTGAACCTGGAGATCGCCAATGAGATCTCTGCCAAGACTCCGAATCTGTGTCATCTGGCACCTGCCGGTCCTACTTATATGGAAGACCTGAACGAAGCAGGCGGTGTCTATGCGGTAATGAATGAACTGTCCAAAAAGGGACTTTTGAACCTCGACTGCCTGACTGCCAACGGTACGACCGTAGGAGAGAATATCAAGAATTGTGTCAACAAGAATCCGGAAGTCATCCGTCCTGTGGAGAACCCCTATTCCCAGACCGGCGGTATTGCCGTACTGAAGGGCAACCTGGCACCGGACAGCGGCGTGGTCAAGAGATCTGCTGTGGCACCGGAGATGCTGGTACACGAAGGCCCTGCCAGAGTATTTGACTGTGAAGAAGATGCGATTGATGCTATCAAGTCCGGTAAAATCGTCGCAGGCGATGTAGTAGTGATCCGCTATGAAGGACCTAAGGGCGGTCCCGGCATGAGAGAGATGCTGAATCCCACCTCTGCCATTGCAGGCATGGGACTGGGCTCCAGCGTGGCACTGATCACTGACGGACGTTTCTCCGGAGCTTCCCGTGGCGCATCCATCGGACATGTGTCTCCGGAGGCAGCAGTGGGTGGCCCGATCGCACTGGTAGAAGAGGGCGATATCATCCGCATCAACATTCCGGAGAACAAACTGGATGTACTGGTCTCCGACGAAGAACTGGCAGCCAGAAGAGCAAAATGGCAGCCCAGAGAGCCTAAGATCACGACCGGCTATCTGGCAAGATATCATGAACTGGTGACCAGCGGCAACCGCGGTGCGGTACTGGAAGCACCTTCTCAGAAGAATTAAGCAATCATTAAAATAACCGGAGGGATTTTGCAATGCAGTTAACAGGATCGGAAATTCTGGTAGAATGTCTGAAGGAGCAGGGGGTAGATACCGTATTCGGTTACCCCGGCGGGGCAATCCTTAATATTTATGACGCACTTTATAAGCACAGTGGGGAGATCAGACATATTCTGACTTCGCATGAACAGGGAGCGGCACATGCGGCGGACGGTTATGCGAGAGCTACGGGAAAAGTAGGTGTCTGCATGGCTACCAGCGGTCCCGGCGCCACGAACCTGGTCACCGGTATCGCTACGGCTTACATGGATTCCGTACCGATGGTAGCGATCACCGCAAATGTTACCTTACCTTTACTCGGCAAGGACAGCTTTCAGGAGGTGGATATCGCCGGCGTGACCATGCCCATTACGAAGCATGGTTATATTGTGAAAAACGTGGAGATCCTGGCTGATACCATCCGCAAGGCATTCCATATCGCCAGGAGCGGAAGACCCGGTCCTGTCCTGATCGATATTACGAAGGATGTGACGGCAGCTACCTGTGAGTACACGCCCATGACGATTCCGCAGGAGGAGAGAGTGACCCGTTACACCAGGGAAGAATTGATGCTGGTAGCAGAGATGATCCACAAGGCGAAAAAACCATACATCTATCTGGGCGGCGGAGCCATCATTTCCGAGGCTAGTGCCGAGGTGGCAGAATTTGCAGAGCTGATCGATGCACCGGTATGTGATACTCTGATGGGTAAGGGAGCCTTTGATGGAAAAAGTGAGCGCTATACCGGCATGATCGGCATGCATGGTACCAAGACTTCGAACCTGGGAGTCAGCGAATGTGATCTGTTGGTGGCACTGGGTGCCAGATTCTCCGACCGTGTGACAGGTAACCCGAAAAGGTTCGCGGAGAATGCAAGAATTATCCAGCTGGATGTGGATGCTGCGGAAATCAATAAAAATATCCGTGTGGACGCTTCTTTGGTAGGAGATCTGAAGAAAACTCTGACAGAATTAAATGCCTGCCTGTCCAAGCAGGAGCATCCGGAGTGGATGGCGCATATCACGGAACTGAAGGAAAAATATCCCCTGAAATACGATGACGAAAATCTGTCCTGTCCTTATATCATGCAGGAGATTGACCGTGTGACGAACGGAGAAGCCATCATCACCACGGACGTGGGACAGCATCAGATGTGGGCAGCACAGTATTATCATTATACGAAGCCCCGTACCTTCCTGTCTTCCGGGGGCTTAGGCACCATGGGTTACGGTCTGGGAGCCTGCATCGGTGCACAGATCGGACAGCAGGATAAGATCTGCATCAATATTGCAGGCGACGGATGCTTCCGCATGAACATGAACGAACTGGCTACTGCCAGCCGTTATAACATTCCCATTATCCAGGTAGTTATCAACAATCAGGTGCTGGGCATGGTAAGACAGTGGCAGACACTGTTCTATGGGAAACGCTATTCCCAGACAGTACTGAAGGATAAGGTGGATTTCTGCAAGGTGGCAGAAGGACTGGGCTGTACCGCCATCCGCGTGACTAAAAAGGAAGAAGTGGCACCTGCTATCGAGAAAGCCATTGCCCTGAAGGCGCCGGTAATGATCGAGTGTATGATCCCGGAGGATGATAAGGTATTCCCCATGGTTCCGGCAGGAGCCCCCATCAGTGAAGTATTTGACGGAGATGATTTGAAAAGGCAGTCCTGATGAAGAAGACAACGAAGAGATTACTTTTTGCAGTGCTGATATTACTACTGTTTCTGTTGACAGTATATTTTGTCCTGGCATTTTATTACAGGGAAGGCTTTTCTCTGAATACCTGGATCAACGGAGTGTACTGTACCGGGAAAACGGTGGAAGAAGTGAATTCGGAGCTTTTGTCACATACAGAAGCTCCGAATGTTGTCATCGTGGATAAAGCGGGAGAGAAATACACGATCACTCTCGCTGATGTGGATTATCACGCGGACTTTAGCAGCGCACTGGAAGCATACAGACAGGAACAGAATCCTTATCTGTGGGTGGACAATGTTCTGTTTCATTCCAGGCGGACCCTGGCACCTGCGGTGACTGTGGATGAGGAGGCGCTTCGCAGAGCCTACAACGCCCTGAATTTCGTACAGACGGAACAGAAGAGAATAAAAGATTACAGCCTTACCAGGGATGCGGAGGGTGCCTATGTCTTCACGGACGGACTGAGCGATCGTATCGATCTGGAGAAGGCTTTTTTGGCGTTAAAACAAATCGTGGAGAATGGGCAGGAAACACTGAATCTGCAGGAGAGCGGATGCTACTATGAGATAACACCGGATGAGAGTCAAAAAGCCCTGCGGAATCTGTGGAAAGAGATCGAGAGATTTCAGACCTGCGATATTGTCTACTGCTTCGGCGAAGAGAGACATCCGATGACAGCAGCGGACTGTGCTTTTTTTCTGACAGCGGAGAACGGACTGCCGGTGCAGGATGAGAAGGGAAGGTTTGTACTGGACGAGGAGGCTGTGACGGCGTATGTGCAGAGCCTGGCGGAAGAATATGACGGCTATGGACGAACCAGACAGTTTCACAGTACCCGTGGGGATGTGATCACCATCGATGGCGGAACCTATGGCAGCAAGATGGACCGGAAAAAGGAGACTGCCTACCTGCTGGAGCATCTGTTGGATCCCGGTGTACATACAGGCACGCCGCAGTCACATATCCCTAGTTATGAGAGAGAAGCCTTCTGCTATGGGAAAAATGATATTGGTGACACCTATATCGAAGTGGATATGACAGAACAGAAAATGTATTATTACGAAAAAGGCGTATTGAAGCTGGAGACGGAGATTGTGACAGGCAATATGCGGCGGCGCATGGGAACGCCGGAAGGCGTCAATTTTGTCTATAATAAGCAGAAAAATCGTGTCTTACGGGGACCGGGGTATGCATCTCCTGTGAAATTCTGGATGCCTGTGAAGGGCGGTATCGGTATTCATGACGCCGGATGGCGCAAAGAATTCGGCGGGGACATTTACCAGACTGCCGGTTCCCACGGTTGTATCAATACGCCAAAGGACAAAATGGAAGAATTGTTTGATTGCGTGCAGATCGGCACCCCTGTCGTAATGTTTTATTAATGGCACAGACATTTTCAGACAAATTGTCCTTGATAGACGAACAAATTGAAAATAATTTAACAATGTAGTTGACTAAAGCAAATGAAAAGCTTATTCTATACCTATGCTTTTTATAAAAAATTTAGAAAATATCGAGGAGGTCTTTGAAAATGGCAAGAGTGTATAACTTTTCCGCAGGCCCTGCAGTACTCCCTGAGGAGGTATTACAGGAAGCAGCCGATGAAATGCTGGATTATAGAGGAACCGGCATGTCCGTAATGGAGATGAGCCATCGATCTAAAGCCTATGATACGATCATTAAGGAAGCGGAAGCTGATCTCAGAGAGCTGATGAATATCCCGGACAACTATAAGGTACTGTTTTTACAGGGTGGTGCGAGCCAGCAGTTTGCCATGATCCCCATGAACCTGATGAAGAACCGTGTGGCAGACTACATCGTAACCGGTCAGTGGGCGAAGAAGGCATACCAGGAGGCTTCCCTGTACGGTAAGGCAAATAAGATCGCTTCTTCCGAGGATAAGACTTTCTCTTATATTCCCGATTGCTCCGATCTGCCCATCAGCGAGGATGCAGATTACGTGTACATATGCGAGAATAATACTATTTACGGTACGAAATTCAAGACCCTGCCCAATACCAAGGGTAAGCCCCTGGTTGCAGATGTATCCAGCTGCTTTTTATCCGAGCCGGTAGATGTGACAAAATACGGTGTGATCTATGGCGGCGTACAGAAAAATATCGGACCTGCTGGTGTGGTTATCGTAATTATCCGTGAGGATCTGATCACCGAAGATGTACTTCCCGGTACACCGACCATGCTTCGTTATAAGATCCATGCAGATGCGAATTCTCTGTACAATACGCCTCCCGCATACGGCATCTATATCTGCGGCAAGGTATTTAAATGGCTGAAGAAGATGGGCGGTCTGGAAGCAATGAAGGAGCGCAATGAGAAAAAGGCGAAGATTCTGTATGACTATCTGGATGAAAGCAAGCTGTTCAAGGGTACCGTCCGCAAGGAAGACAGATCCCTGATGAATGTTCCGTTCATTACCGGAAATGAGGAGCTGGATGCCAAGTTCGTAAAAGAAGCAAAAGAAGCCGGTTTCGAGAACCTGAAGGGTCACAGAACCGTAGGCGGCATGAGAGCAAGTATCTACAATGCAATGCCCATCGAGGGTGTGGAGAAGCTGGTAGAGTTTATGAAGAAGTTTGAAGCGGAGAACGCTTAAGGGGGAGAAAAATGTTTCAGATCAATTGCCTGAATCCCATTTCCAAAGTGGGACTGGATCGTCTGACAGCAGACTATAAAGTAACCGATAATATGAATGACGCAGAGGGCGTTCTGGTCCGCAGTGCTTCCATGCATGAGATGGATCTGCCGGAAAACCTGCTGGCAGTAGCGAGAGCCGGTGCCGGAGTCAACAACATTCCTCTGGATAAATGTGCCAAAAAGGGTATCGTAGTATTTAATACTCCCGGTGCCAACGCCAATGGCGTGAAGGAACTGGTGATCGCAGGCATGCTGTTAGCTGCCCGTGATGTGGTAGGCGGTATCGAATGGGTCAAGGCATCCAAAGACAACGCTGACATTGCCAAAGCCGCAGAAAAAGAAAAGAAGAAATTCGCCGGTACGGAAGTAATGGGCAAAAAGTTAGGTGTCATCGGTCTGGGTGCTATCGGCGTCAAGGTGGCCAATACAGCGGTAAGCCTTGGTATGGAAGTCTATGGCTATGATCCTTACGTATCCGTCAATGCTGCTTGGAACTTAAGCCGTTCTGTCAAGCATGTGATGAATGTGGAAGAAATTTATGCAGACTGTGATTACATTACGATACATGTACCGCTTCTGGATTCTACAAAGGGTATGATCAACAAGGAAGCCATCAGCAAAATGAAAGATGGCGTGGTCCTGTTGAACTTTGCAAGAGATCTTCTGGCAAATGAGGCAGATGTCCTGGAGGCTTTACAGAGTGGCAAGGTAGCCCGTTATGTGTCTGATTTCCCGAATCCTACGACAGCAGGACAGCCCGGCTGTATCGTGATCCCTCATCTGGGCGCAAGCACCGAGGAATCCGAGGATAACTGTGCGAAGATGGCTGTGGAAGAGATGATGGATTACCTGGAGAACGGCAATATCCGTAACAGCGTAAATTATCCTGCCTGTGACATGGGCGTATGCAGCCAGGCCGGAAGAATTGCCATTTTCCATAAAAATATTACCAATATGCTGAATCAGTTTACTGCAGTGATCGGTGAGAAGAATATCAATATTTCCGATATGACCAACAAATCCCGCGGTGAAGTGGCATATACCATGCTGGATATTGAAAGTGCGGCAACGCAGGATCTGGTAGAGGCTTTGCAGAAGATTGACGGTGTCTTCCGTGTACGTGTGGTAAAATAGAATATCAAATAAAACATGCAGGAAAGTTACAGACAGGCATTGGGTGGAATATATCCGGTGCCTGTTTTATTTTTCGCAAAAGCGTTGTATGCTATGAGGGAATCTGTTATACTTGGCATGGGCCAAAGACGTAAGCCACAAGAGAAAGAAGGAACAAAACAGATGAAATTTGATATGCATTGTCATACAAAAGAAGGATCTATGGATGGAAAGGTTCCTATTGACGATTTTATTGCGGAATTGATCCGCAAGGGTTTTGACGGTATGTTGGTCAGTGATCATAATTCATATAATGGTTACCGTGCGTGGAAACGAAACATCAAGAATCAAAAATATAAAGATTTTGTAGTGCTGAAGGGAATTGAATACGATACCATTGATGCCGGACATATCCTGGTGATCATGCCTGAGAATGTTAAGCTGAAAATTCTGGAGCTTCGGGGATTGCCGGTACAGATCCTGATCGATATCGTGCATAAGAACGGTGGGATATTAGGACCGGCACACCCCTGCGGAGAGAAATATTTAAGCTTCACCAATACCCTGAAGAAGCGAAATCAGATGGCTGTGATGAATCAGTTTGATTTCCTGGAAGGCTTCAATGCCTGTGAGAGTGTAGAGAGCAACCATTGCGCCAAGGTACTGGCGGAAATGTACGCGCTGCCAACCTTCGGTGGAAGCGATGCTCACAAAACGGACTGTATCGGTATGGCGTATACAGACATTCCGGAGCAGATCCACTGTGAATCCGATCTGATCCGGGCGGTGAAGCTTGGAGAAGGGATCAAATGCGGAGGATCTTATTACCGGGGTACTACCAAAGAGAAGATCGGAAAAGCCAATAATATTCTGGTGCAGTCCTTCTGGTTCTACAACAGACTGGGAAGCCTGTACCGGCATCACAGAAGAAAAACGGAAATGCATAAGATGGTATAGGTCCTCTGGACCTATACTTTTTTGTAACTATTCAGAAAAGCCTCGCAGAGGCGGTTTTGCGAATGGGGTTCTGAATAGTTACCTTTTTTACACAAATCGTAATCTAAGTTCATAAATTCTTAAGATGCTTTTACTATGGAAATAGGGTATAATATGCATAAATAAGTAAGCAATATGGAATGTTCCGTAGAACTTGCTATTAGGGCGAATCTTTAAGATTACAGACCACAATAAACGTAATTAAGAGGAGAGAAATATATGAGAAAAAATTTAAGGGGCAGAAAAGCAACCGCGATCGCACTGGCATCCGTTATGGCAATGTCACTTGCAGCCTGCGGTAAGCAGGATGGATCGAATCCGGGGGGACAGACAGAACAGAAGGAATATGTATATGTTCCCGAATATCTGGAGCTGGACGATAATACGAATTCCAGCTACAGTAACATGACAGTACAGGGGGATAAGCTGTATTATACAAATTACCAATGGGATGAAGCTTCCGGTGAGAGCAAGGTCGTGATTGGAGCTTATTCGCTGACAGACGGTTCCAGGGAGGACCTGCCGATCACCATTAATGCGGACGGCGGTGGAATCTATTCCATGCAGGCAGATGAGGAAGGTAATATTTATACTGCGGAATTTGAGTGGAATGCCACCGAAGGTGATGACGCTTATACACAGCAGACAACGGTATTGCACAAGTACGATGCATCCGGTACGGAGCTGATGGCACAGGATATCACGGACATCATGCAGCAGGATGAGAATAATTCTTATGTGGGCAGCATGTGCCTGGACGACCAGGGCAGATTTTATATCAGCTCTGATTCACTGATCCGGCTGTTTGGCAGTGACGGACAATTTCAGGGAGCTGTGCAGACGGACAGCCAGTGGATCCAGGGCATGGGAAAAGCAAAAGACGGCAAGGTATACCTGGCTTATTATGACCAATCCGGCAATGTGAAGCTATCCCAGATCGACTTTGACGGCAAGGCATTGGGACAGACATATGATAACTTTCCGAACACAAACGGCAACGGAGGATTGTGTGCCGGAATAGACAATGATCTCCTGGTGAATACGGATACTACCCTGTATGATTATAGTATCGCAGACCAGAAGACTACCGAAATACTGAACTGGCTGGACAGTGATATTAACGGCAGTTATGTCACATATGCCGCAGCCACTGCAGATGGTAAGATCCTGGCAGTAGTCAATGACTGGAACACAGGGAAAACTGACCTGGTGAAGCTGACCAAAACCAAGGCCAGTGAGGTGACACAGAAGTCCCAGATCACGATCGGAACTCTGTATAGCTCCCAAAGCCTTCAGGCGGCAGCCGTAGCCTTCAACAAGCAGAGTAATGAATATCATGTCAATATTAAAACATATATTGATGATAATAACTGGACCGAAACTTCCTGGTCAGATGGCATTACAGCCATGAACAACGATATTACCTCCGGAGCCGGATGCCCGGATATCCTGGATCTGTCCAGCCTGGATGTCAAGGAACTGGCTTCCAAGGGTGTATTCGAGGATATGACACCATATCTGGAGAAGAGCAGTGTATTAAGTAAGGACGATTTCTTTGAGAATATTGTAGACAGTTATACCTTTGACGGAAAACTGGTGGGAATTCCGAAGAGCTTCACCTTAAACACGATCGTTGGCAGAACCTCCGAAGTAGGTGATAAGAAGGGTTGGACCATTGACGATATTATAGCCTATGCAGGCCAGCATGAAGGTGCTTCCCTGTTTGAGGGCATGACCAAGAGCGGTATGCTGTACACACTGTTAGCCTCTGATCTGGACAGCTATATTGACTGGGAGACGGGAAAGTGCAGCTTTGATTCGGAAGATTTCCAGAAAGTACTGGAATTTGTCAATACCTTCCCCGAAGAGTATGACTGGCAGAATGATGACAGATCTACACCGGCGAAGATCCAGTCCGGTGAAGTACTGTTAAATATGACAGGTATCTATCAGCTGAACAGTATTCAGGAGGAGAATGCTATATTCGGTGAGCCGGTAACCTATATCGGATATCCTACCTCCGGTGGTGGCAGCGGTACTTATATGCAGGCCAGTGAGCTGTATGCGATTACCGCCAAATCCTCCAACAAGGACGGCGCATGGGCGTTTATTGAGAATTACCTGAATCAGCCGTTTAATGATTTATATTCCTATGGACTTCCCGCCAGAAAGTCTGCACTGGATGATATGGTGGAGAAGGCGATGAATGTGACATATATGACAGATGAAAACGGTGAGCAGATCCTGGATGAGAACGGGAATCCGATTCCGGAGAACGGTACTTCCGGCATCAGTTACGGAGACTGGGAGTACACCTATCATACTCCTACCGAGGAAGAGATCGATATCCTTAAAGATCTGATCAGCGTGGCTGAGCCTTCCAGCACAACCGGTAATGATGAGATCACCAATATCATCACGGAGGAAGCAGAAGCATTCTTCAAAGGTCAGAAATCAGTAGCGGATGTGGCGAATATCATTCAGAGCCGTGTTAAGGTCTATGTAAATGAAAACAGATAAGGAAAGGCTTGATTATTGTGAGCAGGCAGCAGGTGGATCAGAAGCGGAAGGGACATCACAAATTAGATAAGAGAATGCGGAAACTGAAGAGAAGCTCGGGGCTTTTTATAGCCCCAAGCTTTCTTGGGGTACTTGCTTTCTTTTTTCTTCCTTTTCTGGTTGTGATATTTTACTCGCTGGTGGATAACCCTATCAGCATGAATTTTGTATTTTTAGACAACTTTGTAAGTGTAATAAATAACGCGGCATTCCGTACGGCAGTGCATAATACAGTGGTATTTTCCGCAATTGCGGTGCCACTGGCCGTGGTTTTGTCCCTGCTTCTGGCAGTGGTACTGGAGGCAAAGCTTCCTTTCCGGAGTCAGTTCCGTACCTTTTTCTTAAGTCCCATGATGGTGCCGGTGGCATCCATTGTACTGATCTGGCAGGTATTGTTCCATTATAATGGTGCGGTCAATGATATTCTGGGAGTCTTCGGCGTGGAGAAGATCGACTGGCTGAAGTCAGGCTACTCCATTATTGTAATAGTGATTTTATTCCTATGGAAGAATCTGGGATATAATATGATCCTGTTTATGGCAGCACTTGCCAGCATACCCAGGGATCTGCTGGAGGTGGCGAGACTGGAAAATGCCACATCGTTACAGACCTTTTTCTATATTAAGATCCGGTATTTGTCTTCCACCTTTTTGTTTGTGACGATCATGTCCCTGATCAGCTCTTTTAAGATCTTCCGTGAGATCTATCTGCTGACAACGGATTATCCTTACGATTCCATCTATATGCTGCAGCACTTCATGAACAATAAGTTCAAGAGTCTGGATTATCAGACGCTGTCTGCAGCAGCGATACTGATGTCTCTCGTCATGGTCGTGATCATCGGACTTCTGTTCGCAGTGGAAAATCATTTCGGAAAGGATGTGGAAGGCTGATGGAGCAGAAGCTTAAAAAACCTGTTCCGCCTGAACTTAGAAGGGCGATCCGGTTCAAGAAGAGAAAGAAGATATTTGAGAATATGCGCATCAGCATAGCAACAGTGATCGCAGCCTTTTTTGCCATACTGTTCCTGATGCCGATCGTTCTGACGATCACCAACTCTTTCATGTCATCTTCGGAGATATCAGCGAACTATGGTTCGGTATTTGCCACAAATGATAAGGGCGGCAAGGTCTATATTTCCGAAAAAGTGAATTTGAAATTTATTCCGGATATTGTATCCTTCAGCCAGTATACTACGGTACTTTTGAAAAGCCCGGAATATCTGCTGAAATTCTGGAATTCCGTGATCCTGGTGGGACCGATCGTCCTGTTTCAGCTGATCGTGGCATCGCTGGCGTCTTATGGATTCGCCAGGTACTCGGGGAAGCTGAGGTCATTGGTATTTTTCTCCTATGTGATATTGATGCTGATGCCTTATCAGGTAACGCTGGTACCCAATTATCTGGTGGCGGAAAAGCTGAACATACTAAATACGTATTGGGCCATCTGGCTGCCCGGGATCTTTTCACCCTTTGCAGTCTATCTGCTGACGAAGTTCATGAAGAGAATTCCTGTGGGAGTCATGGAAGCGGCACAGATCGACGGTGCCGGAGAGTGGCAGATCTATCGGCTGATCTGCATGCCGTTGTGCAAAGGAGCGCTGTGTTCCGCGGCCATCCTTGTATTTATCGATTACTGGAATATGGTGGAACAGCCGCTGATCCTGTTATCCGATGCGGAGACGCATCCCTTGTCCGTATTCTTAAGCAAGATCAATTCCGGAGAGATCGGACTGGCATTCGCCGTGGCTACGATCTACATGGTGCCCAGCCTTTTGGTATTTCTCTACGGGGAAGAATATCTGGTAGACGGAATTACTTACCAGGGCGGTGTCAAAGGCTAGGATCACTGATTTTTGATGATATACCGGCATGGATCCGACTGTCGGAGTACAGATAGAAAGAGAAGTATAGAGGAGAAGCAAGATGAACGAGAACGGTGGAAAAAAGAGAAGAGAATGGGTAAAAAATGCAGCCATTATATTCTTGTCTGTAATGTTGGTGCTGACATTTTTCTCCAACACATTTATGAACTATTCCCTTCCGGAGGTGGCGGCACAATATGTACAGTCCGGCACCATCACGGCGAAGATCCGCGGAACCGGCACGGTGGAGAGTGGAGATCCCTATAATGTGAAGATAACGGAAACCCGTACCATCTCCAGTGTCCTGGTGAAGACCGGGGATAAGGTGGAGAAGGGAGCTCCCCTGCTGTTACTGGAGGATAAGGAAAGCAAGGAGCTGACCGATGCCCAGACAGCACTGGATAAGGCTATGCTGGATTTCGAACTGGCGCTTCTGTCCGGGGATATTTCCAATACGGCCTATACAAATGTCCAGACCGGTCAGATAGCATCGGTAGGTACCTATCAGAGCCGGATCGTTGCTGCAGAGGCGGAGATTGACAAATGGCAGAAGCAGGTGGATGAAGCTACGACAGCTATCAATCAGTTAAAGACTGCACAGGTGAATGTGAGTGCCGGCGGAGCTCCTGATACCAGCTCGGAACAGGCAAAAGTGGCAGAAGCCCAGGCAGCATTGAATAATGACTGGGTCAAGATCGCAAAGGATAAGATCAGTGAGTGGCAGACAGCCAAGGCAGCCTGCGATGCCACCATCGCAAAGTACAAGGAGGGAATATTAAGTTCCGTATCCGGAAATGACGGTCAGAATCAGGTACCTAAGGAAGAGTACGATGTGGCAGTGGTTAACAGTGCAACCTATCAGAAACTGATCGACAAAAAACAGGCACAGATCAATGCAGATCCTGCAGCTGTGACAGCATATAATAATAAAGTGAATGCCCTGGCAGAAGCTAACAAAAAACTGGCGGAGAAGCAGGACAGCAAAACAAATGCCACCAGTTCCCTGACGGTACAGACCCAGAACTGGCAGAATGAACTGGACAGCAGAAATGCAAAGCTGAAGGCAGCACAGGACTTTAAGGCACAGCTATTGAAGGATATCTCCACAGAGCTGAATCTGGATTACCAGTTAGACAGCCTCAAGAAGCAGAGAGATGATATTGCAAAATTGCAGGAGAATGCGGTAGGTGCCAGCATCGATGCCCCCATTTCGGGAACTATTACCAGTGTAACAGTCAAGGCAGGAGACGAGGCACAGCCGGATACTGCACTGGTGACCATGCAGCCGGAGGGTAAGGGCTTTACCATGAGCTTCTCCGTGACTAATGATCAGGCGAAGAGACTTTCCGTGGGAGATAAGGCAGACCTGGTGAACTCCTGGAGATACAGTGATATGGATATTACCCTGGCCAGCATCAAGCCGGATACCACAGATCCCGGACAGAAGAAGTTGCTGACCTTTGATATCACCGGAGATGAAGTGACACCCGGACAGTCCTTGAATGTATCCGTAGGACAGAAGAGTGCCAATTACGATCTGATTGTACCCAACAGTGCCATCCGTGAGGACAGTAACGGCAAGTTTATCCTGATCGTGGAATCCAAGAGCAGCCCCTTAGGTAATCGTTATGTGGCAACCCGTGTGGATGTGGAGGTACTGGCAAGTGATGATACCCAGTCCGCAGTGAGCGGAGCTTTATATGGCTATGAATTTGTCATTACGACATCTACCCAGCCGGTAGAGGCAGGAAAGCTGGTCAGACTGGCAAATAATTCATAAGCGTTTAATCTTACAGGAAGGAAGAAACAGACTATATGTTTCGGATGCAGATACAGAGTAAAAAAAAGTGCATATGGTATTGCAGTGCGGCAGTATCCTTCCTACTGTTCCTGCTATTGAATCTATGGTGTGATCATCTGGTCAATATGCAGGACGCCCAGCAGATGGCCGGACGCTGGAGTGAAAAAAAGGATGTGGCACAGGTCAGCTGCTTTTTTTCCTCCAAAGCGGAAGTGACGGAGGATACCATTCAAAGCTTTGAATATTCACTGAAAAATGTGCTGCAGGAGGCCTCTATTACAGAGACCTCAGAGAATCCAAGTGCCAGACTCTGGGTGGATGCTTATAGCGCAGACGGTAAGATCACCCTGGTGAACGGAAGGAATACACTGGATGCCAATGCGATTGGGATCGGAGGGGATTTTTTCCTGTTCCATCCGCTAAAGCTGATCACCGGCTCCTATTTTTCCGGTAACGATCTGATGCAGGACTATTGTATTATCGATCAGGATGCGGCATGGCAACTGTTCGGCTCCAATGATGTGGTGGGAATGACCGTATATATCGGTAATGTCCCGCACATTGTGACCGGAGTGGTACGCAGACCCCAGGGCAGAATGGAAAAGGCAGCAGGCTTAACTTCCACGGTAGTCTATGTATCTTATGAGACCCTGGAGGCCTATGGGACCAACAACGGTATCAATCATTATGAGATCGTGATGCCGAACCCTGTGGATGAGTTCGCCTACGGCAAAGTAAAAGAAGGGATCGGTATAGACGAGAAAAACGTCGAGATCGTGGAAAACAGCAGACGTTATTCCCTGCCCAACCGGATCAAAACAATCCTTGCCTTCGGAACACGTTCCATGAACGGCAAAGCCATCATCTACCCCTACTGGGAGAATCTGGCGAGAGGCTATGAAGACATTATTGCATTACTTACAGTATTTATGCTGTTTCTGTTATTATATCCGGTAGTGACCGTTATCTGGTGCTTTGTACACTGGTGGCGCCATAAGGGCTGGACTTTGAAGGATGTATGGCATACCGGTAAGGATAAGGCAGAGCGGGCTGTGGAACGCCGCAGGGAGAAAAAGCACTCCCACAAAGAGAGGGATGTCCTGGAGGAACTGGAACGGGAGCTGGAGGAAGACCCTTATGCTGACAGTGAATTCTCCTGGCTGACGGATGAGCCGGCGGTGGGAGCAGAGACAAAAGAGGAACAGCAGTCGTAAAACAACAGACACAGACAAGAAAAGGAGAGGGAGAATGAAAAAGAAAGGGAAAAAACTGATCAGTATCGCGTTGACAGTGGCAATGATCGCAGGTCTGACTGCCTGTGGAAAGGGTAATGGCGGGAACGGAAACGGTGGAAGCAGTACGGCTGATGCAAGCCTTGCAAAACAGTATGTATTTAAGGAACAGGCGCTGGATCTTAATATGGATGCAGACAATATGAATATTGATCTGCTGACCAGAAAGGGAGATACGGTTTACCTTCTGTTTGAGACCTATGAATATTTCGAGAACGGCAATCAGAGTAAGCTGCATCTTATGACAATGAAGCCGGACGGTACCGTCATCGACACCGTAGAACTGCCTATGTGGAAGGAAGGAGAGGCTCCGGCGACTCCGGCACCTGCACAGGACGGTGAGGATCCTGTAGATACACCTGCGGATGGAGCGGACGGAAGTGAAGCAGTGCCGCTTACAGAGCAGGAGACCAGCACACAGGATATTACGGCAGCGGATATGCATGTGGTAGATGCACCGGCAGGGAACAGCAGTTATACTTACACATCGCTCAACAATTGTACGGTCGGTTCGGATGGGAATGTTTACGGAATACGTAATTACTATAGTGAGACATATTCCGACGATGATTACAGCAGTACGAATGATTATGCATTGATCTGCTGGAGCGCAGATGGGACCATCGTATGGGAAGCTGATCTGAATGATATGAATACAGAAGAAAGCTATTCCTGGGTATATAGTATCATTCCCAATGAGGATGGAACCCTGACACTGCTGTTAAGCGGTGATAAAATAGAGAAATGCACTGTGACGCAAGAGGGTATCACAGACCGGAAGGATCTGCCGGAGGCAGTCGCAACACTTTTCAACAATGCAAGCTCGAATATCATTACGCCGGATGGCAAGGTGCAGATCATCTATTATGATGAGAGCAATTACACGGATATGTATATCGCAACCTATGATCCTGCAACAGATGCGGTATCAGAAGGAATAAAGTTTTCCTCGACACTGACCAGCGGCGGTTATTATAATATGGTGCCCGGAGACGGTGACATCCTGTACTATGCCGATAGTAACGGCCTGTTCAGTTATAATGTGCAGACACAGGAATCGAAGCAGATCATGAGTTATATCAATTCGGATCTGGCTGCCGGCAGCCTGAACAATTTCCTGGTACTGGACGAGGAACAGTTCCTGGGCTTTTACTATGATAACAACGAAGGTAAAATGTGCGGAGGTCTGTTCACCCACGTGAAGCCGGAGGATATCAAGGACCGGATCGTCCTTACACTGGCCGGTAACTATATTGACTATGATCTGAAGAGAAAAGTGGTAGAGTATAATAAGTCCGGTGACACTTACCGTATTGTAGTCAAGGAATACAATACCTACAATACTTCAGAGGATTATACTCTCGGTGTGAAGCAGTTAAATAATGATATCATCTCCGGAGGAATGCCGGATATTCTGGTCGTGGACAGCAATATGTCAATGGACAGCTATATTGCCAAGGGACTGGTGGCAAATGTGGATGATCTCATTGCGGGGGATGAGGAATTATCGAAAAACGACTATCTGCAGAATGTCTGGGATGCGTACCGTGTGGACGGTAAACTGTACTATGTGATTCCTTCCTTCTATATCTCTACTATGGTAGGAAAAGAATCTATTTTCGGTGACCGCACCTCCATTACTATGGAAGAGCTGCAGACGATCCGGGATTCCATGCCGGAAGGAACCGCACTCTTCAGTGATATTACCAGAGACAGCTTCCTGTATACCATGATGAACTATTGCGGCAGTGATTTCGTGGATGTATCCACAGGAAAATGTGCATTTGATACGGATAATTTCGTGGCAATGCTGGCCTATGCAGGCGAGTTGCCGGTAGAATATGGAGAGGATTACTGGGGAGAGGATTACTGGAATAATTATGAATCCCAGTACCGCGAGGACAGAACCCTGCTGGATACCATTTCCATCAGCAACATCCGTGACCTGAACGGTACGATCAACGGTGTCTTCGGTGAGGATATCTCCTTTGTAGGCTTCCCGACCGATGGAGATATGGGATCTGTATTATGGGCAGGTAACTGGATGTATGCCCTGTCTGCAAAATCCAAGAATCTGGATGGTGCATGGGAATTCCTGCGCTACTATCTGACACAGGAATATCAGGATAAGATACAGGAACAGGAATACAATCTTCCGGTACTTCGCAGCACCTTTGAGAAGAATGTGCAGGATGCTACGAAGAAGCCGTACTATATGGATGAGAACGGCAACAAAGTGGAATACGATGAGACCTATTACATCAACGGTGAGGAAATACTGCTGCCGCAACTGACACAGGAGCAGGTGGACAGAATCGTAAGCTTTGTGGAAAGTGTGAATAAGAGGGGATACTATAATGAGGCAATCTCCAATATCATTTCGGAAGAAGCCGGTGCATACTTCTCAGGACAGAAGAGTGCGAGGGATGTGGCAAGTGTCATTCAGAGCCGTGTACAGGTCTATGTAAACGAGAACAGATAAACGGAAGATAGCACTGCGTAGAGCAGAATAGTAAAAGATGGCGGTCTGTTGAAAAACAGGCCGCCATTTATAGTAAGTTGCTTCAGCTAAGGCGGATGGGAATGCCCTGCTTTTTCAGATGTGTCGTCAGGGTAAGCTCCTGTCCGTGCTCCCTTAGCCACTGTTTATAGATCCGGTAATCCGGCATGATGCGCTCGACCATGTTCCAGAAGTCCTTCGAATGGTTCATATGAGTCAGGTGGCAGAGTTCGTGGACTACCACATAATCCAGAGGACCGGCAGGACCGTAGATCAGACGGTAATTGAAGGATAAAGTCCCTCTTGAGGAACAGCTTCCCCAGCGGGTCTTCTGATCTCTTATGGTGATGGAGGTATAGTGCCCGCCGGTGAAGCGGTGGTAGTATTCCACACGATTCGTAAACACTTCTCTGGCAGCATTCCGATATCGGTTTTCCAAAGCCTGCAGCCTGCGGAGCTCCGCAACGGTCAGTGGCTGATTTTCATATAGATTCATGAGAGTGCCTTTCGCATACAGGGGTGTTGATCCTCTGGGTATCTTTGTAAGTTTGAACAGATTAAATATACTGCGTATGGCTTGAAAAGTAAACGCAGAAATTGTAGAATAGTGCGTGACGGCTCGTGGACGGAACCGTTACAGGAAAGGAAAACAGTAAATACTATGGGTAAATGTATTTTGATCGGCGCAGGAGATCTCACGATGGGAGAGCTGTCTGTGACAGAGGAAGATTATGTGATCGCGGTGGACGGCGGCTTAAGCTACTGCGGGATCCTGAATGTTGAGCCGGACCTGATCATCGGAGATTTTGACTCGATGAGCGAACAGGAGAAGCTTGCTGTGGAACAGTTACAACAGACCGTTCCGGAGAAGATCTGCCGCCTGCCGGAGTGTAAGGATGACACAGACATGTTGGCAGCTATCAAGCGGGGGCTGGAGCTGGGTTATAACGATTTCCGTATTTATGCGGCCACCGGTGGGAGATTTGACCATACCCTGGCGAATATCCAGTGTCTGCTGTATCTCAAAAATCACGGTGCGGTAGGGTACCTGGTAGACGGTACGGGAATGGTGCTGGTACTGCAGAACGAAGCCGTGCATTTCCGGAAGGAGCTGGAGGGCACCATGTCGCTGTTTGCCCTGACGAAGGAGGCAAAAGGCGTGAATATCCGCGGCATGAAATATCCTTTGGAAAATGCCGTGATCACCAATGATTTCCCCATCGGGATCAGCAATGAATTCCTGGGAGAGGAAGCGGAAGTGTCCGTAGAGGACGGCGAACTGGTATGCATGATCCGGTACTATGAGTATGAAGTATAACCATGTAAGCCGGAATGTACGCTTCGAAGATGATCAAGGAGGTGGCACCGAATGTCCACCTCCTTGGTGTTTTTACGAAAAAAATCTTTAGAAAATCTTTCGTTTTTTCAGTAGGTGAAATTAGAAATTATAAATTAGAATCAGTAACAGACAGGGGAGAGGATCCCCTTGCCGCATGTGGCAGAATGAGAGGGAGTCATGGAGAACAATAAATATCATATTCTCATCGTGGAGGATGATAAGGAAATCCGGGATGGTGTGGAAATCTATCTGAAAAATCAGGGGTATCAGGTATGGAAGGCTGCCAACGGTAAGGAAGGACTCGAGATCGTAGCACAGGAGGAGATCCATCTGGCTATCCTGGATATTATGATGCCGGTGATGGACGGTGTGACGATGTTAATGAAGCTGCGGGAGCAGAATCACGAGTTCCCGGTGATCATGCTGTCCGCCAAGTCCGAGGAAGTGGACAAGATCATGGGATTAAATATGGGAGCGGATGACTATGTTACCAAACCCTTTACACCGTTGGAACTGTTGGCGAGGGTAAATTCCCATCTGCGCAGATATTCCAAATATCTGACGGCAGTCAGTGGGGAAGAACAGGAGAAATCCCATGTGTATACCATCGGCGGCCTGGAACTGAACGAAGAAACCGTAGAAGTGACGGTGGACGGAGAAGCGGTGAAACTGACTCCTATGGAATTCAAGATCGTGCAGCTCCTGATCAAGAACCCGGGCAGAGTATTTTCCGCGGATGAGATCTACGAGCGTATCTGGAACGAGAAAGCGGTCAACACCGATACCATTATGGTACATGTGCGGAATATCCGCGAAAAAATCGAGATCGATCCGCGAAATCCCAAGTATCTGAAAGTGGTATGGGGTGTAGGATATAAGATCGACAAACAATAAATGCGGCTGTGGGAAACAAAGCGTTTCGGCAGACAGAGGGAAATGACCGGAGAGGTGTAAGAATGGAACAGGTAACAGAGGCTGTGAAAGCGGAGACAACGGAAAAACGGGAAAACCGAGAAAACAGAAAGCCTGCAGTAAAATGGCTGATCATCGGACTGATTGTCAGTCTGGCAGCTTCCGGCATTTTTACCGCCTGCTACGGAATCTTCGAGCGTAGAGCGGAGAGCAGGAGGAACGAACAATACATTGAGGATCCGCTGGAGACGTCGAATACGATTACTTATCTGTATCAGAACTGCTATCTGCTCTACCGCGATCTGTACAACAAAGAGCATCAGACTTCCTTAAGCTATGGAGAATTATATATGCAGTCCACGGAGGGGAATGAATGGCTCAATGATGACCAGAAGCGGGCAGAAATGGCGGACGGAGATACGGAGGACCTCACCATACCGGAAGGAGAAGATCTCGAAGACTATGTAGCCCAGGGAAGCTTTGCAGTACAGACCAGGGAATACCTGGAAGAGCACTTCAATACCCTGGAAAGCTCCTTCAGTCAGTTGAATAATTTGTATGATTACAGGATCCGGGATACGAAGACCGGAGAGATCCTAAGCAATCTGGCGGATACGGATATCGTGGCGGAGGACCAGAGCTTTTATCTGACTTTTGTATTTGACGCCTATGGAAATGATGCCACCTTAGGGAATACGGTGATCGGATCGGATACGACAACCCTTCGCAAGACAGCGGCGGAAGTGATCCGTAATTGCGGTCTTACGCGAATGGTGGATGCCAATATGGGCAATGTGATCGATGCCGGTCATAATACCATGTTCCGGCTGGAAATGCCGAAAAATTGTGAGATCACCTTCTGCATTTCCAGACAGGCGGCACAGAGTCTGGGACAGAACGGTCAGTATATTTATTATGATCAGGACATGAACAATGTCAGTGTTTACTTTTCCATGGGAGATCAGTATACATCCTACTATCTGTCCGGATGCCAGCAGGTATTTCTGCTCCTGACATTCTTGATCTTCCTGCTGGCGCTTGTATTGCCGGGACTTGGGGAAGAGAGAGCCTGGGAGAAGGTGGTTCTGCTGAAGCTGCCTGTCGAGGCGATCGTTGTGATCCTTGTGGTGATCGCCGGCATTGGAAGTGAACAGGTGGTAGGACTGGTATCCTGGGTAAGGAGCGGTCATGCGCTGAACACGGTTTTACAGGGAAACAGTGCGCAGATACAGATGTTGACCACAATACTGACCTATGCATTAAATGTTCTGGCAGTGGCAGCCTTGTTTTTCATTGCCTGGTGCCTGGGTGTGTCCCTGCGGGCAATGCGCACCATGGGAATACGCGGATATTTCCATGAGAGATGTCTGTGCTATATGCTGGTTCCTGCCTGGAAAAAATTATGGCAAGGGATCAAAAAAGTGTGGACCGTCGTACGTGATAAGGTGGTGGATGTCTATCATGATGCGGAGCATTTTGATGTCACAAAGGATGCTAAGAAGCTGATCCTGCGGATCGTATTGTGGAATGCCTTGATCCTGGTGGTGATATGCAGTCTGCCGCTGGGAGGACTGACCATCGCAATCATCTATTCTGTGATACTGTACTTTCTGCTGCGGCGCTATATCAGCAAATTACAGAAAAAGTATGGTTTGTTATTAAAGGCCACCAATGAGATCGCCCAGGGCAATCTGAATGTGACCATTGAGGAAGATCTGGGCGTGTTTGAACCCTTTAAACCACAGATCTACCGGATCGAGGAAGGCTTCCGCAATGCGGTGGCGGAGGAAGTGAAGAGCCAGCGGATGAAGTCGGAGCTGATCACGAATGTATCCCATGATCTGAAGACACCACTGACGGCCATCATTACTTATGTAAAATTATTGCAGGAGCCGGGAGTAACGGAAGAACAACGGCAGGAGTACTTAGAGACTCTGGATCGTAAATCGCTGCGCCTGAAGGCACTGATCGAGGATCTGTTCGAAGTCAGCAAGGCAAATTCCCAGAATATCACGCTCGATATCCGCGATGTGGATATCGTAAGCATGGTGAAACAGGTCGAATTCGAGATGGAAGATAAGCTGGCGGATGCCGGACTGGAGGTGCGGATGAGCATGCCGGAGGAGAAGGTTATCGTGCCGTTAGACAGTCAGAAGACCTTCCGGATTTTTGAAAATCTGTTTGGCAATATTGCAAAATATGCTCTGCCGGGAACCAGAGTCTATGTCAACGGTTTTACGGCAAAGGATGAGGTGACCATTATCTTAAAAAATATCACAGCGCAGGAATTATCCGTATCGGGAGAAGAACTGACCGAGCGATTTGTCAGAGGGGATGCTTCCCGTAACACAGAAGGAAGCGGATTGGGACTGGCAATTGCAAAAAGCTTTACAGAAATTCAGGGCGGAAAGTTCCGGATCGAACTGGATGGAGATTTATTCAAGGTGGTGCTGATCTGGAAAGTAAAGCCAGAGAGCGGAAATCACGACAATTCCGGGGACAAAGTGACGGCCGGAGAAATAGAAAAATAACCACTGTAATCATAAAAAGTATTACATTGTAATATTAAAATAGATCAATAAATTAAAGCAAAAACATCCACATTTACGTAGAAATACGTTAATTGTGGATGTTTTCAATTACAAATGAGTGTGCTACAATGTATCTATTCCAAACCCCGGAGAAAAGCCTGAAAGAGGCAGATTTTGATCCCGGGTTCTGAAATAGAAAAGCTGTATGAAGAGAAAAAGGAGCAGTAGACAATGGGAATGACAATGACGCAGAAGATACTTGCACAGGCAGCGGGCCTTGCGCAGGTACAGGCAGGACAGCTGATCGAGGCACAGCTGGATCTGGTGCTGGGCAACGATATCACCAGTCCGGTGGCAATCAAGGAAATGGATAAAATGAAGGTACAGGGAGTGTTTGATAAGGATAAGATCGCACTGGTACCGGATCATTTTGTTCCCAATAAGGATATTAAATCTGCGGAGCACTGCAAATGTGTCCGCGAGTTCGCAAGACGCAATGAGATCACGAATTATTTCGAAGTGGGAGAGATGGGGATCGAACATGCACTGCTTCCCGAGAAAGGACTTACCGTAGCCGGAGATGTGATCATCGGTGCGGATTCCCATACCTGTACTTACGGTGCGCTGGGTGCATTTTCCACCGGTGTGGGAAGCACGGATATGGCAGCCGGTATGGCTACCGGAAAGGCATGGTTCAAAGTACCTGCGGCGATCAAATTCAATCTGACCGGCAAACCCGCAGAATGGGTCAGCGGTAAGGATGTGATCTTACATATCATCGGCAGGATCGGTGTGGACGGTGCACTGTATAAGTCTATGGAATTTGTGGGAGACGGTATTGCTAATCTGTCCATGGATGACCGCTTCACCATTGCCAACATGGCTATCGAAGCCGGCGGTAAGAACGGTATTTTCCCTGTGGATGAGAAGGCTATTGCTTACATGAAAGAGCATTCAAAACGCCCCTATAAGGTATTTGAAGCAGATCCGGATGCACAGTACGATGCAGAATATACCATTGATCTGAGCACTTTACGGCCTACCGTGGCATTCCCGCATCTGCCGGAGAATACACATACTATCGATGAGATCCACGAGATGGAGCCCATCGCCATTGATCAGGTAGTGATCGGATCCTGTACCAACGGACGTATCGACGATCTGCGCACCGCAGCGAAGGTACTTGCAGGCAGACATGTGGCAAAGGGAATGCGCTGTATCGTGATCCCCGCCACCCAGTCCATCTACATGCAGGCGATGGAAGAGGGACTTCTTAAGACCTTCATCGAAGCGGGAGCAGTGGTAAGTACACCTACCTGCGGACCCTGTCTTGGCGGATATATGGGTATCCTGGCGGAGGGAGAGAGATGTGTCTCCACGACCAACCGTAATTTCGTGGGACGTATGGGACATGTAAAGAGTGAGATCTATCTGGCGAGCCCTGCAGTGGCAGCAGCCAGCGCTATCACCGGCAAGATTTCCTGCCCTTGTGAACTGAAATAAAATAAAAGAGGTAATAGAAAATGAACAACGCAAAAGGAACGGTTTTTAAATTCGGAGATAACGTGGATACCGACGTTATCATTCCCGCAAGATATCTGAATTCCTCCGATCCCGCAGAACTGGCTACCCACTGCATGGAGGACATTGATAAGGATTTTATCAAAAATGTGAAAAAAGGTGACATTATCGTAGCGGAGAAAAACTTCGGCTGCGGCTCCTCCAGAGAGCATGCCCCCATCGCCATCAAGGCGGCAGGCGTCAGCTGCGTCATCGCAGAGACCTTTGCCAGAATCTTCTACCGTAATGCCATCAATATCGGGTTGCCCATCATTGAGTGTCCAGAGGCATCCCGCAAGATCAGCAATGGCGATGAAGTCGAGATCGACTTCAATACCGGCGTGATCAAAGATCTCACCACCGGCGAGAGCTTCCAGGGACAGGCATTCCCCGAGTTCATGCAGAAGATCATTGCCGCAGAGGGATTGATCAACTATATCAACAGCCAAAAATAGAAACAGCTTTTCAGCTTACAAAAATACCTCCCTGTTACCGTTTCCGGAATACAGGGAGGTATTTTTAAATTCCAGTCTTATGAAGTTAAGCTTTTTTATTGATCATGGCACGTTTTCTCAGGGTCGGATCCAGGATCTTCTTACGGATACGAAGGTTTGTGGGAGTTACCTCCAACAGTTCGTCGGTATCGATGAAGTCCAGAGCCTGCTCCAGAGACAGGATCCTGGGCGGTGTCAGACGCAGAGCTTCGTCGGCGCTGGAGGAACGGGTGTTGGTCAGCTGCTTTTTCTTGCAGACATTGATCTCGATGTCCTCACTGCGGCCGGTCTGACCGATGACCATACCGGAGTATACTTTCTCGCCGGGTCCGATGAAGAGAGTACCGCGTTCCTGTGCATTGTACAGACCGTAGGTGATAGATTCACCGGATTCGAAAGCGATCAGGGAACCCATCTTACGATACTGGATATCTCCCTTGTAGGGACCGTAGTCATCGAATACGGTGTTCAGGATACCGTTACCCTTGGTGTCGGTCATGAACTCACCACGGTAACCGATCAGTCCTCTTGCGGGGATGGAGAACTCCAGACGGGTGTAAGTGCCGCCGGAGATGGAACCCATGTTGCGAAGCTCACCTTTCCGCTGTCCCAGCTTCTCGATGACAGCACCGGCAAACTCGTTGGGGACATCGATATAAGCCAGCTCCATAGGCTCTAACTTTTTACCGTTTTCATCGGTATGATACAGAACCTCTGCCTTACTTACGGCGAATTCGAAACCTTCACGACGCATATTCTCGATCAACACGGACAGATGCAGCTCACCACGGCCGGATACTTTGAAACGGTCGGGAGAATCGGTCTCTTCCACACGTAAGGATACATCGGTATTTAACTCGCGGAACAGTCTGTCACGCAGGTGACGGCTGGTAACGAATTTACCCTCCTGGCCTGCCAGAGGAGAATCATTTACCATGAACTGCATGGCGATGGTGGGCTCACTGATCTTCTGGAAAGGAATGGGTACCACATTTTCCGGAGAGCAGATGGTGTCACCGATGTGAAGCTCGCTGATACCGGAGACGGCAACGATGGAACCGATGCCTGCTTCCTTGACTTCTACTTTATTCAGACCGTCGAACTCATACAGCTTGCTGACCTTGGTCTTGATGATCTTGTCGGGGTTGTGGTGGTTACAGATGACCACATCCTGATTCACACGGATGGTACCGTTGTCTACCTTACCGACACCGATACGTCCGACATATTCATTATAATCGATGGTACTGATCAGTACCTGGGTAGCTGCCTCGGGGTCACCTTCGGGAGCGGGAATGTAGTTGATGATGGTCTCGAACAGAGGCTCCATATCAGTACCCATCTCGTCGGCATCCAGGGAAGCAATACCTGCCTTGGCGGAAGCGTACACAAAAGGACAGTCTAACTGGGAATCGTCCGCATCCAGCTCTAAAAACAGCTCCAGTACTTCGTCTACGACTTCATCGGGTCTTGCTTCGGGTCGATCGATCTTGTTGATACATACGATAACGGGAAGCTTTAATTCCAGAGCCTTACGGAGTACGAATTTGGTCTGGGGCATAGCACCTTCGAAAGCATCTACTACCAGGATAACACCGTTTACCATCTTCAGGACACGTTCTACTTCGCCGCCGAAGTCTGCGTGACCCGGGGTGTCGATGATGTTGATCTTGGTACCCTTATACATAACAGCAGTGTTCTTGGACAGAATGGTGATACCACGCTCGCGCTCGATATCGTTGGAGTCCATGACACGCTCAGCAACTTCCTGATTTTCACGGAATACACCGCTTTGTTTTAACAGCTCATCCACCAAGGTAGTTTTACCGTGGTCTACGTGAGCAATGATTGCAACGTTTCTGACATCTTCTCTTTTTTGTCTCATAAAAATCCTTGCCTTTCTAAAAATGCGTGCAGCTGATTTATCCTTTTTTCAAACTGTTTCAGTATAGCACTTATCATTTCCGGACGCAAGAAAAAACCGTGTAAAATCAACGTTTTTGGTGGTTTCTAACAACTTTTGGGCGGTATTTGCATTTTTATGCGATGGGTTTTAGTACTCAAACGATAAAAAATAGAGTATAAATAGTAGTGCAATACATAAGGATTGTTGTAGAAGAGTCAGAAGATGTAGAAGGGAGAACAAAAATGACAGATAAGGTTATTGAAAACAATCAGGTAACGGTGATGGGGGAAGTGGTAAGCGATTTTTCCTACAGCCATGAGATCTACGGGGAAGGATTCTACATGGTGGACTTAAGGTGTACGAGACTGAGTGACAGCTTTGACATCATACCGGTGATGGTCTCGGAGAGACTTTTAGATGTGACAGCGAGCTATATTGGAATGCTTTTGTGCGTTAATGGGCAGTTTCGGTCCTATAACCGTCATGAGGAGCGTAAGAACAGACTGGTATTGTCTGTGTTTGCCAGAGAGGTGAAATTTATTGAGGAGATGGAAGAAAGTTCCAAGACGAACCAGATCTATCTCGATGGATATATATGTAAGGAGCCGGTATACCGCAAGACACCGTTAGGAAGGGAGATCGCAGACCTGCTGCTTGCCGTGAACCGCCCTTACGGCAAGTCTGATTACATTCCCTGCATCTGCTGGGGACGCAATGCACGCTATGCAGAACATTTCAAAGTGGGCGAGCGCTGTGCTATCTGGGGACGGATCCAAAGCCGTGAATATATGAAGAAACTGGATGAAGAAAATGTGGAGAAACGTGTCGCATTCGAAGTGTCCGTCAGCAAACTGGAGCTGTTGGAGGAAGCCCGGGAATCCATAGTCTGACGACAAAAGATTGCAAAAATTTACAATATATGGTATAAAGAAATGCATAAGTAACTGACAACTGCGGACAGCTACCTGCGCAAACGCAGATAGACCATGAGGTGTGTAATGGCAGAAGGATGCATCTATATTTATACCGGCGATGGCAGAGGCAAATCACCGGCAGCGATCGGAAGAGCAGTACAGGCAGCAGTAGAGGGGAAGAGAGTTGTTATGATTCAGTTCCTGAAGGGAAGGGGACTGGAGGATTCGGATTTCCTGCGCAGGATGGAACCGGAGATCAAATTGTTCCGTTTCGAAAAATCGGACAGCAATTTTGTAGAATTGCCGGAGGAGAAGAAGCAGGAGGAAATCCAGAACATCCGTAACGGAATCGGCTTTGCTAAAAAGGTGCTGACCACCGGAGAATGCGATCTGCTGATCTTAGATGAAGTGCTGGGACTGGTGGAAAAGGACATCATTACAGTGGATACTCTGAAGACACTGTTGGAATGCAGAGGAGATACGGATGTGATCCTGACAGGAATCACTTTGAACGATGAAATATGCGTTCTGGCAGATGAAGTATCCAGGATCGAGACCGTAAAATTCAAGGTCTGGGATTGACAGTCACATGGGTTAATGCTATCATAAAATTATATTTAAGAAGATAGAGGTTGCGTTTTTCAAGAGTATTTTTTCGGAGGTAACAGGTACCGTTGAGGGAAGAAGAAAGGGGAACACGCCGAAAGATAAGGTATCCTGTATATTGTTATCTTGGGCATACGTTTAAGAAGCGTATGACTGTCATCTCGTAAGCAGATGGGGCGCTATCAAATAAGCTTGGATAATCAGCGCCGGCGCCATTGTGCGCTGGCGTTTTGCAAATGGAGGAAACATATGGCTATTTTTAAAGGAGCAGGCGTGGCAATCGTCACACCCATGAACGAAGACGGATCTGTCAACTATGAGAAATTCGGTGAACTGATCGAATTCCAGATCGCAAACGGCACAGATGCCATTATCGTATGTGGTACTACAGGAGAATCCTCGACGTTGACCCATGAGGAACATCTGGATACCATCAAATACTGTGTAGACAAAGTAGCGAAGAGAATCCCCGTAGTGGCCGGTACCGGTTCTAATTGTACCGATACCGCAGTATATCTGTCCCAGGAAGCGGAAAAATACGGTGTGGACGGCATCCTGCTGGTAAGCCCCTATTACAATAAAGCAACCCAGAAGGGATTGTATCGTCACTTCAAGACCGTTGCGGATTCCGTGAAGGTTCCTGCTATTCTGTACAACGTGCCCAGCCGCACCGGCTGCAATATCCTGCCGGAGACTGTGGTGAAGCTGTGTAAGGATGTAGAGAACATCGTAGGTGTCAAGGAAGCCAGCGGCAATATCAGCCAGATCGCACATCTGGCAGCTATCGGTCAGGGCGTCGTGGATATCTATTCCGGCAATGATGACCAGATCGTACCTATCCTGTCTCTGGGCGGTGTCGGAGTTATCTCCGTGCTTTCCAATGTAGCACCTGCACAGACTCACGAGATCTGCCAGAAGTTCTTCGACGGAGATGTGGCAGGCAGCCGTCAGATGCAGCTGGATGCTATGGATCTGTGCAATGCACTGTTCTGCGAAGTGAACCCGATCCCGGTGAAGACAGCACTGAATATGATGGGAATGGGAGCCGGAGCGTTCCGTATGCCTCTGTGCGAAATGGATGAGGCAAATGCCAAGAGGCTTGAAAAAGCCCTGAAGGATTATGGTATCCTGTAGGCTGGAAATGAAAAAGCAAGAGTGGAAGAATCCCGCCTGTGAAATTTTTATCATAGGCGGGATGTTTTTAAGTATATAAGAATATTAAGATAGGAGAGAACAAAATGGTAAAAGTAATCATGCATGGATGTAACGGAAAAATGGGACAGGTGATCAGCGGACTGATCGCGGCAGATCCCGATATGGAACTGGTGGCGGGAATCGATGCCAGAGACGATGGACACAATCCTTATCCTGTATTCACGGATATTGCAAAATGCGATGTGGCTGCAGATTGCATCATTGATTTCTCTGCGGCAGTAGCAGTAGACAAGCTGTTAAATTACTGCGTAGAGAAGAAAATCCCCTGCGTGCTGTGCACCACCGGCCTGTCCGAGGCACAGCTGGCGAAAGTAGACGAAGCAGCGAAAAAGGTGGCTATCTTAAAATCCGCCAATATGTCCCTGGGTATCAACCTGATGTTAAAACTGTTAAAAGAAGCAGCCGGAGTGTTGGCACCTGCGGGATTTGATATTGAGATCGTAGAAAAACATCATAACCTGAAACTAGACGCTCCCAGCGGCACCGCACTGGCACTGGCGGACTCCATTAACGAAGAATTCGATAACGAATACGAATACGTCTACGACCGCAGTACACGCAGAGAACGCAGACCCAAGAAAGAGATCGGTATCAGTTCCGTCAGAGGCGGTACCATCGTCGGCGACCATGACGTCATCTTCGCCGGAGCAGACGAAGTCGTAACCTTCTCCCATACCGCCTACTCCAAAGCTGTCTTCGGCAAAGGTGCTGTACAGGCTGCTAAATTCCTGGCAGGCAAGTCTGCCGGCATGTACAATATGTCAGATGTGATCGATGCAGCAATGTAATCAGTATATTGCTGAATTTTTCAAGAAACCAGTGGGACACATTGGGGTAAGGACAAGCAGACTCTAAGCAACCGTCGGTACTTAGCGGGCGTACTTTGACCGCTTATGTACCGTTACGGTTAAGCGTCCGAAGCGAAAGCGGGTCTGCGGTTCTTGCTCCAATGTGGACCACGGGGACAGAGAAAGGCGAACTTCATGAACGAAATGGAACAGAAGGTCTTAAAGACGCTCTCTCACCAGTACAAAACACAGGCGGCAGCCGCTACAGAGATCATCAATTTGCAATCCATTCTGAACCTGCCTAAGGGAACGGAACATTTTCTGACGGACATTCACGGGGAATATGAACAGTTCAACCATGTCCTGAAAAACGGCTCCGGTTCCGTGCGCCGTAAGATCGACGAGGAATTCGGCAACACCATCAGCAGTAAGGATAAAAAAAGTCTGGCCACTCTCATTTATTATCCGGAGAGCAAGCTGGAGATTGTTGAGAGAGAAGAGGACAATCTGGAAGACTGGTACAAAATATCCCTGCACCGGCTGGTACAGGTCATTAAGCGTGTCTCTTCAAAATATACAAGATCCAAGGTCAGAAAAGCATTGCCGAAGGATTTCGCCTATGTCATCGAAGAACTGATTACGGAAAAGGAAGAAATTCAGGATAAAGAAGCATACTATAATGAGATCATCCATACTATCATCCGGATCGGCAGGGCACCGCAATTTATCATCGCGTTAAGCCATCTGATCCAGCGGCTGGTCATTGATCATCTGCATATCGTGGGAGATATTTACGACAGAGGCCCAGGGCCTCATATTATTATGGATACACTATGCCAATACCATTCTGTAGATGTACAGTGGGGGAACCATGACATGGTGTGGATGGGTGCAGCGGCCGGAAGCCTGGCCTGTATCGCCAATGTGATACGGATGTCTGCCAGATATGGCAACCTGGCAACCCTGGAGGATGGCTACGGCATTAACCTGCTTCCACTGGCCACCTTTGCACTGGAAACCTATGAAAATACTGACTGTGATGCATTTGCCATAAAATTCAATACAGATTATAACACCAAAGATCTGGGTCTGGATACGAAAATGCATAAAGCCATTGCCATTCTACAGTTCAAACTGGAGGGACAGCTGATCATGCGGCACCCGGAATTCCACATGGAGAGTAGGATGCTGCTGGATAAAATAGATTTTCAGAAAAAGACGGTCTGCGTGGATGGAAAAACCTATCCTATGAAGGATGTGGATTTTCCTACGTTGGATCCGGAACACCCCTATGAACTCACCGAGGAAGAGAGCAAGGTCATGCTGCGCCTGCAGCAGGTGTTCATGCGCTGTGAAAAATTACAGAGACATGTAAAATTCCTCTATTCCAAAGGCGGAATGTATAAGATCTACAATGGAAATCTGTTATATCACGGTTGTGTGCCTCTGAATCCGGACGGAAGCTTCAAACAGGTGGAAATCTGCGGAAAAGAATATTCCGGGAAAGCGCTGTATGATATTTTGGAATACCATGCCAGAAGAGGTTATTACGCCAAGGATGCTAAGGAACGTGCGTTAGGACAGGATATGATCTGGTATATTTGGGCAGGCCCCGGCTCCCCGGTATTCGGCAAGGCCAAAATGGCTACTTTCGAACGTTATTTTCTGGAGGATAAGGAAACACACATAGAAGAAAAAAACAGTTATTATAAGCTGTTGGAGAATGAGGAAGTCATAGGCAGTATTCTGGAAGAGTTCGGCCTGGACAAGGCGGATGCACACATCGTGAACGGCCATGTTCCCGTAGAGCAGATTCACGGAGAGTCACCCATCAAATGCGGAGGAAAGCTGTTGATCATTGATGGGGGATTTTCCAAGGCCTATCAGAAAAAGACGGGAATCGCCGGATATACCCTGGTATGCAATTCCCGGGGAATGCGTCTGGTGGCCCATGAACCTTTTGAATCTACAGAAGCGGCTATTTTAAAGGAGTCAGATATTTTCTCGGATTCCATTGTAGTGGAGAATTTTTCCCGGAGAAAAATGGTGGCGGATACCGATACCGGCAAGGAAATCCAGGAGAATATCTTCTATCTGGAAGAACTCCTGGAAGCTTACCGGGAAGGTACGATCATGGAAGAAGTCTGAGTTATCGCTGATCGGTTCCGGTGGTAGCGTTATCATTGCCTACCAGATCGTTCGTGATATCGGATATACCGTTTGCAGCATCATCCACGATATTGCCTACCGTATCACCGGCTTCATCTACCGCATTGCCGGCGTTATCCAGCATGGAATCATTCTCGGATACCGTATTACCTTTGCCGTTGGTATCCCCCATGTTGTCTGTGGCAGAGGTGCCTTTCTCCGCGGGCGGCGTAACCGTACTCTCCGGAGTGGCAGCCATGCTGCTGCCATTTCCGTTGCCGTTTCCTTTGTTCGTACCGCAGGCTGTTGCCATGCACAGGTAAACAGTGAGGATTCCAAACACCAGTAACTTTTTACTTAACTTGGATTTTGCGCTATTTTTCATAATGTCCTCCATTTCAAAATGTCCCATTGCGGGAATGTTCTATCCGGACAGAAATGACCGGTTTAAGGGTAGTATGTGAGGATTTGGGAAAAATATACGTATGGATTCCAAAACAGACAGATGCAGAGGTGTCTGCAGAAATGAGGAAATAAATGGAATTTCGGCCCTGTATTGATATTCATAATGGAAAAGTAAAACAGATCGTCGGCGGAAGTCTGAAAGACAGCGGCGATCAGGCACAGGAAAATTTTGTGTCGGAGCAGGATGCAGCCTTTTACGCAGCACTTTATCAAAAAAATAAGTTAAAAGGTGGTCATATTATTCTGTTAAATTCCTATGACAGTCCCTACTATGAGGAGACCAGAAAACAAGCATTGGCAGCTTTACAGGCGTATCCGGGAGGATTGCAGGTGGGAGGCGGTATTACTCCGGAAAATGCAGGAGATTATCTGAATGCCGGTGCTTCTCATGTGATCGTGACTTCCTATGTATTCAGAGAGGGCAGGATCGATTATGACAGACTGGAACGACTGGTATACGCGGTGGGTAGAGAACGGCTGGTGCTGGATGTCAGTTGTAAACGTGTGGGAGAAAAGTATCTCGTGGTGACGGATCGCTGGCAGAAGTTGACGGAAGAGATCGTGAATGAGGCGCTGCTGGAAAAGCTGTCAGCATATTGCGGGGAATTTCTGATCCATGCGGTAGATGTGGAAGGGAAGGCCCGGGGGATCGAACAGGATCTGGTAAAGAACCTCGGATGTTACACCGGGAATCCCGTCACATATGCGGGTGGTGTCCATTCCATGGAAGATCTGCTCCTTCTGAAGGAATTGGGACGAAACCGGATGAATGTGACCATCGGAAGTGCACTGGACCTGTTCGGAGGCAGTATGAAGTGGAAAGACGTACTGAAGATATGCAGCGAGGAAGTTTAATGAATATAAAAATGCCGCAGGCAAATAATGTCTGCGGCATTTTGTACGCTGTAGTTTTATAAAATTAAAGCTTGGTTACGTTAACAGCCTGGGGACCTTTTTCACCATCTACGATATCGAAAGAAACGGCTGCTCCTTCCTCCAGAGTCTTGTAACCATCCATGTTCAGTCCGCTGTAATGTACAAATACATCCTTGCCGGATTCATCAGAGATGAAGCCATAACCCTTCTGATTGTTAAACCACTTTACGGTACCTTTGTTCATAATACATACCTCCAAAAATCACTTTTCTAACAGATGTGCTGTCGATCTTCCCGACAACAGCATAAGAATAGCACAGCCCATATAAAAAGTAAATATAGTATTATTGAATTTGCACAAAAAATACAGGGAATTTCATTGTAAATAGAGATAAATGAAAGAAAATATTGGGAATTTATTACAAAAATGTTAAGAAATGATTGCTGTAAGGGATTTCATATGATAAAATGGAATAATGTTTATCGGAGGTGACTCTATGAAAGAACGTAAACATAAGCGGAAACTGAACCATGTGCTGATCCTTACATCCGATGCAGCAGATGCAAATGTAAAGCAGTTTCGGATACGGGCATGGCTCGTGGAAGTAATTGTAATTATGCTGTGTATACTCATTGGCGGAGTGATCGGCTATTTTATCTATGAAGGTCAATTATGGGAAAATGCCGGCAGACGAAGCCATGAACAGGTGGTAGCCCTGGAAGAGGAAAACAAGACACTGGTGGAGCAGAACAGTAAGCTGGAGGCTCAGGTAACGGAACAGGCGGAAGAAATCCAGATACTGAGTGATACCGTAAGCCAGAAGGTGCAGAGTGAGAACGAGTTATCGGCGACCCTTGAGAAGCAGAGTCTTCCTACGGAATTCCCGCTGACCGGTTCGGCATCTATGGAAGAAGTAACGGAGGGTGAGCCTATGTGCATTTTCCATGCATCGGTAGGCACTACGGTGGTTGCAGCAGCAAGCGGTACGGTAATGGCAGTGAATGATGATGAGACCTATGGACACAGTGTGTGGGTGGATCATGGTAACGGATATATCACAATCTATCGGAATAAGGGAGATGCCACAGTAGCTGCCGGAGATTCCGTGGTGCAGGGGACGACTCTGTTTGTGATAGGAGAAGATAATGCGGATCTGGGTTACCAGATGCAGAAGGACGGAAGTTATATCAATCCTATAGATATGTTGGCGATCAGCGGCTGATTGCAGAAAGGTTTGGAAAATACATGTTAGGTAAAAAGAGTACAGATACAAAAATAAATACACTGATCGGTGCCGGTGCGGAGTTGAGTGGTGATTTTACGCTGGATGGCTCTGCAAGAATTGATGGTAAGATCGGCGGCAATGTAACGGTAACGGGCAGTCTGATTCTTGGCGCCGGTAGTGTGGTCACCGGAGAAGTACAGGCGGCCTCCGTACTGATCGGCGGAGAAGTGACCGGAAATATTACGGCTCCGGAGAAGGCAGAACTGACGGCTTCTGCGAAGGTACTGGGAGATATTGCCACCAAGGTCATTGTGATTGATGAGCATGCCATATTTCAGGGTAAGATCGATATGAACCAGGCGGTACCGGATAAAAAGGGAAAAGCGAAAGCAGCCAAAGCGACGCGTGTGGGACGTAAGAGTGCAAAGGCTGCAATTGCAGAAGCACTGAAAGAAGTGGAAGAGGAAGAAAAGAGAGAAAATCAGGAAAATACAGCAGTGCCGGAACAGACGCAAAATACGGTGGCAGAAGAAACAACAAAATAAGATACAAGAAAAAGACGTTGGGGATTATTTGCCAACGTCTTTTTTCTCCATACGTCCGAATACCAGTTCATAACCGTCATTGCCGTAATTCAGAGAACGATTCACTCTGCTGATGGTAGCGGTGGAGGCTCCGGTTTTCTCGGCGATTTCCAGATAAGTCTTGCCGTCCTTCAGCATGGCAGCTACTTCAAAACGCTGGGACAGAGACAATAATTCATTGACTGTACACAGATCTTCGAAGAAGCTGTAACATTCCTCCCGGGACTGAAGACACAATACTGCATCAAACAGAGAATCCACAGCATCCGTTTTGATTTTTTTATTCATGATCGACACACCTTTCCATAGTTGTAATCCGTACAACGCAACTATCTGTATTTTAGCATACTAAAGTTTTAAAGTAAAGGTGTGAAACAAAATAGTTATAAAATCTTCATAATTTCAAAAAGTGTTGAAAAGATGGAAGTGTTGACATGTAGTTTTGGATACTATATAATAGCCACATAGAGAAAACAAGTAGCTGCGAAACAGACAGCAGAGTGCGAAGCACGGCTATTTGTGCCGCAGGCGTCACAAAGTAGCCCTTATCGCAGAATCCAAATTAGAAATTTGATTCGCGATTCCTTCGACGAAAGGAATCGTCTGCGGAATGGAGATTAGTATGGCAACAACAGAAGAATTACTTCAGACGATTTTACAGAGTCTGGAGAAAGTGGAATATATCAAGTCAGAAGACATTCCGAATATTGATCTGTATATGGATCAGGTGCTGACTTTTATGGATCGCAAGCTGCGTTCGGCAGTACGCCCACAGACCGAGGACCGCGTCCTGACCAAGACCATGATCAACAATTATGCAAAAAACGATCTGCTTCCTCCTCCGGTGAAGAAGAAATATTCCAAGGAACATGTTCTGATGCTCATTTTCATCTATTACTATAAGGGCGTGATTCCCATGAATGAGATTCAGACTCTGTTGCAGCCGATCACCGATCATTATTTTCAAAATGGACAGGCATTTGACCTGGAAAGCTTATATAAAGAAGTCGTATCTTTGGAGAAGGAACAGCTGGAGGACTTAAAAAAAGACGTAGTGGACAAATTCCGCAGAGCAGAGAATTCCTTTACGGAGACCTCCGGAGAAGAACGAGAATTCTTACAGAAATTTGCCTTGATCTGTCTCTTAAGTTTTGATGTCTACATGAAGAAAATGATCGTGGAACAGCTGGTAGCTGAACTGGCAAACGATGCGAAAGCCAGGGAGCCCGAAAAGGAAACCCACAAGAAAAATAAAGAGAAATAAAAACAAGTAGCAAAATCAGAAACAGGAAAAATTTTATGAAAGCATTTATGGATCTTCATACGCATTCTCTGGCAGCAGGGCATGCGTATAGTACTTTATTAGAAAATATTGACGCTGCACTGGCAGTCGGGATCAGATACCTGGGAATGAGTGAACATGGTCCCACATCTCCCGGAGGACCGCATGAGTTCTTTTTTAGCAATTATAAAGTGATTCCTAGAGAGTATGACAGAGAAGAGCTTAGCGGCAGAGTGGTACCGGTGACAGGTGGAAGGCTCCATCTTTTGTGTGGTGTGGAAGCCAATATCTGTGACGCGGACGGTAAGCTGGATCTGGAGGAACGTTATCTGCAGAAGATGGATTATGCGCTTGCCAGCATTCATCCTTTTGCTTTTACTGCGGGAAGTCGTAAGGAGAATACGTTAGCTTCCGTGAGAGCATTTCAGAACCCTTATGTGAAAATACTGGGACATCCCGATGATGGCAGATTCCCTTTAGATTACGAGGAACTGGTGCGGGAAGCAAAGCAGGCGCATGTTGCATTGGAAGTGAACAATTCTTCTCTAAATCCCCGGTCGTCAAGACAAGGCGGCAGGGAAAATATCATAGAATTGTTAAAGACTTGCATGAAATATGAACAGCCTGTTATAATGGGAACGGACAGCCATATGTGTTTTGCCATAGGAAAATTTGTCGAGACCGAACAGCTGATGAGGGAACTGGATTTCCCTACGGAGCTGGTGTTGAATTACGCCCCGGAGAATATTCATAAGCTGATCAACATCACACTGTAGCTGATACCACCCGGTGTTACCGGAATAAGAATACAGCCGGAGAAGGCACGCCCCGCAAGCGGGCAGATAGGAGAACAAATGAAAGACACAAATTGTGGATATTGTATGAGAGGGGAACTGTTAGATAAGTTCGGTATTTTCGTCTGTGACCTGAAGGTGAGCAGCCTGATCCTGTTCAAGGAACAGAGCCATCCCGGCAGATGTATCGTAGCATACAAGGACCATGTCAGTGAGATCGTGGACATCAGCGAGGAAGAGAGAAGATTATTTTTTGAGGATGTGGCGCATGCAGCGAAAGCCATCCATGCAGCATTCCATCCAGATAAGTTAAATTACGGAGCATACGGCGACACCGGCTGCCATCTGCACATGCACCTGTGCCCGAAGTACAAGGACGGTTTCGAGTGGGGCGGCACTTTCGAGATGAATCCCGGCAAGACCTTTTTGACGGATGCAGAATATCAGGAGATGATCGACAAGATCAAGGCGAATCTGTAAATACCCGGAACATTTTCCCCGGGATTACATAGAATAGATATGTAATCTCAGGGAGGATAAACAATTATGAAAACAAAGAAAGTAATGGCAGCGATATTGGCTGTACTGCTTGCGGCAGGTGCATTTACGGGCTGCGGCAATGCAGAACAGACGAACGGACCAAAGAAGACAAGAGTGGTGCTCAATGAAGTAGCCCACTCTCTTTTTTATGCACCGATGTATGTGGCTATCGAGGAAGGATATTTTGCCGATGCCGGGATCGACCTGGAGCTCGTAACGGGATTTGGCGCGGATAAGACTATGACAGCGGTGCTGACCGGTGAGGCGGACATCGGCTTCATGGGCAGTGAGAGCACGATTTACACCTATGCCGGAGGAACGGAAGACTATGTGGTGAACTTTGCCCAGCTGACCCAGCGGGCAGGAAATTTCCTGGTGGCGAGAGAACCTATCGATGACTTTTCGTGGGATATGTTAAAGGGTGCTATAGTCTTAGGTGGTAGAGCTGGCGGTATGCCGGAGATGGTATTTGAATATATCCTGGAGAAAAATAATATGGATCCGACAACGGATCTGTCCATCGACCAGAGCATTGACTTCGGTTCCACAGCAGCAGCTTTTTCCGGCGGACAGGGAGACTTTACCATTGAGTTCGAGCCGCATGCTACGCTGTTAGAGCAGAAGGGCGACGGCTATGTGGTGGCATCTTTAGGCGAGGAATCCGGCTATGTACCGTATACTTCTTTTTCTGCCAGGAAGAGTTATATAGAGAAAAATGCGGAGACGATCCAGGCATTTACCGATGCCCTGCAAAAAGGTATGGATTATGTGCAGGAGCACAGTGCGGAAGAAATCGCCAAATGTATTGCACCCCAGTTCGCAGAGACAGGGAGTGATACGCTGACAGCCATCGTGGCCAGATACCAGGAGCAGGATACCTGGAAAAAAGATCTGATCTTCCACAAAGATGCCTTTGATCTGTTACAGAATATTCTGGAGGACTCTGATGTACTGAAAGAGAGAGTGCCCTATGAAAAACTGGTGACCACAGAATTTGCTGAGAAAGCGGCGGCAAAATAAGGAAAACGAAGAGAGTGTTATAAAAATAGTTTAAAAAAGGAGGAGGATCAGACATCCTCCTCCTGAATGTGTATATTTTTAATGGCCCAGAGCTTTAATGCCTTGGCATTGGTACTGATCTTCTCCAGGGAATCCAGAATATCCTGAAATGCCGGACGCTCATCCTCAGAGATCACGCCGTCTTCGGAGATAGCGATCAGGGAAGCGCGAAGTGTATCGATATCTTTCAAGGATCCCAGTACTTTCAGCGCCAGCCGGTCAAAGTCCACAATGTCAACCTCTGATACACTGTTGCGTCCTATGGGGCATTCTCTGGCACAGTAGGAGTTGCACAGCTCCGGTGTATTATATGCCTCTGCCATAGCCTTGACTTCCTCCGGATATGGGGCGATGGTATCCAGTTCGATCCTTGCCAGTCTGGTGCGGTCGATGCCTACCAGTTCAGCGGCCTTTTCCCGGCTGCTGAAGTCCGGATTTTCCTTGGCAGCTTCGCAACGTGCGAGATAGTACATATTATCAGCGGCTTTTGTAGCTTTTTTACCCATATTTCTTTTAATCCTTTTATAGTATAGTGTAATCAAACATCTCTAATATCACAGTTTAGTAGAAAAAAGACACATTGTAAAGGAAAAATCACGATATTTTACGAAAAGCAGTTGAGGGAATGTGTAAAATTTGCTAAAATATAAGAGATGTGGAAAAATCAATTTTTCATATATAAAATGGAGGTGCGGTAATGGGTTTAATCAGAGCAGCAAAAGATGCAGTCAGTAGCATGATGGCTGACCAGTGGAGAGAGTATTTTTACTGTGATTCTCTTTCCAACGATGTATTGGTAGTAAAAGGACAGCAGCGGGTAACCAATGGACGTAACAGCAATACCAAGGGTGTGGAGAACATAATCTCCAACGGCTCCATCGTAGCAGTTAACGAAGGACAGTGTATGATCATTGTGGATCAGGGCGGAATCGTAGAGTTCTGTGCGGATGCCGGTGAGTTCGTATATGATTCTTCTACAGAACCCAGCTTGTTCTACGGCAATCTTGGCGAGAGCGTTAAGAATACTTTTTCCAATATCGGAAAACGTTTTACCTTTGGTGGTAATGCAGCGAAGGATCAGAGAATCTACTTCTTCAATATCAAGGAGATCATGAACAACCTCTTTGGTACGGCAAGCCCTATTCCGTTCCGTGTAATTGACCAGAATATCGGACTGGATCTGGATACCTCCTTACGTTGTAACGGTGAGTATTCCTTCCACCTGGTGGATCCTTTGTTATTCTATAAAAATGTATGCGGTAACGTAACAGAGTCCTATACCAGAAGCGAACTGGTAGCGAAGATGAAGGCAGAATTGTTGACCGCTCTGCAGCCTGCACTGGCTAAGGTTTCTGCACAGGGCGTACGTCCCAGTGAGATCCCTGCTCACACAGAAGATTTGACAGAAGCTTTGAAGGAAGAGCTTTCCGATCTGTGGACCAAACTTCGTGGTATCGAGATCGTTACCATTAATATCAATTCTGCGAAGATCCCTGATGAGGATGCAAAGACCATCGCAGATCTGCAGAGAACCGCTGTACTGCGCAATACCGGAATGGCAGCAGCTACCATGACCGCTGCACAGGCAGAGGCTATGAAGATGGCAGCATCCAACACCTCTACCGGTCCCATGATGGCATTTGCAGGCATGAACATGGCGAACATGGTAGGCGGTATCAATGCCGGACAGCTGTATCAGATGGATGCCCAGCAGAACAGTGGTATGCAGCAGGCACAGGCAGCACACGCGCAGGGGCAGGCTCCTAAGATGCAGGCACCGGTACTTGGCTGGACCTGTAGCTGCGGCGCTACGGATAACCGTGGTAAGTTCTGCGCTGAGTGTGGAGCACCTAAGCCTTCGGACGCAGGCTGGACCTGCAGCTGTGGCGCAGTAAATCAGGGCAAGTTCTGTTCCGAATGCGGAGCAAAGAAGCCGGAAGGAGCACCGATCTATAAATGTGATAAATGCGGCTGGGAGCCGGAAGATCCTGCACATCCTCCTAAGTTCTGCCCGGAGTGCGGCGATCCTTTTGATGACAACGACAGAGTATAATACATACTCGTCAGAATATATTTACCGGAAACAGTACAGCAGATACCTTTATGATATCTGCTGTACTGAACTGTTATGAATGAAAAAGAAAGAGAAATATAAATGAACGGAAGTCTGATCGCTATTATTGTTATACTGGTATTGTGTCTGGTACTGGCAGGGATCATTTATTATGCTTATTGCAGGATCCGTGAAAAATTACGGGATACCTCCAGAATGTTATTCGGTACAGATTCCATGATCGAGGGCATGAAGCAGAGAGAAGCGGAAGTGGAGATGACACCGAAGTCCGTATCCTCCGCGACAAATCTGTATATGCCTTCTATTATGAGAGATTTTCCCGAGTTCCATTATGATGAGATGAAGAGCAGAGCGGAGAACGTGCTGACCTCTTATTTACAAAGTATTACCGGACAGAATCCGGCACTTTTGTCGGAGGGAACGAAAGAATTGAAAGAACAGCTCAGACTGCGGCTGGAGATGCTGCAGAACCAGTCACAGAGGGAGAGCTTTGAAAATATACATATTCACAGAACAGAGATACATCAGTACCGGAAGCAGAAGGGAAGACAGAGTATTGTCCTGCAGTCAGCCGTAGAATATATCCATGCGTTGAAAGAAAACGGTAAGCTTATCGGGGGCAGTGAAGAACGGAAAGAACAGGCAAAATACAATGTGGAACTGGTCTATATCCAGGATCAGGATATGGTCGAGAACCAGGAGGATGCAGGTCTGGCCCTGAATTGTCCCAATTGTGGTGCACCGCTTCCCGGACTTGGGGCAAAAAAGTGCATTTATTGTGATACACCTATTGTGGAATATAATCTGCGGATCTGGAATTTCAGCAGAGTGGAAGAAGCATAGAGAAGGCTGAGAGGGCTGTATGGACGAAAAAATAATAGGGTTAGATAAAAACAAAGATATAGACAGACGGCTGGAGGAAACAACGAAGGAACTGCAGCGGGAACGGGAAAAACTGATGGCTGTGATCCGGATGTCCGGCGATCTGATCTTTGAATATGATATCGCAAAGGATCAAATGCACTATGCAGGTCCGGAAGAAGGCAGTCTGTATTGCGGACAGATCACGGAAGGGTACACTGAGCAGCTCCTCAGGGAAGTGGACAACCGCACGGATGCAGTGGAACAGCAGCTTGCAGAAGCGTTGCACAGCGGCAAACCGGATATTTGTATTGAGCTCTGCAAGACGGACGAGGAAGGTAATCCTCACTGGATGAAGGTCATCGGGCAGACTTTTTATAATGAAAAAAAAGAACCGGAACGTGTCCTGGGCAAGGTCTGTGATATTGATGCACAGAAGAAAAAGGAAAGGGAACTACAGGAAAAATCACAAAGGGATTCCCTGACTGGACTTTTGAATCATTCCACCATCAAGCAGCAGATCACACACAGACTGCAGAAAATGAAACGGGGACAGGTGGGATACCTTATTGTTCTGGATGTGGATAGTTTTAAAAAGATCAACGATACAAACGGACATCTGTTTGGAGATGCGGTATTGTGTTCTTTTGCGGATGAAATGAATAAATTGTTTCCCGAGGCGCTGAAAGGCAGGATTGGTGGAGACGAGTTCGTATGCTATGTAGAGGATATGCCAAGAGAGGAACTGGAAGAGAAGCTTGGACAGCTGAATCACTGTATGTCTGACCGTTATGATGATGATAAAACGGGACTGCATATCTCCTGCAGTCTGGGAGCTGCGGTTACGGATGGAACAGTGACAGACTATAATCTGCTGTTCCGGTGGGCAGATGCAGCCTTGTATCAGGTGAAGAGTCGGGAAAAGGGCGCTTATGATCTTCTGGAAGTCAAGGAGGGTGTGGCATTGCCCGGTCAAAGCTACCTGGACAGTGAGGAGAACAAAGAGGACGAGATCGTTCACAAGGAGGCACAGTTCGAGAGCGCGGAAGATCTGGTTCTGTTCTGCATGGACCTGTTGGAAAATGTACCGAATCTGACCAGTGCCCTGAAGGTGATCAGTGAACGTACCTGCAGTTTTTTCAATATTGATGATATGATATGTGTGGAAGTAAATGAGGCAGGACCGTCGATCCGTTATCAATGGAACCGGGAAGAAAAGAAAAATTTTGTCAAAAGAATACTGCACCCGGGAGTATTTGAATGGGACAGGATCCGGAAACGCGCAGACGAATCCGGTGCCGCAATTTACAGACAGTCGGAGACTCCGAATATCTACAAAGAAGAAGCGGAGTCTGTGATGATCGTAATGTCTACCGCTTCGAAGGGATTAAAGGCCAGTGTTATCTTCTCAGACCGCCATACAGACAGAACCTGGGAAGAGGAGAAAAATGCCCTGTGCAGAATATCCCATCAGATATTCAACAGGCTTCGCATGCTGAAAAATGCAGAAAAAGATCAAAGGGAACTGAACCGGAAACTGAATTATGATGCGCTGACCGGACTGCCGGTGTACAATAAGTTCGTAGACAAATTAGAAGCCTATATGGCAGCGAATGGAAAGACCGGATTATATTTTGTATCCTCTGACTTTTCTAATTTCCAGTATGTGAATGAAATGTATGGCTACGAGGTAGGCGACCGTATCCTGCATGATTTTGCCGTGGCATTACAGGAAAAATGTCAGGAAGGCGTATTGTTCTGCCGTGTAACCTCCGATCACTTTGTCGGTGTGCTGAAGGAAGATTCCGTGGAGGATGCCAGACAGGCGTACCTGACGTTTACGAATTCTTTTGTGAAGAGGATCAACAGCCGGTATGATCAGTGTAATCTGGTCATTGCCACCGGTTTGTATGAGATCACGGAGAATGACTGGTCGGTATCTTCCATGATGGACAATGCCAATGAGGCCAGAAAACAATGCAAGACGCAGAAGGTAGACAGTGCCGTAGAAATTTACACGGACAAGATCCGCAGAGATTTGGAGAATACCAGAACAATTGTATCCGGAATGGTAAGTGCCTATAATAATAAAGAATTCCATGCATATCTCCAACCTAAGGTATCTCTTCATACCGGAAAAGTAGTGGGAGCGGAAGCACTGGTGCGCTGGATAAAAGCGGATGGAACTATGGTAATGCCCGGAAAGTTTATAGATATTTTTGAGAGAAATGGGTTTATTACCAAGGTTGATTTCGCCATTCTGGATCAGGTCATGGAATATTTGCGTGATGCCCTGGCACAGGGAGAAGAAGTGGTGCCGATCTCTGTTAACTTCTCCAGACGTCATAATGAATATGCGGATTTTGTGCCGAATATCTTAAAGCGCCTGAAAGACTATAAGGTACCCAGCGATCTGCTGGAGGTGGAAGTGACGGAGTCAGTATTTATGTCGGATCTGAATAAGCTGACCAATAATCTGGAAACCCTCAGGGACAGAGGAGTGGAGATCTCTGTCGATGATTTCGGAAGTGGATATTCTTCGCTGAATCTGTTATCCAAGGTGGCTGTGGATACGGTAAAACTGGACAAGCAGTTCCTGGATGATACCATGAACAGCGAACGGGAAGAAACCGCATTGACAATTATAAAATATCTGACTAAAATGTTAAGACATCTCGGCTTTAAAGTACTGGCAGAGGGTGTGGAGACCAGTGAACAGCTGGAGATGCTCCGGCTGGCGGATTGCGATATCGTGCAGGGATATTTTTATGCAAAACCAATGCCGATCGGGGAATTCAGAACTTTTTTACAGGAATTCAATGAAAGGGATAATTAGTCATACATGAGCATTTATGATACTTTGAATAAAGAACAAAAAGAAGCGGTGCTTCATACGGAAGGACCGCTCCTTCTGTTAGCGGGTGCCGGAAGCGGCAAGACCCGTGTCCTGACTCACAGAGTGGCATATCTGATCGATGAGTTGGGAGTGAATCCATGGAACATTCTTGCCATTACCTTTACCAATAAGGCGGCACAGGAGATGCGGGAACGTGTGGACCAGATCGCCGGTTTCGGCGCGGATCAGGTATGGGTAGCTACTTTCCATGCCACTTGCATGAGAATCCTCAGAAGACATATTGACAGACTGGGATATGATACGAATTTTACGATCTATGATACAGACGATCAGAAGACCGTGATCAAACAGGTCTGCAAACGTCTGAACATCGACACAAAGATGTATAAGGAGCGGACGCTGCTGTCTGAAATATCTTCTGCCAAGGACGAACTGGTGGATGTGCGGGAATTCGAGGTCAAGTCCGTAGGCGATTATCGCAAAAGTGTGACGGCAAAGGTTTACAGAGAATATCAGGACACACTGAAGAAGAGTAATGCATTGGATTTTGATGATATCATTGTGAAAACGGTGGAGCTGTTCAAAAGCTGTCCGGAGGTACTCTATAACTATCAGGAGCGCTTCCGATACATTATGGTGGATGAGTACCAGGATACGAATACAGCGCAGTTTGAACTGATCCGGCTGCTGGCGGACGGCTACCGCAATCTGTGTGTCGTGGGTGATGATGACCAGTCCATCTACAAGTTCCGTGGTGCCAATATCCGCAATATTTTAGATTATGAGAAGATATATCCGGATGCAAAAGTGATCAAGCTGGAGCAGAATTACCGTTCCACACAGAATATTCTGGATGCGGCAAACGCAGTGATCCGCAACAACAGAGGCCGTAAAGAGAAGGCACTGTGGACGGAAAAAGGAGCAGGCAGCCGAATACATTTCAGACAATTTGACAATGCTTATGAAGAGGCGGAATATATCGCAGACGATATTTCTGATAAAGTGAACAAAAATGGCGTTGCCTATGCGGATTGTGCAGTACTGTACCGTACCAATGCCCAGTCCAGACTTTTAGAAGAACGTATGGTGGTGGAAGGAATTCCCTATCATGTGGTAGGCGGTGTGAACTTCTATGCCAGACAGGAGATCCGGGACATCCTGGCGTATTTAAAGACTATTGATAACGGCAGGGATGAAGTGGCTCTGCGCAGAATCATCAATGTGCCGAAACGAAGCATCGGTACGGCATCGCTGGAAAAAGTGGCGGATTATGCACAGATGAAGGATATCACGTTATTTGATGCATTGTGCGAGGCAGACCAGATCAGGGGACTGGGAAGAGCGGAAGCAAAGATCCGTGGGTTCGTCAATCTGATCGAAGTGCTTCGCAGCGGATTGTCCTCCTACACACTGCCGGATCTGATCAAGTCCTTATTAGAACTGATCGATTATGCGGAATATCTGCGGGATCAGGATGAAGAATCCGCAGAGGACCGTCTCGGGAACGTAGATGAATTGATCACCAAGGCAGCAGTCTACGAGGAGACCCACGATGAGCCTTCTCTGTCGGAATTTTTGGAAGAGATCATGCTGGTAGCGGATATTGACAATGTGGAGGATGGCGATAACAGAGTGCTTTTGATGACTCTGCACAGTGCCAAAGGTCTGGAATTCCCGGTGGTCTATCTCGCCGGCATGGAGGATGGACTATTTCCCGGCTTTATGACGATCGCGTCCGATGACCCGTTGGAGATCGAGGAAGAGAGACGACTGGCTTATGTGGGAATCACCAGAGCCAAGGAGGATCTGACGCTGACCTGTGCCAGAAGCAGAATGCTCCGCGGTGAGACACAGTACAATCCCGTGAGCCGTTTTGTGCGGGAGATCCCGAAGGAACTTATGGATAATACCCTGCCGCAAAACAGAAGATACCGGGACGATGACCTGGAGGATTTTCAGGCGAGAAGAGCCAATGAGGCAGCCCTTCGTGCCATGGGGCTGGAAGCAATTGCAACCCCGCGGTCCGGAAACGGTTCGGGCAGCGGCTTCGGAGGCTTTGGCAATACGGGATTTGATCCAAGACCCAAGGCAACCTTGAAACCCCGAGTTACGGCAAAAGCAGACAAACCTTATATTTCCAAGGGGATCAATGGACTCAACCAGCTGGCGGGACTTCAGAAAGGAACGGAATTCAAGGCACCGGATGCACTGGACTATACGGTAGGTGACAGAGTACGTCATATCAAATACGGTGAGGGCACGGTATTGAATATCGCGAGAGAACCCAGGGATTATAAGGTCACGGTGGAATTCGACCAGGCGGGGCAGAAGATCATGTATGCATCTTTTGCCAAGTTAAAACGGGTATAGTATTTTTTACGAAAATATGGTATCATATAAAGGAATGAAAACAATTGCTTTGCATCCGCAGAAAAGTCCGGATGCCGGAAAGGCAGGTAAATAATATGAACAGAATTGAAAATCTGGTAGACCTTGACAAATTAAACGAACTGAAAGTCAGCGAACTGAAGAAGCTTAATAAGCTTCTGGGTAAGGAAGTGGAAGAGAAGAAGGAGCGCAATGTTCTGGTATGGGTACTGGCGATCATCGGAGCCGTAGCAGCTGTTGCAGCTGTAGCTTATGCCGTATATCATTTCTTCTTTGCACAGGATTATCTGGAAGACTTCGAGGATGATTTCGAGGACGAAGCAGATGACGTGGAAGAGGATGACGACGACTTCTTCGAGGATGAAGGAGAGAACTAACCCATGAAAAAAGGACAGGTATATGAAGGATCTGTTGTAAGGGTCGATTTTCCCAACAAAGGGATCGTCTGTGTGGGAGAAGAGACTGCTGTAGTCAAGAACAGCCTGCCCGGACAGAAAGTCAAGTTCTCAGTGAATAAGGTACGCAAAGGGAAGGCGGAAGGAAGGCTTTTAGAGGTGACAGAGAAGTCACCTTTAGAAACCGGCCGGACGTGTTCCCTTTTTGGGTTGTGCGGTGGATGTACCTATCTGTCTCTGCCCTATGAAGAACAGCTGAAGGTCAAAGAAGAACAGGTAAAACGCCTGCTGGACAGTGTGTTAAACAAGCAGGATGAAGCTTGGAATTTTGAGGGCATCAAGGGCAGCCCGAAGGCTTATGAATACCGCAATAAGATGGAATTTTCCTTCGGAGATGAGTACAAGGATGGACCGCTGGCACTGGGCATGCATAAGAGAGGCAGCTTTTACGATATAGTGACCGTAGCGGACTGCGAGATCGTGGATGCGGATTACCGCCTGATTTTACAGACAGTGAGAGATTATTTTGCCCGGGCGAAGGTAAGCTTTTTTCACAGAATGAGCCATGAGGGGTACTTACGGCACCTGCTGGTACGTAAGGCATCCCGCACCGGAGAGATTCTGGTGGCACTGGTGACGACCTCCCAGAATCCCTGGCAGGGAGAGACGGCGGTGGAAGGAAGCTTGGATGCGGATGCGCTGATCACGGGATTTAAGGATCTGTTGCTTTCCCTGGAACAGGATGGGAAGCTGGCCGGAAAATTCGCAGGAATCTTACATATCACCAATGATTCCATCGCAGATGTAGTGCAGAGTGACCATACGGAGTTGTTATACGGACAGGAGTATTTTTATGAGGAACTGCTGGGGTTGAAATTCAAGATTTCCACATTTTCCTTTTTCCAGACCAACTCCTACAGTGCAGAGGTACTGTACCAGACGGCGAGAGATTATGTGGGCGACCTGGGTGGCAGCGACAAGACCGTGTTCGACCTCTACAGCGGCACCGGCACTATCGCGCAGCTCATGGCACCGGCCGCCGGGAAAGTCATCGGTGTGGAGATCGTGGAAGAAGCCGTGGAGGCAGCGAAGAAAAACGCCGCCGCCAATGGACTGGATAACTGCGAATTCATCGCCGGAGATGTATTGAAGGTACTGGATGAAGTGGAAGAGAAGCCGGACATGATCATCTTAGATCCCCCCAGAGATGGCATCCACCCCAAAGCACTGCCGAAGATCATTGCCTACGGTGTGGATCATATCGTTTATATCTCCTGCAAGCCCACCAGCCTCGTGAGAGATCTGGAAGTATTCTTAGAGAATGGCTACCGCGTGGACAAAGCCGTTGCCGTGGACCAGTTCCCCTGGACCGCGAATGTGGAGACTGTTGTCTTGCTTTCCAAGGGAATGGTCGATTGGTCCTTTTTCCTGGGGCAAGGATGCAAAGGAGGCCGTCCACAATGCGGTGGTTCTTGAAGAGGTTGCCAAGATGGCATATCGAATCGAGCTGATTCATCCGCAGGTAGCACCTGCCCCGCAGGAATTACAGGATAAGCATTATTTCCGTAAGCAGGGTGCAAATGCATATTACGGACAGAATTAACAGGATATCGAGAGGGTATAAAACGGATGAAGATGAAAACAGCACCTATGGGGTGGAACAGCTGGGATTGTTATGGAGCGGCTGTTACAGAAGATATCGTACGACGGAACGCTGAATTTATGGCTGAGCATCTGAAGGAGTACGGTTGGGAATATATTGTGGTGGATATCCAATGGTATGAGCCTTATGCTGCAACCAATGAGTATCATCCTTTTGCGGATGTAGTAATGGATGAGTATGGAAGACTGCTTCCCGCAGTAAATCGTTTTCCTTCCGCAGCAAACGGTGCGGGCTTTGGACCATTGGCAGAATATGTCCATTCTCTTGGATTGAAGTTCGGCATTCATATTATGAGAGGGATTCCACGACAGGCTGTACATCAGAACACGAAAATCATGAACAGTGACAGACATGCACGGGAAATTGCCAAAACAAACAGTATCTGTGCCTGGAATACGGATATGTATGGTGTAGATCCTGAGAAAGACGGGGCACGGGAATACTATAACAGTATTTTTGAATTATATGCTTCCTGGGGTGTGGATTTTATTAAATGTGATGATATTGCACGGGAACTGCCACATGAGGAATCCGAACTGATTATGCTGAGCAAAGCATTGCATGGTTGCGGAAGATCCATGGTTTTAAGTCTGTCGCCGGGACCTGCTCTTTTAGAAAAGGCAGAGCTTTATAAGCAGATTTCCAATATGTGGAGAATCACCGATGATTTCTGGGATAAGTGGGAACTGTTATATGATATGTTTTCAAGAGCAGAAAAATGGTGCACCCATGCAGGTGCAGGGCACTGGCCGGATGCCGATATGCTTCCGGTCGGACCGATACGGCAGGTATATGATGTGAATAACTGGACGAATTTCACACAGGATGAGCAGATCACCATGCTGACACTCTGGAGTATCATGCGTTCTCCTTTGATGCTGGGAGGAGAGCTGACAGGGTTTGACGAATTCACTATGAATCTGGTAACCAATTCTGAAATACTTGCCATGCATGCAAATGCACGGCATTCGCATCAGGTGTGGAGACGTGAAATCGATGGTATAGAGCATGCATTGTGGATTGCAGCAGATACAAAGGGTGGATATTATGTCGCGGTATTTAATCTGGGTGATAAAGACAGTGGCATATCCATACCGCTTGCCGATCTGGAGATTTATGATGGAGTAAATGGAACGGAGCTTTGGAGCGGAGAGCACGTGGAAGAGCCAAAGAGCCTTAGTGTGTCATTAAAGAGTCATGGTGCTAGGGCATATCATTTTACGTACAACTAAAAAGCATACTACTGTTAATGTATAGAGATCTTCAATCATGATCTCAGTTTTGAGATTAACCTTATGGTCATTTTCAGCACGTTGGCGATCTTTTTCGATTATTATATTTTACTGTGAGATTTTGATATTAGCAATAGTAAAATGGGGCAGAGAAGAGTTGAAAAGGCAGACGGATAAGAAACAAAGATAAAATAGTAAAAATAGAATAGAACAAAGAAAGAATATGGAGATAAAACAGAAAGGAATAAACATTGAATGTAAATCCTATAACAAGATTGGATTATCCAGATCCGGACGTGATCCGCGTAGAAGACACCTATTATATGGTATCCACAACCATGCACTTTATGCCGGGCTGTGAGATTCTGCAGTCTTTTGATCTGGTGCACTGGGAGCATGTGACTTATGTCTATGAGACGTTGGATCATACGGATGCGCAGCAACTGAAAAGCGGTCAGAATATTTACGGACAGGGCATGTGGGCAGCTTCCCTGCGCTATCATGAAGGCCGATTTTGTATCTGCTTTGTGGCAAATGATACCCGTAAGACTTATTTGTATACTTCGGAAAAAATAGATGGTCCATGGAAAAAGCAGCTGATAGAAGGCTTTTATCATGACGGCTCTTTATTATTTGATGAGGATGGCAGAAACTATATTGTATATGGAAATGATGAAATCTGGATTACAGAATTGAATGAAGATTTGACTGCACCAAAGAAGGACGGATTACATCGTCTTTTAGTCAGTGATCATAAGAACCCGGAGCTAGGCTATGAGGGTTCTCATATTCAAAAAATAAACGGCTATTATTATATTTTTCTGATTCATTCCCTGAGAGACCGCTGGATGCGGACGGAAGCATGCTTTTACAGTGATTCTCTGGAAGGAGAATTCACGGGTGGAGATGTACTTTGTGATGATCGTGGATATTGTGGACAGGGCGTGGCACAGGGAGGAATAGTGGATACGCCGGATGGAAAGTGGTATGCAATGCTGTTTCAGGATTCCGGAGCAGTTGGACGGATTCCTATTCTGCTTCCGGTTACCTGGAAGGATCATTTTCCGTTTTTTGGACAGAACGGACATGTGCCGGAAGAAATAGAGGTTCACAGTACCAGACCAGGATATATTTATCAGCCATTAGTGGGAAGTGATGATTTCTGTAATGGGCTGCTTCCGCGCTGGCAGTTTAATCATGATCCAGATCCACGGTACTATCATCTGGATGCATTGCAGGGAACCTATACAATTACAACACGGGAAGTTTGTACAGAGCTTACACAGGCAGTAAATACGCTTACGCAAAGGATGAGTTATCCGTCCTGCGCAGCTGAGGTTACTGTTGATGCTTCTGCATTGAAAGAGGGCGATGTTGCAGGTTTGTGTGCGTTGCAGAGCTGTTATGCTGCAGTTGGCATTACAAAACATCATGGAAAATATGAAGTCCTTATGCTGGATAAAAAAGAAGATGGTATATTGGATATGACGGAAGGAACTGTTGTTGAATCACACCAGATGGATTTTCGTCTTGAAGCAGATTTCTGTAACATGAAGGATGAAGCACGCTGCTATTACCGGGTAAATAAGGGAGACTGGCTACCCATCGGAACCGTGCATAAGCTGTACTTCAAACTGGATCATTTTACTGGTTGCCGGTTTGGTCTGTTCTGCTATGCGGCAGAGGAAACAGGAGGAAGTGCCTGCTTCCGGGATTTTAAGTATTATGATGTTGATGAAATCTCATAAAGATAGAACTGCATAAAATAAGTGTCGGAATTTACTCAATTTTTCCTACTTTGGACATTGGTTTTTACAACGGTATTGTATAGTGAAGCAGAGGAAAAACAAAACATGTTTCAGAGAGGAAAAACGATTATGAGAATTAAGAGTATGATGAAGGGTATGCTTGCTGTTGTAATGGCAATGTCTATGGCAGCATGCTCCGGAGCACCTGCAGCAGACCAGACTTCTTCTGAGTCACCGTCACCGGCACAGACAGAAAGTACAGCAGCAACAGAGCAGGAAACAATCGTAACAGAAGTATCTGCAGAAACGCAGACGCAAGAAGAAACAGCAAAAGCACCGAAATATGTTTTCTGTTTATTGGTGATGGTATGAGCTATCCCCAGTTTCAGGCAGCATCTGACTATCTTGGAGCAATAGCAGATGAAGATTATGTCAAGGCACTTCCGAGCAATAGCTATGAAGACCGTGGAGGAGCAGTACTGGACGGCCCGGAAGCAGGATACAAGGTTACCTATACACAGGCTGATGCAGAAGCGGTTACGGATGAAGATGGAAGTGTTATTCTGATGGATGAGCATCTGGCAGATTCCGACGCTATGGATTATGATATGGATCGTGCAGATGGAGAATGGGCATTATCTGACTATGTACAAAAGGGTATTGAAGTATTGGATAATGACACAGGATTCTTTATGATGTGTGAAGGTGGAAAGATTGACTGGGCATGTCATGCAAATGATGCCGGCGCAAAGGATAAAACAGAGGATCTTCATAAAATGATAAAGGAGTATAAGTTTGATGAACAAGAATAAGTTTGCGATTACACCACCTATGGGCTGGAACAGCTATGATTATTATGACACTACGGTGAATGAGGAACAGGTAAAAAAGAATGCATAGTATATGGCTATGCAATTGAAGGAATTCGGATACGAGTATATTGTTGCGGACATTGACTGAACTTTAGAAGACTGAATAAAGCAGAAGAGACATTTATTCATAGAAAGTATAAGCCAAGATACGATGAAGGATGTATTTTTATGAGTAGACCCTTGTATGCGGAAGACTAAGACCATTACTTCGGTAGTGGTCTTTTCTGCAAATAGGGCATAGGAGGATCCATACCAAAATTAATCTTGCGCTGCAACTACCTCAAGAATTCCCCACTAGCGCACCTAGCCAATTACATCAACTACATTGGCACTCGTGATGGTGTGGAGAAGGTAAGCAGCACGACGGTCTTGCTGCCAGCTACTGCTAAACAGAAGGAACTGATTGCAGATACTCTGACCAAAATCCCAGATGCCAAGCGGATGCATGAGTATCATGACTATGTTCAGAGACTAACCATGGAAAATGCATCGGAGTTTATCACGCAGGCATGTTTAAAAAGTTTGAAGAAAATATAACAGATGGAAGATTAACGGTACCTTCTGATGGAAGGACTTATCGTTTACGAGAAGCAATATTACTATCTAGGCGATTGGGAAGACCTTTGTCACAGGATGAAATGAAAAAAATTGAAGTGTGAAGTGATATCCCAGATACCTCCTGCGTTTAAAAAACGAGGAGGTATCGTTTGTAAAGAACGGTAATGACTTTGGAAAAGGTATCTAAATTACCCTATAGTCAAATGTGGAGACGGTATGTCTTTTGTCCAAACTTCATGAAGCGAAGCACCATGTGAATGTCAGACTGGATATGGATGAGTTAGATGTTACTTCGGCAGAAAGTAAGGCGACATATGAGGAGATTAAGTCCTACGTGGCGGAGCATAATGATGGGATGAAAGTTTCTAATCTCTATATTGCACAGGTTAAGGCTAAGTATGGAATCATAGAGCGTGAGAATTATAATAAACCTAAGTCAGATGACGCAAGACAGCCTAAGTGTCCGAAGGAGAAGGAGAATGCAATCGTAGAGGCACTGAAATATTTTAGAATGATTTAATTCAGTTACATGGAAGGAGCATTTTATGAAATATTTTAATAGTAAAGAATTTGATACAGAGATGGAAAAAAGTGAAAATTATTATGGAAGATAAAGGATTTGTTTTGGAATCTGATCATCCATATGCATATGAAATGCAATACTCAGATGCGTATGATGATGTAGTTGAATGGTTGGAACAGCATGGCTACAACGGCAAATTAGATAATGTCGGACTATTTGAGGGTGTTGCGGTTTATGCTTTATATGATGAATCTAGAATATCATATAGCGAAATTATAGCGAAATTAAAAGAAGAAGCAAAACAACAATGTAATTAAGTATCTTAATCGTAGAGGCACTGAGATATTTCCAGATGATTCCAAGTGGATCGTAGGATGATCCGGCTTATAAGAAAGAGAAAATTTAACTAATGCTATTGAGCCTTCAGACATTGGGAATAAAACTTTATGTTTGTAGGCTTTTTGTTTACAGAAAAATTTTTCGTGGATATAATAAACATGACATATAGTTGTCGTGTTGTGTTAGATATGATATGTATGGAGTGTGGAAACTATGAAGATAGATAGGCTTATTGGGATATTGTCGATCTTACTGCAGGAAGAAAAGATAACGGCTCCTGAACTGGCAGAAAGATTTGAGGTATCTCGAAGGACAATAAATCGGGATATTGAAGACCTTTGTAAAGCAGGTATTCCTATAAAAACTGCACAGGGTACCGGTGGTGGTATTAGCATTATGGACGGATATTGTATAGATAGGACAATTCTGACATCCAAAGATATGCAGATGATTCTTGCGGGGCTGAGAGGCCTTGACAGTGTGAGTGGAAAGCGATACTACGGTCAGCTGATGGAGAAAATCCAGACTGGATCATCAGAGTTTATTAGTGGAAGAGACTCTATGCTGATTGATTTGTCTTCATGGTATAAAGGCTCTCTTGCTCCGAAAATTGAGGCAATCCAAAATGCAATAGAAAACAGGCATATCATACAGTTCGTGTATTATGCTCCATCTGGAGAGAGCAACCGAAGGGTAGAACCATATTATCTGGTTTTCCGGTGGTCGAGCTGGTATGTATGGGGGTGGTGTTTAGAACGTAAAGATTACAGGCTGTTCAAACTGAACCGTATGGATTGTGTTGTTGAAACAGACCATGGATTTCTGCGCAGAGAAGTACCAATGCCGGATTTGTCAAATGAGAAGATATTTCCGGGTGGGATAAAGGTAAAAGCTCTTTTCACACCGAATATGAAGTGGCGGCTGGTTGAAGAATTTGGACCGAACTGCTTTACAGAAACGGACGATGGAAGGCTGCTCTTTTCAGCAGACTATACGGATATGGAAAACCTTGTGACATGGCTTATGACATTTGGAGCAAAAGTAGAGGTGCTTGAGCCCGAAGAAGTGCGGGACATTATTCGCAGGAATGCAGAGGAAATATTAAAAATCTATGGAGGATTAGGAAAATGAGATTAGACGGTTTTGGGTTGTTTGTTGATGATATGGCAAAGATGATTCGTTTTTACAAGGATGTTCTCGGATTTGAAATTAAGGAAGAAGAGAATACTTCCAATGTTTATCTTGTGAAAGACGGAACACTTTTTTTACTGTATGGACGGAACGATTTTGAGAAGATGACAAACAGGCGATATGAGTATATCAAGGGTCTGAATGGTCATTTTGAAATAACACTATATGTTGATACTTTTGAAGAGGTGGACGAGGCATACAAGAAGGCTGTGGAAAATGGTGCAACATCTGTGCTTGAACCGGAACTTGAACCTTGGGGACAGAGAACCTGCTATATTGCTGATCCGGAAGGAAATATGATAGAGATTGGTTCCTGGAATAAGCCTTATGAAGAGAAGGACTTAGAGGGGGTGTAAAGGATATGGCTTTTGACTACAAGAAGGAATATAAAGAATTTTATATGCCGAAAGGCACACCGTCTATCGTAACTGTTCCGAAAATGAACTATATAGCGGTAAGGGGAAGCGGCAATCCAAATGATGCAGACGGAGAATACAAGCAGGCTATCGGACTTCTGTATGGAATTGCATTTACGATTAAAATGAGCAAAAAGGAAGATCATCAGATTGATGGATATTTCGATTATGTCGTGCCGCCATTAGAGGGATTCTGGTGGCAGGGTGAGCGGCGTCCGGGGGACGCCATGCTGCGAACCGACCGAGCCGGCAGGCGAGACGGAGTATCCGGAATTGATTATGCTCGTAAGGAAGATTTTAAGTGGATCTCTGTTATTCGATTGCCGGATTTTGTTACCAGGGAAGATTTCGACTGGGCTGTCAGGAAAGCTACGGCAAAGAAAAAGAAGGATTTTTCTAAGGCTGAGTTTTTTTCCTATGAGGAGGGCTTATGTGTACAGTGTATGCATATCGGAGCGTATGACGATGAGCCTGCTACAGTAGATGCGATGCACAGATTTATGGAAGAACAGGGATATGCACTGGATATTACTGATCAGAGAATGCACCACGAAATTTATTTGAGTGATGCACGGAGGGTGGCACCGGAGAAACTGAAGACTGTGGTCAGGCATCCAATAAAGACTATGGGGAAATAGGAGGAAAAAGATATGGCATCAACAAAGGCATATTTGGATTTTGTTTTGGAACAATTATCAGGACTGGATGAAATCAGCAGTCGGGCAATGATGGGAGCATTCATTCTTTATTACCGTGGAAAGGTTTTTGGTGGAATATATGATGACAGACTTTTGGTGAAGCCGGTTCCGATGGCGGTGAAAATGATGCCTGATGCTGAGATGGAACCGCCATATGATGGTGCGAAAAAAATGATTCTGGTTGATGATGTGGATAATCGGCAGTTTCTGTGTGAATTGGTTGAGAGTATGTGGGAAGAATTGCCAGAAAAGAAGAATATACATTAAAAACTATGATTTCACAAAAGCATTTAGGCAATATTTACAAATTTTTGAAAAAGGAATAGTTTCGCAGGAGTAACTACGTGGCAATCGAGTAATATCGGTTGCTTTTTTGTTGCCCGATTTTAGAAATTGCCGATTGCACCACCCGGAAGAGGTGGACATACTTCATAACCGTATGCAGGAGGCAGGAGTTCGAAACATGAGTGTATATATCAGAAAGATGGCATTGAATGGATATGTGATTGTTCCTAAGTGGCCGGATCCGGATTTTTATATTCATATGGAAAGAATAAGACAGTTGTACACGGAGCTATATAAAGAGAAGAATATAACAAAGTTCAGAAATACAAAAATCTCTATTGAAAGAGAAGTTGCAGCATGATACTATAACCGTATAAACGGATATATAAATTTATAAATGCGGATATATACGGAATGCTGATGGAGGAAAATCATGATTATAAGTGAAAGAATTTTTTATGTGATGGAGCAGAAGAACATAACGCAGTTGGAACTTTCAAAAAGGACCGGGATTGCAACAAGTAACATCAGTGACTGGAAGAAGAAAAAGACGAATCCCAAAGCGGACTGTCTGTTGTCTATATGTGATGCATTGGAGATTACTCCCGAACAGCTTTTGACTGGAAAAGGAATTGATCCGGAATATAAAGATGCAGATATGGATTATGAAGTTACCAGGTCGGATATTAAGATTTTAAAGCAGATTCACAGCCTTGGAGATGCGCAGTATAAAAGATTGATGGCGTATATGAAAGCCTTGCAGAAGTTGGAACAGATGGAGAGTATAGTGGAGGATTAACCTGTGAAATCACAATTTGTGGCTTTACGATAATGGAACGATATATGTAGCTTGTAGAAATTGCAACCGATTTGTTTGGAGGAAGAATGGAAGAAACAAAAGAATTGATTACTACAGATGATATACGTAGTAAAGTGTATATAATTCGTGGACAGCAGGTAATGCTGGATAAAGATTTGGCAGAAATTTATGGCTATGAAGTAAAAAAGTTAAATCAACAAGTAAAAAGAAATATAGAAAGATTTCCGGAAGATTTTATGTTTCGACTATCTAATAGTGAAATTGATTCCGTGAGGTCACAAATTGTGACCTCACGGAAAAAGGATTTTTTTGCTGGACAGGAAGGCGGACGTAGATATTTACCATACGCATTTACAGAGCAAGGAATTTATATGCTTGCAACAGTTCTTCGTGGAAAATTAGCGGAACAACAGAGTATATTTATTATGCGTACTTTTAGGGAGATGCGTCACTATATTAGGCAGAATCAGCAGTTTGTTACCAGAAATGAAATGGATCTTTTAACAGCAAAGGTTGGAACGATAACGGAGAGGCAGAACCGAATGGAGAATAAGGTAGATTCAATTCAAAAAGATGTGAATATCTTAGCAGATAATTTTATTACCGATAAAGACAAGAAGAATTTTGTGATTTATAAAGGACAGAAGTTAGAGGCTGACATTGCTTACATAGAAATCTATCAGCAAGCAAAGAAATCAATCTATGTTGTAGATGATTATATGAATGCAAAGTCATTACAACATCTTTCTCAGAAGGCTGATGGTGTGGAGGTTGTTTTGTTCACAGAAAATGGAAAAGGTGGGAAGGGATTTCTTACAAAATCTTTAGTGACAGATTTTCAAAATGAATATCCTTCTCTTCAAATTAAGCCTAATTCCGATTGTCATGATAGGTTAATTGTACTTGATTATGGTGAGGAGACAGAACTGGTTTATCACTGCGGAGCATCCAGTAAAGATGCAGGGAAGAAACTTTGTGCAATTAATCAGATTACAGAAACCGCAATTATTCATCCGGTAATAGATAGATTACTTTTGTTGCCGGATAAACAAATATAAATTCTCTTGATTATGAGGATAAGCATTATCAACGAAGAAAAACAGATTTAGAGAACCGTTTGTACAAGACTTATGATAAAATAGATGAAGCAGAGGAATTGCTTATATCTGCAAAAACTAAGAAACGCGCTCTGCCGGCAGACAAGATTACCGGAGACAATATCTACAAGGCACTCATTTTCTTTGATAAGCTGTATGCCCAAATGAACGAAGCTGAGAAACGAGAGTTCCTGTCGCAGTTAGTGGATAATGTACAGATTTACGAAGAACGCAAAGAGAATGGTCAGTGGCTGAAATCCATAGAATTTAAGTTGCCGAATATAGAAAAAGAGTTTGCACTAAGTTTGGACAATGATACACAAAATGAGACTGTATGCTTACTGACGATGCACAGTTGTTTTCAAGACCGAAAGAGATGAACCTGTTTGTGACGGACTGTAAATATGGCCTTACAGAAACGGATGTCAAACATATCCTGAAAATGAAAAAGGGCAAAAAATTTGGAGAAAGAAAAGAAAACAGAAGTGAATAAGGCAGCAGTAGTGTCCCAGGCAGAATTTACAGAGATATTAAATAGTATCATAGACGAAAGATTTCCGGGAACGCAGCGTTATATAATCAATGGCGGAGATTATTGGAAAGACATTGTCATGGAACTGAGACAGGGAGCTGGGAAATTGAGATACAGTCCTTACCAGTTGTTCAAACAGTCGGATGATTATGAAAATACAATACAGGAGTTTATATTGCGTTGGGAAAAAGAAATAAATTCTTGAAATAGGAGTGCTGAAAATGTAAGGTGGCATGATGAGTAAAAATATATGCAGATTAGATGGAAATCATATTTTTTTATCCGTACTGAGGGATGATGAGGAGGCAGTCGGCTTATACACGAAGTGGATGTCGGATGAAACCACCTGTGTCTTTATAGAGCATGCGCATTCTGTGGTGGACATCACCCGGATGCCCGGTTGGGTAAACGACCATTCTGTCATGCGGATGGGAATTGTCCAGAAAGAGACAGACACATTGATTGGATATTGTCATATTGACCATCGAACTGAGGACATGTCAGCCTGGTTATCCATTAACATCGGAGAAAAGGCGGCGCGTGGAAAAGGCATTGGAACCGAAGTCGTGCAGATACTCTTGCGGTACTGCTTTATGGTGCTGGGAGTGTATAGTGTCCATCTGGATGTACTGGAAACAAACACCCCTGCCATTAAGTGTTACGAGAAGGCAGGATTCAGAATAAGTGGCAGATACCGGGGGCATTGTTACTATATGCGGAACCACTATGACTGGCTACACATGGATATCTTATATGAGGAATACCGGAAAACGCTTGAACCTTAAGGGGCTTCATGCGAAAAGTGCCCGCAAGTTAGCGGGCACAACAAAAAAATCAAGAAAATCAAAAAATTACAGAGTCTGATGCACCTCGCGGATCACAGCATCAGCAAGCTCCGGAGCTTTGGCGGGATCAATATCATCCGGAAATTCCGCATCAATGGTGGAAGCAGCCGGGCGATAGTTCAGGCGCAGGGCATTTGCCTGAATGTAATCCGTTGCCTTGTTGTAAGTATCCTCTGTAACACCGTTTAAAGTAATTGTATATAATTTTGCCATAATCTATCATCCTTTCTTTTATGTTGTGGTTAATGGAAACAGTTCCTTGTTTCTGTATATAGTATATCTCTTTTCCTGAAAAAAGAAAATGGAATAAAGTAACAAATATAATAATAGGAATCATTACTATATTTGTGAAATAGTCACATATTACCATAATGAGACATTTGTCAACTGTGTTTTGCTCCGCAAAAATGATAAAATGAACCATCAAAAAGCAGTTTGCAAAGGAGGAAAACAAAGGAAAAATGGAAGACAAAGATAAGAAGAAAAATGTGAAAAAAATAATCGTGTATGCAGTGCTTTTAGTACTTATTATGGGAATCGCGCTGGGAACCGGACAGATTCAGACAGAGGAATTGGGGAGGATATTTACGGTCAATGCAGTTGCAGTCTGTAAATTATTGCTTTTATTGTTCTTAAAAAGTCTGATCGTATGGATCCTGGGGCTGATCAAACCGGCGAATCACAGAGCCAGGTCTGTGCTCTCTCTGTTATCCAGTCTGACAAAATATATTGCGTTTCTGGTGATCCTGTGCGCAGGACTGACGATCCTTGGAGTTAACATGACTACCGTCATTGCCAGTGTCGGAGTATTGGCTCTGATCGTCGGCTTCAGCGCGGAGAGTCTGATCGCGGATGTGGTGACAGGAACTTTTATGCTGCTGGAGAATCAGTATAATGTGGGAGACATCGTGGAGGTGAACGGTTTCCGTGGAACTGTGACGAGCATCGGCATCCGCACCACCTGTATCACGGATACCGGTGACAATGTGAAGATCATCAATAATTCCGAAATGAAAAATATCCTGAACCGCTCCGACAATTATTCCAAGGCTGTCTGCGATATCAGCATCCCTTATGAAACGGATCTTGAAAAGCTGGAAAGTGAACTGCCGAAACTCCTTGAGTCCATCTACAAGGCACATGAAGATACTATGAAAAAAGTTCCTGTGTATGTAGGAGTGCAGGCATTGCAGGATTCCGGAGTATTGCTCCGGTTCGTAGTGGAAGTTTCGGAGAAAAATATCTATTCCGGCATGCGTATTCTGAATCACGATCTGCTGCTGGGCTTTCGAAAGCTGGGTGTAGAGTGCCCCTTCCCGCAGTTGGATGTGCATAATAAATAATGAGTGGATCCGGTAATAAAAGAGAAAATGAAGATCAAAGAAGATCATAAATATTATAGGATAAATAAAATGCAGAAACAGGAAAACAATATACTACCGGAATACCAGACACTCCCGCCGGATTCCATAGCCCCGGAATATCCGTCGCTGCCGGACGAATATCTGCAGAGTAAACAACCTGTGGAAAAAGGGGTACCGGAACACAGTGAAAGTCGGAAGCGAAAAGTAATGCGCATACTCTGTATGCTGGCAGCTTGTGTACTGCTTGGTTGCGGCGTGTATGGAACCGAGGCAGATCAGACGAAAATACCGGCACAGACAACGGAGGAGGTGCAGGTACCTGATGAAAACGGAGAGAATCGGGACGGCAGGGAAAATGACCATGTACAGTCCGTGACAACAGAGCCAGAAATAGATGTCGCAATAGCAGAAATGTCAGAACCTATCGAAGAACAGTATCCTCTGGAAGGCGGCATCTTATATTACAAGATATATAATGAGACTCATCTGGTCAACCCCACTGCTGATGCCTGGGAGCGGATCCTGGAAGAAAGAGAACTCTCCATAGAACAGCTTCTTGCCGGAGAAGTGATCACTCTGCCGCAGCCGGAGACACCGGAAGGCTTTGCATTCCTGGGATGGGCGGCACATTTTTCAGGCGATAAGGATACCTATCCGAAGTGGAGTCTGCTTACAGAAAGCTTTACCGCAGAGGATGCGCTTAGGATCCAACCGGATGAGGAAGGCAACCGCAGTGTGGATATTCACGCGGTTTGGAACTCGCAGGATCCTGCTGCATGGCAGATGATAATGGTATTGGATGCCAATGGAGGAACGATGGAAGGACAACCATCGCAGATGTATAATGCACTGACACCGAAATATTCCGGTGGAACAGTGTATCTGTGTGGATATCCGACTCCGGAACGGGAAGGGTATCATTTCGCAGGCTGGTATCTCACGACGGATGAGGGAGACATACGGGTGGAGACCCTGCCTGCATCCCGCTTTTTTGCACAAAAAGGCGGAGAACCGGATTATAACGTTCCGTTGGAACTGCACTTGATGGCAGGCTGGGAGAAAACCGAAGAAAAGGGGAACTAAAGGTTGTTTTTCTGCGTGGGAAAAATTATAATAGGACTAACGGATCACACACAGAAAGAGGACCCCAAAATGGAAGAACAGGAAGAACAGGGAAAAAAAGAAAGCACAGTGCTCCCGGAGCCTACGGAGATCACGGTGAAAAATCCCAGGATCGGCAAAGTACGTAAGCTGGAAGAGGAAGTAAAACGTCAGAATGAGTTGGAGCAGCTTCGGACCAGGCGCATCCGTAAGGAGCAGGAATATATTGAGCAGATGAGCAAGGCGGTGGAAGACCACCTGCGCAATACCAAAGAGGAGCAGCGGTATAACGAAGAGTTTGAACGCCTGATCCGCAAGGATGTCTACCAGATGCACGGCATCAGTGAGGACAAGCTGCAGGGAATGACGGAATACCGCTATGCCCTGTATCGGGGAACAGCGTTCGGCATGTTTTTTCTGTCGCTGATCTTGACCGGAATCTGTGGATATCTCCATGGTTTCGGCTCGGAATTATGTATTTTCATGGCTTTTTATACAGCCATCGAGGGAACGCTGCTGAACAATGGGAAGAGACAGCATGCAATATTGGATGTCCTGACGAGGATTCTGTATCTGCTCTTGTTCCCGTCGATGCTGATCGTGTTTGTGTGCTATGAACTGGGATTTACAGAGTATGCTCTTATCGTACCGGCGCTTACGATAGCCGGAGTGGTGCTTCTGCTGCTGGGAGCGGTGTCCTATTTCCTGTATGACCCTTATCGACTGGATCGTAAGAATCATAAAAAGGCTAATCGCTACATCCGTGATATCGAAAAGGCTGCCATCAAGGAAGTGGAACTGGAAGAAAAAGCACTGGCGAAGCAGGCGAAAAAGCAGGAAAAGCTGGAATTAAAGGAAGAAGCCAGACAGAAGCGTGCGGCAAAGCGAAGAGAACGGAAAAAGCAGATAAAGGAGATCTTCTCCGGCTGGAAAGAGAGTATCCGCGAAAAGCTTCCGAAGAAAAAGCAGGAGCCGCCGGAAATTCTTGAGGATACTAAGACATCAACAGCGGCAGATCCCATGGGAGATACAGAGACTTCTGAACAGACAGAACAGACGGATGCTGTGGAGATGACGGTGACAGAAGGGGAACAGACAGAGAAGTCCGTGGATACAGAAGGCAGTGGGACAACGAGCATGGAGGAAGCGTAATGGCATATTATCTGATTGATTTCGAAAATGTAAAAAGCCGTGGCATGGAAGGCGTGGAGCTTTTGACGGAGGAAGATACTGTCTGTATTTTCTACAGCGATAATGCTGACAGCATGACCTTTGACCTGCATCGGAAATTAAATGAGACGAAGGCAAACATCATTTACCACAAGGTAGCGGTGGGGACCAAGAATGCACTGGATTTCCAGCTGGCAACCTATTTGGGATATCTGATCTGCGAACAGCAGAGGGAGGGGATACACCCGAATTATTTTATCGTGACCAAGGACAATGGCTTCACCAGCCTCATGGTGTACTGGAAGGCGCAGGGAGTTCCCGTGCGGATCATCCGTAACCTCTTATGGGGGAAGAATCCTGTGGCAGAGCAGAATCTTCTGACAGAAGAGGAAAATGAGGAAGAAACAGTCGTTACCACTGCAGAGGATGTGGCAGAGCAGCCGCAGCCCATACAGCCAGAGCCGGCGGAAGAGACCAAAGAGTCCGCACAGCCGGAGCCGGAGAAGGCAGATGCACTCGAAGAGCCCACACAGCCGGAGCCGGTGAAAGAGACCCAAGAACCCGTACAGTCGGAGACTGAGAAGGCGGATGCACCCGAGGAACCCGCGGAGCCTGAGACGGTGGACGAGTCTGCACAACCCGTGAAGAAGCCTTCAAGGAAAAAGAGCAACACGAGAAAGAAGAGTGTTGCAAAGACAGATGATAAGACCGCGGAAAAGAAAGCTGCAGAGAAGAAGCCTACTGAGAAGAAACCCGCAGAGAAGAAACCTGCAGAAAAGAAGCCTGCGGAGGAACCGGATGAACTGACTTTAGCAGTCGAAAAGGTCCTTACAGATCAGACCATCGTCCCGCAGGTGGTAAAGTTCATCCGCCAGTACAAGACCAAGCAGGGTATCAACAATGCCCTAAATAAGGAGTTCAAGGACAGCAAGCGCACCAGTGAGATTTATTCTGCCATCAAACCCCTGATTGCCGACAAAAAGGGAAAATGATAAAAAAGATCAAGAAAATGTGAAAAGAAAGTTATTGACAATATAAAAGCAGAGTGGTATTGTTGCTATCGAACAGAAAGTGAAATTCGATGAGCAGAACAAGATCTGCATACGGAAGCATTTCAGAGAGCCGTCGGCTGGTGTGAGACGGTATGTGAGTATGACAGACTATCCTCTGTGAGAAGTGCACTGAAGATTTTAAGTAGGTGTCACCGGTATTCTACCGTTATTTAGAAGCCTGTTGGAAATGAAATATTTGTATTTCATGGAGATGGGAACAAGAGGTTATGTGATAAAACATGGCAAGCAAAGTGGTAACGCGGAGAGCTTAGAGCTTTTCGTCTTTGGGTGCTTAAGGGCGCCGGAGACGGAAGGCTTTTTTGTTTTACGGGCAATCAGAATTTTTCTTTCTGTCACGACAAAACAACAAGACATAAGAAAGAAGGAAACAAAAATGAACAGTTTGGTAATCATTCTGATCGCAATGGCAGTGCTGGTAGCAGGCTATGTCTTCTACGGAAGATGGCTTGCAAAAAAGTGGGGAATCGATGAGAAGGCGAAGACGCCTGCATTTACCCATGAAGATGGAGAGGACTTCGTGCCTTCCTCCAAATTCACCGTATTTTCTCATCAGTTTTCCTCTATCGCGGGGGCAGGCCCTGTGACGGGCCCCATCCTCGCATCGGTATTCGGATGGGTGCCTGTGCTTCTGTGGCTTCTGCTCGGCGGATTGTTCTTCGGTGCGGTGCAGGACTTCGGTGCCCTGTATGCCTCTGTGAAGAACGAAGGAAAATCCATGGGAATGATCATTGAAAAATACATCGGTAAGACCGGCAGAAAGTTGTTCATGCTGTTCTGCTGGCTGTTCACGCTGTTAGTTATCGCAGCCTTTACCGATATGGTGGCAGGTACTTTCGTAGGTACCGGACTGGAAGATGCAGGTGTGTATGCTAACGGCAGTGCAGCATCCATTTCCATGTTGTTCATCTTGGTCGCTGTGATCTTCGGTCTGATCCAGAAAAAGGTTGGAAAAATGAACGAATGGGTCAAGGCAGTCGTAGCCATCGGTCTGCTGGTAGTGATGTTTGCGGTAGGTATGAAGCTTCCGATCTATGCTTCCAAGACCGTATGGATCTACATCATCATGGCATACCTGTTCCTGGCATCCGTAATGCCCATGTGGCTTCTGATGCAGCCCAGAGATTACATGACCACCTTTATGTTACTGGGCATGATCATCGGCGCTGTACTCGGTGTGGTCGTAGCACATCCCGATATGGAGCTGAATGCATTTAACGGTTTTCAGGTGGGCAACAGCAGCTTGTTCCCGACCCTGTTTGTCACGATCGCCTGCGGTGCGGTATCCGGATTCCACAGCCTGGTATCCTCCGGTACTTCCTCCAAGACCATCAGCAATGAAAAAGATATGCCCATGGTAGGCTACGGTGCCATGATCGTTGAGAGCCTGCTTGGTGTGGTAGCACTGGTAGTAGTCGGAGCAGTAGCTGTGAACGGTACGAAACCCGATGGCACACCTTTCTCCATTTTCTCCTCCGGCGTTGCAGGATTCCTGGAGAAGATGGGTGTTCCCGTAACCGTGGCAACCGTATTCATGACCATGTGTGTATCCGCACTGGCACTGACTTCCCTGGATTCGGTCGCAAGAATCGGACGGATGTCCTTCCAGGAGCTGTTCTTAGGGGATACCACAGACACTGCAAAGATGACTCCCATGCAGAAGGTTCTGACCAATAAGTATTTTGCAACCGTGATCACCCTGTTTTTCGGCTATCTGCTGACTCTGGGCGGATACAACAATGTATGGCCGCTGTTCGGTTCTGCAAACCAGCTGTTGGCTGCACTGGTACTGATCGCACTGGCAGTATTTTTAAAAACCACCGGTCGTACCGGCTGGACGCTGTACTTCCCTATGGGAATGATGTTAGTCGTAACCTTCACTGCATTGATCCAGAAGACGATCGCGTTAGTGAAAAATGTGGCTTCCGGACAGGCAACCTTCCTGGTGGACGGTTTACAGCTGATCGTTGCCGTGCTGCTTATGGTACTGGGCGTTATGGTCGCTTACAGCTGCATCCGCAAGCTGTTCGGTGCAGGGAAAAATTCAGAAAAAGAGGCAGCGTAATACAGCAGAGAAATAGCAGATAAATATAGCACAAAATATAGAAAAGAAATATGGCAAACTAAGAAAAGATATGCTAGAATAGGGAACGGTCAGAGAGCAAAAAGCTTTTTGACCGTTCTTTTCGTCAGAGTGGAAGCTGGCGGGGAGGATTGTAATGGGAATCAAGTAAGTGACAGGGAAAAGGATAAAAGCAAGATGAAACAGAATATGCAGGATCTGACGGAAGGATCCTTAGGGAAGAAAATACTGATCTTCAGTGTGCCGCTGATGCTATCCAATCTGCTGCAGGTGCTTTTCAATATGGCGGATATTGCAGTGATCGGACAGTTCGCGGGATCTCTGTCTCTGGGCGCGGTGGGCTCCACGGCGACACTGGTCACCATGTTTACCGGGTTCCTCATTGGTCTGTCCGGTGGTATCAATGTATTAACGGCATTATATTACGGAGCAAAAGATAAGGACAGCCTGTCGAAGACCATCCATTCCGCAGCACTGGTCAGCCTGATCATGGGCGTATTGTTATTGGTGCTGGGGGTAGGCTTGTCTGAGTGGATGCTGACGGCATTGAAGACGAAGGAAGAGCTGCTGGACAAAGCGGTATTGTACCTGCGGATCTATTACCTGGGAATGCCGGCACTGGCAATTTACAATTTCGGTAACGCCGTGTACAGTGCGGTGGGCAATACGAAAAAGCCGTTGTATTATCTGGGATTTTCAGGAGTGCTGAATATAATCTTAAATCTTTTCTTCGTCATTGTCTGTCGGATGGATGTAGCGGGAGTGGCATTAGCAAGTATCATTTCCCAATACGTGTCCGCTGTGCTGATCTTACAGGCACTGCTTCGAAGCAAAGACATCTATGCACTGCATCCCGGAAAGCTGCGGATGGATCGGGAACTTACGAGGGACATTCTGAAGCTGGGAATGCCTTCCGGATTACAGAACGTGATCTTCCAGTTCGCCAACAGCTTTGTCCAGATGGGCGTGAACTCCTTTGATGCCACGATGGTGGCGGGCAATTCCGCAGCTTCCAATGCGGATGCACTGGTGTATGATGTCATGGCAGCATTCTATACTGCCTGCGGCAGCTTTATGGGGCAGAATTACGGCGCCGGTAAAAAGAAAAGAGTGCGGAACAGTTACCTCATCAGCCTAACGTATTCCTTCGGCATCGGTCTGCTCCTGGGAGTGTCACTGGTAGTTTTCGGAAGACCGTTTTTGTCTTTGTTTACCAGAGATGCGGCAGTTATGGATGCCGGAATGTATCGTCTGACGATTATGGGCTTTTCCTATTGCATCTCGGCATTTATGGACTGTACCATTGCGGCGGCCAGAGCCCTGGGCAAAAGTATTGTACCGATGTTCATTGTCATCATGGGCTCCTGCGTATTCCGTGTGATCTGGGTTTATACGGTATTTGCGTATTTTCATACGATTCCGTCCCTGTACCTGCTGTATATGTTTTCCTGGAGCATTACCGCAGTGGCGGAGATCCTGTATTTCATACGGATCTACAGACAAAAAATGGCTCTCCTGTCGTAAGACAGAGGAGCCATTTTGCTGTAAGTACGCTGAGCCGGCCGGCTCGATGGTGTATGGATTTATGCAGCTTCGGCCTCTGCAGTAGCAGAAACGGCAGCGTAACGAACCGGCAGGAGATGAGCGCGTTCCAATGCCACATAAATGGTAGGAAGTAAGATCAGCTGAAGGATGATGCCGGGGAGACAGGATACGAAATATCCGGTAGCCCAGGCAGACCAGCTGTAAGAACCGCCGGCGAAGATCAGGGCACGCAGGATTCCGGTGATCACGCGACCGCCCAGCATGGCGATGATCAAAGCCGCATACAGATCAATGACCAGCTTGCCGCTGCGGAGAGACTGCATGACCAGACCGCTGATCAGACCATAGAGTCCCAGCTCGATCATCATGATGGGCATATAGCCGAAAGCGGGCATGCTGGTGAGCATACTGGATACAAAGGGTCCTAAAATACCACAGATGAGACCGGAAGGAGCTCCGCAGACCAGACCGCACAGCAGTACGGGCAGATGCATGGGAGAGAACAGGACGCCACCCTTAGGGATCGCATGCAGAGCCATAGGCAGTACCACACATAAGGCAACACACAGAGCGGTGATAATGCTCTTGTTTAAAACGGTTAATTTTTTCATGGAATGAAACCTCCTGAACAGTAATAAAAAAGCCAGAACGGCATAGTTCCCCCTTCTGGGGTAATATGCCTTCTGGCGTCAGGCTCCTTCGTGAAGCACAACTTATAATAAAGGGTAAGCATTTTTTTGTCAAGATAAATTGCAAAAAAGCATCTGCCATGCTATCATGAAACAAGTATTATTTTTACAGGAGTAAGGTTATGCGTATTATGGTAATGGATGGCCAGGGCGGAGGCGTAGGCAGAAGCCTGCTGGAGGCATTAAAGGAACATTTCCCTGAGGCGGAACTGATCGCTGTGGGAACCAACGCCACGGCTACGGCGAATATGATGAAAAGCGGCGTGACAAGCGGAGCCACCGGAGAGAACGCTGTGGTATATAACAGTAAGAGAGCGGACGTGATCATGGGACCCATGGGAATCGTTATGGCAGATGCCATGTTAGGAGAGATCACACCCACGATGGCGACGGCAGTGGCTTCTGGTGATGCGAAGCTGGTCCTGATCCCCATGAACAAATGCCATGCGACGATCGTGGGAGTAGAGAGCAGACGGCTGGGAGAATACATTGCGGAGGCTGTGGATGAGATCGCGAAGATTTTTTAATGATCTGGCAGAGGAATTACGGGAACTCCCTAAAGAGGTACGCATCATTGCCATTGACGGAAGATGCGCGGCCGGGAAGACGACACTGGCTGCAAGACTGGTAAAGGAACTGGGTGGGGATGTGATCCATATGGATGATTTTTTCCTGCCGCCTGCACTTCGGACACCGGAACGCAGAAGCGAGCCCGGAGGAAATGTGCACTATGAACGCTTTTTAACGGAAGTGCTCCCGAATCTGAGATCTGGCAGACCTTTTTCCTATCGGAGATTTGATTGCTCCCGGATGACCCTGGGAGAAGAGATTCCGGTAGGAAATAACGGTTATGTATTCGTGGAGGGAGCCTACAGCTGCCACCCGGTATTTGGTGACTATATGGATCGTCGGGTATTTCTGGATATTGATGGGAAGACCCAGGAAGAGCGGATCCGCAAGCGGAACGGCGAGGACAGATTACAGGATTTTTTACAGCTGTGGATCCCTCTGGAAGAGGCATACTTTCAGACATTCTCTGTGTGGGAAAAAGCAGATTACATCATATTATGATGCCAGGGTCAAAAGGTCTAAACCCACATGAGCTTGCTCATAAGTGGGTGAAAGACCTTAGGACCCGCCCCGATATGAGCATAAAAGTGGGATGATAATCCCACGATATGCGAATATTGGGTAGAATTGTGGGAGTGCGTAGCACGAAGCAATTCGTAGGCATCAAAGTCGGGGGCTTTTGACCCCGACATCATATTATAGAGGAAATAAACGAAAGGCGGGACATATGCTGCAGCAGTTTTACCCGGATCATGAGGCGGATTCCGCCTATGGCATAGATTACAAGACATTATATAGGAAGGGTTATCGCGGGATCATTTTTGATATTGATAATACCCTGGTACCCCATGGGGCACCGGCGACACCGCAGGCGATCGAATTTTTCGGCAGACTTCGGGAACTGGGATTTCAGACGCTTCTATTATCGAACAACAAGGAACCCAGGGTGAAAAGCTTTGCGGACGCGGTAGGGGCTTCTTATATTTATAAGGCCGGCAAGCCGGGAAGAGACGGCTATCTGCGCGCCATGGAGCAGATGCATACTACGAAAGATACTACACTTTTTGTGGGAGACCAGCTGTTCACGGATGTGTGGGGAGCCAAAAAATGTGGCATCGTGACCTATCTGACGCGCCCCATCCATCCTAAGGAAGAGATCCAGATCGTACTGAAGAGATATTTAGAAAAAATAGTGCTGTTTTTCTACCATAGAGAATGCCGCCGGAAAGGAAAGTAAAATGCTGAATGATATCAATGGTTATACCAGAACCTGTGGACTGATCGGCAACCCGGTGGAGCACACGCTGTCACCGGTGATCCATAATACTCTGTCCATGGTGCTGGGAGAGAATCTGGCATATGTCCCGTTCCATGTGGAGAACGGAAGACTGGAGGATGCTGTAAAGGGAGCCTTTGCGCTGAATCTGCTGGGTTTAAATGTGACGGTTCCTTATAAAAGTGATGTGATCCCGTATCTGACGGACATCGATCCGCTGGCAGAGAATATCGGAGCGGTGAATACTCTGGTACGGACCGAGACAGGCTATAAGGGATATAACACCGATATGCCCGGATTGTACCGCGCCATGTGTGAAGATGGTGTGAAGGTGAAGGGCGAAAAAGTCCTGATCCTGGGTGCCGGCGGTGTGGCGAGAGCCGTAGCCATGCTGCTGTTGGATAAGGGGGCAAGGGAAGCCATCCTTCTCAACCGTACGGTGCAGAAAGCACAGGAGGTGGCGGACGAAGTCAATCGTATCGCCGGCAGGAAATTTGCGAAAGCAATGTCTGTGGATGCGTATGACACACTTCCGGCAGGAAAACAATATCTTGCAATACAGGCCACCAGTGTGGGCATGTATCCCCACTGTGATGCGGCCGTGATCGAGGATCCTGCATTTTATGAAAAAGTACATACCGGTTACGATCTGATCTTCAATCCGCCGAAGACCCGGTTTATGGAGCTGGTGGAGGCACAGGGCGGTAAGGCCTACAACGGAGCGAAGATGCTGCTGTACCAGGGAATTATTGCGTTTGAACTGTGGACAGGCTGCAAGGTCGAATCGTGGCTGGCAGACAAAGTCTATGAACGGATGCAGGAAGCAAAAAAGACAGAGGACGGAAAATAAAATGAAGCACAAGCGCAGGAATATCGTCCTGATCGGTTTTATGGGATCGGGGAAAACCACACTGGGATTAAAGCTGTCCTATCTGCTGCGGATGCCGGTGGAAGATACGGATAAAATGATTGAGAGACAGGAAGGCAGGAGCATTTCGGAGATTTTTGCGGATGATGGGGAAGCCTATTTCCGGGAACTGGAGACGGAAGTCTTACGCAAATGCGGCAGCAGAAAATACGAGTACATTCTGTCCGTAGGCGGAGGAACCCCGGTCAATCCGGTGAACCGTCCCCTGTTGCATCAATGTGGAACGGTGGTATACTTAAGAGTGTCACCTGAAGTAGTCTATGAGAGACTCAAAAATGATACCACAAGACCGCTGCTTCAATGTGAGGATCCGCTTGGAAGAATCCGGGAACTGTTAGCAGTACGGGATAAAATCTATACGGAATGTGCAGATATCATCCTGGATGCAAATAGGGGATACTCTGATGAACTGGCAGAGGAACTGCAGCTGCAGCTTCGTAAGCTGAAAGAAGCACCGAAGAAAAAGGAGCGTGAGAAGAAAATGAAAATTTTAGTGATCAACGGCCCTAACCTGAATTTCCTGGGAATCCGGGAGAAAAAAATCTATGGCACGCAGGATTATCAGTATCTGTTGGATCTGATCGACAAAAAGGCAAAGGAGACAGGGGATGAGATCCAGACGTTCCAGAGCAATCATGAAGGAGCCATTATCGACAGGATCCAGGAAGCCTATTTTGATGGAACAACCGGTATTGTAATTAATCCGGGAGCTTATACTCATTACAGTTATGCTATCCGGGACGCACTGGCAAGCGTGGATATTCCGAAAGTGGAAGTCCATATTTCCGATATTACAAGCAGAGAAGAATTTCGCAAGATTTCCGTGACGGCACCGGTATGTAATAAGCAGATCTACGGCCAGGGACTGGACGGATATCTGCAGGCAATTGATTTCTTAAGAGAAATTTGAAAAAAATATTCAAAAGTAGTTGAAATATGTATGCTTTTATATTAAAATATTAAAGAATTATGACGTGAAAATATTAGGAGGAATACATTATGATTTCTGCAGGTGATTTCAGAAATGGTATTACCATTGAGTATGATAACAATGTTTACCAGATTATCGAATTCCAGCATGTTAAGCCGGGAAAGGGCGCAGCATTCGTTAGAACCAAGCTGAAGAACATCAAGAGTGGCGGTGTAGTTGAGAAGACCTTCCGTCCTACTGAGAAGTGCCCTCAGGCGCGTATTGATAGAAAGGATATGCAGTATCTGTATGAAGATGGTGATCTGTACTACTTCATGGATACCGAGACTTACGATCAGGTTGCACTGAATTCTGAGACCGTAGGCGATGCACTGAAGTTCGTAAAAGAGAACGAGATGTGCAAGATCTGCTCTCACAATGGCAGCGTATTCTCCGTTGAGCCTCCTCTGTTCGTAGAACTGGAGATCACAGAGACTGAGCCTGGATTCAAGGGCGATACCGCTACCGGTGCCAGCAAGCCTGCTACCGTTGAGACCGGAGCTACCGTAGCTGTACCTCTGTTCGTTAACCAGGGTGACAAGATCAAGATCGACACCAGAACCGGTGAGTATCTGTCTCGTGCATAATCACTGATATCCGAGCATAAGACCTGTAAGGCAATGAGTGACCTTTTTTCGAAGGTGTACTTGTTGCCTTTTTTGTTGCAATTTGAAATACCACATGGGTAAAAGCCGGTCTGGGGAGACAGCGCTTTCGGAGATACATGGAGGTATTTATATGGAAATGACCGTTTTCAGAACAAAAGTACAGCGTGCAGTCAGTGAGGCGCTTGGAGAGGAATACAGCGTAGAATTAAGAGAAGTACAAAAGAATAATGGAGTGATCCTGCAGGGACTTATGATTCGCAGGGCGCAGGAAAACATGATGCCCACCATATACCTGAATTCTTTTCTTAAGGCCTATGAGGAAGGTGTGACATTTGCGGATATTATCCGGAAGATCGTTACGGTGTACAGAGAAGATGCCGTGGGAAAACAGATCGATATCTCATTTTTCACGGATTTTGAAAAAGTAAAAGACAGGATATGCTTCCGGCTGATCAATCGTGATAAAAACCGAAGCTTCCTGGAAAAGGTGCCGTATATTCCCGTTCTGGATCTGGCTGCCTGTTTTTACTATGCATACGATGGCAATGGAGTGCAGAACGGAATGATCCCTATTTACAACAACCATATGTCCGCATGGAATGTGACGGACAGAGAATTGTTTGCCTGTGCTGTGAAAAATACTCCCAGACTTTTTCCCTGCGACATTATGCCGATGGAAAGTGCATTGGAGGAACTGCTGGAGGAGCTTCAGGCAGATGTAAGACAACATCTGGCACGGGAGATTCCCATGCTGATCCTGACAAATGCCGGGAAAACATACGGTGCCTGCTGCATTTTATACCCGAAAGTGCTGGAGCAGCTGGCGGAACGGGTGGATGGGGATTATTATCTGATTCCCAGTTCGGTTCATGAATTTATTCTGCTTCCGGTAGATCAGGGACGGAGTGCGGAGGAGCTGAAGGAGATGATCGTCGAGGTAAACAGCACGGAGCTGACTCCGGAAGAGATTTTGTCGGATCAGCTTTATTTATACAGCAGCCAGGAGCGCTGTGTAAAAATACTTTAATTTTAACTGGACATGTGTAGGGTTTTATGATATTATAGTCGAGGTGATGTAACAAATTTGTAATATTTGCATCCGTAGTCTAATGGATAGAACGGAGGCCTCCGACGCCTTTAATGCAGGTTCGATTCCTGTCGGATGCATTTACATCACCTTGATTATAGGGAGAGAGATGAGAGAAGCCGCTTGCGGCTTTTTGCAATTCAAGGAATATTTCAGAATTCGGAAAGGACTATATATGTGGAAAGAGAAAATACATTCCATCGGCAATTATATCATAAAACATAATAAGGTTGTACTTCCGGCAGTGGTTGTAGTAGCGGTGGCTATTACCGTATCTGTAAGCCTGAGCCTGAGCAGCCGTCATAAGGAGGCACAGCAGGAGGCAGAGATCGCATCCGCAGCCAGTGAGACGGCAACAGAGCCGACGACGGAGGATGTGCCGCTGGTGGCCAACGAAGAAGGAGCGATTTACACACTGATCGCAACGTATTATAATGCCATGGCTACGGGAGACGAAGAGACACTTCGTTCCGTATGCGATGAAATCTCGGATAAGGATATGTATCGTTATGTAGAACTGTCTCAGTACATTGACTATTATCCCACTTTGGAGATATATACCAAGACGGGACCGGAGGAAGGTTCTGTGATCGCCTATGTGTATTACAAAATCTCTTTTACAGGTCACGAAGAAGAGGTTCCCGGATATCAGGCGCTCTATATCTGCACCAACGATCAGGGCGGACTGTATATTAAGCGTGGTGAGAACAGCGAAGAAGTAAATGAATATATCAAGACGGTCAGCACGCAGGATGATGTTGTGGAATTCAATAATAAGATTACCGTGGAATATAATGAACTTATGGTGGACCATCCGGAGGTGCTGCAGTATATCAGTGAACTGGATTCTCAGGTAAGTATTGCGGTAGGCGAGAAGCTTGCCAATCAGGTGGCCGCAGAGACGCAGGTCGCAGAAGCCGGAACAGAGGAAGGCAGCACGGACGGACAGGATACTCAGACGGAAAACGGCGAACAGCAGGAGGCAGAGGATCAGGGACCTCAATATGTAACCACCACCACAACCGTGAATGTCAGAAGCTCTGACAGTGAGCAGGCAGATAAACTTGGCAAGGTATCCGGCGGTACGAAGCTGCAGGTTTTGGAACAGCGTCCTAACGGCTGGACCAAGGTGGATTACGAAGGCAAGGAAGGCTACATCAAGACAGAGTTCCTGCAGCTGGCGGAGAGTGCAGCGGGAACTGAGACCATCGGAACAGTTACTGCCACCACCAATATTAACGTGCGTGCATCGGCCAGCGAGACAGCAGACAGACTGGGAGTTCTCTCCGGCGGTGATTCCGCAGAGCTGGTAGGCACAGAAGGCGACTGGAGCAAGATCAAATACAACGGACAGATCGGATATGTGAAGAGCGAGTATGTGCAATAGATTTTCTAAGTTCATAAGCTCGCGGATGCTTGCATACGGCGACTTATGAACTTAAGAAAATCGCACCTACATGAGGAAGAAGCGATTTGCGTCAGCAAATCAGCGGAATCCGAATGTAGGTAGAATTGTGGAAGCAGCGTAGCTGCGGAACAATTCGTATTGCACGAATAAAATAAATATTTTCAGGGAAAGCTTCTTACCAAAAACGGTAAGGAGCTTTTTTAAATGAACAAACAGGAAATTAACATCTATCGGGAAATACAGCGTAATACGGAAATGGCGATGAAAGCACTGGATGCTGTTACGGATAAAATCTACGATGACCGTCTGGCTGCGACAGTGGCAGACCAGGAGCTACAATATTCCAGACTGCATGACAGAGCAGTACAGAAACTGGTAGAAGGCAAAACACAGATTTATCGCACGAATGCTATAGAGAATATGATGCTTAAGATGGGCATCGGATACAATACACTTCTAAATACCGGCACGGGACATATAGCGGAAATGATCATAAAGGGAAGCAACAACGGAGTGCTGGAGATGGAGAAGGTGCTGGCGCATAACGAAGAGATGGCGGATACTTCCAGCAGGGCATTGGCAAGGGAACTTATCGCCATGGAAAACAGTAATATCCGGGCCCTGAAAGAATATCTATAGCACACTTTTGGTAAAATGACGAACAGTATAACGCACAGATTGTATACTTGTATAATTTATTGTGCAAATTATACAGAAAAACGGTCAAAACTTTTATGATTTAGTGGGATAAAGTTTATTGTACAATTAAAAAAGTCGTTTTATAATAAAGCATATGGCAACCAGGTTGTCATGAATCTGTATACCAATTGAAGGAGGACATTCAGATGTCATATGTTGATGAAGTATTTGATATGGTAGTGGCCAAAAATCCCGCACAGCCCGAATTCCATCAGGCAGTCAAAGAGGTTCTGGAATCTCTTCGTGTTGTGATCGAGGCAAATGAGGAAAAATATCGTAAGGACGCTCTGCTGGAGAGAATCGTAACTCCCGAGAGACAGATCCTGTTCCGCGTACCCTGGGTGGATGACAAGGGTCAGGTACAGGTAAACAACGGATTCCGTGTACAGTTCAATTCCGCGATCGGACCTTATAAGGGCGGTTTACGTTTACATCCTTCTGTAAACTTAGGTATCATCAAGTTCCTTGGTTTTGAGCAGATCTTCAAGAACTCCCTGACCGGACTGCCGATCGGCGGTGGTAAGGGTGGATCCGATTTCGATCCCAAGGGCAAATCCGACAGAGAGATCATGGCTTTCTGCCAGAGCTTCATCACAGAACTTTACAAATATATCGGAGCAGACACCGATGTTCCCGCTGGTGATATCGGTACCGGCGCAAGAGAGATCGGTTATATGTACGGACAGTACAAGAGACTTACCGGTCTGTATGAAGGCGTTCTGACCGGTAAGGGCTTAAGCTACGGCGGATCCCTGGCAAGAACCGAAGCAACCGGTTACGGTCTGCTGTATCTGACAGAGGAGATGTTGAAGTGTAATGGCAAGGATATCGCAGGCAAGACCGTTGCTGTATCCGGTGCCGGTAATGTAGCAATCTACGCTATCCAGAAAGCAGAGCAGTTAGGCGCGAAGGTAGTTACCTGTTCCGATTCTACCGGTTGGATCTATGATCCCGAAGGAATCAATGTAGCTCTGTTACGCGAAGTGAAGGAAGTTAAGCGTGCAAGACTGACTGAGTATGCAGCAGCAAGACCCAGTGCAGAATATCACGAGAAGAAGAACGGTGAGCATGGTGTATGGACTGTTAAGTGTGATGTAGCTCTTCCCTGCGCAACCCAGAACGAGCTGGATCTGGAGGATGCAAAGCAGCTCGTAGCTAACGGCGTATTCGCTGTAGCAGAGGGCGCTAACATGCCTACCACCATGGAAGCTACCGAGTACTTCCAGAAGAACGGTGTTCTGTTCTGCCCTGGCAAGGCATCCAACGCAGGCGGTGTTGCTACCTCCGCTCTGGAGATGAGCCAGAACAGTGAGAGACTTTCCTGGACCTTCGAAGAAGTAGATGCCAAGCTGAAGAACATCATGGTGAACATCTTCCATAATCTGGATGATGCAGCTAAAAAGTACGGTATGGAAGGCAACTACGTAGCAGGTGCGAACATCGCAGGCTTCCTGAAGGTTGCAGATGCGATGACCGCTCAGGGTATTGTGTAGTATATGATGCCAGGGGAAAAAGGTCTAAACCCACATGAGCTTGCTCATATGTGGGAGAAAGACTTTTTGACCCGCCCCGATATGAGCATAAAAGTGGGATGATAATCCCACGATATGCGAATAGAGGGTAGGATTGCGAGAGTGCATAGAACGAAGCAATCCGTAGGCATCAAAAAGTCCCCGGAATCTGAAGTTCCGGGGACTTTTTTAGTGGTGCGCCATGCGGCGCACCTTTTTGTTCTATTCCTGTGGCTGCTGTGCAGCGGCATTCCGTGCGTTGATCTCAGCCTGCTGCTGATTGATGACTGCTTCGTAATCCGGGTTCGCGAAGAAGGTAGCGTCATGCTGACACTGAGTTCTGGTGTTCGGTGTGCTGACTGTCTGTGTACCGTCCGGATTGTTGATGATGACGGTAGAACCCTGCTGTAATGCAGGATCCTCTACCAGAGGCATCGTAGCAATACCGGTGTATTTGAACGGGCAGTCAGGACTTGCGGGAAGCCCATCATAAGCACAGATCTCGCCCTGATAATGTACATCACAGCTCTCGGTAGGTTCGGTACCTTCAGCAAAGTATTCCGTGTAAACACATCCGTCACAGAGACCGGGGATCGGCAGCTTTCCGGACTGAGAACATACCGCAACCTGTACGATTCCGGAAGGAACCGGGAACTGGGTGTTGGGCAGATCCTCATGAACCCGTTTCATCACCTTGCGCCATAAAGTCTTGGAGACACCGTCTTCCGCACTGTTCAGGTCTACGTTGTTATCGTAACCGGTCCAGGTAGCAGCAGTGTAATAAGGGGTATATCCTGCAAACCATGCGTCGGTAGGTCCTGTTGTGGTACCTGTCTTACCGGCAATGGCCATGCCACCGAAGTTAACCTTTCCACCGGTACCGGAAGTAACAACATCCTGCATGGCACTGGTCAGCAGGAAAGCAGTAGTTTCCTTGATCACCTGTCTGGTGGGAGGATTCGTATTGTCCAGGATTACATTGCCGTCGGAATCAGTGACTCTGGTGTACAGCTTAGGTGTTACATAAGTACCGCCGTTTGCGATAGCCGCATAAGCAGCGGTCAGTTCATAAGGAGTGACACCATAGGTCAGACCGCCCAGAGCCAGGGACTGGTTCACATCGGATTTGATCTCATTGCCGACCTGGACACCGTCGGTCAGAGTGGTAAATCCAAAGTTTAACAGATAATCGTATCCGAGTCTCGGAGTGATCACCGTGATATTTTTTACAGCGATGATATTCAGGGAGTCACGGATCGCACTGCGGATATTCTGAATACCACGGTATCCAGACTTGTACCAGTTACGTACGGGAGTACCGTCGGCGTAATTAAACGGTGCATCGTTGTATACGGTAGCCAGCGTCTTGCCTGCACTGTCCAGAGCGGGAGCGTAGGAGGCCACTACCTTGAAGGTAGATCCGGGCAGACGCTTTGCACTGGTAGCACGGTTCAGGGTCCTACGGCCTTCTTTCGCACCGCGGCCGCCGATCATGGCTACAATATGACCGGTGCTCTGTTCTTCGATAACCATAGCAGACTGTGGCTGAGGTGTCATGGTGATCGTCTCTTCGTAGTTATCCGCATTGTCTTCCACACCCAACTGGGTTAACATGGCGGAACGGTACGTATCTATAGCCGCATAAGCATCATCCTGGGAGGAGAAGATCAGATTGAACTTTTTATTCTGATTTTCCTTGAACCAGGTCATCATGTTTTCTTTACTGAAGTTATTTTTGGTGCCATCAGGAGAGATAATGGTAAGTGCATAGTTCAGATACCATTTCACGTTCTCCGGATAATTGGAGGGATCTGCATATTCTTCGTTCAGAATTGCTTGAATCTTGGGATCCAGAGTGGATTCCACACGCAATCCGCCGGAAGTAAGCAGCGTCTCTGCCATGGCTTCGTTATAACCGGACAGGATCAGATCCTGTTTTACCTGCTCATACACGGCATCGGAGAAGTAAGAGCCGGTAGTGGCATTGGCTTCCTGATAGTCGATATCATACAGCCCGATACGTTCGTATACCGCATCGGTGTCGGCCACGGCTTCATCGTATTGTGCCTGACTGATAAAGCCAAGCTCCAGCATTTTTTTCAGACAGGTCTCACGACGTTTTGCATTTTCTTCCGGATGCCGGATCGGATTGTATTTGGAAGGGTTCTGCGTAATACTAGCGATCACAGCACACTCGGAAATCGTCAGGTCACTGCAGTGCTTACCGAAGTAACGCAGGGAAGCGGATTCCACACCAAGAGTATTTTGTCCTAAGTTGATGGCGTTCATGTAACGCAGCAGAATCTCATCCTTTGAATAATACTTGGTGATTTCCAGTGCCAGATACTGCTCCTGGATCTTACGCTTGATCTTTTTGATCTTATTATTGCCCTCAGAAGTCCAGTCGGTAAAGACGGTATTTTTCAATAGCTGCTGGGTGATGGTACTTGCACCCTGGGCCTCTTCACCGCCGGTCTTTAAAAACTGGTAACCGGCACGGAGAATGCTCTTGAAGTCGATACCGTTGTGTTGATAGAAACGCTCGTCCTCGATCGCCACGAAGGCTTTGCCCATGTAGTCGGGAATCTCGTCCATGCCTACGGAGAGACGGTTGGAGTTGGTGCTGACATATTGGTCGATCTCATTGCCTTCCTTATCATATACGATAGTAGCCTCGCCTACTGCCACGACATCGGACAGCCGGATCGTGGGAGTGGAAGAGAGGATGCCGCGGAAGACACCGATACCGGCAGCTACACCGCAGATGCCGATGCCTACGACAGCGGCCAGCATGATCTTGACACAGGTCAGTGCGAGCTTCCTTCCCCATTTTTGTGATTTAGAGTTGAGTGCCTTCTGCTTCGCTCGGACACCTTTTTTACCATAATTCATAAAACAAGTCCTTTCTGTCTGAGATACAGACGAAAATATTATACCAAATAATGCTATGTAAATAAAGGCTTTTTAGAATTGTTTCACATTTTGGAAAAGTTATGCTACACTGGAAAAGAATCCGAAGGAAAACAAAAATAAGTGAGGTTAACATGGGCAATACGGCAGCAACAGACAGTTACAGAGTATTATTATCCGGCGGCGAAGGAGAGATCGTGGAGAAAAAATCCCGTTTCATCGCAACGATCCGTAAGTGCGAAACCGAGGAAGAGGCCGTAGCTTTTATAGAAGAAATGAAGAAAAAGTACTGGGATGCCAGACATAACTGTTCTGCATTTATAATAGGAAGCAGAGGAGAGCTGACCAGATGCAGTGATGACGGAGAACCCTCCGGCACTGCGGGCAGACCGATGTTAGAGGTGCTGACCGGCTCCGGGATCCGCAATATCGCGGTGGTGGTGACAAGGTACTTCGGCGGCACTCTGCTGGGTACCGGTGGACTGGTGCGGGCATACACCCAGGCGGTGAAGGAAGGGCTTGCCCACTGCGAGACGGGGATCATGCGAAAAGGCTGTGAACTGGAAGTTGCGGCAGATTATAATGACGTAGGAAAGCTGCAATATTATTTCGGACAGCAGGGCATCGTTCCCACAGACAGTATCTATGCCGAAAACGTAAAATTTATTTTACTTATCCCGGTGGAAAAAGAGGAAAAAGTCAGGAAAAACCTGACAGAAACCACCTGTGGAAAGGTAAAAATTGAGAAATTGAAAGAGACTTATTTCGTTGACAAAGAATAGTCAATGAAATAAAATAAAAATAGCGGTTTAAGGATTCCATGAGGAAAGGTGGTGGTTTTTATGAAGTGTACACAGAAGAGCTCTGACAACCCACTTCCGGGGCGAAGTTGCCATGTAAGTTACACCCATAGAAAACATCATAAGGAGGATCATCATGGAACAGATCAAAGAACTGGAAGAGGTATTAGAGCTTCTTAACACCAAGCAGTACACCAAGCTGCGCCAGTATCTGGCTGAACTCAACGATGCCGATATTGCGGGACTTTTGGAAGAATTGGAAGAGGAAGAGATGTTAAAGGTCTTCCGTATCCTTCCCAAGGACCTGGCGGCAGACGTTTTTTCCTATTTAGATATGGACAATCAGCAGAAGATCATCACGTCCCTGTCAGATAAGGAAGCAACGAACATCATCAACAACCTGATGGCGGACGATGCGGCCGATCTGCTGGAGGAGATGCCTGCCAACATTGTCAAAAAGCTTCTGACCAACGCAAGCCCCGATGTGCGCAGAGATATCAATCATCTGCTGCGCTATCCGGAAGATTCCGCCGGAAGTATCATGACGGTCGAATATGTTGACCTGAAGGAGAATCTGACGGTGAATCAGGCCATTGAGCGGATCCGTAAGGTGGGGCTCGACAGTGAGACCATCAATATCTGTTATGTCTTAGATGCCCAGAGGAGACTGGTGGGAACGGTGGCTCTGCGGTATCTGCTGCTCATGGACGGCGACGAGATCATCGGTGACATCATGCATGAAAATGTCATCTCCATCAATACGCTGATGGACCAGGAGGAAGTTGCCAGACAGTTCAAAAAATACGACTTTACAGCCATGCCGGTAGTGGACAATGAGAACCGGCTGGTAGGTATTATCACCGTGGACGATATCGTGGATATCATCGAAGAAGAGACCACGGAGGATATGGAAAAAATGGCGGCTATCGTGCCCAGCGATAAGCCTTATATGAAGACCGGGGTATTTGAGACCTTCAAAAAGCGTATTCCCTGGCTGCTTCTTCTGATGGTGTCAGCTACCTTTACCGGAGCCATCATTTCTTCTTTTGAAGATGCTCTGAGTGTGTGTGCGGTACTGGTGGCATATATCCCCATGCTGATGGATACCGGCGGTAATGCCGGAAGCCAGGCGAGCGTTACAGTCATCCGTGGATTGTCCCTGAATGAGATCGAATACCGGGATGTGCCGAAGGTCGTATTCAAGGAGATCCGCGTGGCACTGATCTGCGGTATCACACTTTCCGCAGCGAACTTTGTAAAATTACTGTTATTGGATAAAGTAGGGGTGCTGGTGGCAGCATCCGTGTGTCTGACTCTGGTAGCAGCGGTAGTGATCGCAATGATCATTGGATGCCTTCTGCCGATCCTGGCAAAGCGTCTCGGCTTTGATCCGGCGGTAATGGCAAGTCCGTTTATCACTACCATCGTGGATGCAATGTCACTGTTAGTATATTTCCGCGTTGCATCTGCAATTTTAGGGCTTTAAATGCACTGGATTTATAAAAAGCGTCTGTTTTAAAACGGGCGCTTTTTTGATATTTTTTTGACAGGATGTTTTTTTTTAAGTACTTTTCCACAAGCTCTTTGCAAGGGCGGGAATTTTTGCTAGAATCAAGGAAATTAGAAAATGTAACCGCTTTCGTAAATCTTTTTCTTTAAGAGAATATTCGGGAACAGCAAAAGCAACGGAGGAATGAATCATGAGATATTTTTTTGAATCTAAAGTAGAAAAAAAGGATGCCGGATATACCATTCAGATTCCTTTTAATGTATGGGAAGTGTGTCATCAGAGAGAAGGCATCAAGGGAGATATCGTTCTGGATAACAATATCATCGAGTGTGAGCTTCATCCCAAGGAGAAGGGCAATTACGAGATCGTGATCACCGATGAAGCTGCTGTAAAGGTAGAGCTGGGTGTGCCCCACAAGATCCTGTTACATATTAACGGCTCCCTGATCCGTATGGACCAGAACAGCCCTTACAGCTTCGAGAACCCGATCCGCAAGATCGACAGCATGAACGTGATCATCCAGCCCGAAGACGGTCTGTGCGGTCAGGCTTGTGTTGCAATGTTAGCCGGTGTTACCATTGCAGAAGTTATCAGCGTTATGGACTGCAGAGAGTGGCAGGCTACCATGGGCCGCGTGATCTCTGCACTGAACTATTACGGCATTGACCATACCGATATCATCGTATATACCGAGGGCAGACCCGCTGTACTGCCTAAGTGCTGCATCATGATGGAGAAGATGGGACGCTTCTGCCACTATCTGGTACATTACGATGGCAAGTTCTACGATTCCAATCTGGGCGTAATGGAAGAGTATGATATGAGCAAGCTGTTAGGTTACCTTGAGATCAAATGCTGATGGAATGCAAATCCGTATTTGCGTGATTTCGATTACCTTGTTCTATTTATAAGGAAGTTCAAAAACTGTAGGTTACACAGATGTGCCTACAGTTTTTTCATAGAAAATAGGTTAATCGGCTAAAAACCCCCTAATAGGGTTGCATGTTGACACGGTAAAGTGTAAAATGGAAAAGTGTGGTTTTCGTAACTTTTCAGAGCGATTACTAATTTTCTATTACAAAGGATGGGAAGAAAAATGAATCAGAAAAAGAAGATTGAAAATTATCAGCAGATTGCCATGGGAACCGGATTGCGTTATGATGAAACCAATGACTTGTTTCATGGGGAACGGGATGGGTTTGACTTTATCGTCTATGCACCCGATGCAAGATATCCGTATATGATGGTACTGCATACGGCGGCAAAAAGCGCTGACGGGTCGACATTTGACAAGCAGGCAGTGAAAGGGTTTCAGAAAAGCAGCAAGAAGATCGCGAGTTTTGGTCAGAAGAATCTGGATATCAGAGTATCACTGAAGGCACAGTCCAATGCGGAAAAATGTAAGGATACATTGAACGAAGCACTTGCAGCTACAACGACATTCCTGCGTACAAACAGTTACAGCCCCTGCTGTGATCTGTGCGGTCAGAATGTAGAGACCGGAGCGTTCAGAATGGGCGGTGAATACTATCATTTATGTCCGGACTGCGAGATGAAGATGCGCAGTGACATCGCGATGAATGCACAACAGACGGCGCAGAAGAAAGAAAACATCGTAGGCGGTATTGTAGGTGCCCTGTTAGGATCCCTGTTGGGAATGCTCAGTGTTCTGATCTTAAGCCAGTTGGGATATGTAGCAGCATTATCCGGTGTGATCATGGCGGTGTGCGTTCTGAAGGGATATGAGATGCTGGGCGGAAAACTGACCAAAAAGGCAGTAGTCATCAGCGCTGTGATCATGATCCTTATGACGTATTTTGCAGACCGTGTGGACTGGGCGATTATTTTGTTCAATCAGGGCGGCGGTGCGGAAGCAGGTTATAGTCTGTTCGAGTGTTATCGACTGATCCCTGCGGCACTTTCCGCAGAAATTATTGATATGGGAAGCTACATAGGCAATCTGGTTCTACAGTATCTGTTTGTGGCGCTCGGAGCAATCCCTACCGTTATCGGAAAAATGAAACAGAAAAAAGAAGAAGGTATTATCGCAAGATTAAATTAAGCTCTTTGCTTTCAACAGACAATGTGGTACAATAGTACCAGTAATGTAATTCCTCATATCGTGGTATTGGGTTCAGACTTTTGACCCCGGTAGCATACCTGTTGGAATTAGGGGGAAGGAATATGAGAAAGTGGAAAGCATGGCTGTTTGCGCTGGCTGTTCTCATAGGCATTGGGACTATTGGGACGGTGTCAGTAACGGCAGAAGCACAGAATCTGAATCAGGGAAAGCGGGTATTGTTTATCAGCTCGTATTCTTATGGCTGGGACACAGTCCAGACGCAGATCGAAGGAATCAAAGCGGGGGTCGACGAGAATACCACCGTGGATTATGAATTCATGGATACAAAGCGCTTCCGGACGAAAGAGTCTACAGAAATGTTTTATACAATGTTGAAATATCATCTGGATCATTCAGATCCCTATGATGTCGTGATCGTGGGAGATGATGCCGCACTCCGTTATGCAATGACATTCAGGGAGGAACTGTTTGATGACATCCCCATTGTTTTTGAAGGTGTCAATGATGAGGAATATGCCCTGGAAGCAGCGAAGAACCCTCTGGTAACCGGGATACTGGAGAAGCTGTCAGTAGAAAAAAATATCGATATGGCATTAAAGGTAAACCCGTCAGCGGACAAAGTAGTGGCTATATTGGACGATTCTGTGACCGGTGAGGCAGAGCGTAAGAATTTTTACAGTGCCGAGGCAGAATATCCGCAATTGGAATTCTCTGAGATCAATTCTTCCGAACTGACAACTGCGCAGTTGCAGCAGGCACTCAGAGGGGCGGATGAGAATACCATACTGATCTACATTGTAATGTCAAATGATGGCAGTGGCAAGCAGTATACCAGTGCACAGGCGATCCGTATGCTCGTCACTTATTCCAAGGTGCCGGTGTACCGCATGGTGGAGGGCGGGATCGGTGAAGGATTGCTGGGTGGTAATGTAGTATCCATGTATAAGTCCGGAGAGATCGCAGCACAGATGGCCATGGATATCGCGAATGGTACCGACAGTGCAGAGATCAATGTGGTAAAGGACAGCCCCAACATTTATTGCGTAGATGAAGATGTTATGCGAAAGTTCGGACTGGAGGCATCACAGTTTCCGAAAGATACCGAATTTGTAAATCATCGGGAGGGTTTTTTTGCCAGGAACCGTGAGGCTTTGATCCCGGCATTTATCCTTATCGCTGCACTTAATGTTATTATCTGCTGGGTGTGCTTCGATAATTACCGCAGACGAAAGCTGTTACAGGAACTGGAGCAGGCACGTGCGATCATGGAATCGGCATCCCAGCATGACTTCCTGACGGGACTTCCGAACCGCAGCAAGTTCATGAAGGATCTGGAACAGCTGATCGGAGCCCAGATTCCCTGTACGGTCATGATGCTGGATATCGATAATTTTAAGAAGATCAACGATACCTACGGACACACAGCGGGAGATGAGGCACTGCAGCAGGTAGCCAACCGGCTGAAGGACATGCAGTCCCAGATACTTACCTCTTATCGGTTCGCTGGAGATGAATTCATCCTGATCCTTCGCAGCAGTCAGAGCATGCTGGTGGAGAAGACGGCGTACCAGTGTCGTCAGGTATTTGCCAAAGATGTGACACTCTGCGGAACGAAACGGCGGATCGGCGGCAGCATCGGTATTGCAAGCTATCCCAAGGACACCGATAATCTGGAACAGCTGATCGTATGCGCGGATGATGCCATGTATAAGGTGAAAAAAAACGGCAAGAACGATTTCGCATATTATGAGAAGCCCACAGAGGAATAAAATAGCAGACAGGCGGTTATTTCTGTTCTATGAGCAGCAAATACTGCCTGTTTTTTTCTGCCTGTTTTGAACATAAGGTTGAAAAAAAGCAGGATTATGTTTATAATTAGTACTATTGACTAAAAGGAGAAAGATCTCATGCGAATACTTTCAGATGCGTTAGGATACGTTATGTACTTTTGCTATTATCTGCTACATAATTACGGCCTTGCTATTATTCTGTTCACTCTGATCAGTAAGATCGTTCTTTTACCGGTGTCAGTATGGGTACAGAAGAATTCCATTAAAATGGTAAAAATGCAGCCCGAGATCAACCGGATCAAAGCAAAACATTTCGGTGATGCGGACCGGATCGCAGACGAACAGTCCCAAATATTCAAGAGAGAGAAGTACAATCCTTTGGCATCTTTAATTCCCCTGGCGGTTCAGATCATTCTGTTGATGGGACTGGTGGAGGTTATCTATCATCCCCTGGATTATCTGCTGCATATGTCTCAGGATGTGATCACTGCATTTAATGGGCTGGCGATCAGTCTGGCAGGGGTGCATCCGGAGAGCTCTTCCGTTCAGCTTACGGTAGTGGAAATGATCAAGAGTGGCAACTACGCAGAGCAGTTTGCAGCATTACAGAGCAGTCTTGCCGGTGTGGATATCGCTTCTGTATTACAGCAGGTAGAGAGCATATCTTTGGATTTCTGCGGTATTAACTTGAGCTGGGTACCATCCGAAGTGGGTGGCATTGATATTATTGTGCCCATCGCAGCGGGAGTATCCGCATGGTTGTTATGTGTGGCGCAGAATGCGGCCAATGTCATTCAGGCAGAACAGTCCAAACTGAACAAATACGGTATGATGGCATTTTCCGTAGGACTTTCCCTATATCTGGGCTGGTTTGTTCCTGCAGGTGTGGCATTGTACTGGATCGCCAGCAATCTGTTTGCAATCTTACAGCAGTATCTGTTAAACTGGGCCATTAATCCAAAAGACTATGTGGATTACGAAGCACTGGAGGCCAGCAAACAGGAACTGGATGAATTACAGTCTATCGGTGGCAGGAAAAAGCCTTTTGCGAGAAATCCTTATGCCAAGAGAGAGAAGAAGGACTTCAAGCGTTTCTTCTCGGTGGTGAATAAGCATCTGGTATTTTATTCCGAGAGCAGTGGCTTCTATAAATATTATCAGGGAATCATTGAATGGCTGTTAGCCCATACGAATCTGACAATTCATTATATTACCAGTGACCCTGAGGATCAGATCTTCGCACTGGCAGAAAAAGAGAACAAGATCCGTGCCTATTATATCGGGGAGAAGAAGCTGATCACCCTGATGATGAAGATGGATGCGGATGTGGTGGTCATGACCATGCCGGATATTGAAAATTTTCATATCAAGCGCAGCTATGTGAGAAAAGATATTGAATATATCTACATCCCACATGGCATGGACAGCCTGAATATGACCATGCGTACCGGATCCATGGATCATTACGATACAGTATATTGTGTCGGTAAACATCATACCGAGGAGATCCGCAAGACAGAGGAAGCCTACGGTCTTCCTCCCAAGAAGCTGATTGATTGGGGATATTGTCTGTTAGACCGCATGATCGAAGATTACAAGAAGGCAGACAAGACACCTCATGAGAAAAAGCATATTCTCATCGCGCCCTCCTGGCAGAAAGACAACATTGTGGACAGCTGTCTCGAAGGTATGCTGGATGATCTGTCAGGTAAGGGCTATGAAGTGGTAGTGCGTCCTCATCCCCAGCAGGTACGCTTACAGCAGGACAAGATGGACCGCCTGAAAGAGCGTTATGCGAATAATCCGGATATTGAGATCCAGACCGATTTTTCATCCAACAGCACGGTATTTGAGGCAGACCTGCTGGTGACCGACTGGTCCGGTATCGCTTATGAATATGCGTTTGCCACGAACAAACCGGTACTCTTCGTGGATACTCCCATGAAAGTCATGAATCCGGAGTATCAGAAGATCGACACTGTACCTATCAATATCTGGATGCGTGATGTCATCGGAGACCGCCTGGATCCTGCGAAGACAGAGGAGACCGAAAGTAAGGTCAGAAATCTGCTGGAGCAAAAAGATGCTTATCATGATAAAATTGAAAAAATTGTAGAAGAGTATGTATACAACCTGGGCAACAGTGCCGAGGTAGGTGCGAAATACATCGTACAGGCAGTGCAGGAACAAATCAAAAAAGCAAAAGAACAATAAGCTGTAAAACAGAAATTACAAATAAATAAAAAGTAAAAGAAAGAGGTAAGTAAAATTATGAAGAAATTAAGTAAGATCGCACAGGTTGCATTTTTTGCAGCAGCATTTGCGGTACTGTTTTCCGGAACAGCCGATGCTTATATCGATCCTTCGGTTATGAACTATGCGATTCAGGCAGTAGCCGGAGTAGTGATCGCAGTAGGCGCAGCAGCCGGTATTTACTGGAGAAAGGCAAAAAAGAAGATCGACAAGAGCCTTGGTATTGATGAGAACAGAAACAAAGAAGTAGAGTCCGATGACATTATGTTGGATCAGGCAGAGGATAAGCAGGACAAGTAAGCAGGCGAAAAAAGAAGGAAAGAATGAGTATGCAGGCTATTATTTTAGCAGCGGGAATGGGAAAAAGGTTAAAAGAATTAACAAGCAATGCCACCAAATGTATGGTCGAAGTAAACGGTGTCACCATGATAGAAAAGACACTGGGACATTTAGAAAAGCTTGGGCTTAAGCGCATTGTGTTTGTCATCGGCTATGAAGGGCAGAAACTGAAAAGCTATGTCGAAAGCTTAAATATCAAAACCCCGTTAGAGTTTATTGACAATGATGTCTATTATAAGACCAACAATATCTATTCCTTATATCTTGCCAAGGAAAAACTTGTAGAGGATGACACCCTGTTGTTGGAATCTGATCTTGTCTATGAAGAAGCCGTGATCCGTAAACTGGTAGATCATCCGTATTCGTCTCTGACACTGGTGGATAAGTTTGAGAGTTGGATGGACGGAACCTGTGTTACGCTGGATGAAGATGACAATATTACAGCTTTTTTGAGTAAGAGAGAATTTGATTTTAGCAAGACAGATGAATACTATAAAACGGTAAATTTATATAAGTTCAGTAAAGAATTCTCCCAGAAGCATTATGTTCCGTTTTTGGAAGCATATTGTAAGGCACTTGGAACAAATGAATATTACGAACAGGTGCTGAAGGTCATTACATTCCTGGATGATCCTCAGATCAAGGCTGTTAAGCTGAATGGAGAAAAATGGTATGAAATAGATGATGTGCAGGATCTGGACATCGCAGAGACCTTGTTTGCCACGAAGGAAGAACGGCTGAAGAGAATGCAGAGCCGCTATGGCGGATATTGGAGATATCCTAAATTGTTGGACTTCTGTTATCTTGTGAATCCGTACTTCCCCTGCCGTAAGCTTGTTGATGAAATGAAGAGCAATTTTGAGACACTTTTGACGGAGTATCCTTCCGGAATGAGTGTAAACAGCCTGATCGCTGCAAAGGATTTCGGATTACATAAGGATCAGATGGTTGTAGGAAACGGGGCAAGCGAACTGATCAAGTCTCTTATGGAGCAGCTGCCGGGGAAAATAGGTGTGGTAAAGCCTACATTTGAAGAATATCCGAATCGCAAAAATGCAGAGGATGTCATTGTTTTTCTGCCATCGAATGAAGACTATTCTTATTCAGCAGAGGATCTGATGAACTACTATGCAGATAAAGATATTAAAACATTGCTGTTGATCAATCCCGATAATCCTTCCGGCAATTATATACCGAAAAAAGATGTGCTGTTGTTGGCAGCGTGGGCAGAAGAAAGAGAGATCTGCCTCATTGTGGATGAATCTTTTGTGGACTTTGCGGATGAAGCTGACAGTTCTCTTCTGGAACAGGCAGTTCTGACACAATATCCTCATCTGTTCGTAATGAAGAGTATCTCCAAGAGCTATGGAGTACCGGGCATCCGTCTGGGAATTTTAGCAGGAGATAATAAAGAAATGATTGCAAAATTGAAAAAGGATGTCTCTATATGGAATATTAATTCCTTTGGAGAATTCTATCTTCAGATCTACGAAAAATATGCCAAAGATTATAAAGCAGCTATGGATAAGTTCCGACAGGAAAGAAGAGCTTTCGTAAATGCATTGGCAGAAGTGCGGGGATTGCGCGTGATCCCTTCTCAGGCCAATTATCTGCTCTGTGAATTAACAAATGGAGAATCTGCAACAAAGCTGGCAGAAGATCTTCTGGATGAAGATAATATTTTGATTAAAGATTTGTCCACCAAAAAAGGATTTGAAGGCAGAAATTATATCCGGATCGCGATCAGAGATGAAAAGGACAATGAAAAACTGGTAGCGGCTCTTAAAAAGAAGTTAAATTAATTACTTTTCCGGTGATAGAATCCGCAGGAATGAGTCCTATCTTATCGGAACGGCTGTCTATACTTTCCGGACGATTGTCTCCTAATACGAAATATTCATCGCTACCTAAAATTATGGGAACAGAGGCATTTCCCGGATCGGTTAGAGCCGGAGCATCTGAAAAATAGGGCTCGTAGAGAGGTGAACCGTTGATATAGACAGTTCCGTCCATGATCTGAACAGTCTCACCGGGAAGACCGATCACACGTTTTAGAATCATTCGGTTGTCAAGAGCTTCTGAGCGGATGGTGATAATATCAAAACGGGAAATCTGTTCGGGAATGCCAAATTTTTGTACCAGTAAAAAAGATCTGGAATGGCAGGTGGGCTCCATGGATCTCCCGGAGACCTGATAAAGCTGCACGCCGTAATGACTGATCAGAAAAATAAGACATCCGATACACAGTATGGACAGTAAATAGTGAGAGATTTTAGACGGCATAAGGACTCCTTTCTTAAAACTGCTTAATTTACGGATATAGTAGCATGCGAAAACAGATCATGCAAGAACAGAACATATTATAAATGATGAAAAAGAGGGATAACATATGAAAGTATTACTGGTGAACGGAAGCGGACATGCGAAGGGATGCACCTATACTGCACTGGAAGAGGTAGCGGGTGCGTTGGAGAAGAACGGTATCGAGACAGAGATCATTCAGGTAGGCGTAGAGCCCATCGCCGGATGCATCGGCTGCGGTGCCTGCTTAAAGACCGGAAAATGCTTCCGTGAGGACGGCGTCAATGAATTCGTAGAAAAAGCGAAGACCGCAGATGGATTCGTGTTCGGATCTCCCGTGCATTATGCATCGGCATCCGGCATGATCACTTCTTTCTTAGATCGGGCTTTTTATGGTAAGAGTGCACTTTTCCAGGGCAAACCCGGCGCCTGCGTTGTCAGCTGCAGACGTGGCGGAGCCTCCGCGGCTTTTGATCAGTTGAACAAATATTTTACCATTAACTGTATGCCGGTGGTATCCAGCCAGTACTGGAACCAGGTCCACGGCAATACACCGGAAGAAGTGAAACAGGATCTGGAAGGTATGCAGACCATGCGCACATTGGGCAATAATATGGCGTGGCTGTTAAAATGTATAGAAGCAGGCAAAGCTGCCGGTGTGAGTTTCCCGGAGAGAGAACCGGCGCAGAAGACCAACTTTATCCGATAAATATGACAGACCGGACAGGAAAAGGAGACAGACGAAACTATGGCACAGTGGCAGGGATTGGGAAGATATCCGGAAAATGCAGATCCAAAGGACTGCCCCGCAGCGGGAGAACTGTTGGCTTATGTGGACGGAAGCTATCAGGATGCACTGAAAAAATACGGTTTTGGCTGTATTTTCATCCTTCCCGACGGACGGATCTATACAGAATACGGTAACGGCGATAACCCGGACTCCCTGAAACAGCGAAATGTATCCGGAGAGATGCTGGGAGCCATGTATGCGGTACGGTTTGCCTTAAACAGTGGATTTCGAGCCATTGAGATCAGGTATGATTACGAGGGGATCGAAAAATGGGTCACCGGTGCGTGGAAGAGCAAAAATGAACTGACACAGAAATACGCACAGACCATGAGAGGCTGGGGACAGAAGATACAGATCCGCTTCACGAAAGTACCGGCGCATTCCAAGGTAAAATACAATGAACTCGCGGACGAGACAGCAAAACTCGGCGTGGCGAACGGTAACGGAATTCCCAAGGTGAAGAGTCTTAGCGATTTCGAGGCGGCGGATGCCGCAGAGAGGATGCAGGATGCGGCTGAATAAATATCTGGCACAGTGCGGTGTATGCTCCAGGAGAGATGCAGACAAACTCATCGAACAGGGAAAAGTCTTAGTCAACGGTCAGGTCGCAGGAATGGGACAGCAGGTGTTAGAGACGGATACCGTACAGGTGGGAAAAAAGATTTTACAGGGGAAACAGACCTGCAAAGTCCTGGCTTTCTACAAGCCGGTGGGTGTCGTCTGCACAGAGCGGGATCCACATGCGGAGAAAAAGATCATGGACATGATCCACTGTCCGGAGAGATTGACCTATGCCGGACGCCTGGACAAAGATTCCGAGGGACTGATCCTTCTGACCAACGACGGAGACCTCATCAATGCCATGATGCGGGGAGCAAACCGCCATGAAAAAGAGTACATTGTAAAGATCGACCGGGAAATAACACCCGATTTTTTGGAGATAATGAGAAAAGGCATCTATCTGAAGGATCTTGATATCACTACCAGAGAATGTAAGATAGAAAAAATAGGAAAATATACATTCCAGATCATACTGACTCAGGGAGTCAACAGACAGATCCGCCGGATGTGCGAAGCATGCGGAGCGAAAGTGAGATCCTTAAAAAGGATCCGCGTCATGAATATCCGCCTGGGAGATCTGAAGCCCGGAGAGTGGCGTGAGGTCACAGGGGGAGAACTGGAAACGCTTCTGACAGATACCGGAATGTTAAATCGTAAATAATCTTTTAAAGGCAGGAACACAATATGCAGTCTTCCAAGATAGACCGGATCAAATATCTGGTAGAACAACTGAATGCGGCTTCGGAGAGCTATTATGCCAAAGATCGGGAGATCATGAGCAATTATGAATATGATAAGCTCTATGATGAACTGGTGGAACTGGAAAAAGAGACAGGTGTTACCCTGGCGAACAGCCCCACGGTGAATGTGGGCTACGAAGCGGTGGATGAGCTTCCCAAGGAACGTCACGAGAGTCCTATGCTGTCTCTGGGCAAGACCAAAAGCCGGGAAGAACTGCGGGAGTGGCTGCAGGGCAACCCTGCAATTTTAAGCTGGAAACTGGACGGACTGACCATTGTGTTGACCTATCGTGAAGGAAAACTTGCAAAAGCGGTTACCCGGGGAAACGGTGAGATCGGGGAAGTTATCACGAATAACGCTCGTACTTTTAAGAATCTTCCGTTAAATATTTCTTATACCGGGGAATTGATCCTGCGGGGCGAGGCGGTTATCACTTACAGTGATTTCGAGAAGATCAACGGTGAGATCGCAGATGCAGAGGCAAAATATAAGAATCCCAGAAATCTGTGTAGTGGATCCGTTCGACAGCTGAATAATGAGATCACGGCAAAACGCAACGTGAGATTTTATGCGTTTACCCTCGTAAAAGCGGACGATGTGGACTTCCACGATTCCAAGGAAGCACAGTTTGCCTTTTTACAGGAGCAGGGATTTGCGGTGGTAGAACATGTGGCGGTGACCGAGGAAAATATCCTGTCAGTCATCGAAGATTTTGAACACAAGATCGAGCATTATGACATTCCCTCCGACGGACTGGTACTTACCTATGAAAGCATCAGCTATGGACAGTCCCTGGGCAGAACTGCAAAATTCCCCAGAGATTCCATTGCTTTTAAATGGGCGGATGAACTTCGCGAGACCACTTTAAAAGAGATCGAATGGAGTGCCAGCCGCACCGGCCTGATCAATCCGGTAGCCATCTTCGAGCCGGTAGAGCTGGAGGGTACCACAGTCAGCCGTGCCTCGGTGCATAATATCAGCATATTACGTTCCCTTCGACTGGGGATCGGAGATCACATTACAGTCTATAAGGCGAATATGATCATCCCCCAGATCGCAGAGAATCTGACCGGCAGTGACAACGTGGAGATCCCGAAGGTCTGCCCTGTCTGCGGACAACCTACCGAGATCCGTCAGATGAATGAAGTACAGACCTTGTATTGCACCAATGAGAAATGCCCGGCGAAGGAGATTAAGGCATACACCTTATTCGTCAGCCGTGATGCCCTGAATATCGACGGGCTCTCCGAAGCTACATTGGAGAAAATGATCGATCAGGGCTTCATCCACGAATATGCTGACCTGTTCCGGCTAGATCGTTATAAGGAAGTTATCACACAGATGGAGGGCTTCGGAGAGAAGTCTTATCAGAATATGATAGACAGCATTGAAGCTGCGCGCCATACGACGCTGCCCCGACTGATCTACGGACTGGGAATCGCGGGGATCGGTGTGGCCAATGCCAAGGTGCTCTGCAGATATTTTGATTATGATCTGGAGAAAATGCAGTCAGCAGACACAGAGACCTTAAGTGCTATCCCCGGTGTGGGAGAAGTGCTTGCCGGGGCATTTACGGAGTATATGTCCGATGCGGAGAACCTGGAACAGATCGAACATCTGAAACAGTTCCTGACCATTGAGACACCTAAGGTGGATGAAAATGCACAGACACTATCCGGTATGAGTTTCGTTGTAACCGGAAGTCTGAACCATTATGCCAGTCGTAACGACTTGAAAGAAGTCATCGAGGAGAGAGGCGGTAAAGTCACCGGCAGTGTGACGGGGAAGACCACCTGCCTGATCAACAATGATATTACCTCGACTTCTTCCAAAAATAAAAAAGCCAAGGAGCTTCAGGTTCCGATCCTGACAGAGGAGGATTTCCTGAAGACTTATAATATTCCTTACGAGGAATAAGTAGACCTGGAGGAAAATGAAATGCCTATTAAGACACAAAATGATCTGCCTGCCAAAGAGATACTGGAGAACGAAAATATATTCGTCATGGACGAATTCCGTGCTCTGCATCAGGATATGCGTCCACTGCAGGTATTGATCTTAAACAATATGCCGGTAAAGCAGGACACGGAGCTGCAGCTGCTGCGTGCCTTGTCCAATACCCCTTTGCAGGTGGATGTGACCTTCATGAATACCAAGACCCATGTGTCATTGAATACCCCTGCAAGCCATCTCAATAAATTCTACATCACCTTTGATGAGATCAGAGACCGCACCTTCGATGGACTGATCGTCACCGGAGCACCGGTGGAAGATATCACCTTTGAAGAGGTGGATTACTGGGAGGAGACCTGTAAGATCTTAGACTGGGCGGAGACCCATGTGACTTCCACCTTGCATATCTGCTGGGCGGCGCAGGCCGGATTCTACCATTATTATGGTATTAACAAGAGACAGCTGCCGCAGAAGCTGTTCGGTGTCTACGAACATAAAGTATCCAACCGGAAAATACCGTTGGTGCGTGGCTTTGATGATATTTTCCTGGCACCGCACAGCCGCCATACCGAGACTCCTTCCGAAGCCATTCATGCCTGTAAGGAACTGACGATCCTGGCAGAATCCGAGAAAGCAGGTGTATTCCTGGCTATCGCAGAAGAGGGAAAAAAGATCTTCGTGGCCGGGCACCCGGAATATGACCGCTATACCCTGAACAACGAATATCACCGTGATCTGGATAAAGGTTTACCTATCCAGATTCCTTATAATTACTATCCGGGCGATGATCCGGAGCAGAGACCACTGTTACAGTGGAGATCCCATTGCAATAACCTTTACAGCAACTGGCTGAATTATTACGTATATCAGGCAACACCGTACGACCTGGCTCAGATCCGGTAACACACGTGGAATATCGTGCGCATTTTGCTACAATAAATTGATAAAAAAATAATAGATATCACTGTTCGTCAAGCTGCCTGTATGGTAAAATACATATCATACAAGCAGCTTTTCATATATTACGAAAGCAGAAAGAATGAGGGAGTACATATGGAAATTAACATTGGTATTATCGCAATCGTCGTATTGGCCATTGCCATTCTGGCCATCCTGGCATCCGGTTATGTGAAGGCATCACCGAACAAAGCCTACATCATCTCCGGTATCAAGAGAGAACCCAAGGTCCTGATCGGACGTGCCGGCATCAAGATCCCCTTCCTGGAGAAAAAGGATGAACTGATTCTGAAGCAGATCAGTATCGACATCAAGACCAACGGCTATATCCCCACCAAGGATTTCATCGGTGTAGATATTGACGCCGTGGCTAAGGTCAGAGTCCTGACCCAGAGAGATGTCACCGTGAATGCCAAAGGGGAAGTAGTGGCAGGTGCCGATTCTAATAAGAGGATCACCACCGAGATGGCTAACGCAGCCATGAAGAACTTCCTGAACATGAACGAAGATCAGATTCGCGATGCACTGACCGATTCCTTGCAGGGTAACATGCGTGAGATCATCGGTACCCAGTGCCTGAAGGAACTGTGTAACGACCGTAAGACCTTCGGTGACGAGGTACAGGCGAAGGCGCAGAAGGATATGAATGCGTTAGGTATCTGGATCGAGTCCTGCAACATCCAGAAGATCGAGGATGAGAACAACCTGATCACTGCTTTAGGACAGGATAACATGTCCCAGATCCAGAAGGACGCTTCCGTAGCAAAGGCACAGGCAGACAGAGATGTGGCCATCGCCAGAGCACAGGCGCAGAAGGATGCCAATGATGCACAGGTCATCGCAGAGACCGAGATCGCCCAGAAGCAGACCGAGCTGGCGATCAAGAAGGCTGAACTCAAGAAAGAGTCCGATATCAAGAAGGCAGAAGCCGACGCAGCATATAAGATTCAGGAAGAGGAACAGCGTAAGACCGTGGAGATCACCACAGCGAACGCGAACCTGGCCCGTCAGGAGAAGGAACTGGAATTAAAGGAGAGAGAAGTATCCATCAAGGAGAAAGCTCTGGAAGCTGAGGTCAAGAAGACCGCAGAAGCGAATAAATACGCAGCACAGCAGAAGGCAGATGCCGAGCAGTACGAGAGACAGAAGAGAGCGGAGGCAGAACTCTTCGAGATCCAGAGACAGGCAGAAGCTGAGAAAGCAAAATCCGAGGCAGAGAGATTCGCCAAGGAGCAGGCGGCAGAGGCAGTCAAGGCAGCCGGACTGGCAGAGGCAGCCGCTGTGGCAGCCAAAGGTAAAGCGGAAGCAGAAGCCATCCAGGCGAAGGCAGAGGCAGAGGCAGCCGGTATCCTGAAAAAAGCAGAAGCTATGAAACAGTACGGCGACGCAGCAAGACAGCAGATGGAGTTGGATACTCTGAAGGTATACTTCGAGCAGCTGCCCAAGATCGCCGAGGCTGTGGCTAAGGGCTACATGAACGTAGATTCCATCAAGATGTTCGGCGGCGATTCCAGCAAGCTGGCAGGTGATATCATGACCACCGTGACCCAGGTCACCGACGGCATCAAAGAGTCCACCGGACTCGATATCAACGAGATGCTGGCAAAGGGATTTGCCAAGGAAAAGGCAGAAGATACAAAGCCTGTAGAGAATGTAGAGAAGAACGACACCGGTAACGATTATCAGGAAGTATAAAGCCGGAATAGTGCTTGCGATTCGTTCCGGATTGCATTAAACTGAGGGTACAGAGAGGAAAATATTGCCTCTGTACCCTCGATTTTTTGTGGCTGCGGGTATGGATAGAGAAAAAGAGATTTTATACCCGAGGAAGATTGAAGATGTGGGTATGGAGAGGGAAAAAGGATGGCTATACCCGAGGAAAGTTGAAGGCACGGGTATAGGGAGAGAAAACAAGCTTGTATACCCGAGGAAGATTGAAGATGTGGGTATAGGGAGAGAAAAAGAGCTTGTATACCCGAGAAAGATTGAAGATGTGGGTATGGAGAGGGAAAACAAGCTTGTATACCCGAGGAAAGTCGTAGGCGTGGGTATAGAGAGGAAAAACAAGCTTGTATACCCGAGGGAAGTCGTAGGCGTGGGTATGGAGAGGAAAAACAAGCTTGTATACCCGAGGAAAGTCGTAGGCGTGGGTATAGAGAGGAAAAACAAGCTTGTATACCCGAGGTAAGTCGAAGGCGTGGGTATGGAGAGGAAAAACAAGCTTGTATACCCGGGGAAAGTCGTAGGCGTGGGTATGGGGAGAGAAAACAAGCTTGTATACCCGAGGAAAGTCGAAGGCGTGGGTATAGAGAGGAAAAACAAGCTTGTATACCCGAGGTAAGTTGAAGTCTCGGGTATGGAGGAGAAAGAGAGTATATATGGACGAGAAAAATATGACAACAGCAGATGTAAAAGCAACACAAGAAGCAAAAGAATTACTGGAATACCTCAAAAATACAGCGGGACAGCAGATCATCACCGGTCAGCACACCCAGACCATCCCCTGTGAGGAGATTGCCTATATCCGGCAGACCACCGGAAAAGAGCCAAAGCTGCGCGGTTTTGAACTGCTGGCGTATTCTCCGAATATCAATTATGCAGACGCCTCCCCGGAATGCCTGAAGGAAGTGGAAGAGAATAAAGGCACGGCAGAGACCGCCCTGCAGTGGGCAAGAGCGAACCGCCCGGATAAAGTGAACGACACGGGTACAGAGAACAGCACAGACTATACCACCGGCGGTATCCTGACCTTCACCTTCCACTGGTTCTCGCCCTTAGACGGCAGAGACAAAAGCTTCTACACCGAGCATACCGATTTCGATGCGACGAAAGTATTACAGGAAGGCACCCCGGAGCGCGCAGCGTTCTACGCAGACATGGATGTGATCGCAGACATCCTGCGACGTTTCCAGGACGAGAACATCCCCATCCTCTGGCGCCCCTTCCACGAATCCTACGGCACCTGGTTCTGGTGGGGAGCGAAGGGCGCGGAAGTGGCGAGAGAGCTGTACCGCCTGATGTTTGATTACTACACAAAAGAAAAAGACCTGCACAACCTGCTCTGGGTCTGGAACTGCGATATAGAGGAAGCCTACCCCGGAGATGAATACGTGGATGTAGTATCCATAGATGTCTACCTCCCGGAGTATCAGTCCACAGACTATGCGGATGCCTATGAGAAACTGGTGGCAGCCACCTCCCGTGACAAAGTGGCTGCCCTGGCAGAGATCGGTTACCTCCCGGACATACAACTTCTGCAAAAAAGCAGAATCCCCTGGGCCTACTACATGACCTGGTCCAAGGAATTCTGCATTGGTGAAAAATATAACAGCGTAGAAAATCTGAAGAAAATGTACGACAGTGAATACGCGGTGACACTGTAAAAATCTATTTTATAAAAAATATTGAAATGGATTGCTTTTTCAGCAGAAAGTGTATATACTATTATTAAGAGCAGAGATGTTCTTCTTCATCTATCAAATGAGTCCTGTGACGGTTCCGACAGGACGGTAAAATAAAAATTGACCGAGCGATGAGTCCTGTGACGGTTCCGACAGGACGGTAAAATAAAAATTGACCGAGTGATGAAGAATTTGGCGAGAGGCTGAATAGCCTCTCGTTTTTTACATTCTACGAAGGAGGAAAAATGAATTTACCGGAAAATGATTATCAGATTTTAAAATTAACCACTCGTTTCTATGAGGAACATCCTGATCCACCATACCATGAAATATTGAAAAAGAACCAACGGGCATACAATTGTTTACTGTTTCAATCACATTATGATTATTATATATGTGTGCCATACAGAAGCGAAATATCACATCCATATTCTTTTAAGTTCAAAAAAACTCAGAGATCCAAAAGCCATAGATCGGGTCTTGATTACACCAAAATAGTTATCATAACCAAAAGTGAATATATTGATACAAAAGATGCTCTTATTGATAAGGATGAATTTAAAGAGACGATAAAATATCTCGACCGTATCAAAGAAGAGGCAATGACGTTTGTAGAAGAATATGTACAGCATGTATCAGGAAGCAGAAAAATGGATCCGCGGGAATTTAAAAGAAGATATACATATTCGCCGCTTATCTATTTCCATCAGGAGTTGGGAATATAATTTTTTACAGAAATTGAAACAAAAGTACTAAAAACAATTTACATAAATCTAAAATATGCTATACTATTTTAGTATTGAATCAAAAAAAATGTAAGTTGTAACGAAAAATGCTACAATTATGCAGATATCCCAAATATGTAAAAGTAACAGGTGAATGATCATGGAATTAGGCAGAAAAAAGGTCCGTTTAGGTGAATTACTGGTAAACAGCGGTGTTCTCTCGAATGAACAGCTGCAGCAGGCGTTGGACAATCCCGCCCGTCAGGGTAAGAAGCTGGGAGAATTCCTCGTAGACGAAGGCATCGTATCGGAGGATGACCTGGCGAAGGCACTGAGCAAACAGCTGGATCTGGATATGATCGATCTCCAGAGCATCAATGTGGACAAGGAAGTGCTGAATCTGGTACCGGTCAACGTCCTGAAGAAGAACAAGATCTTCCCCTTCGCTTACAAAGAAAATAACTTCAACGTTCTCATGGTCGCCATGGCGGATCCCCTGGATTACAACGCCATCGATGACATCAATATCATCACCAACTTCCAGGTAGAGCCCGTAGTAGCCACCACCCGTAGCATCATGCTGGCGATCGATAAATATTTCGGTCAGGAAGAAGTAACAGAGGCACTGGCTGCCTACGCCAAAGAGAAAAAGCTGGATGTGGTGGAAGATATCGCCACGGAGGAGAACATCAACAGCTCCCCCATCGTAATGCTGGTCAAGGACATGATCGAAAAAGCCGTCCGCCAGCGTGCATCCGATATCCATATCGAACCTATGGAAAATATCATCCGTGTCCGTTACCGTATCGACGGTGCCCTCTATGAGAGAGCGAGATACGGTGTCAACGTACTGTCCGCCATCATCGCCCGTATCAAGATCATCGGCGGCATGGATATCTCCGAGAAGAGAAAACCCCAGGACGGACGTATCACCCAGATCGTAGACCGTGTGGAATACGATATCCGTGTATCCGTCCTGCCGACCGTATACGGGGAAAAAGTCGTAATGCGTCTTGCCGCGAAGAGTGCCCTGAACCGCGACAAGAGCCAGTTAGGCTTCAAACCCTACGAATTAGAACAGTTTGACTACATTCTGAAAAATCCTCACGGTATCATCCTGGTAACCGGACCTACCGGAAGTGGTAAGTCCACCACTCTGTATACCGCACTGAGCGAGCTGAACAAAGAAGACGTGAACATCATCACCGTCGAAGATCCTGTCGAGGCGAATATCGACGGTATCAACCAGGTACAGGTCAACACCAAGGCAGACCTCACCTTCGCGACGGCACTGCGTTCCATCCTGCGACAGGACCCGGATATCATCATGATCGGTGAGATCCGTGACCAGGAGACTGCCAGCATCGCCGTACAGGCATCCATCACCGGACACCTGGTGGTAAGTACCCTGCATACCAACTCCTCCGCCAGCACCATCACCCGACTGGAGGATATGGGAATCGAATCCTACTTGATCGCAGATTCCGTCATCGGCGTTATCGCACAGCGACTGGTCCGCAGACTCTGCCCCTTCTGTAAAAAGCCGAAGCAGGCCGCCAGGGATGAAAAAGAATTCATGGGCCTGAAGGAAGAGGAAAATGTGACCATCTACGAGCCCTGCGGCTGCAGCAAATGCGACAATACCGGCTTCAAGGGCCGTATCGGTGTCTACGAGATCATGCAGATCACTCCGAAGCTGAAGACCATTATCAGCAAGCGGGAGGGTGCCGATATATTAAAGGAAGAAGCATTAAAAGAAGGAATGCATACCCTGCGTATGAGTGCCACGGACTACGTACTGGACGGCACCACCTCCTTCTCCGAGATGGTAAAGGTATCATTTGACGTATAATTCTATAAAAACAGCAATATTTTATAGAAATTTATCAAAATTTATAAAAATTTTTCAAAAAACTGGACCTTTTTAGGACAGGGGCCCGTCTTGCATAGTTGGGGAGATAGTTAAAGATAGAGACGTAATTGGAGGGAAGGCACATGGCGACCTATGGTTACAAGGCCATCACAAAGGCTGGAAAAGAAGTAAAGGGAAGTTTGGAAGCGGATAACAAAGATCTCGCAATGGCAGAACTGAGAAGGCAGGAGCTGACCGTTATCGATCTGGGAGAACAGAGCTTCCTGACGAAAGACATCGATATCCAGATCGGCGGATGGCCAAAGGCCAGGGATCTAAGCGTCATGTGCCGCCAGTTCGTCAGCATGACCAAAGCGGGCGTCAGCATCCTCGAATCCCTGAAAATGCTCTGCGAACAGACAGAGAACAAGAGATTGCAGGATGCACTGAAGGAAGTCCGCATCAGCGTGGAAAAGGGTGAGACCCTGGCAGATTCCATGGCAGAGCACCCGAAGGTGTTCCCGGCGATCATGGTGAACATGGTGGCTGCGGGTGAAGCATCCGGTAGTCTGGAAACAGCACTCGATCGAGTGGCGGTGCAGCTGGAAAAAAACAGCAAGACACAGGCAATGCTGAAAAAGGCAATGATTTATCCGATTGTGGTATGTATTGTGGCTGTGATCGTGACGATTGTAATGTTAGTAAAGGTTATTCCATCCTACGAGGATATGTTTGCTGATTTAGGAACGGATTTGCCGTGGATTACTAAATTTTATGTGGCAATGAGCCATGGCATACAAAATTATTGGTTTATTATTATTCCGGTTATTATTGCGGCGGCAATTGGAATTAAATATTTTGCAGGTACGAATCCCGGAAAGCATGTATTTGGCAAGATTGCTTTGAAACTGCCGATTTTCAAAAAACTTACCGTGAAGTCGGCAGCCGCTATGATGGCAAGAACTCTGAGCACACTGATGGGTGCAGGTGTTCCGTTGATTGAAGCTGTGGATATCGTATCCGGAGTTATGAACAATATCTATTTTAAAGAAGCTTTGCAAGATGCAAGAGAAGAAATTACCATTGGAATGCCCTTATCCAGACCATTACAGGAGAGTGGACTGTTTCCTCCTATGGTATACCAGATGATCCGTATCGGGGAAGAAGCCGGTAGTACGGAAGAAATGTTGGACAAGATTGCAGACTATTATGACGAAGAAGTGGAAATGGAAATTCAGGCTTTCATGGCAGCGTTAGAACCAATGATCATTATTGTATTAGCAATCGTAGTAGGCGGATTGATTGCAGCATGTATGGCACCTATGGTATCTATGTATGCAGCATTGGACAATTTGTAATTTTGGATTATCCGTTCTGTGTAGGGACAGAACGATAATTAATAAATGGGGCGGAAAACTTACTACCCTGAAATTAAAAAACACATAAAAAGGAGAATGTAATTATGAACAAGAAACAGAAGAGCTTAACTAACAAAGGTTTCTCCCTGGTAGAGCTGATCATCGTTATCGCTATCATGGCAGTACTGATTGGTGTATTGGCACCTCAGTATGTTAAATATGTTGAAAGATCTAAAGTTTCATCAGATAAACAGTTGGCTGATAACGTATATCAGGCTTTGACAACTGCATATATTGATCCTACAGTAACAGGAAAACCCAGTGCTGATGTAGCGAAAACTGCATTGGGAGCGGATACCGGAAGTGATACTTTTTGGACTAATGTATATGCAACATTAGGCGTTTCTCAAGCATCTGATGTTACTGGAAAATTAAAGGCTGCTGGAAGCACGGCACTGCAATATTCATTTGATGCTGCAACAGGTACTTTTACTGTATATGGAACCGCAACACAGGGTGGAGATTATACTATTCCCGAATAATAATCATTGAAAGGCACCTGACATGCTCCCTACAATTTTACTCTACATAGTGATTTTCCTTTATGGAATCGTGATCGGCAGCTTCCTCAATGTGTTGATCTACCGTATCCCGAAAAAAGAGAATATTGTAACGACCAGGTCTCACTGCATGAACTGCGGTTATCAGCTGCGGTGGTACGACCTCGTACCGCTGTTCAGCTACCTGGCGCTGGGAGGCAGATGTCGGAAATGCAAGGCACATATCTCCGCTCAGTACCCCATCATCGAGGCACTGAACGGAGTGCTGTACCTGCTCGTATTCTGGAAATTTGGGATGAGCGTGGATTCCCTAGTCTACTGCTTGTTGTTTAGTGCACTTCTTGCTTTAAGTGTGATTGATTTCAGAACATATGAGATCCCTGTGGGATTTAACTTATTTATACTGACACTGGGGCTGATCCATGGAGCTTTCCACTATACACAGTGGCTGGATTTCCTGATCGGCTTCCTGTGTGTCAGTGTATTTTTACTTATTCTGTATTACGCTACCGGTGGCAGAGCCATTGGCGGCGGTGATGTGAAGCTGATGGCGGTCTGCGGACTGCTGCTCGGCTGGAAATTGATCATTTTTGCATTTTTACTGGGATGTATCATTGGTTCCGTGATCCATCTGATCCGTATGAAAGTAAGCGGCGAAGGGCATGTCCTCGCCATGGGACCGTATCTCTCCGCAGGGGTGGCAGTCGCTGTCCTGTGGGGCAATGAATTCTTGCAGTGGTATCTGGGTCTGTATCATTGAGACCAGGTACTTACATCTGATATGAGATTAGAAAGTTCTTGGGACACTTTTCTGTCCCAAATACGATAAAGAACCGATAAGAGGAAGGGTAGAAGCATGGCAATGAACAATCGCGTATTGAGTATTGAGATCGGTAACTCCTTTACGAAGATCTGCGAGATCGACTATAAGGTGAAGAAACCGAAGGTCTACAAGGTATTGACCGTCGAGACCCCGGAAGACGTCGTGGTGGACGGTATGCTGCAGCCGACGCAGGAGTATGCGGATCACCTGGTGAGCGCACTGGGCACGAACGGCATCCGCACGAAGAGAGTGATCTTCACCATTTCTTCTACCAGAGTGGCAAGCCGTGAGGTACAGATCCCGAATGTGAAGGCGAATAAGATCGAAGCACTGGTGAAGACCAACGCGAACGATTATTTCCCCGTGGATCTGACCCAGTATGAGATCGGACATTATCTGGCAGGCGGACTGACCGAGGAAGGAAAGCTGCGTGTCATGGCACTGGCAGTGCCCAAGGCGCTGTTAAACAGCTATTACCAGCTGGCGCAGATGTGCGGCTGGGAGGTCGAGTGCTTCGATTACAGCAGCAACAGCTTATACCAGATCCTTCGTGATGAGAAGTCCGAAAAAGTTACCATGATGATCAAGATCGATGAGAACAGCACCATCGTGACCGTGCTTTCCGCCGGCAAGGTGCTGCTGCAGAGAACTGTGGCATACGGCGTGCAGGATGCCATCGAGACTATGATCGCTTCCGGTGCCTATGCCGTGAACGATCCCATGAGCGCGGTAGAACGTTTTCAGAAGAAGACCTGCCTGAACAGAGTACTCCATCAGGGAGATAAGCTCTGGGAGGAAAATGCCGGACGTTGGGAAGACGAAGATGCCGGCAATGTGGAGGTCACAGCAGCCAGACAGAAGATCACCTCTTCCCTGGAGCCACTGATCGTCGGCGTCAGCCGCGTCATTGATTTCTATGATTCCAGAAACAGTGATACACCTATTGAGAGAACTTACGTCACCGGCCTCGGCGGCAGCTTCAGCGGCATGAGCAAGCTGTTCACTAACTGCCTGGAGCGCAAGGTACATACCCTGTCCGATATGGAAGACAAGATCGGCATGAGCAAGGCCATCCGTTCCACCAGACCCGCAGCCTATATTTCCTGCCTGGGCGCAGTACTCGCCCCCGTAGGACTGATCGATAAGAGCCAGCAGAAGGCCAAGGGCATGACCGTAGTCAGCGGTACGAACTACACCTTCGTCAGTGTGGCGGTCCTGGTGCTGGGCGTGATCCTGTCCATCGCCATGGCAGTCACTTCCCTGACCAGATACTTCGGCACTGTGGCGGAGAATGTGGCATTGCAGGAGAGAGTTGAGGAATTACAGCCCGCGCAGACGGTATATAATGAATATCTCTCAACGGCAGCACAGTATGATAAAAACAAATATCTGTATGAGTATACCGAGAATCCCAATGAGAATCTTGTGGAGTTCATCAATGAGCTGGAGCAGATATTACCCAGTAGCTTCTGGACCAACAGCTTCAGTTCGGATATGGAAGGAATCAGTATGTCTGTAACTGTGGAAGGTAAGGCTGCAGCAGCAAGAACGATTCTGAATATCCGGAATATGGAGAGCATCGAGGATGTACAGATCAGCAATATTACAGATACGCAGAATGAACTGGGAGAATCGGCGGTTACTTTCTCTATTACAGGTACTTATGCGGATATCCACGCAGATACCGAAGAGACCGAAAGCACCGGAGATACAACCGGTACCACAGCACAGTAGGAGGCGGATAAGAGATGAAAGTAAAAAAGAGTGAAATTCAGCTTTTGATCGCGGTACTGGGAGTCCTTCTGGTCGTGGTGACTTATTTCCTGGTATATGCGAAGTTTAATGAGTTGTCGGATGCTATGGAAAGTCAGAATATGTCATTAAGATCCCAGGTGTCTACACTGGAGGTGTTGGAGCAGCGTAAGGCAGATTATCTGGCTGCTACCGAGAAGATGAAGACATATATTACCGGGTTTGAGAATCGTTTCCCCGCAGATATTTTACCGGAAGACAGCATTATGATGGTGAAGAACATGGAGGATGCTACCAGAACCTATGTAGCAAACATCTCTTTCGGAACCATAGGAGAAGTGGCGTATGATGCACAGGCTTCCGCAGACAATTCTGCCCTGGCGGCTGCAACTGCGGATGCACCGGCGGATACCGCAGCAGCGGAAGCAGATGCCGCAGTGTCGGGCACAGATACGACCACGGTTACTACATCCCCTGTCTCCACAGAGGGAACCACCTATGCGGAGACTCATATGTATGAGGTGCCTTTGGGCATCAGTATCGAATGTACCTATGATGATTTCAAGGGGCTGGTTCGATATATTTACAATCAGCAGGAGCGTCAGAGCATCCAGGGCGTGAACATCAGCTATAACGGTGATGACGGAAAATTGTCCGGCAATATGAACCTGAATACTTATTATCTGCTGGGCACGGATAAGGTATATGGGGAACCCTATATTCCCGATATGCCTATGGGGGTACAGACGATATTTGGAAACGTGAACTAATAGATTTGCTAATCGGGAGTTGTCGTAATGCAGAAGCATAGGAAGAAAAGACAACTGAATAATGAAGGATTTTCCCTGGTGGAGCTTCTGATCGCCATTGTGATCCTCTCAATCATTATAGTGCCATTGCTACACAGCTTTGTGACATCGGCAAGGACCAATGCAAAGTCCCGTACCACGATGCATGCCACGGCGATCGCTGAGGACGTCATGGAAATGTTCGAGGCACATTCTCTGGAGGAAATGTCCGATATTTACACGGGTGCTTCACCTGCGGGATTTACCAATACCGCAGTAAAAGACGACACGACCGGCATCTGGACCTACACGATCCGGGACGATTCTACCACTTCCGGTACTTATGATGTAGTGGTGAAGGTGGATCCCACAGCATACAGTGTGGTGAACAGTGTGGCACAGGTAGATATCAGTAACCTGGCGGGTAATCTGAATGCTGTCTACAGCGAAGCAGCGGACGGCGCTAAGGAAGCTTATTCTTATTTCGGCGGAGGACTCTATACAGCAGATATCATGCAGCATACTACACGGAAGACCGAGATCAATATTGACAGCAGTAAGATCAACGTAACGCTGGCAACGGGAGCTACGGTGGAGACAGAAGTCTATCTTGTCACAGCATCCACAACATATCATTGTGATCCCACAATACTGGCAACGGGCAGATCTCCGGACTATCCGCAGACGGGAGCGGATTATGTGATTTTTTCCAACGAAGACAGTGTGCGCAGCCGTGCAACACAGGTGAATGATGTCAGCGAGCTTGGAAATCAATTGGCGAATATCATTGTCTGTGTACAGCCTCGTGTGGAGAGTGCGCACTACGATGCCGGAAGACCTGCCATTATAGACCGGATAGTGTTCAACAACCCGGACAATGTGGAGACGAATCTGCTGGTAGTGGAGCAGACCGAGAGACAGGATAGAATAGATATGTTGAAGGATGTCTTCGCGACAGATTATGATACCATGCGCAGTAAGTATGGGATATCTCTGGAACTGCGGGAAGCATGGCCCGGCTGGATGCCCACCTCCGGCACGACACAGACGTCTGCGGGAACTCTTCGCACGAATCTGCTGGACGAGAGTGACGGACTTACGGCATATGTATTTGAGAATTCCAGCATGACCGGCGCGGGAGCCGGAACGGGACTTAATTATGAACTGGCTAAGAATATCATGTCAGTGACGAATCTGACACCGGCCAGGACACAGGACCGTATTTACGACATGGAAGTGAAGGTCTATGCACAGGATAAGATCGCAGATGGCAGCCCGATCATTACTATGACAGGAACGGTAACGGAATAACAGGAGAATCCGGAAGGAAGCGTAAGAACCATGAAGATACGTGGCAGAGACTTCAAATTACATAAACAGACAGACGATAAGGGCTCGGCAATGGTCGTAGTGATCATAGCTATGGCCTTTATCGGCATTTTAGCCAGTGTTTTGATGTATATGTCCTTATTGAACTATCAGATGAAGGCGAATAATCTGCAGGCGAAGGACAACTTCTATTCGGCAGAGACAGTGCTGGATGAGATCCGTGTCCATATGGAAGAGCAGGTGTCCGCGTCCCTGGGAGATGCCTACACGCAGATTCTGGTGAACTATGATGACACTTCCGTATCCGAGAAGGAGAGTAAGCTCCGCTATGCGTTCTTAAGCAGTATGCAGAAGGCGTATCAGTGCAGTGATACCGCCAGCTTAAATTACTATGATCTGAAGAAACTGTTTGACAGTCTGTCACCGGAAGTGAAGGAAAATACAGTGTTGCAGACCGGTGACGGAGTCAATTCCTATACAATACGGATGGTGGACGGCGCCGAGCAGATGACGGGCACAAACGGCTCCGGAGATGCGGTGAGCGATCTGCCTAAGGGACAGCTTACCCTGTTCACGGACGGATTATCTTTTCAGAAATTAAAGGTGACTTATACCAATGATAATGGTTATGTCTCTGTGATCCAGACGGATATCCGTGTGAAAATGCCGGATATGAGCTTTGCACAGGCAGTAAGCCTGCCTTCACTGACCGGCATGTCACTGGTGGCGCAGAAGAATATTCAGGTGGTAGCGGAGAGCGGCAAATTAAGCGACGCTAAGATCGCCGGAAGCTTCTATGCGGACAAGGTACTGGTGGGGAATGAGGATGATACAAACAGTGCAAATGTGACCCTGACCCTGGCAGAGCCAACAGGTGAGGAAAATGATGATAAGCGTATGGTAGCGGCTACAGAACTGTATCTGGGCAAGGGCGCGAAACTGGAATCCGACAGCTATGGAGAACTGTGGGCAGGCAAGATCACCATGCACGGAGCAGCGACATCTACCGGCAGCGCGAATATGAATTTCAAGGGAAATGATGTCTATGTAGCGGGAGATCTGCGCATAGACGGCGCAAATAATAATTTTACCGCAGGCAGTCTGGTGGATGAGAATTACTCCGGACAGTATATAGGCTTCGGCACCGGGGAGAACAGTGACAGCAGTGCCATCGTAGTCAACGGTACCGGAACGGATATTGACTTAAGCGGTCTGATCAATCTGACTCTGGCAGGCAATACCTATATCGCCACGAAAACTGCTAAGGATAATCTCACCGAGGCGGATGGAAATCTCAATGGCAATGCCTCTGACCGCAAGGATATCCTGATGGGGCAGTCTATTGCAGTCAAAAGTGACCAGCTGGCATATCTGGTACCGGCAGATTTGGTAAAACAGCGTTCCAATCCCGTGACTAAGGAGCAGGCAGATACTATGGGGAATACGGCAGTTGATTTTAATGCTGCCAGCAGTATGCTGGGCGGTAACAGCCTTGCTTCCTATGGCATTACGAAGTTTATTACGAACGGAAGCAGCGACAGCCAGGGCGTCCGTACTTTTTATAAGAGATTAAACAGCAAGATCACCATTGTGTATTATTACGTGTCCTTTGACAGCTCCACCCAGGCGGGGAGAGAAGCTGCCAACCGGTATTTTCAGGATTATTATAAGGTAAATAAGAGTACCATGGATGCCTATGCCAGCATCTACACCGATGGCATCAAGATCCGGAATCAGAGTGCCGGTGCCTATATCATGCACCTGGCAGGTAATGTGGTGATGTTCGACAAGGATCAGACCACAGGCAGCTACAGCGGCAACCTGCAGAATGCCACATTAGGCAGTGATCAGAGCAATATCGGCTACAAGCAGCAGCTGGCAGCGGATGATTCCAAATTCAAGGCACTCTGTAAGAAGCTGATCGATGGCTATGAGCAGCTTACTCCTTCCGAAAAAGCGGATACTGCCAATGTATATAGCAATCTGGTAAATACGGACGCGATCACAAGCTTTACCGGTGTGGTCCGTGGCGCGGGACTGGTCGTTGATACAGAGAAGTATTTTGAAAGTAGTGCTTATCCGAATTGCAAGGCAGTCATCGTATATGGTGATTATACCTATCCCGAAGCAGGACATCCGGATTTCAAGAATGGTATCATTATCGCGACAGGCGATGTGAAGATACAGGATAGTAAGGAATTTAACGGTGTGATCCTGGCAGGTGGCGATATCAAGTTAGGACAGAATGTGAAAGTGACACCGGACAAGGAAGCAGTGCTTCGTGCGCTGACCTATTCCAAGGAGATTACGGGCTCCGGCGGCGGTCAGAAGGAATATCATGTAGTGGATTTCCTGATCGGCGGCGAAGGTTACCTGCAGAATAACAATAAGACCTACCTGAACAGCGATATTAATTTAGGAGACCTGATCGTATATGAGAACTGGCAGAAACAATAAAAACGGTGGCTTCTCCCTGGTGGAGCTCATCATCGTCGTCGCCATCATGGCGATCGTGGTGGGAGTCATTGGATTGTCTGTGGGAACACTCACCGGAAGAAAAACTGCAAAATGTGCGGATGAGATCGTTTCGACCCTGGAGAGAGCAAGAGTGCTGACCCTTGGGAAAGAACAGAACCAGGTGGAGTTTGTGCTGCTGCAAAATAGCAGTACCGGCGAGTACCGGGCACAGATCTATCAGGGTGGAACCATCGTTTCGGATAGAATCGTGGGGAAGGAGCCTATCACAATACAAGTATATTTTGATGATGATTCCACCCCCTACAATCTGTCACAATTAAAAGGTACATTACCTTATGCGTCCGCAACCGATGGACTGCATCTGGTGTTCAACAGAGCATCGGGAGCTTTTGAAGAGAAGACCTGCGCTGCTGCAGATGCGGTCAAGGACTATTGTAAGAAAATTGTGATCAGCAATGGAACAAGAACGATAACTGTTACAACAGTCGGCAGAACCGGCAAAATCCTGAAGAAATAAGGAGGTTGACTATGCGTATCGGGAAAAAAGGATTCACTCTTGTAGAAGTGATAGTGTCCCTGGCAATCATGACCATTGTGGCAGGATCTGTGGGTGCCTTTATCATCGCAGGAAACAATTCCTACCTGCGAGGGAATAAGGAGCTGACCCTGCAGGAAGAAGCACAGCTTGCAGCGAATCAGATGATCGACCTGATCATTGATGTGGAGAAGGATATTAATTTCACACCGGATCATACCGGCACAGCAGTGGATCTGGATGGCAGTACCGCCAAGGATGCAGCCGGCAATGAGATCACCACAGCCCATGTCAGCGAATTGCGTCTGGTCAATAACGAGAATACCTATATGATCCGCTGGCAGGGAACCGCGTCAGGGGATTATGCGACTGCGAATCAGGTATACCTCTATGAGGTGAAAAATACAACGGATGCGGACGGCAATCTCGTCGTAGGAGATCCTACCACCGCAACCCCGGCACTTATGGCAGAGCATGTCACAAGATTCAGCGTAGACTTAAGCCAGGTGGAGGACAAGCGGAAAGTTATCCTGAATATGAACTTCACTTACCAGGACAGAAGTTATGACATTGTAGAGACTATTAAGCTTAGAAATGACCTGGAGAAGACCGGAACCGCGTACGCATGGATCAGTGCTCTGACTATTGATCCTCCCAGTGCAACATTACCTCAGGGCAAGATACAGCAATTTACCTATAATTTGAGCGGTGACGCAGAGGCAGTTGCCGAGGGTGTTACCTGGAGTGTGTCTTATGCTTCCGGGGCTAATTGTAAGAGTACGATCAATCAGGAGGGTATTTTAAAAGTAGATGATGAGGAAACTAGCGGCACGAATGTGCTGGTGGTAAAATGTACTGCAAAAGCAGATACGAGTATGGTGGCATATGCATATGTGACAGTAGAAGAGAGATTGATAGACTCTCTGACGATTACGCCACATGATGGCAGCCTGATTCCTTTGGAGAGTTGGCAGAATGGACAGGAGGCTAACGCAGTCGGTGATGGTAAAAGAATTAATTTCACATGTACCTTAGATGGCAAGGACAGTGCAAAAGCAGAAGGCGTAGAATGGACTGTGGAACGTGTGGATGGCACTGCTCGAGCAACGAGAACTGTAATTCCAAAGACAGGAGCTATGACTGCATATCTTGTAGCGGATCCAGAGGAAAAACAGGGATATCATGTGCTAAGGGTGACTTGCTCATCAGTAGCAGATCCTTCTATGAAGGATGAGGCATTGATCACAGTATCTAATGTTCCTGGAAAATACAGTGCGGAACTGATTGCTGAAACTCTGACTACCTATAAATTCGATGAGGGAAACCAAAAGAGAATCGGCTATTGTGTTAATATTGAATGTCTTCCTTCCTGGGCGGATTATCGGAACGGTTATCCGAAGATTTCTTGGGAAATAGTAGGAGATTCTAAAGGATATACATTTGGTCCTTCTAGCAGTGTTTATGAACAGATATTATATTGTAGTTACCATGAAAATGTATATGAGCCGCCCGTGACTGTACGTGCTACGGTACAACTGGATGCTACAACGACGGTATATCCCACAATAGATATTAAGATTCCCAAGCTGAAGACGGCACTGGCGGAGGATAAACCGTATATCAACAGCGATCAGTTTGTACTGAACAGAAACGGTGAAATAGAGTGTTGGTTGGAAAATTATGATGGCACAGGTAAAGTAACCTGGAGATTTGCTAATGATGCAGAATTAGGTCTGGCGGCATCGAGGGAAATTGAAGATCAGCTTGATCCTAGTAAGGATAAAGAATACGTAAATATTTTGTCGCAAAGAATGGTTGGATTCAGCAGATATAAGGAGAGAGATAAAAAAGGAAGTCTTCCTGATGCTTACGAAGATGGAACACGACAGGTATTTCCAAATATGACTTATGATTCGAAAAATGACCATGCATATATTTGGGCAAAATATTCACTTCCATGGAATCAGGAATATCGATTGACACTGGAAGCAGTGGATGAAGAGGGGAATGTGATTGCAGAGACAGATATTCTGATACCGGAATGTAAAGTACTGTTCCCCAGTGGAAGTCGTTATATGACAGTTAATCAAGGACAGGCGATTTATCCGAGATGTAAGTGTGATGCCTGCAAAAATGATCCTAATCATAATCATTGGGGTAACGAAACTGCACAAAATAAGGTGACCGGGAAATGGGAACCCAGTCCGGCATTGTATAACCAGTGGATTTATGTGACTTTGTATGGCTTTTATACAGGAAATCTGGGATTGAAAGATTCCGGTAATTGGCTGAATCTGGGCAGTAAAATGTACGGAGATAGCAAGCTGGCTGGAGGTACAGGAATTTCTGCAACTACATGGACGGCAGATGAAGGTGTTTTACAGATATCCATTGATGCCATGGAGCAGAATAAAGACCTGTATCTGCAGTTCTATGATAAAGATCATTATAATGAACAGGATTATAGGCTGGACCGTGTATTAGTAATACAGTGGAACAGGAAGGATGCACAATGACGGGTAACTTGAAGCACAACACAAAAAAGTACATAGCCGGAATCCTCACCATAGCTTTGGCAGCTGGAGTCTGCCAGAGCTATGGCTCTATGGAAGTAAGTGCAAAGGAGATGACACTGCCCGGTATCGAGAAGCTGGTACAGGATACAGTGTCATCTTCTGACGGCACCTTTCACATTTTAGAGATCGTGCCTTCCAAATCGGATGCTTCCATCGGATACCTGATCGGCGGTGAGGAACCGGTATCTGAAGGACGTAAGCTTTCGGAACTCCCGGCAGCATCAGAGAGAACATCCGCCATGGCTGCGATCAGCAGTAGCAGCCTGGGGGATCTCGCAGGAAGCAATGGTCCGGTAAGCTTTTCCACTTATAATGAGAGCGGAAGCCGAACCGAAGAGATCCGAGGCTCTTTTGTGAAAAATACGGAGAATAACGGTCAGTACACCTATACACAGACGGAATCGGTGTATAGGTTGTTTAGAGAGGGAGACAGCAATGAACGTTATGACCGGTATAGTACGATTGAGGCTTCCGGAGCTTCTAACGAGAACAAACAGAGTGTATCTCCTGTATTTTCTAAAGTGTCCGGTGCTACCGGAGGAAATCTGGAAATGACCATCGGTGATGCGGCGGATGCACTGACAGCTCTGACACCTGCGAGATATGCACTGACACCGGACGATGAGAATTCCAATGGCAGTATGAACAATGTTAATACCATTGATTTTGAGGCAGCTAAATATGTCGGTAGGGAAGTGTATACCAAGACTGCTGATGATGTATACACTTACCTTGGTAAGGTGGTATACGGCAGAAATCTGCCTGCGGGATATGCTATCCAGAGCACTGCCATAACTTCCGAAAATCCTTCCGAAGCGTCAGAAAATCTGGGAGAGGCGACGACAGCGGAGAGCTCGGGACTGGTAACGGCAGCCTCTGCATCCGGGAATGACGCAGCAGCGGAGTCCGGTAATAGGATGCAGACCTTCAGCGTACGAAGCACATCCGGAAATGATATTGAGACTTCCGAACAAAGGATAATGACAGCTTCTGATCCTTCATCCGAACAGTACAACAATCTCTATATTTTGAATATGGCCAACACCACACCTTATCTATGGGCAACCTGGACTGCAAATCCGGATGGAACAGGAGGAAGTTATAGACTGAATACTCCTGCGGATGGCTATTTTGTGCATTTCACGGAAAACACCTCCGGTGAGTATTATGTGTCTAAGGTGACATTATCCAGCACTAATGGAGACTACAAACTGATCGATTCTTATCAGAGAAATGATAACGGTAAATATGTGCTGAAAAGCAGCGGTACTATGCAGGTTCATCTTCGAGATGAATCAGGCTACGATGCATCAAACAGCTATGATTTTATAGGTGATAATGCGAAGGATGCGTTGGGTACTGTAGCATATGACGGTGGTTTCTACAATAAAGAATGGTTCAAGAAACAGGTCCTGAATCTGTCTGGCACCAGCCGGTATGAGAGCGGTAGCGCTTCCGGTACTGGCGGAGATATTGATCAACTGAAGATTGAAGTGACAACTTTAACAGTGGAGGAACTGGCGAAACTGGTAAATCCGGAGGAACAGACTTATTATGGCGTGGATCTGGACAACGTGGATCTGATCTATCTCTCCGGCAGGGGAAGTTATGCAGCGGAATCTGTGAATATGACTTCTGCAGCAACCGCTCTGACGAAGATGATATTCGGCATTAAGGATACTACCGGTGAGCGGAATGATGCAGACAGAGTACCGGTGGTCATGGATTACGGATTTTACAGCCAAAATAAAACGCTGGCTGAGGAGCCGAATAATAATCAGAATAATAAGATACTGACACAGATGGCACTGACGATCTTAAAAGTTTCCGATGATAATATTGCCAAAGAAGTTGCTTCAAAGGGAGATGCTTATTGGAACGGTCAGACGGCAGCTTCGCTTAGTTTGGGCGATTCCGTGAAAGAGGCTTTATATGACAATGTTTATCTGAATGATGACAGTGCGACGCCATATGTTGCCTCTGACTTCCTGACTGACTGTAAAGGGACTGCGGCGAAAGTAGCAACCTTCGGAGCAGTATTAAAAGAGATTCAGTATGAGAATTTCCTGGCGGAAAAGAATGGGAACACTTCCACTAAATTGGAAGAAAAAATCACGAAAGCATCCATTACAAGATACATTCTGAACTGGTATATGCACAGAGTGACGGTGAAATCTGAGATTACGGTATTGGATTTGGAACCATGTTATGATTTTGATGCCAATTTGGACAAAACCATTAAACAATTTATGGGAATGGGAGATACTTATACCGGCAAGATCAATATCCGTAAAATGGCATCCGCAGAGTTTATCGGTAAAATAGAGGATCTAAATGAACAGTATGATATGATTTATCTTGGTGCAAAGACCGGGACGATGAACACAGAAAATGGGAAAACGAAATATAATGATACTACAATGAATGGTCTGATTTATTCTCATGTGGGGGATTATTATGACTATTCCGGTGAAAGCTACAATGATCAGCACAGATTGCAGGATGCGTCATTGAATCATAAGATCAATGATAATAGTGAGGATAAAAACAACAAGTCAACAACATATCGTGGTCCCGGTAATGACATGAATTCCACGAAATATAAGGAATTATTGCAGTATGTACAGGCCGGGTATCCTGTGGTAATTGCGGATGTATTTTTGAATGATGCCAAGAATGCTGCATCTACAAACACTATGGATAAAAATTCCTATTTTTATCAGTTTGTACAGCAGATTGTGTCAGCTAAGGATGCAACAACCGGCGAGTATCTCTATTGGCAGAAGAATGTATTTGCGGAGAGCCAGTTATTGGAGGCGTCTTCTGATCTTGAGGAACGTCAACGCAGATTCTGTAATTATTTGAATTTGTCTAAGCTGTCCGTGGACTGGGTAACAAATATCTCCGGCGAACGTCCTTATCCGGAGGAACTGTCCTATGGTGACAACCAGAATGATCCAAACCAGACGTATCTGTCTGCGATTGATGGTAAGTATCAGCTACAGTATATATTTACCTTGGACAATAGAGTCGCTTCATCGGTAACAGCTTCTTATGACTGTAAGCTGTTTGTTGATAAGAACTCTGATGGACGGTTCCTCGGATCAGATGCTATTGGCAATAATAGCAATAATTCAGAGGAATTGACCGGAATCAATGTATATATTAGGAACGGTGATGCATGGAATAAAGTAGAGCCGATCAATAACAATGGTTCTGCGCATTATGAATTGCGTACCGGAAATGTATATAAAGTAATGCGGCAGCTGCCGGATGATTATGTGGGTGTCATACCATGGAAAATTGTATTTTATGATAATGCTGATCCGTTGGTCAGAACTGCAAGATCCGGATATACTGCTGTGCAAGTGCAGGGAGAACGCAAAAAGATCAGGATTTTACAGTTAAAATCGGATAATGGTAATAATTGGGATCTGGCAAACGATGGTAATTTTAAAACTTATATAAGTAATCTTAAGGACTGGGATGTTCAGGTAGACAGTGTATCGGTAATTGAGCTGTTAAGAGATAGATTGCATATTTATAATATCAGTGATACAGATATAGAGAATTGTTATGTGAAGTCATATGAATATTTTCAGACCTATGATATGTTGATTTTAGGATTTGCAGATAGTTACCGGTTCGGTTATGATTATCGGTGGTATGATGTGTCAGAAAGTCAGAAGGATAGTCATACCAATTTGTATACGGACAAACTAAGTGGTGCCAGAAAAAATCTGGCGGTAGGCCGGGCAGTACGTGACTATATAGAGTCCGGAAGAAGTGTATTGTTTACGCATGATACCACGTCATATATCAATGATATGTATAGCAGGCGGCAATATAACGATAACGGAACCGCTGAGAGTAACGATAACGGATGGTACTGGGGATATGAATTCAATAAGACTATCCGGGCTTCCGTAGGTTTGGACAGATACGGAGAACTGAAGGAATACTATAAGCAGATGGTGGCCTGGGCTCCAAACGATACCGAGAGACAACACTACCAGAAATATCTGGATACTTTGAATACGTATCAGTATGATACTCTCAAGATACCAAATACAGACATTAACCTGAATCAGAAGGAAGGGCTTACGAAATACACGGTAGCTCGATTCCTGAGGAAACAGTTGGATAGTTTACAAGGCAATAAGTCCTATAAGGGCAGTCTTTTCCCTGTAAATAATGAGTTATTATATGATGCCGGATTTAGGGGAAAGTATTGGGATGCTGGATGGAATAAGGCCAGCTACATGCTGAAAGGAGATTACTGTTTGGAAGGTGCTTCCCCACCGGCTCTGAAAGCGACACAGGTGAATGAAGGACAGATTACGCAGTATCCTTATTTGATCTCTAAAGACGAAATAAAAGAAATCAATCAGCGGAAGAGCCTGAAGGTAAGTTCAACGCATTATCAGTGGCTGCAGCCCAATATGGAATTGGACCGTGATGGTGATGGAAGAAGTGATATTGTAGTATGGTATTGTCTGTCGGATATTTATGACTCAAATGTTCAATCTACCAATATTTACAGCATTTGTCCCAATGATGTCGTAAATAATTATTACATTTATACCATGGGTAATGTTACCTATTCCGGAGCAGGTCATTCCAGACCGGATGAAGGTGCGGAGATGAAGCTTTTCGTCAATACGATTATTGCAGCATATAATGCCGGTGTATCAGCACCTCGCATATCGTTCAGGGATGATAATGGCTATGACATGGAATCCATTTATGTGATCAGCGATCCTGCAAACAATACGATCCTGAAGGCGGCAGATCAGGGTAACATCAGATCCACCGAAGCAGGAGATGTGGTCAGTGTGAAGTTCGTAGCGGAAGATGCTAATATCTTAAGCGGTAACCCGCAGATCTGCGTAGAATTCTACAGATCCGCCGGTACAGCTGCCGACGCAAAGACAGTGGACGGAATCACTGAAATGGTAGTTCCGCTGAATGTGTCGTCTGTAAAAGATACTTCGGGTAATGCCGTAGCGGTTCAAAATGGTCACTATGTGGTTGGCAACAACCTGACCTATACCGTGACTTATCCGTTGTCGGAGATGGGATTGTTCAATGCGGATTCCGGTGTTGTCAGATCCGACGCCGAGGCGATGAATGTATACGTTCGGGTCTACACTATGTTTGAAAACGGCTCCAAAACCACTCCCACGAATACCGATAGCATCACTATCAGTGCTCAGGAGCTGTTCGAACTGGATTAAACTTTTAAAAAGTAATATTGCACAAAAAGCAGAGTTGTGAGAAATAACCAATTTCCACAGCTCTGTTTTTGTATGGTTTTTCCTGAATGATTTCCGCGGAATTCCCTTGTGGAATTCAAGTACTTGTGCTATAGTAATCACATCTACAGAAAGTCTATATAGCTAAGATTTCAAAGATATCTTTTATGGGTATCATGATGCACGTAAAGTGCAGTCGGTGGCGTATCGCCGGGATTCATTTTTTTTACAATCAGATAGGCAGGACAGAGACTGCGCCAGAGCGTGCTTTAGGGATTTCTCTGTCTGTTTGACTAATTGATAAGAGACAGAGAGGAGTATTTATTGGAACTGAATGATATTGTAACGAAGAATTTTGAAAACTATGCGGATGTAGCAGCGGATATAGTGAATGCATTATTGCATGAGGGAACTGTGGTGGTGACCGGCGAGGAGATGCTTACAGCTGCAACGGAGAGCCTATATGCAGACAGCACGAATACATTGCACAATCAACTGGAAGATGTCGCAAAATACCACGTGACAGGCGGAATGCCAAGAGCCTTGTATCTGTTTGCAAATCAGACGAAAGTGGATAAAGGCATGATACTGCGTAAAGCGGGATACATTGGCGGAGAATACCGCAGGCAGTACGAGAAACAGAATCACGGATTATATCCGGTGATAGAACTGGTTCTATATTGGGGGACTGCAAGATGGAAGTCGAGTAGCAATTTGCGACAGTTAATAGACGGTAGCAAAAGCAAGATCGCAGAGACTACATGGAAATATGTAGATGATATGCAGCTTCATGTGTGGGAAATGCGATATCTCCCGAAGGAGATCCGCGAACGTTTTCATAGCGATATGCGTATTGTATTGGATTATCTTGCAGAAGGGAATGCATATCGTTCAGACCGAAAAGTAATTCATAAAGAAGCTACTATCAAAATGCTTCGGGTATTGTCCGGGGATAAAAATGTGGATGATACCGAAGAAATATTAAAAGCATTAGATATTGCAGAGGAGGATGAGATCAGCATGTGTGAATTGTTTGACCAGTATACGAGACGGGGAATTTCGCAAGGTATTTCGCAAGGTATTTCCAAGGGGATTATTATTATGTGTAAAGATTTTAATGCCACCTATGAAGATACGCTGCAGAAATTAAAGAATAAACTCAATATTTCAGAAAAGGAAGCAGAAGAACAGATGAAGCTTTATTGGTAAAAAGATATTGACTTTTATTTCTTACTATGCTAAAAATATACTATACCTACTGGAACAGTAGGAATGCAAATATAGTATTATACATAGGCATAGGAGGAGAAAAAGATGGCATTTGCAGCAGAGACCATTTGTGTCCAGGGAAGTAATGAGAGAAGGGATCCGTTTGGAGCCATCAGCATGCCGATTTATCAGAATGCGGCGTATGCGCATCCGGGATTGGGTAAGAGCACAGGATATGATTATTCCCGTTGCGGTAACCCTACAAGAGATGAAGTGCAGAAGACGGTTGCCCTGTTGGAACAGGGAACGGAAGCTTTGGCATTTTCTACCGGTATGGCAGCGATCACCGCATTGATGGAGATTTTTTCTCCTGGGGATCATCTGATTGCTACGGATGATCTGTATGGCGGGACATTAAGACTTTGGAACACGATCAGCCATAAGAATGGAATATCGGTAGATTGTGTGGATACTTCAAATGTGGAGACTGTGAAGGCAGCGATCCGTCCGGAGACGAAGGCAATTTATTTAGAGACTCCGTCCAATCCTATGATGAAGGTCGCAGATATTCAGGCAATCGCAGAATTGGCACACGCGCATGGTTGTATTCTGATCGTTGATAATACCTTTTTATCCCCGTATTTTCAGAAGCCGCTTACGTTAGGTGCGGATATTGTAGTGCACAGCGGTACGAAATACCTGGAAGGACATAACGATACATTATCCGGATTCCTGGTAGTAAGGGATGATGCCTTGTATCAGCAGCTGAACAATATTTATAAGACGACAGGAGCCTGTCTGTCTGCGTTTGATAGTTGGCTATTGCTTCGAGGAATCAAGACTCTGGCTGTACGTATGGAACAGCACCAGAAAAATGCTCTTGCGATCGCACACTGGCTGGAACAGAGACCGGAAGTGGAGAAGGTATATTATATCGGTCTGGATTCGAGACCGGATAAGGCGCTGATCGACAGACAGTGCAGCGGATACGGTGGAATGATCTCATTCCGATTGAATTCTGCAGAGAAAGCTGTTAAGATTTTGGAGAGCGTTAAATTGATCCGTTTTGCGGAGAGTCTGGGCGGCGTGGAAAGCCTTCTGACCTATCCGATGAAGCAGACCCATGCAGATGTACCGGTAGAGGTGCGTGAAGCTTTGGGAGTGGATGAGAAGCTTCTGAGAATGTCCGTAGGTATTGAGAACATTGATGATCTGCTGGCAGATTTAGAGCAGGCGTTTGCTTAGTGTGGGTGTAACCTGGTATACATAGTAGTTCAGCCAGCTCTGTGGAGAGCTTCACAGAGGGCGAGCAACGATGCGACGTGTCAGGGCGTGCAGAAGGTCTGGAAGAATGCATGCGACCGATAAAATTTAATCTGCAGCCTGGAGCCACAGGCAGAAAGTTTGCAGGTTGACGAAAGGTAAGTGAATTCGTATGACTAGATACAATTTTGATAAGATTACAAACCGGAAGGGAACGAATTGTCTGAAATATGATTTTGCGGTGGAGAGAGGAAAGCCGGCAGATGTGCTGCCCCTGTGGGTGGCGGATATGGATTTCCCGGTATCCGAAGAGATCACGAAGAGTCTTCATGCTGCGGTAGAACATGGAATCTACGGCTATACCCAGCCAAAGGATGCTTACTACAATGCTGTGATGAACTGGATGGAGAGGAATCATAATTGGAAGACGGAGAGGGAATGGATCGTGAAGACTCCGGGTGTGGTATTTGCTCTCGGCGCAGCGGTGAAGGCATTTACTGATCCTGGAGATGCGATACTGATTCAGAATCCGGTGTATTATCCGTTTACTAATATTATCCGTGACAATGACCGGAGAGTAGTTGATAATACGTTGGTATATCATCCGGTTACGGAGCGGACGGTAGTGTCAGCAACGACAGATGATGCTTCCGAACAGCAGATTCACAATGTTGGTACTGTCAGCCCGGCATATCAGATTGATTTCGAGGACTTTGAACGCAAGATAGAACAGGAACATGTAAAACTCTTCATTCTGTGCAATCCTCACAACCCGGTAGGCAGAGTGTGGACGGTAGAGGAACTGCAGAAGCTGGGAGAGATCTGCCTGCGCCATCATGTGACTGTGGTCAGCGATGAAATTCACAACGATTTTGTCTATCCCGGTTACGAGCATACAGTGTTTGCCAACGTAGATCCCCGTTTTGCGGAGTTTACCTTGACTTGTACGGCACCCAGCAAGACATTTAACCTGGCTGGCTTACAGATCTCCAATATTTTTATCCCGAATGAAAATCTGCGTAAAGCATTCAAAACAGAAATTGACAGAACTGGTTATGATGAACCTAATGCATTGGGAATTGTGGCGTGTGAAGCAGCCTATCGTGCAGGCGAAGACTGGCTGGATCAGTTAAGAGCTTATTTGCTTAAGAATCTGAATTTCTTACGGAATTTTTTACAGGAGAAGATTCCACAGATTCATCTGGTGGAGCCGGAAGGTACCTATCTGGTATGGCTGGACTGCAGTGAGTTGGGAATCACCGGTAAGGAGCTGGATCAGTTCATCGTGGACAAAGCAGGACTTTGGCTGGACGGAGGATCCATGTTCGGACCCGACGGAGCAGCTTTTCAGCGCGTGAACATCGCCTGCCCCAGAGCTACGTTACAACTGGCACTGGACAAGCTGAAGACAGCGGTGGATAGTTTGAAATGAGGATTCGGGCGATTTCGCGAGACCGTTCCGGAGAATGATATTTATTGACAGATTCACGAGACCGTTGCGGAGTATGATATATATTGACAGATTCGCGAGACCGTTCCGGAACAGGATAATATTGCCGGAAATATGGTATATTTTTACATTCTTGTCCATATACTGTAACATATCAGACCATTCATGATAGATTATGATAGTTCCTACGGAACCTGTGATCTCTGATGAATGGTCATGCTTTATCGGATCACGCGGCAGGAATCTTGATCCGCAGATCCATAGGATTGTCATCAGGAAAGGAGCACACAGTATATGCCAAGAGGACAGAGAAAATCCCTGGAGGAAAAGATCCAGGCAAAACAGGAACTGATCAATGCGTTAAATATTCGCATGGAATCAGAACAACGTGAGTTAGAAGAATTGTTTGAACAGAAGAAGCGTAAAGAACTGGAAGCGGTGAGTGACATCATCGAAGATGCCGGTCTGGCACCGGAGGAAGTCACGGAAGTCTTACAACAGTATATTGAGAGTCGTAGGGCAAATGCATCATGATCGATTATTGTGTTTTATCGGAAGGACCGGACGAACCGGTCCTTTTTGCTGTATAGAAAATGTGTTCCCATACGTAAAAACGTCCCGTATGGACTACGTTGCGAGTGATCATGCTGCGAGTGATCATGTTGCGGGGTGATCACACCGCGGATCCCATCTCACTATGGAGCAACATCTTGTGAGGCTTTTTGAATATTCTTGATTACCTTTAGTCAATGTCAGGAGAATTTTCATGTAGGGAATTATGGATTTAGAGGAAATATTGTGTAATGATCTGCTGCACCTGATCCGTGGAAATGGGGCATTTGCTTGTCTCATAAGTGGTGATCAGCTGCATGGATGGGAAGATTCCGTTATAGCAGTAGGTTTTCAGCTTGTTGCAGGCAGTATCACAATAAGGCGCATTATCCATCATACCGAAATGCTCCCAGTAGAAGATTTTATTCGTAACCGGATGTAAAATCGTAAAATCCGGATAAGTCGTGAACTCCTTTAACGGCAGCGCCGCTTCATAGCGATAAGGGATTTGGTTGGTATAGAGCAGATTCGATATGATAACTTCAGATTTTGAGCGGACTTTATGCCCGGCCAGTGTGGTATGGATCAGATTTTCCGGATGAGAAGGATTGGGTTCATAGCTCTCCGCACACCATTTCTGCGCAGACACCGGAAGCTTGTCCTTTGCAAAATAGCTTTGCAGTAATGGGTAATAAGGAGAAGACTCTGCCAACAGGTCAGAGGATGTCAGAGGCTTGGAACGATTGACCGCTGAATTCTTTTTTTCATGGGATTTTATATAAAAATTGAGCAGGGAGAGTTCTTCTTCGGCTTCAAACAGTAGAAGAGAGTAATATTTCTTTAAAGCCATAACTTCCGCGAGAGAACGATTTGACTTTGAGCAATATATAGACTGCTCCTTATTTTTAATAACCCAGCGGTGGTAAGAACCATTTTTTTGAATAGATAATTCTCCTTCCGGAAAAGTAGAAAGCTTGTGACGCAGGTAGTCACATTGTGCCTGCAATTTGTTAAGGTGGGTGTCTAAATTTTGGATCATGCAAACTCCTTTCGAAATGTTTTGGTGTAAATAGGGGGAAATAGCGGAAAAAAATACAAAAACAATGGATTTTCAAGTGAAAAAAGGGGGAATTGTATCAGATTTAATAAAAAAGGCAAATTTGATACAAAAAAAGAAGAAATATAAGAAATTTTGTACTAAAACAGCCCCAAAACAGCTTATAGCGAAAATGACCAACAGGAAACTGCACATATGTATTGTGCCGTAGATGTCACTACATACAGGCGGAGATCACGATGTCACAGGCGCTGCGCACGGGTATTAGTGTTATGATTCGTGCGGCATGAAACCATGCAGAAAATTAGGACGGCGGCTACTTAATATTAAAACACATTATAGCATGATATACGGAAGCTTGAAAAGAGATTTGTCAAGAAAAAATAATTGGGGAAAAATAATTGGGATGTCAAAAACACCCGCAGCAGGGATCCTGCGAATCCCCTGCCGCGGGTGTAGCTTGCCTTATGACAGTGCTATCGACTGGGTAGGCTACTCAAAAATAGTTTCTTTATTCCACACCCTTGCTTTTTTTCAGATTCTTCTGGGCTGTGGAGAGCATGAGCTTGATTCGGTTGAGCTGGTTGACTTCGCTGGCACCGGGATCGTAATCAATTGCCACGACGTTGGAGGAAGGATATGCCTTCCGCAGGGCCTTGATAACGCCCTTACCTACGACGTGGTTCGGCAGGCAGCCGAAGGGCTGGGTACATACGATGTTCGGTACGCCTTCCTTGATCAGCTCGACCATCTCACCGGTTAAGAACCAACCTTCACCGGTCTGGTTGCCGATGGATACGATGGGCTCCGCATAGGAGACAATCTTGTAGATGCTGGTGGGTGCATCGAAATGCTTACTTTCTTCAAATGCCTTCACGGCAGAGCCGCGCAGGATATGCTCGATGGCCCAGATGCCCAGCGCGGAGATCTTCGCGGTCTTTTTGCTGGTGCCTAAGTGCTCTGCTTTGTAGATCTGGTTGTAGAAGCAGTATAGCATGAAGTCGATCAGGTCGGGAACCACAGCTTCCGCACCTTCACTCTCTAACAGCTCCACCAGATGATTGTTGCCGGCAGGAGAGAACTTCACCAGGATCTCGCCAACGACGCCGACGCGGGGCTTCTGGATATCCAGTACCGGAATCGCATCGAAATCACGGATGATCTCGGTACACATCCTGCGGAACTTTGGGATGCTGATATGCTTTGCGGATACGAACTTCTGTACCTTGGCCAGCCATTCTCTATGTAAGGCATCCACAGACCCCGGAGTTGCTTCATAAGGACGCATCCGGTAGACACAACGCATGAAGATATCACCGAACTCGGCACCTACCGCAGCACGTAGCATAAGATCTGCATTCAGATGAAAGCCGGGATTGCTCTCGATACCTGCCAGGTTCAGGGAGATGACAGGGATCTGCTCCATGTCTGCCTTCTTCAGGGCACGGCGGATGAAGCCGATATAGTTCGTCGCACGGCATCCGCCACCGGTCTGGCTCATGATAATGGCGGTCTTGTTCAGGTCATATTTGCCGGACAGCAGAGCTTCCATGATCTGTCCGACTACCAGCAGAGAGGGATAGCAGGCATCGTTGTTAACATATTTCAGACCTACATCCACGGAGTGCTTGTTGTCATTGTCCAATACGACGAAATTGTAACCGCAGGCATTGAACGCAGGCTGCAGGATCTCAAAGTGGATCGGGGACATCTGCGGACAGATGATGGTGTAGTCCTTGCGCATCTCTTCGGTAAACGGTACCTTCTCAATAGCGGAAGAACGGATGGTGCGGTGCTTGCCCAGCTTCTCACGGACACGGATCGCGGACAACAGGGAACGGATACGGATACGTGCCGCACCCAGGTTGTTGACTTCATCGATCTTTAAACAGGTGTAGATTTTGTCGGAGCCGGAGAGGATATCGTTCACCTGATCGGTGGTAACGGCATCCAGACCGCAACCGAAGGAATTCAACTGGATCAGATCCAGATTCTCAACCGTCTTCACATAGCTTGCAGCGGCATAAAGTCTTGAGTGATACATCCACTGGTCGGATACGATTAAAGGACGCTCCGGTTTTGCCAGATGGGAGATGGAATCCTCGGTCAGCACAGCCATATCGTAGGATGTGATCAGTTCGGGAATACCGTGGTTGATCTCTGGGTCCACATGATAAGGACGGCCAGCCAGCACGATACCGCGCTTGCCGGTCTGACGTAAGTATTCCAGCGTTTCTTCGCCCTTTTTCTCCATATCGTGACGGGCATTCGCCAGCTCCTGCCAGCCCTTTTCGCAGGCTGCGGCGATCTCGCCAGCGGGAATCTCGGTGAATTCCTTCGTCAGTGCATCCGTTACTGTTCCCAGATCTCTAAAGGACATGAACGGATTGCGGAAGGTGATCTCACCGCCGGCAATTTCCTCCACGTTATTCTTGATATTCTCGGAATAAGAAGTAACGATGGGGCAGTTGTAATGGTTGTTCGCATCTTCGAACTCATTACGCTCATAGAACAGCGCAGGATAGAAGATGAACTTAATACCCTGACGGATCAGCCAGGTCACATGACCGTGCGCCAGCTTTGCCGGGTAACACTCGGATTCACTCGGGATAGACTCAATACCGAGCTCGTAGATCTTACGGTTGGAGCTGGGAGAGAGCACCACGCGGTAGCCCAGTTCGGTGAAGAATGTGAACCAGAACGGATAGTCCTCGTACATATTCAGTACTCTGGGGATACCTACCACACCTCTGGGAGCCTTGTCGACGTCCAGGGATTCATAGGAGAATAATCTATGTAATTTATATTCGTATAAGTTCGGTACATTATGGGCATTCTTCTGACCACCGATACCGCGTTCGCAACGATTGCCGGAGATGAACTGACGGCCGCCGGAGAACTTATTGATGGTCAGACGGCAGTTGTTGGTACAACCCTTACATTTTGCCATACTGGTCTCGAACTGCAGGTCGCAGATCTTCTGATAATCCAGCATGGTGGTCACGTAACCGTCCTCGTAATGCTCTCTGGCGATCAGCGCTGCACCGAAAGCACCCATGATACCGGCGATGTCGGGACGGATGGCCTGACAGTTCGCAATTTTTTCAAAGCTTCTAAGCACCGCATCGTTGTAGAAGGTACCGCCCTGTACCACGATATTTTTACCCAGCTCTGATGCATCGGATACTTTGATCACCTTAAATAAAGCATTCTTGATAACGGAGTAAGCAAGTCCTGCGGAGATATCCGCTACGGAAGCGCCTTCCTTCTGCGCCTGTTTTACCTTGGAGTTCATGAATACGGTACAACGGGTACCCAGGTCAATCGGATGCTCTGCGAACAGGGCAGCCTGAGCAAAATCCTGTACGGTGTAGTTCAGGGATTTGGCAAAGGTCTCAATAAAGGAGCCGCAGCCGGAGGAACATGCTTCGTTTAACTGTACGCTGTCTACGGTCTGATTCTTGATCTTGATGCACTTCATGTCCTGACCGCCGATGTCTAAGATACAGTCGACACTGGGATCGAAAAATGCTGCCGCATAGTAATGTGCCACGGTCTCTACTTCGCCGTCATCTAACAGGAAAGCAGCTTTCATCAGCGCTTCACCGTAACCGGTGGAACAGGAGCGCACGATCTCCACACCCTCGGGCAGGAGAGAGTAGATCTCCTTCAGGGAACGGATCGCAGTCTTTAATGGACTTCCGTCATTGCCGGAGTAGAAGGAATATAACAGGGATCCGTCCTCGCCCACCAGTGCGATCTTCGTGGTGGTGGAACCGGCATCGATACCCAGGAATGCCTTGCCCTGATAGGACTGCAGATCACCGGTGGTTACATGATGCTTACTGTGACGCTCTACGAACTCCTGATATGCAGACTTGTCTGCAAACAGGGGCTCCATGCGTTCCACTTCAAATTCCATCTTGATATCGGAGGACAGCTTTTTCACCATATCGGACAGGCTGATGCAGACATCTTCCTTGGCATTCAGTGCGGAGCCGATGGCTGCGAACAGATGCGAGTTGTCCACATCGATGATGTGCTCGTCATCCAGATTCAGGGTACGGATAAATGCGGCCTTTAACTCAGACAGGAAATGAAGCGGTCCGCCTAAGAATGCTACATGCCCCCGGATCGGTTTACCACATGCCAGTCCGGAAATGGTCTGGTTCACCACAGCCTGAAAAATAGAAGCGGACAGGTCTTCCTTGGTAGCGCCTTCGTTGATCAGCGGCTGGATATCGGTCTTGGCAAATACGCCGCAGCGGGCCGCGATAGTGTAGAGGGATTTATAATTTTTCGCATATTCGTTTAAGCCCGAAGCATCCGTCTGGATCAGACTTGCCATCTGGTCGATGAAGGAACCGGTACCGCCGGCGCAGATGCCGTTCATACGCTGCTCCACGTTACCGCCTTCGAAATAGATGATCTTCGCATCCTCACCGCCTAACTCAATGGCTACGTCGGTCTTGGGTGCCAGCTCCTGCAGGGAAGTAGCCACAGCTACCACCTCCTGCGTAAAAGGAACGCCTAAATGATTGGCTAGCGTCAGTCCGCCGGAGCCGGTGATCATGGGGTGCAGCTGCAATTCGCCCAGCTGGTCATAAGCCTTCTTAAGAAGGGCAGACAGAGTCTCCCGGATATTGGCGAAGTGACGCTCATAATCGGAAAATAAAATATTGTGGTGCTCATCTAAAATCGCAATCTTGACAGTGGTAGAACCGATATCTATGCCGAGTGTTGCGTATTTTTCCTGTGAATTCATGTGATACATCCTTCCTGATAAAATGCTGTAACCATTCAGAAGGTCAATGATGAGTTACAGAATTACTTCTTAATATATGCGACTTTTCTTTTACAAAACTTTTTTCATTATACGACAAAAAAAACGATATTGCAACGAACAAAGACAAAACGCTGTCGTTAAAATTGTGTAAAGAAAAAATGAAATAAATAGTAATTCTATAAACTTTTGAACGTGCGGTTTACTTATTGTCCTGTGGATGTTACAATCTCGATAGAGAAAAAACGAATAGGTAACTATTGGAAAACGTTCCATATCGTTACAATATAGAAACGAATAGAAATGAATAGAAACGGAGAATCGACTTTATGAGTAAATTTGAAAAAAAATTCGGCAAATATGCCATTCCGAACCTGACGCTGATTCTGATCATGTGTTACGTGGCGGGATATGTGATCGAAATGATGGGAAGGGCAAGCAATACTTATCTGCTGGGATTTCTGACGCTGGATCCTTACCGGATCCTGCACGGACAGATCTGGAGACTGGTGACCTGGGTCATTGTACCTCCGGAAAGTCTGGGCATTTTCACGATCATTATGTTGTTTTTCTATTACAGTCTTGGTACTACGCTGGAGCGCACCTGGGGGACCTACCGTTATAATGTGTATATTTTCTCGGGCATGCTGTTCACCATAATTGGAAGCTTTTTGTGTATGGGGGTGGTGTATCTGATGTATGGCAGTCTGCCTACGGAAATTGCATCCGCATATTTTTACAAAGGATCTTATGCTTTCAGCACATATTATATTAATCTGTCGATCTTCCTCGCGTTTGCAGCCACCTATCCGGATATGCAGGTGCTTTTGATGTTCGTGATCCCTGTGAAGATGAAATGGATGGGAATTCTGGATGCAGTCTTAATGCTGTACTACGTGATCGTCGGCGGTGTGTTCACCAGATTTGCAATCATAGCATCTTTACTGAATTTTGTGTTATACTTTTATCGTCTGCACAGAAGCCGCATCTCGCCGAAACAGATGCACCGCAGGGCGCAGTTTGAGCGAAAATCAAATGCCGGACGGGCAAAAGTGACAAGGCATAAATGTGCGGTCTGCGGCAGGACGGAAGAGGACGATCCGAGCCTGGAGTTCCGTTTCTGTTCTAAATGCAACGGCAACTACGAATATTGCCAGTATCATCTGTTTACGCACGAACACGTGAAGTGATGTACGCTTTCGAGAGTACGAAGCACGGAGAAAGTGTATTATTATAAAGGAGAATTTTTATATGAACAAAGAAATATTATTTGCCCAGACCTTAGAGCAGGTCCGCAAGACCGCCAAGGAGCAGGGGAACTGCATCAGCGAAGAACAGGTAAAGGATGCCTTCGCGGAACTTGACTTAAGCGGTGAACAATTACAGATGGTATTTGACTATCTGTTGAAACATAAAATAGGTATCGGACAGCCCATGGATCCCGACGAATTCCTGACGGATGAGGAAAAGGATTATTTACAGGAATATCTGGACGAGGTGGCGGAGCTACCCACCTACACTGATGGGGAGAAGCTGGCATTTGCTATGTCTGCCATGGCAGGTGAGGCGGATGCGCAGCAGCGCCTGATCGAGATTCATTTGGCAGATGTGGCGGAGATCGCGAAGCTTTACGCCGGACAGGGCGTTCTGTTGGAGGATCTGGTAGGCGAAGGTAATCTGGCACTGTCTTTTGGTGTTACTATGCTGGGCAGTCTGGAGAAACCACAGGAAGTGGAAGGAATGCTGGGTAAGATGATCATGGATGCCATGGAAGAATATATTGCCGAGCATGCGGAGAATTCCAAGATCGACAAGCGGGTGGAAGACAAAGTCAACAAGGTGGCGGACAAAGCCAGAGAACTGGCGGAGGAATTGCAACGCAAGGTGACCATAGAGGAACTGATGGAGGAGACCGGCATGTCCCGCAAAATGATCGAGGATGCGGTGCGGATGAGCGGTTTCAAGATTGAGGATATCGACAACAATGCAAAAGACAGTTTATGAGAACTATAAATACAGCCTGCAGGACACGGCAAAGGTCTACATAGGTGCGAAATATACTTTTGCAGAGCTTTTGGAGCAGGATGATGTGGCGTTTAAATTCCGCCTGATCGTGGAACGCTATATTTTAGCGGAAAAGGAAATGGATCCCGAGGATACGCTGGAAACCCATCTGTATTATTTGAAGCCGGACAGCTTTCTGGTCAAGATCTACGACCGGATCAAGGCAAGAGTGAAGATCAATATCATCGAGGAGAAAAAAGGGATCTTCGGCAGAGGGAAGAAACGGTATGTGACGAAGGAGCTGAACATCAGGGAACTGACTGCCATGACCCCGGAAGAAAAAGAGGCAAAGGGCGTCGTGATCCAGGAGATTTCCATGAGCAAGCTGGCACTGGCAGGCTTTTGATAGATTAAGCTCACCCATAGAAAGCATACGCGACTGCTTGCAGGCAGCGAAGGCTTTCTATGAGGGGAGCAAACGAACATGAGCAAGAAGGACGATAGTCCGAATTGCGAATGGGCGTTACGATTTCGGGAGCTCGAAGAGCGGAGAAATCGATTAAGCTAAAAAGTAGGAGACGTAAATAAATGAGAGTAGAAGATTTATCCACATACGAGATCATAGAGAAACGGGAGATCCCCGACATCAACAGCGTGACCTATCTGTGCCGTCATAAGAAGACCGGAGCAAGAGTGGCACTGGTATCCAATGACGATGAGAACAAAGTATTTTACATTGGTTTCCGTACCACCCCGAAGGATTCCACCGGCGTGGCACATATCCTGGAGCACTCCGTATTATGCGGCTCGAAGGAATTCCCGGTGAAGGATCCTTTTGTGGAACTGGTAAAAGGTTCTTTAAATACTTTTTTAAATGCCATGACCTATCCGGATAAGACCGTATACCCTGTGGCAAGCTGTAATGACAAGGATTTCCAGAACCTGATGCATGTCTATCTGGATGCCGTATTTTACCCGAATATTTATAAAAACGAATCCATTTTCCGGCAGGAAGGCTGGCATTATGAGCTCGAAGGTGACGAGGAAGAGCTGAAGGTCAACGGCGTGGTCTACAACGAGATGAAGGGGGCATTTTCTTCTCCGGATGACGTGCTGGAGAGGGAAATAATGAACTCTCTGTATCCGCATACCACCTATGGCTGTGAGTCTGGAGGCGATCCGGAGGTGATCCCGGAGCTGACGTACGAAGAGTTTCTGGATTTTCACCGGAAGTTCTATCATCCCTCCAACAGCTATATCTATCTCTATGGTAACATGGATATGGCGGAGAAGCTGACCTTTATCGACGAACATTATCTGTCTGCTTACGATGCTCTTAAGGTGGACTCCGAAGTGACCGAGGAGCCGGCTTTCGACAAGCCCGGCCGTATTGTCAGAGACTGTCCCATCGGCGTGGGAGAGGACGAAGAAGAGAATACCTATCTGTCCCAGAACTTCTGTGTCGGTGACAGCCTGGATCCGAAGCTCTACATTGCTTTTCAGATCCTGGACTATGCGCTGTGCTCCGCACCGGGTGCGCCCTTAAAGCAGGCGCTGGTAGACCGTGGCATTGGCAAGGATGTCTACAGCATCTACGAGAACGGTATCCGTCAGCCATATTTCAGTGTCGTGGCGAAGGATACTTCCGTAGAAAAAGAACAGGAATTTTTACAGGTAACGGGAGAAGTACTCGAGAAGCTGGCAGCGGAAGGCTTCGACGAGAAGGCATTGCTTGCCGGTATCAATTACTACGAATTCAAATACAGAGAGGCAGATTTCGGTTCTTATCCCAAGGGACTGATGTATGGTTTACAGGTGCTGGACAGCTGGCTGTATGACGACAGACTGCCGTTCATTCATATCGAGGCGAACGATACCTTTGCCGAGCTTCGTAAGGAGGTTAAGGCCGGATATTTTGAGGGCCTGGTACAAAAATACCTGCTGGACAATACGCACCGCAGCGTGGTGATCCTGCAGCCGAAGCTTGGACTTTTAGAGGAACAGGAACAGAAACAGCGTGAGAAAATGGCACAGGTGAAAGCAGCCATGAGTCCGGAAGAACTGGAAGCTGTAAAAGAGACCTTCCGTAAACTGAACGAGTTCCAGGAGAGCGAGGATGCGAAGGAGGACCTGGAGAAGATTCCTCTATTGAAGCGTGAGGATATGAAAAAAGAGGCAAATCTCCCGGTGAACGAGGTACGGAGTATTGGGGATACCACACTTTTGTATCATGATCTGTTTACGAACGGTATCGGTTACTTACGTCTGATCTTCAGACTGGATCAGATCCCCGGAAAATATTTTCCGTATATCGGCATCTTAAAAGGCTGTCTTGGGCTCCTCAATACAGAAAACTATACTTATGGAGATCTCTATAATGAGATGAACCTGGTCACCGGCGGCATGGCTGCGGTGAACAATGTGTATGGCAGATTGCAGGATACAGATGAATTTACGTTGACTCTGGAGCTGAAGACGAAGGTGTTCTATGATCGTATTGCGGATGCCATCGATCTGATGCGTGAGATCGTCATGACCAGTGATTTCACGGACACCAAGCGTCTCTATGAGATCCTGGCGGAGGGCAAGTCCCGCATGCAGGCACAGATGACGTCCGGCGGACATAGCGTGGCTGCCGGAAGAGCCATGTCCTACGGCAGTATTCCCGGAGCTGTCAGCGAGGAGATCTCCGGCATTCCGTTCTACCGCCTGATCACCGGTCTGGAAGCACATTTTGACGAGAAAAAAGAAGAACTGGTGGAGATCTTACAGACGTTATTAAAGATGATCTTCCGTCCGGAGAATCTCATGGTGGATTTCGTCGGTGAAGAGAAGGCAGTGGGATTGTTGGATGCCCCGGTGGAAGCCTTCAAGGCTGCACTCTATACCGGATCCGTGGAAAAAGCACATTATATTCCGGAAGTCTTCCGGAAGAACGAAGGCTTCTTAACCTCCGGTCAGGTCAATTATGTATGTCGTGCCGGTAATTTCCGCAAGAGCGGACTGAAATATACCGGAGCTTTAAGAGTGCTGAAGGTCATGCTGGGCTATGAATATCTGTGGGTCAATGTCCGTGTAAAGGGAGGCGCCTACGGCTGTATGTGCAGCTTCGGCAGATCCGGTGACAGCTATTTTGTCTCATACAGAGATCCCAACCTCGGCAAGACGATTGATGTATATGAGAAGGCAGCGGATGCCATCGCAGAATTTACCGCGGATGAGCGTACCATGACCCAGTATATCATCGGTGCTGTCAGTGATCTGGATGTGCCTATGAATCCGGCAGCGAAGGGACTGTATTCTCTGAGTGCCTATATGACGGGACTGGACGATGCAGCATTACAGAGAGAACGTGACGAGCTGCTGTCCGCTACCGTTGAGGATATCCGGGCACTGTCCGCGCATATCCGGGCATTTATGCAGGAGGATCTGCTCTGTGTCGTAGGTACGGCTTCTAAGGTAAAGGAAGAACAGGAGAGATTCCTAAAGGTGGAAAATCTGTTTTAAAGCGGCAAAAGGAAAGCTGCGATTTTGCAAAAGTGGTTCTGAATCGTAAAAAGATCAAATAAATAAAGAACTTTTGTGATATTATTTCGTTTATAGGGGTGAACAATAAAAAGTCAACAGCAGGCGGATCCGACAGGCTGTCAGGATGCCGTCCGCAGAACGGAGAGGGTTATGAAAAAACAAAATTTTGAAACAAAGATCATTACAGGGTTGCTTACTGCCGGCATGATATTATCGCTGACCGCCTGCGGCAGCTCATCGAACGGCAGTTACGGAATCAGTGATCTCATGGATGCGGATTATGCTGTTGCTTCCAATGAGGCAGCTGCACCGGAGGCGTCCGCTTATGAAGATGGATTTGGCATGACAAAAGGGTACGATTCCGCAGAAAACACCCAGGACACAGGTAATACAGTGTCTGAGGAGGCTGCAGACACAGCCGTAGCAGATCGGAAACTGATCAAGACCGTGAATATGGATGTCGAGACCAGGGAGTATGATAAGCTGTTAAGCGCGGTAGAGAATAAAGTAACAGAGCTCGGCGGCTATATTGAAAGTCTGGATGCCTATAACGGCAGTACATATTATAGTTATCGTTCTACAAGGAATGCCAATCTGACCATCCGCATCCCGAAGGACAGACTGGAGGAGTTCCAGAATACGGTCTCAGAGCTGGGCAATGTGACCAGCCGTTCGGAGAATGTGCAGGATGTAACATTGACATATGTAGACCTGCAGAGCCACAGGGATGCCCTGCGGACGGAGCAGGAGAGATTATTACAGCTTCTGGAGCAGGCAGAGAGTGTGGAAGATATTATTACCATCGAACAGCGTCTGTCTGATGTCAGATACCAGTTAGAAAGCATGGAATCCCAGCTTCGCAGCTATGATAACCGGGTTGACTACAGTACCGTATACCTTTATATTGATGAAGTAGAGGTCTATACACCTGTGGAAGAAGAGACCGTCTGGGAGCGTATTTCCACCGGATTTGTGGATAGTCTGAAAAATATCGGTGAGGGCTTGAAGGAAGCAGCGATCTGGTTCGTGATCCATATTCCTTATCTGGTGATCTGGGCGATCGTGATCGCAGTGATCGTACTGATCTTAAAGAAGATTAAAAAGCGCACCAAACGGATCCGTACGGAGGAACAGAAAAAATTCGCCGAAGCGGAAGCAAAAATGCAGAAAACTCTGCAAAATACAGAGGTAACAGAAAACAAGAAAGAACAGGAGAAATAAAAAATGAACGAAAATCCGGCATACAAATCCGGCTTTGCCACCCTGATCGGACGTCCCAACGTAGGTAAGTCCACGCTGATGAACCGACTGATCGGACAGAAGATCGCCATCACATCCAACAAACCGCAGACCACGCGTAACCGTATCCAGACGGTACTGACGCTGGACGAGGGACAGATCGTATTCTTGGATACCCCCGGCATTCACAAGGCGAAAAACAAACTGGGCGATTACATGGTAAATGTGGCGGAGCATACGTTAAATGATGTGGATGTAATTTTGTGGCTGGTGGAGCCCACGAATTTCATCGGTGCCGGAGAACGTCATATCATCGAGCAGCTAAAAAAGACCAAGACTCCCGTGATCCTTGTGATCAACAAGACGGACACCGTGAAAAAGGACGATATCCTGGCATTCATTGACACCTACCGCAAGGAACTGGATTTCTGCGAGATCGTCCCGGTGTCCGCCTTAAAGGGCGACAACACGGATGTACTGATCCAGTGCATTTTGAAATATCTGCCCTACGGTCCGGCCTTTTATGATGAAGACACCATCACCGATCAGCCCATGCGTCAGATTGTTGCGGAGCTGATCCGGGAAAAGGCACTGCGTCTTTTATCCGAAGAGATCCCTCACGGCATTGCCGTGACGGTGGAGAGCATGAAAGAGAGAGGCAGCATCTGCGACATCGAAGCTACCATTATCTGTGAGAGAGATTCCCACAAGGGGATCATCATCGGTAAGGGTGGCCAGATGTTGAAAAAGATCGGTTCCCAGGCCCGCCCGGAGATCGAAGATATGCTGGAAATGAAAGTCAATTTACAGCTTTGGGTGAAGGTGAAGAAGGACTGGAGAGACAGCGACATCCTGCTCAAAAACTTCGGATATAATCCGAAAGACATTGAGATGGGCGAATAGAAAAGTAAAATTTGCAGACCCTATTTTTACAGAGGATGACACACTGATAAACTGATAAGAAGAGGGGGATGCGCAGGATGCAGTTCACGAATTACTGGCAGCAATTTGAACATACCGGCAGAGTGGAGGATTACCTGAATTATCTGCGGAGTACGGAGGGGACAGATTTTCCCAATGCGTGCTGTAGCAACACGTCGGTGGACTGCAGGGCGGAAGGATGTACAGACCTTAACGCCCGGGAGGATGGATCATGCAGGAATCCCTGTATGTAACGGGAATTGTATTAAAACAGTCGCCGTTTGGTGAATATGACAGGCTGGTATGCCTGCTGACCAGGGAAAAAGGGAAGATCACTGCATTTGCAAGAGGTGCCAGAAAGCCGGGCAACCGACTTGCGGCAGCGACCAACCCTTTTGCTTTTGGTACCTTTCGCCTCTATGAGGGGAGAACATCTTATACCATATCCGAAGCGGACATTCAGAATTTTTTCCCGGAACTTTTGACAGATTATATTGGAGCCTGCTATGGCATGTACTTTGCGGAAGTGGCGGACTTTTATTGCAGAGAAAATAACGATGAACGGGAGATGTTGAAGTTAGTGTATCAGTCTCTCAGGGCATTGTGTGCTCCGGCACTGCCCAACGAACTGGTACGCAGTATCTTTGAACTGAAAGCAATTGCAGTGAACGGAGAGTACCCCGGGCCGCCGGCAGGCCGCAGACTGGAGGAATCCACCCTGTATGCCTTAAGCTACATAGCACAAAGTCCCATAGAAAAATTATATACATTTACGGTATCGGACAAAGTTCTTGACGAACTGAAGGGAATTGCCTCGGAATATCGGAAACGTTTCATGGACAGGTCGTTCAAAAGTCTTGAAATACTCAAAACTCTATGTTAAAATCGGATATGGCTGATGCCAAAAAAGGAGACTCATTTATGAGGCACAATATCACAAAAAAGGTTATTTCGGCAATGCTGTCAGGTGTTCTGATGCTGTCCCTGGCCGGTTGTGGCAAGGTAGCAAAGCTTCCGGAGACGGTGGTGAATACTTCTCTGGTGGTGGAGAAGGATGGAAAAGTAGTATCCTATCTGGTGAATACGTTTGACAAGGATTTCTACAGTCTGGACGGCCTTACACAGATGGTACAGGAAGAAGCAGAGGAATTTAACGCCGCACATGGGGATGCAGCAGAACCCCCTATGGCTGTGAAGACAGTGCAGATGCTGGGAGACGGCGCTACGGTTCAGGTGGTGCAGGAATTCACCGATACGGAGAGTTATGCGGATTATAACGAACAGGAGCTGTTCTATGGAACCAGAGTGGAAGCACTGGCCGAGGGGATCAGCGTGGATCTGGGACTGGTAAGTGCCGCAGACGGTACACCGGCGGAGGAGCAGAAGCTGAACAAGGCTCTGGATAAGAACCACATGATCATTACGAATGCAAGCGCATATATTTATTGTCCCTACCCGGTGCTGTATCTCAGTGAGGGAGTTGTCATGGGAGAGGACGGTTATGTGGATGCGTCACAGTCCGACGGTGTCGTTACGATACTGATGAAAAAGTAAGTTATACAGCAATACAAATATAGAGCAAGAAAGGTTTGGTACTGACATGGAAAAAACAATGGAGAAGATCGTAGCCCTGGCGAAGGCAAGAGGTTTTGTATATCCCGGTTCCGAGATTTACGGAGGCCTGGCAAATACATGGGATTACGGTAACCTTGGCGTAGAGCTGAAGAACAATGTGAAAAAGGCATGGTGGCAGAAGTTTATTCAGGAGAGCCCCTATAATGTAGGTGTGGACTGTGCGATCCTGATGAATCCCCAGACATGGGTAGCCAGCGGACATCTGGGCGGTTTCTCTGATCCTCTGATGGATTGTAAGGAATGTCATGAGCGTTTCCGTGCGGATAAGCTGATCGAGGATTTCTGTGAGGAGAACGGTATTGCCATCGAAGGCAGTGTAGACGGCTGGAGCCAGGAAGAGATGAAGAATTTCATCGAAGAGCATAATGTTCCCTGCCCTACCTGCGGCAAGCATAACTTTACCGATATCCGTCAGTTCAACCTGATGTTCAAGACCTTCCAGGGTGTTACCGAGGATGCCAAGAACACCGTTTACTTAAGACCCGAGACTGCCCAGGGTATTTTCGTTAACTTTAAAAATGTACAGAGAACTTCCCGTAAGAAGATTCCTTTCGGTATCGGACAGATTGGTAAGTCCTTCCGTAATGAGATCACACCCGGTAACTTCACTTTCCGTACCAGAGAGTTCGAGCAGATGGAGCTGGAGTTCTTCTGTGAGCCGGGTACCGATATGGAGTGGTTCCAGTATTGGAGAGGCTTCTGCCGTGACTGGCTGCTGTCCTTAGGTATCAAGGAAGACGAGATGAGACTTCGCGATCATTCTCCCGAGGAGCTGTGCTTCTACAGTAAGGGAACTACCGATATAGAGTTCCTGTTCCCCTTCGGCTGGGGCGAGCTGTGGGGTATTGCGGACAGAACCGATTACGATCTGACCCAGCATGCCAATACCTCCGGTGAGGATATGTCTTACTTTGATGATGAGAAGAAGGAGAAGTATATTCCTTACGTTATCGAGCCTTCCCTGGGTGCGGACAGAGTTGTTCTGGCTTTTCTGTGCGCTGCTTACGATGAGGAAGAGTTAGAGGGCGGAGATATGCGTACTGTGCTTCGTTTCCATCCGGCACTGGCACCCGTGAAGATCGGTGTATTGCCTCTGTCCAAGAAACTGAATGAGGGTGCGGAGAAGATCTACGCAGAGCTTTCCAAGAAATACAACTGTGAATTTGATGACAGAGGAAACATTGGTAAGAGATATCGTCGTCAGGACGAGATTGGAACTCCTTTCTGCGTAACTTACGATTTTGATTCCGAGACAGATGGCTGCGTTACCGTACGTTTCCGCGATTCTATGGAGCAGGAGCGTGTTGCTATCGCAGATCTGGATGCTTACTTTGCAGATAAGTTTACATTCTAAGATCACTATTCAGGAGCAGAAAGATTTTTCTGCTCCTTTTCTATATCTTTTTCTATTGGTACGAAAAGTTTGATACTTACAGTGGAGGGGACAGCGTGGAACCGATCGAAGTGTTTCAGATTCTGGGAATCGAACAGACAAAAGACGAAAGGGCACTGAAGAATGCTTATCGTGACAAACTGGCGGTAACGAATCCGGAGGATGATCCGGAAGGCTTCAAGCGACTGCGGACGGCTTATGAGGAGGCCTGCCGCTATGCCGGAACGCCGGATGCAGAAGAGAACGAGGAGGCGGAACCGACGCTGGAGGACGATACTCCGGCAGGACAGTGGGTACGTGGTGTTCGGAAGGTCTATGAGAATATTACGGACCGCTGTGATGCGGAAAAATGGAAAGCGCTTTTTGAGGCGGATGACTTTCTTTCTCTGGAGGAAGAGGAAAACTGCACCACTTATCTGCTTCGTTTTCTGATGGAACATTATAAGCTGCCGACCGCAATCTGGAAGCTTCTGGATGAGAAAATCCACATTGTACAGAATGCGGGGGCCTTCAGAGAGCGCTTTCCGGCACAGTTTGTAAGCTATATGGTACATAAGTGCGAATCCGGGGAAGAAGTGGATTTTTCCGAGTTCCGTGGTGCGGAAGATGCGGATTACGATCATTTTCTGCAATATTATGACAGAGCTTATCAGGCGCTGCAGGAGAAAAAATTACAGGAAGCGGAGCAGATGATCGGATGTGGGGATGCTCTGGGGATTACCCACCCTGTTATGGAGATCTGCCGTGCGTCCCTCTATGAAGGAAAGGGACAGACCGCAGAAGCCATTACTTTGTTAAAGAAACTGTCTGCAAGATATCCGGAGGATGATCTGATCGCTTACAATACGGCGGAAATACTGTGGAGAAATGAAGGGCGCGTAGAAGCGTCTGCTATTTATGAGAGTCTTCGGGAGAAGCTGCCGAAACACTACATGGCGAACCTGCGTCTGACGGACTGGTATTATGAGCAGGGGAACTATAAAGAGGCAAAAAAATGTGCGGAAGAGATTCTTTCCGTAGGCGGAGACGACACATTTCTGGAGACACTGCAGAAGATCAACACCGAACTGGAACGGGAAATGAAACGGGAATATGCGCAGAACCATGATCCCGGTCTGGGACTGGATCTGGGCTGGTGTTATCTGCAGGATGGCAGGACCGATCTGGGAATCCGCACGGTCAGGGAGCTGGAAGCAAAAGTTCCTGCGGACAGGCGTGAGGAATATCTGGGACTTATGACAAAACTGCTGGCAGAAGCGGCAGAATATGAGAAGACAATTTCCACGGCAGCCAAATGGGAAGAAAGCCTGGAGAAAAAGATCCTCCGGGATACGGATGCCGAAGAGGAGGAAAAAGACAGAGACCGGATCCGACAGTCACATATGATCCGGATGCAGTGCTATCGGGCTTATGGCTATGTACAGCCGGAAAAATTCGCCGAAGCCATTGCGGAAGCGGAAAAAGCCGAGACCGGAACACCGAAGGATATCGGTATGCTGATCGAAAAGGCACAGATCTATGTGGAGATGGAAGAGTATAAACGCTGTGCGGAGATATCCCAGAAACTGATCGGGGATTATCAGGTTTACGCTGCATATGCCAACGAACTGGAAGCGGCGAAGAGGCAGTGGAATGCAGCAGGGGTGATCCAGAACGGCAGAGCCTGTTTAAATTATTTTCCAACCTATGTCAAGGCCTATGAAATGATGGCAAAGGTGTACATGGATCTGACACATCCGGAGGAACTGAAGGAACTGTTACAACAGGCGAAGGATAATAATGTCAAAAGTGTGATCCTGGATGCCTATGAATGGCAGCTGACCAATACTGGGCTTCCCCAGGAACAGATGAACGACGCCATAGATAAATTCCGGAAGAAATATCTGAGCAAACTGGAAGCGGGCAAGACCATATTTTACCGGAGAGGACTTCCGATCATTACGGAATATCTGTATGCCTACCCTTGTGAATTTTTACTGGTGGAGCGGGGAGATTTTCATAATGCGGCAGGCTGTCTGGAGGCGGCAAAAGCGGATTATGAAAAGGCACTTTCCACGAACCCGGCCAATCCTTTTGCCTGGAAGGGACTGGCACGGATCCACAGATGCCGCGGCAAATACGATGAAGCCATGATCTGCCTGAGAAAATGTGTATTTTTCTATGAAAAGAGTGGAACACAGAATCATGCCTGGCCGGAACTGATTGTGGAACAGGCAGAAATTTATTTTTTGCTGGGCAATACGGAAATGGCGGAACAGTTTTACCGGAGATACCGTGAGATGACGGGAAGTGCCGGAGAACGGGACCGGAACCGTATGAGGGATTTCGCCAGATGTCTGGCCTGCAATGACAAGACTACGGAGGGATTAAAAGTTCTGGAGAAGGCATTCGTCAATGTACTGGATGCGGCAGGAGAAAAGCTGGATCTGTGTGTCTGGTGCGGGGAAAAGACGATCGCCGGAAATATTCTGACATCGTGGCCGGAGAAGATCGAACTGCTTGGGAAAAATACCGGGAATACTCAGGAGTATTTCGAAGATTACTTTTTCCATCTGGGATGGTATGGGCTGATCTGTGGTTCCGGAAAGGTGGCCATCGAGAATATGGATAAGGCACTGATCTTCCATAAGGAGGATCTCAGCAAAAAGGATGACATTGCGGACCTGATCCTGGCATGCATCCTGTACGGAGATAAGAAGAAAGGTGCTGACTATGCACAGGCGTTGAAAGCCTGCATGGAAAGAGAAGATAAAAGCGGCAAGGATGTGTATCTGAAATATCCGAAGCTTCGGATCGTACACGAATATCTGGCGGGATATTATACGGCCACCGATGAGGAACAGGATACGCTCCTGCAACTGGACAAAGACTGTTCCTTCTGCCATGGCTGTGTACATCCCGTCTGCGAGGAACTGGAGATGGTACGGATACTGCAGATGCTGAAAAAGGGCCGGGAGAAAGAAGCACTGGAGCGTCTGAAAGAGCAGATGCAGGAACATCCCGGAATGGGATTGCAGGCCATCTGGCACCGGTATCATTCGGAACAGGTGACGAAGGATACGGATCCTGCCGTAGCCGCTTTTCACAAGGAAAAGCCGCAGCCGGAGAAACGGGGATTCTGGCAGAGGCTGTTCGGGAAGAAGTAAAAAATTAAAATGAAGAGAGAAGAAAACATATGATAGTCGGAATCGATTTGGGAACCACCAACAGTCTGGTGGCAGTATTTACGGAGGAAGGACCTGTGATCATTCCCAACCGTCTGGGAAAACATCTGACCCCCTCTGTGGTCAGCGTGGATGAGAACGGCAATGTCTATGTGGGGGAGACGGCACAGGAACGCAGAAATCTCTATCCCGACAGTGTGGCGCAGGCATTTAAGCGCAGCATGGGAACGGATCGCACTTATGACCTGTCCGGCAAAAAGTTCCGTCCAGAAGAATTGTCCAGCATGATCCTGCGTTATCTGAAAGAAGATGCGGAAGCCTATCTGGGGGAAGAAGTCACAGAGGCCGTGATCAGTGTACCGGCCTATTTTGACGACAAGAGAAGAAAAGCCACCAAGCGGGCCGGAGAACTGGCCGGGCTGAAGGTGGAGCGTATGATCTCGGAGCCTACCGCAGCGGCGGTGGCCTACGGCCTGTACGAAAAAGAAAAAGACACTAGATTTCTGGTATTTGACCTGGGCGGCGGAACTTTTGATGTCTCCATTCTGGAGCTGTATCACAATATTCTGGAGGTGCGGGCGGTAGCCGGAGACAATTATCTTGGCGGTGAAGATTTCACGGAAGTGATGTCGAAACTTTTTCTGCAAAAGACAGGACTGCATTATAAGGATCTGTCGGAGAAAGAACAGGTGCGTCTTTATAAAAAGGCAGAAGAAGCCAAGCGGGGAATCAGTGATCAGACTGCGGTGACCATGGAACTTATGCTGGGTGAAGAGAACAAAACGGCAGAGATCGCCTTAAAAGAATATGAGGAAGAGTGCGAAGAACTGCTAATGAAGATCAGGGAACCGGTGAAGAAGAGTCTGGCGGATGCAGGACTGAAGCTGTCGGACATCAATGAGGTATTGCTGATCGGCGGAGCCACCAGACTGTCGGTGGTCAGGGATTTCCTGATCAGGCTGTTCCGCAAATTCCCGGATACAAGACTGAACCCGGACGAAGCCGTGGCACTGGGCGCGGCGATCCAGGCGGCCATGAAGGAACGCCGGGCGGAGGTAAAGGAAGTCATTCTGACGGATGTATGCTCCTTTACATTGGGAACGGAAGTCGTGGTGGAATACGAGGAAGGCAAATTTGAAGACGGCCGTTTCTGTCCCATCATTGAGCGCAACACCGTGATCCCTGCCAGTCATACGGAGCAGTTGTACACTGTCAGAGACAATCAGGACAAGGTGCGCGTCCGGGTACTGCAGGGAGAGAGCCGTTTCGCCAGAAATAATCTGTTTCTGGGAGAACTGAACATTGATGTTCCCAAGGGGCCCAGAGGCAGTGAAGCCGTGGATGTGACTTACACCTATGACATCAATTCCCTGCTGGAAGTGGAAGTCAAGGTGGTATCCACCGGACTGACCCAGAAAATGATCATCAAGGGACAGGACAACCAGATGACGGATGATGAGATCCAGAAGCGAATGGAAGAATTGTCCTACCTGAAGATCCAGCCCAGAGACCTGGAGGAGAACCGTCTGGTGCTTCTCAGAGCGGAGCGGATGTATGAGGAAGCACTGGGAGACCGGAGAAAAGAACTGGATCGTTATATCACTGTTTTCGAGGCTGCATTGAAAAAGGGCAAAAAAGAGGAGATCGAGGAGGCCAGAGAGGCATTGAACGAGATCCTGGAAGACGAGGATGAGTGATGTTTTATCCTTGACGCGGCGAAACGATAACATTATAATGTAGAAATGTAGGTTTATTTTCCGAAAGATGCAATTATTGAGACAAGGAGACCGAGAGAATGAGACAATTCACTTCTGATGAACTGAGAAAAGCCTGGAAACAATTTTATATAGACCGTGGTCACGTAGATGTGGGAGCAGTATCCCTGGTATCCGACGGTTCTACCGGTGTTATGTTCAACGTTGCCGGTATGCAGCCGCTGATGCCTTATCTGCTGGGACAGAAGCACCCTCTGGGTACCAGACTCTGCAACGTACAGGGCTGTGTACGTACCAACGATATTGATTCCGTAGGCGACAAAAGCCATGTAACCTTCTTCGAGATGATGGGAAGCTGGAGCCTTGGAGATTATTTTAAGAAGGAACGCTGCCAGTGGAGTTTTGAACTGCTGACCCAGGTGTTCGGATTTGATGCGGATCATCTGGCTGCCACTGTATTTGCCGGTGACGGGAATGCCCCCAGAGACGAGGAAGGCGCACAGTATCGTATCGCTTCCGGATTCAAAAAAGAAAACGTATATTATCTGCCCGCTGATGATAACTGGTGGGGACTGGAATATGGCCCCTGCGGTCCCGACAGTGAGATGTTCTATATCGCTGACAGACCGGATTGCGGACCGAACTGCGGCCCCGGCTGTGACTGTGGCAAATACACCGAGCTGGGTAATGATGTATTCATGCAGTATGAGAAGCATCATGACGGTCATCTGACTCCTTTAAAGCAGAAGAACGTAGATACCGGCTGGGGACTGGAGCGTATTCTGGCATTCTTAAACGGTACCAGAGATGTATACCAGACAGACCTGTTTTCTCCGGTGATCGCTTACATTGAAGAGGTTTCCGGTGTGAAATACAATGCGGATGAGAAGCTGACCAGATCCATGCGTATTCTGGCAGACCATCTGCGTACCGGAGTGATGCTGATCGGTGATGAGGCGAAGCTGCTTCCCTCCAATACCGGTGCCGGCTATATTCTCCGTCGTCTGATCCGTCGTGCAGTAAGACACGGACGCACTTTAAATATGACTACAGAGCAGTTACTTCATATTGCTGCTATGTATATTGATGAGATCTATGCAGAGAGCTATCCTCTGATGAAGAAGAACCGCGAGTTCGTCTTAAGCGAGCTGCAGAAAGAGATCGCCCGCTTCGAGAGCACTCTGGAGAACGGCATGAAGGAGCTGCAGAAGATTCTGGAGCAGAAGAGAAGTGAAGGTAAAAAGGAGATCGACGGCAAGTCCGCATTCTACTTATATGATACCTTCGGATTCCCTCTGGAGCTGACCGTAGAGCTGGCACAGGAAGAGAATCTGACTGTAGATGAGGAAGGCTTCGCCGCTGCCATGGAAGAGCAGAAGCAGAAGGCAAGAGAAGGACAGAACTTCTCCCAGAAGCTGACTACTGCAGCAGGTGTATTCGATGGATTGGATGATAAGATCACCAGCGAATTTGTAGGTTATGATGCGCTGACCGCAGAAGGTAAAGTAGTAGGACTGGCATCCGAGACCGAACTGGTGAATACCTTAAATGAGGGAGAGACCGGTACCCTGATCACAGATGTGACTCCGTTCTATGCTACCATGGGCGGACAGAAGGGTGACTTTGGTGTGATCCGCACAAAAAACGGTACTTTTGAAGTGACTGAGACCGTGAAGATCGCAGGCGGACGTATCGGACATGTGGGTAAGGTCGTATCCGGCAGCGTATCCGTAAATGATACTGCAGAGCTTGCCGTAGATACCGACAATAGAAAGAGTGTCTGCAAGAACCACTCCGCAACCCATCTGTTACAGAAGGCACTGCAGATCGTACTGGGCGATCATGTAGAACAGCAGGGTTCCTACCAGGACGGCGCAAGAACCCGTTTCGACTTCAGCCACGGACAGGCTATGACTGCGGAAGAGCTTGCGAAGGTAGAGGCTCTGGTCAATGAGAAGATCGCAGAGGATATTGCAGTCGTTACCGATGTCATGAACATCGAAGATGCGAAGAAGAGCGGAGCTATGGCTCTGTTTGGTGAAAAATACGGTGAGACCGTCCGCGTGGTATCTATGGGAGATTTCTCCAGGGAACTGTGCGGTGGTACCCATGTAAAGCACACCGGAGAGATCGGCTATTTCAAGATCCTGTCCGAGAGCGGTGTTGCAGCCGGCGTCAGAAGAATTGAAGCACTGACCGGTGCCAATGTCATGGCATACTATCAGGCAATGGAAGAGAGCTTCAATAAGGCAGCTACAGCAGCCAAGGCAACTCCTGCAGCCCTGACCGAGAAGATCCAGCATATGCAGGCAGAGCTGAAGGCACTGAATGCAGAGAATGAATCCCTGAAGGCAAAGATGGCACAATCTGCACTGGGCGATGTACTCGATCAGGTGGTGGAAGTGAAGGGTACGAAACTTCTGGCAACCAGCGTAGACGGTGTGGATATGAATGGCTTGAGAGACCTGGGCGACCAGCTCAAGGATAAGCTTGGCGAAGGTGTTGTTGTACTGCTTTCCGCACAGGACGGCAAGGTAAATATGATCGCTATGGCAACGGACGGTGCTGTAAAGGCCGGTGCCCATGCGGGCAACCTGATCAAGGGAATTGCCGCGCTGGTAGGCGGTGGCGGCGGTGGACGCCCGAATATGGCGCAGGCCGGCGGTAAGAATCCCGCAGGCATTCCCGCAGCGATCGCGGAAGCGTCCAAAGTACTGGAGGGTCAGCTCGCATAATGGAACGAGAGAATCTGAAATCCCGTTTAGGCTTTATACTGTTGTCTGCCGGCTGTGCCATTGGTATCGGGAATGTATGGAAGTTCCCGTACATGGCCGGTCAGGGCGGCGGTGGCGCATTTGTACTATTTTATCTGATCTTCCTGGTGATCCTTGGTCTGCCGATTATGACCATGGAGTTCGCTGTGGGAAGAGCAAGTAAGAAAAGTCCCGTAAAGGCTTACCAGGCACTGGAGAAGCCTGGACAGAAGTGGCATATCCACGGATATTTTACACTGGCAGGCTGCTATCTGCTGATGATGTTCTACACAACGGTGGCAGGCTGGATGTTACACTATTTTTATATGACGGCTGCCGGTAAACTTTCCGGGCTTTCCGCGGATACGGTAGCGGAACAGTTTACCCAGATGCTGGCAGATCCGGGGGTCATGATGTTCTGGATGGTACTGGTGGTGATCATCGGTATCGTTGTGTGTGCCGGTGGACTGCAGAACGGTCTGGAGCGCGTGACGAAAGTCATGATGATCGCACTGCTTGCCATTATGGTAGTACTTGCCATCAATAGCTTCTTCATGACGGGCGCAAAGGAAGGCCTAAAGTTCTATCTGGTACCTGATTTTGGACGTATGCAGGAAGTCGGTGTGGTATCTACACTGGTAGGTGCCATGAATCAGGCGTTCTTTACCTTAAGCTTAGGCATTGGTGCCATGGCGATCTTTGGAAGCTACATCGGCAAGGATCATTCTCTGATGGGAGAGTCCGTCAGAGTTGTGGTACTGGATACTTTCGTGGCAATTACCGCAGGACTGATCATTTTCCCCGCCTGCTTTACCTATGGGGTGGATCAGACCTCAGGACCGAGCCTGATTTTCATAACCCTGCCGAATATTTTCGCCAACATGCCTTACGGCCGCCTGTGGGGGAGTTTATTCTTCCTGTTCATGGCGTTCGCAGCATTGTCCACGGTGCTGGCTGTGTTCGAGAATATCATCTGCTGTGGCATGGAACTGACCGGTGCCAGCCGCAGAAAATCTTCCCTGGTGAACCTGTTTCTGATCATTGCATTGTCCGTGCCCTGCGTACTGGGGTATAATGTGTGGAGCTGGGATGGTTTTGCTGTCTTCGGCGGAGCGGTACTGGATTTTGAAGATTTCCTGGTAAGTAATCTGTTCCTTCCCTTAGGATCCTTGGTATACCTGCTGTTCTGCGTGACCAGATACGGCTGGGGATGGGAGAACTATAAGACAGAAGTAAATACCGGCAAGGGCTTAAAAGTCCACGACTGGATGCGCGGTTATCTGACCTACGGACTGCCCCTGATCGTGATCTTCATCTTCCTGTTCGGAATTTATGATAAGTTTTTTAAATAAGATTTTGTAAAAGCCCGAAGCTCGCCCTCTTTCTTGTGCGAGCTACGGGGAATATTATATATAAAAAATAAAAAAAGTAGTTGACGAATACATTTTTTATGCTATAATATCAAATGTGTGTAGAACAACTGCGCATTAGAATAACCCAGTCAGTCATGTTACTTGAAGGGACTGAAGGGAGGTCGGGTGTAAGATGTCAAACGTAATCGTAAAAGAGAACGAGACTTTAGATAGCGCTTTACGTCGTTTCAAGAGAAGCTGCGCTAAGGCTGGTATCCAGCAGGAGATTCGTAAGAGAGAGCATTACGAGAAGCCTAGCGTAAAACGTAAGAAGAAGTCTGAAGCAGCAAGAAAACGTAAATATAACTAATGTTAAACAACAGTCCTCGGCGTGATCACCGGGGACTTTGTACTTGTGAGGAAGATCAAATGTGGAGTTATGAAATACTGGGAACAGATATCTATCATCTGTTAGCAGCATTTGTATTGTACAGTGTTCTCGGATGGGCACTGGAGTCTACGTATATGTCATTTTGTAATCGCAAGCTTACCAACCGGGGATTTGGCAAGGGACCGTTTTGCCCGATCTATGGTTTTGGCGGAGTGCTGGGGTATCTGATCTTAAGTCCGCTGCGTGATAAGCTTGTGGAATTATATTTTCTGGGAGCTATCCTGGCAACGGCCTTTGAATATCTGGTAGGGGTCGGTATGATCCGTTTCCTGGGAGAATTATGGTGGGATTATAATAATAAGCCCTTCAATTATCGGGGGATCATTTGCCTCGAGAGTACCGTCGCCTGGGGATTTTATGCGATAGGAATCGTGCAGTTTGTCCATGATGCCATGTATCATATCATCGATAAGGTGCAGCTGCAGATAGGAACCCGCCTGATCCAGGGTATTCTGTTGCTTGTGGCGATTGATTATACGGTACAACTGATCAAGGTATTCGACATCGATGTCCGCAGTAAGGGAGAAGCACTGAAGGAACGCTGCCAGGCATTGATCGCCAGATGGTAAGACGTAAAACATCAGGTTTACAGGTATATATAGGACCACACGACCATATCTTTTAGAAAAGGATAGGGGAGTGTGGCTTTTTTATGCAAAAAATCAGGAAATATATTTGCACGGGGATCTTGCTATTCAGCATCAGTATGCAGGTATTCTGGTGGAACGGAATCAATGTATGTGCAGAACCGGCAGTGATCGAAGCTCCCAGTGCGGTGCTTCTGGAGAGCTCCACCGGGAAGGTGATCTTTGAGCAGAATGCAAGAGAACGCCGAAGCCCTGCCAGCATTACCAAGATCATGACATTGCTTTTAACTTTTGAAGCTCTGGATCAGGGAAAAATCAAATTAGAGGATCCGGTAACGGTGAGCGCCTATGCCAGTTCCATGGGAGGTTCTCAGGTGTTCCTGGCAGAAAATGAGGTGCAGACCTTAGAGACCCTGATCAAATGTATCGCTGTAGCTTCGGGCAATGATGCCAGCGTGGCGGTGGCGGAATACATAGCGGGAAGCGAAGAAGCTTTCGTGGAACAGATGAATGCGAAGGCGTCGGAGCTTGGCATGACGGATACCCATTTCGAGGACTGCTGTGGTCTGACGGATTCCGACGGCCATTATACGACGGCAATGGACGTAGCGGTCATGTCCAGGGAGCTTACGGTAAAATATCCGAAAATATTTGAATATACAGGTATCTGGATGGAGGACATCACCCATGAGACCAGTCAGGGAAGCTCAAAATTCACATTAAACAGTACCAATAAATTGCTGAAACAGTATCCGTTTACTACAGGATTGAAAACCGGATCCACTTCCAAAGCAAAATTCTGTCTGTCCGCCACGGCAACGAAGGATGGCATTGATCTGATCGCGGTGATCATGGGGGCACCGGACTATAAGGCACGTTTTAAGGACGCCCGGACATTGCTTAGCTACGGTTTTAATATAAGCGATCTGTATCTGGATGAGAATACAGATCCCCTGCAGAATATGCGGGTGCAGGGCGGCGTAGAGGATACGGTGCCAGTCAAATACCAAAGTGAATTCCGGTATCTGGATACGGAGGGAAATTCCCTGGACGGCGTGGAGAAGAAAATTGAACTGCCGGAGACTGCCATAGCACCTTTTGCGGAAGGAGATACGGCAGGCAGGGCGGTCTATCTGCTGAACGGCGTGGAGATCGGCAGTGTACCGATTCTGTATGAAAATGCGGTGGCGAAGGCGGTTTATAAGGATTATCTGCGAAAAATAATGGAATTTTATCTTTTGTAAGACAAAATAATATGTTATACTATAGAACAAATTGGCAATAATCTGGCAACATACCATGAGGGCAAAAGAGTTGGATGTAGTGATTACCGTGATCGCAGTAATCCTTGTGATAATGCTGTGGATAATGCTGTACGACAGTAACCGCTTTGTGGTGCGGCATTATTCCCTGCGGGATCAGAGAATCAAAAAGTCTGTGAAGGCGGTGGTTCTGGCGGATCTGCACAATAAAAGATACGGAAAACAAAATGAGAGACTGTTGCAGGCGATCGATGAGATCGGACCGGACATGATCCTGATCGCCGGGGATATGCTGACGGCGAAGCCGAAGGCAACACTGGATGTGGCGGTGGGATTTCTTACGGAGCTTGCAAAGAAGTATCCTGTCTATTACGGCAACGGCAACCATGAACACCGCCTGAAGCTGTATCCTGAAAATTATGGGGATATGGCGGGACGGTATGAAGAAGCTCTTACGAAGATCGGTATTCACAGGCTTGTCAACGAGCATAAGGATCTTCCGGAATACGGGATCCGCATCTATGGTTCTGAGATAGACAGGCTGTACTACAAACGTTTTGGGATACAGCCCATGGATCCGGAATATCTGCTGGGGATTTTAGGACAGCCCTCCGAAGAATATTTCAATATATTGATCGCGCATGACCCGGATTATTTTCCGAAATACGCAGACTGGGGTGCAGACCTGGTGTTATCCGGTCATGTTCACGGCGGCATGGTGAGAGTTCCTTTTTGGGGAAAGGGTGTGGTGTCTCCCAATGTGAGACTTTTTCCAAAATACGATGGCGGAGAGTTTACCATAGGGAAAAGCAGAATGCTCTTAAGCAGAGGACTGGGAATGCACACGATCCCGATCCGGCTGTTCAATCCGGGCGAGATCTTAGAAGTGGAGCTTATGCCGGACGAGGGGAAATAGGAGTTTTATCAAATGGCAATATCTGTAAAACTGGAAGCGTTTGAAGGTCCACTGGATCTGCTGCTTCATTTGATCGAAAAAAATAAAATAGACATCTATGATATCCCTATTGTAGAGATTACAGCGCAGTATCTGGATTACATCAGGCAGATGCAGCGGGAAGATATGAATGTCATGAGTGAATTCCTGGTGATGGCGGCGACGCTGATCGACATCAAGTGCAAGATGCTGCTGCCCAAGGAAGTGAATGAGGACGGCGAGGAAGAGGATCCCAGAGCAGAACTGGTTCAGAAGCTGTTGGAATACAAGATGTACAAATACATGTCCTTTGAACTCAGAGACCGTCAGGTGGATGCTGCCAGGAACATGTACAGAGAGCAGAGACTTCCGAAGGAAGTGGAAGCTTACAGACAGCCCATAGATTACGAAGAACTCATCGGCGATATGAATCTGAACAAGCTTCATGAGATATTCAGATCCATCGTAAAGAAGCAGGAGGACAAGATCGACCCCGTCCGCAGCCAGTATGGCAATATCGAGAAGGATGAGGTAGATATGGACATCAAGATGCTGTATGTGGAGGCTTATGCCAGAGAACATAAGACCTTCAGCTTCCGTAAGCTTTTGGAGAAGCAGAACAGCAAAATGGAAGTGATCGTTACATTCCTGATCATTCTGGAACTGATGAAGACCGGCAAGATCAACATCAGCCAGGAAAATATATTCGATGATATTATGATTACATCTAACGTTTAGGATACAGTGAGGTTTTAGCATGGAACGCAGTAAAGCAGAAGCAGTGATAGAGGCTATCCTTTTTACCATGGGAGATTCCGTGGAGATCAGCAGACTTGCGGAAGTGATCGAAGAGGATGTGAAGACGACAAAGTCTATATTAAAAGACATGGCGGCGCGGTACGAGGAAGAGAACAGAGGTATCGGTCTGACACAGTTCGACGATTCCGTACAGCTGTGCACCAAGGCGGATATGTACGAATATCTGATCAAGATCGCGAAGACTCCGAGGAAAATGACTCTGACGGATACCGTGCTGGAGACATTGTCCATTATTGCCTATAAGCAGCCGGTAACGAGACTTGAGATTGAGAGAGTCAGAGGCGTCAGCTGTGACCATGCTATTAACAAATTGTTGGAATACGATCTGATCACGGAACTGGGACGTCTGGATGCTCCCGGAAGACCCTTGCTGTTTGGTACCACGGAGCAGTTTTTACGCTGCTTTGGCGTGAAGAGTCTGGAAGAACTGCCGGAACTGAATCCGGTGCAGGTGGAGGAATTTAAGCAGCAGGCGGAACAGGAAGTACAGCTTACTTTGAATATATAAACAGAGAATAGGACAAAGAACCGGCCTCATAATAATAAGTAACCCTTTTTGGGAGCAACGATTATGCGAGGCTTTTTTTGTGCCCTTTTTGCGGGAATTATGTGTCTGGAAAGTCTGTGCGGATCACAATTCCGTGAAGATAGGATAACAGACAACGAACCGACATACGCGATCCGGTATGAGACCGGGAAATCCGATCTACAACAGGAGTTTAAGCTGTATGCACAGGGAGCAGTGCTTCTGGATGCGGATTCCGGACGCGTGCTTTACGGAAAAAACGAAACTATCCCCATGGCTATGGCAAGTACCACCAAGATCATGACCTGTATTTTGGTGCTGGAAAATGCAAAGGTGGATGAAACCGTCAGCGTCTCTGCCTATGCAGCCACCATGCCCAAAGTAAAGCTATATGTGAAATGCGGAGAACACTATACCGTGAGAGAATTATTGTTTTCCCTGATGCTGGAAAGCCATAACGATACTGCTGTGGTACTGGGGGAATACATCGGCGGAAAACTTTTGGGAGAGACGGGGGAGATCTCAGAACATACCGGCGAAGAGAGCAAGGCGGCATTACATAGATTTGCGCAGGCAATGAATGAAAAGGCGGAAGAGATCGGCTGCGAAGATACTTGGTTCATCACACCAAACGGGCTGGATGCCACGGAGACTCTGACACTGTCGGACGGAAGTACATTAGAGAGGGAACACCATACCACAGCAAAAGATCTGGCGGAGATTCTCAGGTACTGTATGAAAACTTCCCCACAGAGGGATCTGTTTTTAGAGATCACAGGGACGCAGGATTACAGTTTTACGGAGAACGGACGCTTCTTTCAGTGTCACAATCACAACGCATTTCTGCAGATGATGGACGGAGCGTTTACGGGCAAGACCGGATTTACGAACAAGGCGGGATACTGCTATGTGGGAGCCCTGAGACGGGACGGAAAATGTCTGATCGTGGCGCTGCTTGCCTGTGGATGGCCGAATCACAAGACCTATAAATGGAGCGACAGCAGGGAATTGTTTACTTATGGATTGGAGAACTTTACATATCGAAGCTTTGAAGAAGAAACGTTTTCGGGCAGAGAACAGCTGCTTATGCCGATTCCGGTGCTGCGGGCACAGAATGATGCACTGACAGAGGAGGTCCTGCTGCCTGTGGAACCGGATCCGGAGACGGAAGGAGTGGAGGGACTCTTAATGGGTCCTGACGAGAATGTGGAGATCCTCTATCGTAAGGAACCGTACCTTACGGCTCCCGTGGAGGCAGGAGAGTGCGTGGGAGAGATCAGCTATCTGGTAGATGGCAGGGTATGGCGCAGAGAGCGTCTGAGCGCAGCAAAGGATGTGGAAGCCATAGACTTCGTATGGTGCGGCAGGCAGATCCTTTGGCGCTTTTTGATGAGATCCCTATGAAAAAAGGAAGGGAATATTGTTCAAAATAAAAAACAATGTATATTTTTTGTAAAAATCTGCAATTCGTTCTTTGCGAGTTGCAGATTTTATGTTATACTAACGACTGTTAATCATGGGGGCATTTGTGCTTCTATATTAATAGAGTTTTTTATTTTTATTTTATTATATTATCAACGGAGGGCTGAAACATATGAGCACTACTTCAAAAGCGAGTCAAAGAATAGCAGCTTTACTCGATGACAACAGTTTCGTTGAAATCGGCGGACTTGTAACCGCAAGAGCTACGGATTTCAATCTGAAACCCAATGAAACTCCTTCTGACGGTTGTATTACCGGCTATGGAGTGATCAATGGTAATCTTGTATATGTATATAGCCAGGATGCTTCCGTACTGAACGGAACCATCGGTGAGATGCATGCCAAGAAAATTACAAACCTCTACGATCTGGCTATGAAGACCGGAGCACCTGTGATCGGACTGATCGAGTCTGCAGGCTTAAGACTGCAGGAGGCAACCGATGCACTGGCTGCATTCGGTGAGATTTACTTAAAGCAGACCATGGCTTCCGGTGTGATCCCTCAGATCACCGCTGTATTCGGAACCTGTGGCGGCGGCTTAGGTCTGTTCCCTACCATGACGGATTTCACTTTCATGGAAGAGAAGAATGCCAAGCTGTTCGTGAATGCTCCCAACGCTTTGGACGGCAATGTGATCACCAAGTGTGATTCTTCTTCCGCTAAGTTCCAGGCTGAAGAGAGCGGTATCGTTGATGTGGTAGCTGACGAAGCAACCATTCTGGAGAAGGTAAGAGAGTTGGTAAGCTTCCTGCCTGCCAACAACGAAGATGATGCAAGCTTTTTAGAGGACTGCACCGATGATCTGAATCGTGTGAATCCTGAGATCGCAGGCTGTGTCGGCGACACTTCCGTTGCTCTGTCCATTTTGGCAGATGACAACAATTTTTTCGAAGTAAAGTCCGGATATGCTAAAAATATGGTAACCGGTTTCTTACGTCTCGATGGTGTTACCGTAGGTGCGGTAGCTAACCGTTCCGAGATCTGCGATGAGGAAGGCAAAGTAGCAGAGAAGTTAGACGCTGTGCTGACCGCAGAAGGCTGCGAGAAGGCTGCAGAGTTCGTGAACTTCTGTGATGCTTTCGGTATCCCCGTACTGACTCTGACCAATGTCAAGGGTTATGAGGCAACTTTAGCTTCCGAGAAGACCATCGCCAAGGCTGCTGCAAAGCTGACCTACGCATTCGCTAACGCTACCGTTCCCAAGGTTAATGTTGTGATCGGCAAAGCTTTAGGAACCGCTTATGTGGTAATGAACTCCAAGGCAATCGGTGCTGACATCACCATGGCATGGCCGGATGCACAGATCGGTGCTATGGACGGCAAGCTTGCTGCCAAGATCATGTATGATGGTCAGGGCGCTGATGTGATCAATGAGAAGGCTGCAGAGTACGAGGCTCTGACTCTGAATGTAACCAGTGCAGCCAAGAGAGGATATGTGGACCAGATCGTAAATGCAGCTGATACCAGAAAATATGTGATCGGCGCATTTGAGATGTTATTCACCAAAAGTGAAGACCGTCCTGCCAAGAAACACGGAACTGTATAAGAAAGGGTGATTATAAAATGAAGAAATTTTTAAGCTTAGTATGTATGATTACCTGCATCTTTGGTTTGACGGCGTGCGGCAGTGAGGAGACCTATACGGATTATGAGCAGCGTAAGATGGATACTGCGATCCAGATCGCTACCCAGTATGTGATCCCTTCTCTTGAGAACTTTGAAGACGAAGCTACTCTGGAGAGCTTTTCCGAGTATACCGCTGATGAAGTGGCATACATGGTACAGGAAAATGTAGGTATCACCGTTGACGGTTATGCATACAAGACTGCTATCGAGTCTTTCAATTCCGCGAAGAAAACCATCGGCGGTATCACTGCTGTCGGCGATGCAGATGCTACCATCGATGATGATCAGATCATTGTACATGTAGATGTGACCGGAGCAAACCAGAACGCACAGGCAGAAGTGATCTTCAGCAATGATATGTTCCTGAGCATGGAGTCCGCAGCATTGAATCCCGTTGAATCCATGGGTGGTCTGATGACCAAGGCTGCACTGAATACTCTGATCGGTATGGGAACTGTATTCGTAATGCTGATCATGATCTCGCTGATCATTTCCCTGTTCAACTTCATTCCCAGGATCCAGGCTACATTCAGCAAAAAGGGCAAGAAGGAAGAGACAAAGAGCGCAGGTATTGATAATGCAGTAACTCAGATCGCTGCACAGGAAGAAGCCGAAGCAGATGACACTGAGCTGGTAGCCGTAATCGCAGCTGCGATCGCAGCAAGCGAAGGCGCGGCAAGCACTGACGGATTTGTAGTTCGTTCTATCCGCAAAGTTAGATAATCTAAAATCGTAGGAGGATATTAAAATGAAAAATTATACCATTACCGTAAATGGCAACGTATATGATGTAGTAGTAGAAGAGGGCGCATCCACCGGAGCACCCGTAGCAGCAAAGGCTCCCGCAGCACCCAAGGCAGCACCCAAGGCTCCTGCAGCAGCTCCCAAGGCAGGCGGCGCAGCAGGCAGCATCAAGGTTGAGGCCGGTGCAGCTGGTAAGATCTTCAAGGTAGAGGCAAATGTTGGACAGGCTGTTAAGAAGGGTGACGCAGTCATCATTCTGGAAGCTATGAAGATGGAAATCCCTGTTGTAGCTCCCGAAGACGGTACCGTAGCAAGCATTGACGTTGCAGTTGGTGATACTGTTGAGGCTGGTGCAGTTCTGGCAACTCTGAACTAATTTTTTTATCAGCTCTATAAACAACAGGAGGTCATCAAATGGAATATATAGCTAGTACGCTTAACAACCTGATTCATCAGACAGCGTTTTTTAACCTGACCTGGGGAAACTATGTCATGATTCTGGTTGCATGCTTTTTCCTTTATTTAGCTATCCGTCATGAGTTTGAGCCGTTGCTCTTACTCCCGATAGCGTTCGGTATGCTGTTGGTAAATATTTACCCCGATATCATGCTGCACCCTGAAAATGCAGCAAACGGTGCCGGCGGCTTACTGTATTATTTCTACAAGCTGGATGAACTGGCAATCCTGCCGTCCCTGATCTTCATGGGCGTAGGTGCCATGACAGACTTTGGTCCTCTGATCGCAAACCCTAAGAGCTTTCTTTTGGGAGCAGCTGCACAGTTCGGTATTTTCGCAGCATACTTCGGTGCGATCTGGCTGGGATTCAACGACAAGGCAGCTGCAGCCATCTCCATTATCGGTGGTGCTGACGGTCCTACCTCCATCTTCCTTGCTGGTAAGCTGGGACAGACGGCAATCCTGGGACCTATCGCGGTGGCAGCATATTCCTATATGTCACTGGTTCCCATTATCCAGCCCCCTATTATGAAGCTTCTCACCACTGAGAAGGAGAGAAAGATCAAGATGGGTCAGCTTCGTCCGGTATCCAAGCTGGAGAAGATCCTGTTCCCCATCGTTGTTACCATCGTTGTATGTCTGATCCTTCCCACCACAGCTCCTCTGGTAGGTATGCTGATGTTAGGTAACCTGTTCCGTGAGTCCGGCGTTGTTCGTCAGCTGACTGAGACAGCATCCAATGCTCTGATGTACATCGTAGTTATTCTGTTAGGTACTTCCGTAGGTGCTACCACCAGTGCAGAAGCATTCCTGAATGCTGATACACTGAAGATCGTAGCTCTGGGTCTGATCGCCTTCATGTTCGGTACCGCTGCAGGTGTTCTGTTCGGTAAACTGATGTGCGTAATGTCCGGCGGCAAGATCAATCCTCTGATCGGTTCCGCAGGTGTGTCTGCAGTTCCTATGGCAGCCCGTGTATCCCAGAAGGTTGGTGCAGAATCCGATCCTACCAACTTCCTGCTCATGCATGCTATGGGACCTAACGTAGCCGGTGTTATCGGTACTGCCGTAGCAGCCGGTACATTCATGGCGATTTTCGGAGTATTTTAAAGCGATGCACATCTCAAAATGTCATGAGGAAGGCAAGCTCGCTTGCGCTGACGCGTGACATTTATGAGATGTATTTCGCGCAAAGCGCGATGAAATAAGTCCGGAGGACTTAGAATAACGCATCGCGTTAATCTAGTTAAAAGAAAATAATATTATGGAGGATATTCGTAATGTCAGAAATTGAAAAGAAACCGATTAAGATTACGGAAACTGTTTTACGTGATGCACATCAGTCTCTGATCGCTACCAGAATGCCGACCGAATTCATGCTTCCTATCGTAGATAAGATGGATAAAGTTGGTTATCATTCCGTAGAGTGCTGGGGCGGTGCTACCTTTGATGCATCCCTTCGTTTCCTGAAGGAAGATCCCTGGGACAGACTGAGAAAGCTGCGTGACGGCTTCAAGAACACCAAGTTACAGATGCTGTTCCGTGGACAGAACATTTTAGGTTACAGACCTTATGCAGATGATGTGGTAGATTACTTCGTACAGAAGTCTATCTCCAATGGTATTGATATCATTCGTATTTTCGACTGTCTGAATGACCTGCGCAACTTACAGGAAGCAGTAAATGCTACCAATAAGTTCAAGGCACAGGAAGGCAGAGGTGAAGCACAGGTTGCTCTGGCTTACACCCTGGGCGATGCTTACACCTTAGAGTACTGGACCAGTATGGCTAAAAAGATCGAAGAGATGGGTGCAGATTCCATCTGTATCAAGGATATGGCCGGTCTGTTAGTACCTTATAAGGCTTCTGAACTGATCAAGGCTATGAAGGAAGTTACCAAGCTTCCCATCCAGTTGCATACCCACTATACTTCCGGTGTTGCAAGCATGACTTACCTGAAGGCAGTAGAGGCCGGTGTTGATGTGATCGATACCGCTATGAGCCCCTTCGCTATGGGTACTTCACAGCCTGCTACCGAGGTTATGGTTGAGACCTTCAAGGGAACCCCTTACGATACCGGGCTGGATCAGAACCTGTTGGCTGAGATCGCTGATTACTTCAGACCTTACAGAGATGAGTGTCTGGCTAACGGCCTGCTGAATCCCAAGGTTATGGGTGTTGATATCAAGACTCTGCTGTACCAGGTACCCGGCGGTATGCTTTCCAACATGGTGAGCCAGCTGAAGGAGCAGAATGCAGAAGACAGATACTACGATGTACTGAAGGAGATCCCCAAGGTTCGTAAGGATCTGGGTGAGCCCCCTCTGGTTACTCCTTCTTCTCAGATCGTTGGTACTCAGGCAGTCTTCAACGTACTGCTTGGTGAGCGTTACAAGATGGCTACCAAGGAGACCAAGGCAGTGCTGCGTGGTGAGTACGGCCAGACCGTTAAGCCCATGAGCCAGGAAGTTATCGACAAGGTTATCCCCGGTGAGGAGAGAATCACCTGCCGTTACGCTGATCTGCTTGACAACGAGATGGATAAGCTGGAAGGCGAAATGAAGGAATGGAAACAGCAGGATGAGGACGTATTAAGCTACGCTCTGTTCCCTCAGGTTGCTACCGACTTCTTCAAGTATCGTCAGGCACAGCAGGAAAAGGTTGATATGACCCAGGCTGACACCAAAAACGGTGCATACCCTGTCTAAATAATTTTTCAATAAAGACACCGCACGGCTGCTTGCAGCCAGTGCGGTGTCTTTATTAGAAAAACAAAACCACATGAGCAAGTAGGGCGATAGCCCGGATTGCTCATGTGGTTTTGCAGTTTCGGGAGTGCGAAGCACGGAGAAACTGTTATTTAGACAAAGAACCAGCGAAGCAAGTAGGGCGATAGCCCGGATTGCGAATGTGGTTGCGGCTTCGAGAGCTCGAAGCGCGCAGAAGCCGTTATTTAGACATTCTCCCGGTCGAACGCCGGTCAGCCCGATATGCGAATGAACTTAATTACATATTGACAAAAGTGCTCTTCACCCACTAAAATAACAAGTGTTATAGAAGGACACATTGTTTGCTGTAAATACAGCGGAATGAGAGGGATTATGGCTCGTAAAGAGATGATCACGATTGACAGGATCCTGGATACGGCATTCGCCATGACCAGAGAGGAAGGCTTTGCCAATGTGACTGCGAGAAAAGTTGCGGCGAAGGCAGGATGTTCCACGCAGCCTATTTTCAGAGTATATAAGAATATGGAAGAACTGTGGGATGCGGTCTATGAGAGAGCAACGGCGTATTTTCTGGATTATTACAGCCTGTATCCCCGCACCGGGAAGACACCTTTTGCCAACTTAGGAATGGCATACATAGCTTTTGCACGGGAAGAAAGACACCTGTTTGAACTTCTGTTTGTATCCGGTGACCAGGGCAGTAAGCATAAGACGAAAAGCATGTATGAGATCTTGAACGGCGATGCCGGAAATGTAGTCTATGAGATCAATCTGGCGAGAGTGGCAGGATGCCCGGATCCCGGAGATCTGTTTATGAAAATGTGGATTTTTATTCATGGAGCCGCCTGCATGTCTCTGACCGGAGATTATGATCTGACAGATCAGCAGACGATGCAGCTTTTGGAACATTCCTACTATGCTTTTTACAATGAGACAATGCGAGGTTAAGAACAGTGGCAGAATATGATGTTTTTACCCGGATAAATGAACACTATGCGAAGATGAGCAAGGGGCATAAAGCCATTGCGGACTATATATCGGAACATTTTGACCAGGCGGTATTCATGACGGCAGCTAAATTAGGAGAAACACTGGGAATCAGTGAATCTACCGTGGTTCGTTTTGCCGCAGGGATCGGTTATGATGGGTACCCGAAATTTCAGAAGGCATTGGAAAGCTGTGTACAGGGTAAACTAAATGGTATCCAGAAAATGGATGCAAAATATGGAAGAAGTTCCCAGTCGGAGATCCTGACCTCTGTTCTCACGGCAGATATCGAGAAGATTCAGGATACTATAGATAATCTGGATCCGGCGGCGTTTGAATCGGCAGTAGCTACGATCTTAGAAGCGGAGACCATCTATATCATGGGACTCCGCAGCAATGAGCCATTGGCGGCGTTTTTGCATTTTTACCTGAACATGATCCGCGGAAAGGTATTTTTACTGAACACTACCAGTGTCAGCGAGACCTTTGAACAGATGATCCATATAGGACCGAAGGATTGCTTTATCGGCATCAGTTTTCCGAGATATTCTATGCGGACGTTAAAGGCAATGGAGTTCGCCAATGACCGGAATGCTAAAGTGATCGCCATTACCGACAGTATCCATTCCCCCATGAATCTGTATTCTTCCTGCAATCTGCTGGCGAGAAGTGACATGGTGTCGGTGGTGGATTCTCTGGTGGCACCTCTTAGTGTGATCAATGCGCTGGTGGTAGCACTTTGCCTGAAATGTCCGGAGCAGGTGCGTAAGAATCTGGAGACACTGGAAGAGACCTGGAACAATTATCAGGTGTATCTGAATGACGAGATAGATTTTATAGATGATGAACCGATGTTAGATTATTCTCTGCGACGCAAGGAGCAGTGACGTCGATATGTCGGCAGAAAAGGATGAGAATGAGCAATGTGATAGTGGTCGGCGGCGGGGCTGCCGGCATGATGGCTGCCATAGCGGCAGCAAAATGCGGACATAACGTAACCCTTTTGGAAAAAAATGAAAAGCTTGGGAAAAAGCTGTTTATTACGGGAAAAGGCCGTTGTAATGTGACCAATGGAGCGGATATGGATGTGCTGTTCCAAAATGTCTGCACCAATGAAAAATTCCTGTACAGTGCTTTTTACAGCTTTGACAATACACAGGTGTGTGATTTGATCGAACAGGCGGGATGTCCCCTGAAAAAAGAGCGGGGCGACAGGGTATTTCCGGTATCCGATCATTCTTCGGATGTGATCGCCGCCCTGCAGAGAGAATTGCATAAATATCATGTGGATATTCATCTGCACACAGAAGTGAAAAAGATCCTGACGAAGGAAAGTGACGACAATATTTGCTTTTACGGAGTGGAATGTACGGATCATAAGAAGTTGACCGCCGATGCCTGCATTATCTGTACAGGTGGCTGCTCCTATGCCGCTACCGGATCCACCGGAGACGGTTACCGGTTCGCAGAAGAGACGGGGCATAAAGTAACGGAGCGAAGGCCCGCATTGGTACCGTTAGAGATCCGCGAGAGCTGGTGCAAAGCACTGATGGGATTATCTCTTAAAAATGTGGAGATCCGGATGCAATGTGGGAAGAGGACCTGGTACGAAGGCTTCGGAGAGATGCTGTTTACCCATTTCGGTGTCAGCGGGCCGTTGATCTTGTCCGCCAGCAGCTTTTATTCCAAAAATATTTCTAAACGAAAAGGTGACGATGAGGTAAAGCTTTTCCTGGATCTGAAACCGGCACTGACACCGGAACAGTTAGATAAACGGCTGCTTCGGGATTTTGAGGAAGCGAAGAACAAGCAGTTTAAAAATGCACTGGATCATCTGTTTCCTGCGAAGCTGATCCCTGTTATGATAGAGTTGTCAGGAATCTCTCCGGAGAAGAAGGTCAACGAGATCAGCAGGGAAGAGAGAAAAGCTTTTGGAATGCTGATCAAGGCACTGCCCATGACGGTAACGGGGACGAGATCTTTTGCGGAAGCAATCATTACCCAGGGCGGAATCTCTGTAAAAGACATCAATCCTTCCACCATGGAATCCAGGCTGGTAAAGCATCTGTATTTTGCGGGGGAAGTACTGGATCTGGATGCCATGACCGGTGGCTTTAACTTACAGATTGCCTGGTCTACGGGACATTTGGCGGGAGACAGCATACAATAAATTTTTTAAAAAATAGAATCATAAAGAAAATACGAAGAAAAGAGGATATGAATATGAGCTTTAATGTAGCTATTGACGGACCGGCAGGTGCCGGTAAAAGCACGATTGCCAGAGCAGTGGCAAAAAAGAAGGGCTTTATCTATGTGGATACCGGAGCAATGTACCGCGCCATGGCACTGTTCATGTTAAGAGAGGGTGTGGATCCTGCGGATGCGGCAGCAATCGCCGATAAATGTAAGGAGGCAGATATCACCATTCAATATGTGGACGGAGAACAGGTCGTATTATTAAACGGTGAAAACGTCAATGCTTATCTGCGTACCGAGGAGGTTGGCAACATGGCTTCCACCATCAGTGCACAGCCGGCGGTACGTACCAAACTGGTAGAACTCCAGCAGGCACTGGCAGCGAAAAGCGATGTGATCATGGACGGTCGTGATATCGGTACCGTAGTATTACCCCATGCACAGGTCAAAATCTATCTGACCGCCAGCAGTATGGTGAGAGCAAAAAGAAGATATGACGAGCTGACTGCCAAGGGTGAGTCCTGCGACTTAGAAAAGATCCGTCAGGATATCGAGGACAGAGATTACAGAGATATGCACAGAGAGACTTCTCCGTTAAAGCAGGCGGAGGATGCGGTGCTGGTGGATACCTCCGATATGACCATTGAACAGGTCATTGACCGGATCGTGGCACTGATTGGCTAAATGGGAGACGATATATGGAAGTAAGACTGGCAGACTGTGCAGGCTTTTGCTTTGGTGTAAAGCGTGCCGTGGATACCGTGTATGAACAATTAAAAAACGGGAAGACTATATATACCTATGGTCCCATTGTACACAACGAGGAAGTGGTCAGAGAACTGTCGGAAAAGGGTGTACGGGTTCTGGAGAACAAAGAGGATCTGAAACAACTGAAAGCCGGGGAGAACATTCCCACAGTGATCATCCGTGCTCACGGTGTGGCAAAAGAGATCTATGACATCATGGAGGCAAACGGTCTGGAATGCATTGATGCCACCTGTCCTTTTGTGAAAAAGATCCATCGTATCGTGGAACTAAAAAGTAACGAGGGGTATCATGTGATCGTTGTGGGAGATCCGAAGCACCCGGAAGTAGAGGGGATCGTCGGCTGGTGTCCGGGACCCGTTACCGTTCTGGAGACTCCGGATCAGGCAGAAAATTTTGTAAAAACAGAAGGCGAAAAACTCTGCATTGTCTCTCAGACGACATATAACTACAATAAATTTCAATATATAGTTGAAATTTTTGAAAAAAAAGGTTACAATGATAGTGTTGTGAACACTATCTGTAATGCTACAGAAGAGCGACAGCGATCGGCAAAGACCATTGCAGCGGATGCTGACGTTATGATTGTAATAGGAGGGAAGCACAGTTCCAACAGCAGAAAGCTTTACGAAATCTGCCAAAGGGAATGTGAGCACACCTATTTTATACAGACACTGGATGACTTGCATTTAGATCTACCTAAAGCTGTTCGACTAGTGGGTATTACCGCGGGGGCTTCCACCCCAAATAAATTAATTGAGGAGGTTCAAAATTATGTCAGAATTAACTTTTGAACAAATGCTGGAAGAATCATTAAAGACAATACATGCAGGAGAGGTAGTCGAAGGTACAGTCATCGATGTGAAACCGGAAGAGATCATTCTGAACATCGGATATAAATCTGACGGTATTCTTACCAAGAACGAATATACCAACGACTCCAGCGTGGATCTTACCACAGTTGCCAAGGTTGGTGACACCATGGAAGTCAAGGTTCTGAAAGTAAATGACGGTGAGGGTCAGGTTCTCCTTACCTACAAGCGTCTTGCTGCAGACAGAGGCAACAAGAGAATCGAAGAAGCATTTAACAATCACGAAGTACTTAAGGCAACCGTATCTCAGGTACTGGACGGTGGTTTAAGCGTAATTGTGGACGAAGTAAGAATCTTCATCCCCGCAAGCCTGGTATCCGATACTTATGAGAAGGATCTGACCAAGTATGCAGGACAGGAGATTGAATTCGTGATCAGCGAGTACAATCCCAAGAGAAGAAGATATATCGGCGACCGTAAACAGCTGATCGTAGCCAAGAAGGCTGAGCTGCAGAAGGAACTCTTTGAGAAGATCAAAGAAGGCGATATCGTTGAAGGTGTTGTTAAGAACGTAACTGATTTCGGCGCATTTATCGATCTTGGCGGCGCAGACGGACTGCTTCACATCTCCGAGATGTCCTGGGGCAGAGTTGAACATCCCAAGAAGGTATTCAAGGTTGGCGATAAGCTGAAAGTCCTGATCAAAGAGATCAACGGCAATAAGATCGCACTGTCTCTGAAGTTTGACGATGCTAACCCCTGGAAGGATGCTGCACAGAAGTATGCTGTCGGCAATGTAGTAACCGGTAAGGTTGCAAGAATGACCGACTTTGGTGCTTTCGTAGAATTAGAGCCCGGTGTAGATGCTCTGCTTCATGTATCCCAGATCGCAAAGGAGCACATTGAGAAACCTTCCGATGTACTGAGCGTTGGCGATGAAGTTACAGCTAAGGTTGTAGATTTCAATGAGGCTGATCACAAGATCTCCCTGAGCGTAAAGGCTCTGACAGCTCCCGAACCTGCAGAGGCAGAGGAAGAGTCTGATGCAGATGTCGTATCTGTAGATATCGATGCTGTGATCGCTGCAGAGGCTGAGAATACTGAGGAATAATTAACAGCTGGGTGGTTGATATTCATGATATATGATTATGAGTATTTTAAAAAGGAGATATATTCTCTGACTACGATCGATCTGAATGCTTATAAAGAGAAGCAGATGAAGCGGCGTATCGATACTCTGATCGCAAAACACAAGATCGTAGGATATGATAAGTATGTACAGGCACTGAAGACGGATAGAGAACTTTTCGAGGAATTTGTAGGGTATATTACCATCAATGTATCGGAGTTCTATCGTAATCCCGAACAGTGGAAATATCTGGATGAGACAGTTATCCCGGAACTGATTCAGCGCTTTGGTAAGAATTTAAAAATCTGGAGCGCTGCCTGTTCTACGGGAGATGAGCCGTACTCACTGGTTATGGCTTTGTCACGGCATGTTCCGTTACAACAGATCCATATCTATGCTACGGATCTGGACAAGCAGGTGATTGCAAAGGCAAAGACCGGATTGTACAATGAGAAGAGCATAGAAGGTGTACCGGAAGATTTAAAGAAGAAATATTTCACGAAGATCGGTCCCTCTTATAAGATTGCGGATGAGATTAAGGCAAGAGTTGATTTTCATCAGCATAATCTGTTGAAGGATGCTTATCCGACAGAATATCATCTGATCGTGTGCAGAAATGTTCTGATCTATTTTACAGAGGAAGCAAAAGATGAAGTATTCCGAAAGTATTATCATTCCCTGGCAAAGGGTGGAATGCTTTTTATCGGAAGTACGGAACAGATCATGAATTATCGTGAGATAGGATTTGAGAGAAAAAGTTCTTTTTATTATGTCAAACCCTTATAGGTTTATAGGAAGAAAAAAGGAAAGCGATCAGCTTTCCTTTTTTTAATATGTGGCGGCAATCATGGACAGGACGTGATTGGCATAACGGGAAAAACCTTCACGGTTCTTCTTCATTTCATCTGTAAGTTCAAAAAATAATTCCTTGCTCTTATAATCTCTCTTGAAGAAAGGTGTAAATAAAATATCCCACTGGGGAAGATAACAGGAAAACTTCCTGGTATAGCAATTCGCTGCGGAAGCCTGGAGTCTGTGTTCCTTATCGACAAAACCAGCTACGGATTTATGAAGTGCCACATCTTCGGTAGGAAGATAATAATAATCCTTGTAGTTCGAATAGAAATATTTTAATTCTTCTTCATAGATCGGAACCTTAAGAGTAGCAGATTCTCCCTCGCCGCGGAAGTAACAATTACCGGCAGAGGCAGTAATAGGTTTGGGCAGCGGTGTAGGAATCTGCAGTGCGATCAGCAGCTCTTTTCGCTGTGCCCCATGCATATCTTTGTAATAGTTGGCCTGTACCTTTTTGGCTTTGACACAGTTCTCGTTAAACAGATCATAGTATGCGAGAATCGGAAGAACTTCCAACATTCCTTTTAAATCGTCCGCATTGTGAAGGAATAAAGCCTTTTCGGTGAATTCGGAAGGATTCTTGACATAGTCGTGATATAATCCGATCAATTCACCACCGGAAAAGACATCCGTACGGGCGATTCCAAGGTATTGCTCCAGAGTTTTCTGTTTGCAGTTGGGCAACTTTAAGAAAAACTTATAAGGAGAGATCCGACGATAAATATCGATTCCCTGAAAACCTTCGAAAGAAAATGGAAGCATTAACTGGGCACATTTCTGGCTGATAAAGGGAAGGTCGAAGTTATTGCCGTTGAAATGAACCAGATATTTATAGGATCTCGCAAAGTCAAAGAAGGCAGTGAGAATCGCTCCCTCCTGTGCGTAATCCTCTGCCATCCATTGTATGGTATGCCATTTACCGGCCCGGTTGTAAGCGCAGCCTATCATATATAAATAAGAAGTACGGGAAGTAAATCCCGTGGTCTCAATATCGAGAAACAGTACCTGTTCCAGAGGTGCCAGCTTATCCAAGGGATAGGAGATCGCAAAATCCTCCAGAGTCTCTTCTGATTTTTTCATGTATGACCTCTTTCTGCCGTGGGGCATGTTTGCTTATTTAATTTATTCTACCATAATTTTATAAAATGCAGTAGCATTTTGTTGATAAAAGTTGATAAAAATTGATAAAAATAGTACAATTATCGTAGTGTGATCTGAAATACAAGAATGATTCAGAAAGGACGATAGAAAATGGCGAAGTTGACATTTGTAGGTGGAATCCATCCCTATGACGGCAAAGATCTGTCGAAAGACAAGCCAATCCAGGATGTTCTGCCTAAGGGAGAAATGGTCTATCCCATGTCTCAGCATATCGGAGCCCCGGCTAAGCCAATCGTGGCAAAAGGAGATCGTGTACTTGCAGGACAGAAGATAGCGGAGAGTGGTGGATTTGTGTCGGCACCGATTTATGCATCCGTGTCCGGTACTGTAAAGTCTATCGAGACAAGGCGTGTAGTGACGGGAGATCTGATACAGAGCATTGTAATAGACAATGACGGTCTGTATGAAAGTATGGAATTTCATCCCTATGCACCGGTGGATAAATTACAAAAAGATGAGATCATCGATATTGTAAAAGAAGCCGGAGTTGTAGGTATGGGAGGAGCCGGCTTTCCTACCCATGTAAAATTATCTCCGAAGGATCCTGATAAAATTGACTATGTAATTGCAAACTGTGCGGAATGTGAGCCTTATCTGACTTCTGATTACCGCAGGATGATGGAGGAGCCGGACAAGTTGATCGGCGGTCTGAAGATCATATTGAAGCTGTTCGATAATGCTCATGGAATTCTGGCAGTGGAAGATAATAAACCGGATTGCATCTCTCTGTTAAAACAGATGACCAAAAATGATCCGCAGATCACGGTCAAGGCATTGAAGACCAAGTACCCGCAGGGTGCGGAACGTCAGCTGATCTATGCCACAACGGGTCGGAAAATCAATTCTTCCATGCTGCCCGCGGATGTGGGATGCATTGTAGACAATGTAGATACCGTGGTTGCTATTTACAGAGCGGTTACAGAAGGACGCCCTCTGATGGAGCGCATTGTCACGGTGACCGGTGATGCTGTGGCGAATCCACGGAACTTCCGGGTACCCATCGGTATGAGTTATCAGGAACTGTTGGATGTGGCGGGAGGATTTAAACAGGATCCGGAGAAGATTATCTGCGGTGGTCCGATGATGGGATTCGGTATGTTTGATCTCAATGTTCCGACGACCAAGACTTCTACTGCTTTGCTGGCATTGACACAGGATGATGTCTCTGCGATGGAACCCAGCCCCTGTATTAACTGTGGACGATGTGTGGAAGCATGCCCGGGACGGATCGTTCCCAGTCTGCTGGCAACTTATGCGGAGCATTTTGACGAAGAGTCATTCGTAGAACATAACGGAATGGAATGCTGTGAGTGTGGCTGCTGCAGCTTTGTATGTCCTGCCAAGAGACCTCTGACGCAGGAGATCAAGTCCATGCGTAAAATTCAACTGGCCAAAAAGAAAAAGAAGTAGGAGGGAAGAACAGTGAGTGAACTTTTAAAAGTATCTTCAAATCCTCATATAAGGTCGAAAGTAACGACCAGTAGTATTATGACGGCTGTGGTGATCGCACTGCTGCCTGCTGCCGGTTTCGGAATCTACAATTTCGGTCCCAGAGCACTGGCAGTAATGGCTGTTACCATTGCAAGCACAGTCCTGACAGAATTGTTATTCGGCTGGCTGTGGAAGAAGAAAATAACCATAACAGACATGTCGGCGGTGGTCACCGGACTGCTGCTGGCACTGAATCTGCCGGTAAGTATTCCTCTGTGGATGGCTGCCCTGGGCGGTGTGTTTGCAATTCTTGTAGTAAAAATGTTGTTTGGAGGCCTGGGACAAAATTTTATGAACCCGGCACTGGCAGCAAGATGTTTCTTATTGATCTCTTTCCCTTCGCAGATGACGAACTTCGTCTGTGATGCTTATACCGGAGCCACTCCGCTGGCGGCACTGAAGGCAGGAGAGAGTGTCAATGTCATGAATATGATCGTAGGTAAGACAGCCGGTACCATCGGTGAGACTTCCGTTATTGCGTTACTGATCGGGGCATGTTTTCTGATCCTGATCGGAGTGATCGATCTGCGCATTCCGGGAACCTATATTGTGACAGTGATCCTGTTTGCCGGATTTTTCGGCGGACATGGTTTTGATCCCGCATATCTGTCGGCACAGTTGGCCGGTGGCGGTCTGATCCTGGGTGCCTTTTTCATGGCTACGGATTATGTTACCCGCCCGATCACCATCAAAGGACAGTATGTATATGGTGTTGTACTGGGACTTCTTACCGGAATCTTCCGTATCTTCGGACCGGGAGCGGAAGGAGTATCTTATGCTATCATTTTAGGAAACCTTCTGGTACCTCTGATTGAAAAATTCACCATGCCGGTTGCTTTCGGAAGAAAGGCAGGTGCGAAACATGAAAAATAAAAATGATGTACAGGCAATGTTAAAAGAAGCAGGCATTTTATTTGCCATCACACTGATCGCCGGCCTGTTACTTGGATTTGTCTATGAACTTACCAAGGAACCCATCCGTCTGCAGGAAGAAAAAGCAGTGCAGGAAGCCTGCCAGGCAGTATTTACGGATGCCGGACATTTTGAAGAATTGGATCCGTATATCCCTTCCGATGATACGGCGCAGAAGCTTTCCGATACCGGAATTACCATCGGTACGGTATATGAAGCTCAGGATGCCTCCGGAGAGAAACTGGGCTATGTGATCCAGACCACATCCTCTGAGGGATACGGCGGAAATATCGTTTTGTATGTGGGAATCCGTCTGGACGGTACCGTAAATGATATTTCTATTTTGAGTATCTCCGAGACACCGGGACTGGGAATGAAAGCAGGCGATGTATTGGTACCGCAGTTCCATCAGAAAAATGTGAAGAGCTTTACGTATACCAAGACCGGTTCCACTTCTGACAGTGAGATTGATGCCATCAGCGGTGCAACGATCACCACCAGGGCCGTGACCAATGCCGTGAACGGAAGCCTTCTGGCATTTCATGATTATGTACAGGGAGGTGCAGGCAATGAATAAAGCAGGTGAAAGACTTTACAACGGCATTATCAAGGAGAATCCTACCTTTGTGCTGATGCTGGGAATGTGTCCTACACTGGCCGTAACCACTTCCGCAATGAACGGTCTGGGAATGGGACTGACGACAGCGGTGGTACTTACGATGAGCAATCTGATCATTTCCCTGTTGCGGAAAGTGATTCCCAGCCGTGTGAGAATCCCCGCATTTATCGTAATTATAGCTTCATTTGTAACGGCGGTGCAGTTACTTTTACAGGCATATCTGCCGTCTCTGAATGATGCATTGGGTGTATACATTCCTTTGATCGTTGTGAACTGTATTATTTTGGGAAGAGCGGAGAGCTATGCATACTCCAATCCGCCGATTCCTTCTTTGTTTGACGGACTTGGCATGGGACTTGGTTTCTCCCTGGCATTGACCTGTATCGGTGCCGTGAGAGAGATTCTGGCGGCAGGATCTGTCTTCGGATTCCGGATCATGCCGGATTCCTATGTAACGATCAACATCTTCGGACTGGCTCCCGGTGCGTTCTTTGTGCTGGCTGCATTGACTGCTCTGCAGAATTATGTGAAGAACAAGAGAAAACTGGCAGGCAAGGATTATGAGAAAATCCAGTCCGGTTGCGGACATGATTGTCTGCACTGTGGCGAAAGCGGCTGTTCAGAGAGATTTTACGACAATACCGATACTTCGGAGGATGCCGTGATGGACGCGGCCAGAGCGGCAGCAAAGCCTAAGGCTGCAACGGATGACCTTGAGACAATAGACTTGGATAAGGAGGACAAATAAATGGATAGTGTGAAAGATATGCTTCTGTTACTGATCAGTTCCTCCATTGTCAGCAATATCGTCTTAAGCCAGTTCATGGGACTCTGCCCGTTTTTGGGAGTATCCCGTAAGATCAAGACTGCAGGCGGTATGGGAACCGCGGTTATTTTCGTCATAACGTTGGCAAGTGCGGTAGCGGGCGTGATTTATAAATTTATCTTACAGCCGCTGCACATTGAGTATCTGGAGACCATTGTATTTATCCTTGTGATCGCGGCGCTGGTACAGTTTGTGGAGATGTTCCTGAAAAAGGCTATGCCTTCTCTGTATCAGGCACTGGGTGTATATCTGCCCCTGATCACCACCAACTGTGCGGTTTTAGGTGTAGCAATTACCAATGTACAGAAGGAATACGGTATTCTGACCGGTATTGTAAACGGATTTGCCACAGCCCTTGGTTTTACCATTGCCATCGTGATCCTGGCTGGATTGCGTGAAAAAATGGAATACAATGAGGTGCCGGAATCTTTCAAGGGAATGCCCATGGTGCTGCTGACAGCGGGACTGATGGCAATTGCTTTCTGCGGATTCTCCGGTCTGATCTAGGAAGGAGTAACATAGATGAGTATAACAGGAATTCTGATTGCTGCGGCTTGTGTCGGAATCGTCGGCATCTTTGTGGGACTGTTTCTTGGCGTGGCCGGTATAAAATTCAAAGTAGAAGTAGATGAGAAGGAAGAAGCGGTACTTGCCGCCCTTCCCGGTAATAACTGTGGCGGCTGTGGGTTCGCCGGATGTTCCGGACTTGCCGCTGCGATTGCAAAAGGAGAGGCTGCCGTTAATACCTGTCCGGTAGGCGGAGAGGAAGTCGGCAAAAAAATCGCTGCGATCATGGGAGTAGAGGCAGAGGCTTCCGAGAGAAAAGTAGCGTATGTTCACTGCCAGGGTGACTGCGACCGGACGAAGACAGACTATGATTATTACGGAATCAAGGATTGCCGTATGATGAGCTTTGTCCCCGGAGGCGGACCGAAATCCTGTAACAGCGGCTGCCTTGGATATGGAACCTGCACACAGGTATGTCCTTTCGATGCCATTCACGTCAAAAACGGTGTAGCCGTAGTAGACAAAGAGAAGTGTAAGGCCTGCGGAAAATGTGTAGAGGTATGTCCGAAACACCTGATCAGTCTGATCCCATATTCCAATACGGTGCAGGTAGCCTGCAGTTCTACCGACAAGGGACCGGTCACTATGAAAGCCTGTACCACAGGATGCGTTGGCTGCGGAATTTGCGTGAAAAATTGTCAGCATGATGCTGTGAAAGTAGAGAATTTTCATGCGGTCATTGATCCCGAAAAGTGTGTCGGCTGTGGAGCCTGCATGGAAAAATGCCCTAAAAAGTGTATTGTAAAAGCATAAAAGAGGAGAAATAGTATGCGTCTTCCGGACGATTATGAAGATCATGGAAGCGGGTTGACTCCTACCGTGGTCAGTGCGATCGTTGCTGTCACTATTTTTGTGGTGGTGATACTTATGGTTGTGCTGATCATTAACAGGAAACCGGCGTCTCATCAACAGAATAATACAACTGCACAGACGGAGAATGTACAACAGGCAGGAAATCAGCAGACAGCAAAGTATCCGGATACGCAGGATCTGATCACCGGAAGCACATTGACTCCTTCGGATCTGGATTTTTGGGATATGTATCCGGAGACAACGGCTACACCGATGCCTTCAGAGAATCCTTCCGGACAGGATGGGAAAAAAGATACGACGGATACAGATCCTTCCACCGATGGAAAGCATACCCTGGTGACTAATCGCGATGGGAAAGAAGAATGGGTATTGATCAGCCCTTATCTGCCGAAACACGAATACGATTTTACAAAACTGGTGTGTCAGTCGGATTTTATGAAATATTATCAGGATGGAAAGCTTACTTCTTATGTTGGGGTGGATATCTCCAAATATCAGGATTATGTGGACTTCCTGAAATTAAAGAAAGCAGGCATTGATTTCGTGATGCTTCGGGTGGGAGCCAGAGGTTACGGCAGCGGTCAGATCGTTCTGGATGAGTATTTCGCGGATAATCTGAAGAGAGCGACAGATGCCGGACTGCAGATCGGAGTGTATTTTACTTCACAGGCGATCACCGAAGCAGAAGCGGTGGAAGAAGCGAACGTCGTACTGAACAATATTAAAGATTATAAGATTACTTATCCGGTGGCTTTTGATATGGGATTCGTGGATAACGATACGGCCCGCATCGAAGGAGTCAGCAGAGCGGACAAGACGAAGATCACGAAGGCTTTTCTGGATACGATAGCGGCGGCCGGATATAAAACATTATTATATGGCAACAAGGAATGGCTGATCAAGGAGGTGGATCTGTCAAAACTGTCTGCGTATGATGTATGGTTATCCCAGGTGGGAGATGTTCCGGATTATCCGTATCGGTTTACCATGTGGCAATACGCGGACGATATCTCGGTGGACGGGATTGCCGGTTATGCCAACATGAATATCAGCTTCATTGATTATTCGGAGAAATAGCCGGATAATTCAGAATGCCGGGGGCAATGGGCAGAGAAGAATAGATCTCTGCATAGCGGCTGGGAGCAATGTCTTCCACGTAGTTGGATAAAAAGTTATTGGTCACTCCTTTGTTTCGGAGAATGTCGATGGCTTTGTTGTAGGCAATGGCGGCTTCCACATCGGTAGCATAACGGCCCACCAGATAATTGCCATGAATATGAATGCGGACAGTATAGAGATGCTGTCCGTTTTTTGTTACTGTTTTGCGGACACCGTGATAAATATTGTGAATCTGCAGATTTTCTCTGCGGAAATCCGTGGGATCACCATTGCGGAAACAATAGTCTCTACCGGGTACGGCATAGCTTTTGATGCCATAGCGGGATGTAAGAGTCAGCTGCATTCCATAATCGGACACAAAATAATGATTACCGCGCCGCATGATTTTGTGTGAAGAATAATAGAACAGATCTTCCAGATCAAATTTCAGTACATGGTGTGGCGTGAGATAATAGTAAAAAAGCTGCTGGCCCATATAGATGGGGTTCCCAAGGTAGATTCCATTATCCCGGAAGTTGAGCAGACAGACCCACTTCTCAAAGGAAAGGGAAGAGGTCTCCCGGTAGGATTTCAGGGAGAGAGAGGAATCATTTAACAGACGAATCCCTTCTTCATAGGCAGAGTGTGCCTGTCCGGCATCCCGGTAGCTACCCAGACTGATGTGCTTCCCACGGTAGGTCAGAGAGGCGCGGTAATACACGGTTCCATCTTTTTTTACGGCACGAAATATCCCTTTATCCAGTTTGCTTTTTCCTGTTTTCTGCTCATTCATAATTTCATAGTATCATTTTTTCCCGGAAAACAACAGATATATTTTTCGGACGAGCTGCATAGAATGAAGTTGGAGTCAAAATCATTTGTAGGTATGTGAGGATCGAAAATGTATAAACGGGCATTGACTGTTCTGTTAACAGCGCATTTGTTATTTCTGGCAGGATTTTTGTGCCTGGGACAAATGGAAGAAATACAGCGGAATCTGCAGATAAAAGTCCCGGTAGCGGCAGACAGTGAGAGCAGAATGATAGGAATTGCTTCCCGGACATCCTCGGGACAGCGGGTAGTCGACTGCAATGAATTGCAGAGGAACAGCAGGTATCATTTGGACATGGCGGAGCTGGAGGTTCTGTTGAAAATTGTGGAAGCGGAAGCAGGATGTGAGGATGAGGAGGGGAAACTTTTGGTGGCAAATGTCATATTGAACCGTCTGAATTCCGATAAATTTCCGGACAGTGTGTCGGAGATCGTGTTCCAGCAGGAGAATGGGATCACGCAGTTTTCCCCGGTGTCTGATGGGAGCTATGACAGAGTACAGATCAGTGAGGAGACCGTAAGGGCAGTGGGACGAGCACTGGATGGAGAGGATATCTCCGAAGGAGCACTTTATTTTGCCGCCAGAGATTATGCGGACAGTAAACGAATGCGTTGGTTTGATGAAAAGCTTACACTGTTATTCCGGCATGGCGGACATGAGTTTTTTAAAGAATAATAAGAATAAGAATGTTGCGTGCAGCTTGGACTTTATCAATTCACCTTGCAACAGTGCTTAAAGTATGCTATACTTTTACGAAATTGAAGATAGATACAAAATTCATACATCTTGATACGGAGGAGAGGAAATGGAAGTAATATATCGTAGCACACGCAGCAACGGCGCACCGGTAACCGCATCACAGGCGATTCTGAAGGGATTATCCGATGACGGAGGATTGTTTGTACCGGATCATATTCCCACACTGGACAAGAGTCTTAAGGAGCTTGCGGGAATGACTTATCAGCAGGTTGCATATGAAGTCATGAAATTATTTCTGACGGATTTTACGGAAGAAGAACTGAAGAATTGTATTAACAGTGCTTACGATTCCAAGTTTGATACAGAAAAAATTGCTCCGCTTGTGAAGGCAGACAATGCGTATTATCTGGAATTGTTCCATGGATCCACCATTGCTTTTAAGGATATGGCACTTTCCATTTTACCTCATCTGATGATCACTTCTGCCCGCAAGAACAATATTAAGAACGAGATCGTGATCCTTACCGCTACCTCCGGCGATACCGGTAAGGCAGCCCTGGCAGGCTTTGCAGATGTAAAAGGCACTCGTATCATTGTATTTTACCCGAAGAACGGTGTCAGCCCGATCCAGGAGAAGCAGATGGTGACCCAGAAGGGTGCCAATACTTTCGTAGTAGGCATTCACGGCAATTTTGACGATGCCCAGACCGGCGTGAAGAAGATCTTCTCCGATAAGGAACTGGCAAAAGAGATGGACGAGAAGGGCTTCCAGTTCTCCTCAGCAAACTCTATCAACATCGGACGTCTGGTACCGCAGATCTGCTACTATGTGTATGCTTATGCACAGTTATGTAAAGACGGTAAGATCGCAGAGGGTGAGAAGATCAATGTCGTAGTTCCCACCGGGAACTTCGGTAACATTCTGGCAGCATTTTATGCGAAGAATATGGGGCTTCCCATTGATAAGCTGATCTGTGCTTCCAATGACAATAAGGTACTGTATGATTTCTTCCGTACCGGAACCTATGACCGCAACAGAGAGTTCGTACTGACGACATCTCCTTCCATGGATATTCTGATCTCCAGCAACTTAGAGCGTCTGATCTACCGTATCGCAGGCAATGATGCAGATAAAAACCGTGAGCTGATGAGTGCGCTGACCGGCAATGGCAAATACGAGATCACCGAAGAAATGAAGGCGCAGCTGGCTGACTTCTATGGTAACTTTGCAAGTGAGGCAGAGACGGCAGCAGAAATTCGTCGTCTGTATGAGAAGTGCGGCTATGTGATCGATACCCATACCGCAGTAGCTTCTGCAGTATACGGAAAATATGTGGCAGAGACCGGGGATCATAAGACCACCGTCATTGCTTCTACCGCAAGCCCCTTCAAATTCACCAGAAGCGTCATGGATGCGATCGACACTAAATATGATGTGATGGGCGATTTTGAACTGGTGGATGAATTATCCAAAATTGCTAAGGTGAAGGTGCCCGGAGCGATCGAAGAGATCCGTACCGCACCCATACTTCATGATACGCAGTGTGATGTGGATAAAATGAAGGATACCGTAAAAAGTTTTCTTGGTATTTAATGTGGAATAAGATCATGATCAGAGAATCCCTCTTTGTGTGAGGGATTCTCTTTTTGTGGAAGGGTTAATTGTCACAGGATTCACAGCGGTCAAAACCGGGGTTAAAGGCATAGAAGTTCTTTGAATTCAGGTGGTCCTGTGTGATACGGAGGGCTTCTCCGAAGCGCTGGTAATGGACGACTTCGCGGGCCCGCAGGAATTTGATGGGTTCGCAGATATCCGGATCCTTGATCAGGCGTAAGATGTTGTCATAGGTGGAGCGGGCTTTCTGCTCCGCAGCCATATCTTCATGCAGATCGGTGATGATATCTCCTTTTACCTGGAACTCACAGGCATTAAAGGGAACACCGCCTGCTGCCTGGGGCCAGACACCGATGGTATGATCCACGTAATAGTTGGCGAATCCGCTTTTCTCAATCTCTTCCATGGAGAGGTTACGGGTCAGCTGGTGGACGATGGTGGCTACCATTTCCAAATGCCCCAGTTCCTCAGTCCCTATATCAGTAAGCAGTCCGGCTACCTCCTTATAAGGCATGGAATAACGCTGGGACAGGTAGCGCATGCTGGCACCCATTTCACCGTCCGGTCCGCCGTACTGGGAGATGATGACCTGCGCCAGCTTCGCGTTTGGCTCTTTGATATTTACCGGAAATTGCAGTCTTTTTTCATAGTTCCACATCAGTTACAGCCTCCTTCCCAGGGGAGAGGGGCACTGCCCCAGCGCCAGTCCCTGTTACTTTCGGCGAGATCCTTGCGCAGTGGGTAATATTCTCTGGCAAATTCCCGCTCCATCTGTGTTTTGATCCGTGCATAGTGGTTGAAGTATTCCATGGCTTTTTGATCCGAAGGGTGAGTGTCCAGATACAGCATCATATCTGTCAGGACGAAATCAGCGATGCCGATATCATACAGCTTTTTTTCTTCGCTGCTCATTTGACGCATCTCCTTCCTGTAAAGGGTTTGTCAAGCTCGGGGAAAATGGTACCGGCTTTGTAGCCTTTTTCCAGATTTTCATACATTTGGGTAAAATGCTGCCAGGGAACATAAGCCATGGCAAGAGGATATTTTTCAAACGGTTCCTCGAAAGAATAATCTTTCATAGCAATCAGCTGTCCTTTCCGTAAAAATATTTATTATATGGTATGAACTAAGAAGAAAAGAGTGCATAGCTTTGGATGATACAAAATGGATACAATCAGGAGTTAAAGTAATATAAGAATTTATAGAATGAGGGGCAGAAGAAATGTTCAGGATATTAATTGCGGAAGATGAAGAGCCGATCGCTAATCTGATCCGGATGAATCTGACAAGGGCAGGGTATCTGTGTACCTGGGCGCCGGATGGGAAAAGTGCGGCAGATCTTATGGAACAGGAAAAATTTGACCTGGCACTGTTAGACATCATGCTTCCGGGGATCAACGGCTATGAGCTGATGGATTATGCGAAAGCCTGTGAGCTGCCGGTGATCTTCCTGACGGCGCTGGGATCTACAGAACATAAGGTGAAAGGACTCCGAATGGGGGCGGATGATTATCTGCCCAAGCCGTTTGAGATCGTAGAGCTGCTTGCCAGAGTGGAGGCGGTGCTGCGCAGATATCATAAGACGGAGACGGTCATCCGGGCGTGCAATGCCACCATAGACACAGCATCCCACAGAGTGACTCTGGACGGGGAGGAAATCTATCTGACACCGAAGGAATTTGATCTGCTGTTATTATTTGCCAGGAATAAAAACAGGGCGTTGTACAGGGAAACCATATACGAGACTGTATGGGGTGGCGAATATATGGGACAGAGCCGGACGGTGGATCTGCATGTGCAGCGGCTGAAGAAAAAGTTACATTGGGAAAATATTATTATAGCGGTATATAAAGTGGGGTATCGTTTGAATGAAGTTCACACATAAATTATTTTTTTCCATCACAGCACTCCTTACGGCAGCCTTCATGCTGTTTGGAAGCTTTATGCTGTTTTCCTATTTTAACCGTATGTTAGAACGGGAGACGGAGCAGGGAAAACGTGAGAACCTGCTCTTTCAGACCATTTATGATATGGTGTATCAGAACATGGAAAAATACGGAGCGGAATTTGCAGGGATACAGGCTGGAAATTCTGCCACAGAACGGATGACGGATCAGAACGGTACGGAATGTATGATCCTTGAAACGGATGGCACGATCACTCTGGAGGGCAGCCTGAAACTGCCACAGGATGAGATCAGGAGTCTTGCGGAAGAAATGATCCGCACCATGGATCCCGGTGCAGATCAGGTCTACGGTGTACGCAGGGTAGGAACATGTTATTATCTGCTCAGCATCATCACAGATCAGGCGACGGATTCGGCAGATACGGTATATCTTGGGATTCTGAAGGACCTGAGCGGCATTTATGAAGAACGGAGCAATATGATGCGGCAATATGGTATTGCTCTGGCAGGTCTGCTGGTAATCGGAGGCCTGGCAGCCTTTTTACTGTCCAAATATCTGACCCGCCCCATAGAACAGTTAAACCGCACTGCGGGAAGGATTGCAGGGGGGGATTTTGAGAAGAGGGCTGTCTATCAGGGCACAGACGAGATCGGAGAACTGTCCCGGAGCTTTAACCGGATGACGGACAGACTGGTACGTCAGATGGAGGAAAAAGAGCTGGAAGCAAAACAGAAGGAGGATTTTACGGCGGCGTTTGCTCATGAACTCAAGACACCTTTAACTTCCATCATTGGATATGCGGATATGCTGAACTCCTATGAACTGACAGAGCAGGAGCGGGGCGAAGCCACCTATTATATTTTCAGCCAGGGAAAACGTCTGGAAAGTCTGTCTCACAAATTGCTGGAGCTGGTGGGAATGGACAGACAGGAATTGGAATTCAAGAAGATTCAGACGAAAGAACTGGAGGAAAATATCCGGGATACGATGCGGATCCCCTTTGAACGCAAAGGGATCCGGGGAAAGATCAATCTGGAAAGAGGGGTGATTTTAGGTGACAGAGATCTGCTTTTGTCACTGTTATATAATCTGCTGGATAATGCTGTAAAGGCTGTGGAAGAAGGCGGATTTATCCTGATGAAAGGAAGTAAGCTCACACAGGGCTATGAGATCAAGGTTGTAGACAACGGCAGGGGGATCCCGCAGGAAGAGATCGCGAGGATCACGGAGGCTTTTTATATGGTGGATAAGTCCAGATCCCGCAAGGAGGGCGGAGCCGGCATCGGAATGGCTCTCTGTCAGAAGATCATCACCCTGCATCAGGGGGAACTGAAGATTGACAGCAAGCTTGGAGAAGGCACGGTAATGCGTTTATATTTTCCCGGGGAAATGCAGGTGGTAAAAAATAAAAGCAACAGGGGAGCAAAAGGCGGAATATGAAAAAACAGGAGAATAAGAACCGACGCAATTTCCTACTATGTATGGGTGGACTGCTCGTGCTGATCGTATTTGCATTCGCAGGACCGGAAGGGTTGCTACAATTGCAGGATAAGAGCAGGCTGACCAGGTCAGTCAGCATATCAAATACAGGAACGGATTATACCGTCTGGAAGGAAGAGTATGAGACAGACACCATGCGCAGACTTCAAAATCTGGCAGACGGTATCGCTGCGGGAAAACAGTACTATATCTCTGAACAGGATTATGAAGCTGCAACAGATGGTGAAATATATGGTCTGATCGATGAATATATTTTAAATACGGAATGGAATTACACTTTTCAGGATATGGGAGTGATCCCGGAGAATTATTTTTACAAAAATATGGATACAGATAACATTTCCATCAAACGATATATTTTGTATGATGAAAAGCTGTCGGATGGAGTCGCGATCATGGCCTATGACATCTGTATGCGCATGAAGGAAGAGGAGGTTACGGGAGTCAGTATAGAGTGTGTCGTGGATTCTGAGACCGGAACACTCTATGCCATGAAGGTTGTGCTGGAAGATGAGACAGAACCTGTCACCTGGGATGATATCGGTGCAGATGCGCCTTTTTATTTTATCACTGATTATATGCAGTCCTATCTGCATGATTATAATTCCGGGACCTATATTGAAATCGAAGGAGAGATGCCTTATGATACCAATGCACAGATCATGTGGGATAAAGAGGCTGAAATAAAGGCTGAAATAGAAGCTGAAGCAGAAGCGAAGGAGCGGACAGCCATGGAAAACGACAACGGTGAGTATACGAGTGACCTGGAATACGGAGAGCATAAACTGCATCTGATCGCAACACTGCTCAATGCTTCCGAAGGACAACTGGAGAAAGGTGTCGGATATTTGTTCGGGATTCGTGAGATCGCAGAAAAGATCCCGGGTTTTCTGCCGGATATCCAGTAAATACATTCCGGAAATACAGGAATCCGGAAAAGCAGCCGGACAGTGATATCAATGTATAAAATAGAAAAATAAAGAATATAGTTTAGAAAAATAAGTCAGGGAGACAGACTTCTTATGCTCGCAGAGGTAATAGGTTTTTTACAGCAGGCAGACCGGATCATATGGGGACCCTGGCTTATTTTTTTATTATTGGGCTGTGGCTGCTATCTGATGATAAGTCTGTTCTTTCTTCCTCTGAGAAATCTGTTGGCGGCACTTGGACTGGTGTTCCATCCTAAGAGCCGGAAAGGTACAGACGGGGAAGGGGTTTCTTCTTTTTCAGCCCTGACTACGGAACTGGCAGCAACAATAGGTACGGGAAATATCGTAGGCGTGGCTACTGCCATGGTGTTAGGAGGACCGGGAGCACTGTTCTGGATGCTTTTGTCCGGGATCATCGGGCTGTCGACCAAGCTGGTGGAAAGTACGCTGTGTGTCAGGTATCGTGTAAGAGATCACAAGGGGAAACCGGTGGGTGGCCCCATGTATGTTCTTCAAAATGCATTTCCGTATAGACGCATGGGGCGGATCCTTGCGATACTGTTTGCAATATTCGCAGTACTTGCCTCCTTTGGCATGGGGAATATGACGCAGGGGAATTCTATTGCGGAGGCACTGGCAGTGACTTTTGGAGTCGACCGGACAGTGACAGGACTGGTGATTGGTATCTTTACAATTCTGGTGATCCTTGGAGGAATCGATAAAATAGCAAGGGTCACGGAATATCTGGTGCCCTGTATGGCAGTATTTTATCTGTTCGGAACAGGCATGGTGATCTTTACGCATTTACATAATCTGCCGGCAGGAATTCTGCAGATTTTATGCGGTGCTTTCTGCCCGGAAGCTATGGCAGGAGGGAGCATTGGATTCTTATGTTCCGGCAGGCAGGCCATGCGCTATGGTGTCTCCCGTGGTGTATTTTCCAACGAAGCGGGACTCGGAGCAGCCGGTATCAGCGCGGCTTCTGCAGATACACCGGATGCGGTACGGCAAGGCTATATCAGCATGACGGGAGTTTTTATAGATACCATTGTGATCTGTTCTCTGACGGGGCTTGCCATAGCATCCAGCGGTATGCTGGGACAGAGGGATGCGCAGGGGGAGCTTTTGAACGGAACAGCGCTTATGATCGCTGTATTTTCCGCCACATTTGGCAGGGCGGGGGAATGGATGCTTGCACTATCTATCGCATTGTTTGCGTTTGCTACAATTATTGCCTGGGAATATCAGGGAGAGAAAGCCTTTGAATATCTGGCTGGAAATAGTCGCCGGACAGGGTGGTATCGTCTGTGCTATGGAATGTTTGCCTTTTTTGGGGCGGTCTGTTCGCTGGAAGCGGTATGGGATTTCTCGGATATCTGTAACGGTCTGATGGCGGTGCCGAATCTACTGGCGGTAGTGATGCTGTCGCAGGGAATCTGCCGGGAAATAAGAAGCTATAAGCTCTGAACGATCACACCGAAATTACCTCTTAAATAAAATTAAATATTGAAGCGATGCGGTCACCATGATATGATAAATAAGATATGGCTATTCGAATTTGAGAGAAGTACAAGTCCGGATCAGTTGTATTTGTATAGAAACGTTAGGAGTGAGATTATGACTAAGACGATAGAGAATTTTTTGCGATATGTGAAGATCGATACCCAGTCCAGTGAAGAGAGCACCACGACCCCCAGCACCATGAAGCAGCATGACCTGGCAGGTCTGCTTGTCAGTGAGCTGGAAGCTATGGGCGCCACAGAGATCACTTATGATAAGGAGCACTGCTATGTCTATGCTACCGTTCCTGCATCCGCAGGCTACGAGAATGCACCGGTACTTGGATTTATCGCCCATATGGATACATCGCCTGCGGTGACGGATACCAATGTGAAGCCCCGGATCGTAGAGCATTATGACGGAAAAGATATCGTACTGAATGCAGCAGAGAACATCGTTATGAAGACAGCGGATTTCCCGGAGCTGTTAAATTATGTGGGAAAAGATCTGATCGTGACAGACGGAACGACGCTGCTTGGCGCAGATGACAAAGCAGGTGTTGCTGAGATCATGACCATGGCGGAAGACTTGTTAAATCATCCTGAGAAAAAGCACGGCAAGATCCGCATTGGTTTCACCCCGGATGAGGAAGTCGGTGCCGGAGCGGATCATTTTGATGTGAAACTGTTTGGTGCAGATTATGCGTATACCGTAGACGGTGGTGCACTGGGCGAACTGGAATATGAGAATTTTAATGCCGCCGGGGCAAAGCTTCATGTCTATGGCAGGAGTGTGCATCCCGGTTCCGCCAAAGGCAAAATGAAAAATGCCATTCTGATCGCGCAGGAGTTCCAGAAGCTGCTGCCGGTAGAGCAGAATCCAATGTATACCGAAGGCTATGAGGGCTTCTTCCATCTGGATGCTATATGCGGCAATGTGGAGGAAGTTACTGCGGACTATATTATCCGTGATCATAACAGACAGCTGTTTGAACAGAAAAAAGAGCTGTTTTTGTCCTGTGCGGATTTCCTGAACCGGAAGTATGGGGAAGGCACCGCTATAGTGGATATGAAAGATTCTTACTATAACATGCGGGAGATCATGGAGCAGCATATGCACCTGATCGATAACGCGAAAGCTGCCATGGAAGAGTTGGGAATCGAGCCCAAAGTATCTCCCATCCGCGGCGGTACCGACGGCGCCAGACTGTCCTTCATGGGACTGCCCTGCCCGAACCTGTGCACCGGCGGAGAAAATTATCACGGCAGATATGAGTATGCCTGTGTACAGTCCATGGAAAAAACGACCGGACTATTGATCGCCATTGCAGCAAAATACGCAGACAGATAATAGATACAGATATTTAGAAAGGCAATATTTTTTATATGACAAATGTAACACAAATGAACGAAACCGACAGACAGTATTATTTTATGGAGAAAGCCTCCGGTCATGTGGCAAAGCTTGGAGAAGAACTGGGCAGAAGGCCTACCTGCTGTGTGACTACTTTCGGGTGTCAGATGAATGCCAGGGATTCGGAAAAACTGGTGGGAATCCTGGAAAAAGTCGGCTATGAGATCATTGAAGATGAGAATGCGGACTTTGTGATCTATAATACCTGTACGGTGAGAGATAACGCCAATCAGCGTGTCTATGGAAGACTGGGAGTATTAAACGGCTATAAAAGGAAAAATCCTCATATGAAGATCGCACTGTGCGGCTGTATGATGCAGGAACCTACCGTGATCGAGAAGATTAAAAACAGTTACCGCTTCGTGGATCTGATCTTCGGAACTCATAATATTTTCAAATTCGCAGAGCTGTTATGCTCCCTGTTTGAAAATGAGGGAATGGTCATTGATATCTGGAAGGATACGGACAAGATCGTGGAAGATCTGCCGGTGGAGAGAAAGTATTATTTCAAATCAGGTATCAATATTATGTTCGGCTGCAATAATTTCTGCAGCTATTGTATTGTCCCCTATGTCCGCGGCAGAGAGCGAAGCCGTAATCCGAAGGATATCATCCGGGAGATCGAGGGTCTGGTGGCAGACGGCGTTGTAGAGATCATGCTACTGGGACAGAATGTAAATTCTTACGGTAAAAATCTGGAAGAGCCCATTACCTTTGCACAGCTTTTGCAGGATGTAGAAAGAATCGAAGGATTGGAGAGGATTCGTTTCATGACCTCCCACCCCAAAGATCTGTCGGATGAACTGATCGAGGTGATGAAGCATTCCAAGAAGATCTGCAGACATCTCCATCTTCCTTTGCAATCCGGTTCCACGAAGATATTAACAGCAATGAACCGCCGTTATACCAAGGAACAGTATCTGGAGCTGGCGGAGAAGATCCGTAAGGAGATTCCGGATATGGCGATCACTACAGATATTATTGTAGGATTCCCAGGAGAGACGAAGGAAGACGTAGACGAGACCATCGATGTGATCCGTCGCGTAAAATATGACAATGCTTTTACCTTTATTTATTCCAAACGAACCGGAACACCGGCGGCAGCCATGGAACAGGTGCCGGAGGAACTGGTAAAGGAGCAGTTTGACCGGGTGCTTAAGACCGTGCAGGAGACAGCCAGAGAACAGGTATCCAGGTATCAGGGACAGATCTGCGATGTGCTGGTAGAAGAGATCAATGAAAATGACAGTTCCTTAGTGACCGGAAGAATGTCAAATAATACGCTGGTACATTTTCCGGGTGATATATCACTGGTGGGAAAGCTTGTGAATGTTTCACTGGATGAATGTCATGGATTTTATTATATGGGACATATGGTTCGTTCATGACTCTGATGAATAAATATGATGTCGGGGTCAAAAGCCCCCGACGTTGATGCCTACGGATTGCTCCGTGCTACGCACTTCCACAATCCTACCCAATATTCGCATATCGTGGGATTATCATCCCACTTTTATGCTCATATCGGGGCGGGTCCTAAGGTCTTTCACCCACCTATGAGCAAGCTCATGTGGGCTTAGACCTTTTGACCCTGGCATCATAGATATGACAGATGAATAAATTGTAAAAGGGAATAGAAATGGAAGAACAAGAGGAGAAAAAGAGAATAGAACTGGAACAGGACATGTCCTGGAAAATGTATCAGATTCTGACGATAACGGCGTGCATTGCAAATCTGATCGGAACAATCTGCAATTTCTGCATTCACGGTATGAAACTGCCGACCATACTCTGCGGGATATGCCTGCTGATGATCGTGACCATCAGTATTGTCGGATGGACTACGAAAAATGTGCAAATACCGGCTGTCCTGATCATATTAATACTTGTATGGTTTGAATTTCCTTATTTGTATTATTGCTACGGGGATGCCTCTATCGTATATCTGGTCCTGGGGGTCGTTGGACTGGCGATATTTTTCCCGAGAAATGTGGTGATCGTTTCTTTTACGGTCACACTGCTGGAATATCTGGTGATCATGATGAGCAGCTTTGAACGGCCTTCCGTATGGAGAAATATGGAGGAAGCGGGTAAAATAGGAACTACGCTTGGGTCCTTTGTTATTGTGGGAGTGTCTGTATTTGCCATGATATTTGAATTGCTCAGAAGTTACGAGGAACAACGAAAGCAATTGCTGAGTCTGAGTGAGGATCTGAACTTTGCAGCGAACCATGATCCTCTGACCAGGCTGTATAATCGGCGCTATCTTGTAAATCAGGTGAATGAATGGATATGCAAGCCGGAGAAGAGCTTCTGGATCGTATTGATGGATGTAGATGATTTCAAGGCAGTCAATGATACCTATGGGCATGTATATGGGGATGATGTACTGCGGGAAGCCGGCAGACTGATGCTGGAAGAAATGATGGGAAAAGGAATCGCAGCCCGGTTCGGCGGCGAGGAGTTTATGCTGGTGTTTGAACAGGATGATCGGGAACAAGTGTTACATTCATTCCGGAATATCCAGGAAGGCTTAAGGAGATATTCCCAGAATACCAGACAGATGGATATTACCATCAGCGGTGGAATGGAACGTTATGAGGCTGATAAACAGCTGGATCTATTGTTTACTTCTGTGGACCGGAAATTATATACTGCCAAAAATAACGGTAAAAACCGTATTGTAGAATAGGTTTAAAATAATAAAAAGTCTTGCAAAGCTTAAAAAATAGAGCTATGATAAGACCCGTGTGATTTTATAAAAATTTTATAATTTCACACGGGTCTTTTTACTGAGGAGATTATATTGAGGAGAATGTTATGGAAAAATTGAAACCGAAGCTTTTCTCAGTGATGAAAAGCTACACGAAAGAACAGTTTGTAAAAGATGTGATCGCAGGTATCATTGTGGCGATCATTGCTCTGCCCTTATCCATTGCACTGGCACTGGCTTCCGGAGTAACACCGGAAAAGGGTATCTATACAGCAATCACCGCAGGCTTTGTGATCTCTTTCTTAGGGGGCAGCCGCGTACAGATCGCAGGTCCTACTGCGGCATTTGCCACCATTGTTGCAGGAATTGTAGCGAAGAACGGCATGGACGGTCTGATCATCGCGACATTGTTAGCGGGTGTGATCCTGATCCTGATGGGATTTTTACGACTTGGCAATCTGATCAAGTTTATCCCCTATACGATCACCACCGGTTTTACTTCCGGTATTGCTGTGACGATCTTTATCGGACAGATCAAGGACTTCCTGGGACTGACCATTGTCAGCGAAGAGCCGCTGATCGAGACCATGGATAAACTGAAAGCAGTATTTCAGTTCATCTCCACCACAAATGTGCAGGCACTGCTTGTAGGTGTGATCAGTCTCCTGATCCTGATCCTGTGGCAGTATCTGCCGGGCTTTTGCAAGAAGATTCCCCCTTCTCTGATCGCAGTACTGGTGGGAAGTGCCATGGTTGCACTACTTAACATGAATGTAAATACGATCGGAGATCTGTATGAGATTTCCAATAAGCTTCCGTCAATTTCTCTGCCCGCCTTCAGCCTGAAGACGGTACAGAACGTCCTGCCGGATGCTTTTACCATCGCGATTCTGGCTGCCATTGAGTCATTGCTTTCCTGCGTGGTAGCGGACAGTATGGTGAACAGCAGACATCGTTCCAATATGGAACTGATCGCCCAGGGCGCCGGCAACATTACTTCCGCATTGTTCGGTGGGATCCCCGCCACCGGAGCCATTGCGAGAACTGCTGCCAATGTGAAAAACGGCGGACGTACCCCCATTGCCGGTATGGTGCATTCCGTGACACTTTTGTTGATCCTGGTAGTACTGATGCCTTATGCGGCACTGATTCCCATGCCCACCATTGCAGCCATTCTGTTCATGGTGGCTTACAATATGTGCGACTGGCGTAAATTCATAGGTCTGTGCAAGACCGCACCCAAGAGTGACATTATCGTTCTGGTGACCACATTTGTACTGACTGTCGTATTTGATCTGGTAGTAGCGATAGAGGTAGGTATTTTACTGGCAGCCATTCTGTTCATGAAGCGTATGAGCGATGTGACGGAAGTGGAAGGCTGGAAATATGTGGATGATGAGGATGATGCGGACAGCCTGTCCTTAAGAGTCGTACCTCACAATACCATGGTATATGAAGTGAGCGGCCCCTTATTCTTCGGCGCAGCGGACAAGATCCTGAAGATCACATTAGATGAGAAAATGAACTGCCTGGTACTGCGTATGCGCAGCGTAAGCGCCATCGACGCCACAGCCATGCACAATCTGGAGCAGTTATATGCGGATTGTAAGAAGAAAAACATCCAGATCATTCTGTCCCATGTAGGGGAACAGCCCATGCATGTCATGGAGAAGAGCGGTTTCTTAGATAAGGTGGGCAGAGAAAATGTCTGTGCCCATATTGATGATGCACTGGAACGCGCAGCAAAGCTGCAGTAAGTGTGAAAAACTATCATTTTTCATAGGGGTTCTTTAATTTACAACCTCAATATTTTGTGCTAAGATAGATGCGGATACGCAAGCTTTTGCGTGTCCGCTTTGTCGTGGATCCTTTTACAGAACAGGAGAAGATCATGGCTGAATTGACACCAATGATGCAAAAATATATGGAGACCAAGGAGCAGTATAAGGACTGCATCCTTTTTTATCGTCTGGGAGATTTCTATGAAATGTTTTTCGACGATGCGCTGGTGGCTTCCAAGGAACTGGAGATCACACTGACGGGAAAAAGCTGTGGCCTGGAGGAACGTGCGCCCATGTGCGGCATTCCTTATCATGCCGTGGAAGGCTATCTGTCCAAGCTGGTAAGCCGCGGTTATAAAGTGGCTATCTGCGAACAGGTGGAGGATCCGAAGCTTGCCAAGGGATTGGTGAAGAGGGAAGTGATCCGTGTGGTGACACCCGGTACCAACTTAAACGTACAATCTCTGGAAGCCGGCAAAAATAATTATCTGCTGAGCATTGCCTATACTCCGGATGGCATCGGTATCTCTGCGGCAGATGTAACTACCGGTGATTATTATGTGACCGAAGTCGAAGATCTGAAAAAATTAAATGATGAACTGATGAAGTACGAACCTTCGGAGATCATCTGCAACGAGGCATTTTTAGTCAGTGGCTTTGATGTGAATGATTTAAAGTCCCGCTTACATATCTCCGTCAATGCGTTGGAATCCCATATGTTCGATGATGACGGCTGCAGACGGATCCTGATGAAACATTTTAAGGTAAATACGCTGATCGGACTTGGTGTCGAAGAATTCCCTACGGGACTTTTAGCGGCGGGAGCACTGTTACAGTATCTGTATGATACCCAGAAGACAGATCTGGAGCATTTTACCCATATTTATCCCTATCTTACCAGCAAATATATGCTGCTGGACAGTTCCACCAGAAGAAATCTGGAACTGACGGAGACTCTCAGAGAGAAGCAGAAGAGAGGCTCTCTTCTGTGGGTGTTAGATAAGACGAAGACCGCCATGGGCGCCAGACTTCTGCGCAATTACATCGAACAGCCGTTGATCGAAAAGGATGAGATGGAGAAGCGTCTGGATGCCATTCAGGAGCTGAATCAGGATTCCATCTCCAGGGATGAGATCCGCGAATACTTAAATCCCATCTACGATCTGGAACGACTGCTCAGTAAGGTGACTTATAAGACGGCAAATCCCAGAGATCTGATCGCATTTCGGAATTCCCTGCAGATGCTGCCGCCGATTAAGACAGTGCTGTCTGCCTTTGAAAAAGAAGAACTGACGGAAATCAGGGAGCAGATTGACGGCCTGGAGGACATTTATCAGCTGATCGATGAAGCGATCATTGACGAACCGCCCCTGTCCATTCGGGAAGGCGGGATGATCAAGGATCAGTTCGATGAGACCATAGACAGACTGCGCAGCGCCAAGCATGACGGAAAACAATGGCTTGCCCAGCTGGAGGAAGAGGACAGAGAACGTACCGGAATCAAGAATCTGAAGATCAAATATAACAAAGTATTCGGCTATTATTTTGAAGTGACCAATTCCTATAAGAATCTGGTGCCGGAGGACTATATCCGCAAGCAGACCCTGGCAAATGCGGAACGATATACCACACCGCGGTTAAAGGAACTGGAAGACACTATTTTAAATGCGGAGGACAAGTTACAGACACTGGAATACGATGTCTTCTGCAAAATCCGGGATACCATTGCACAGGAACTGGTCCGCATCCAGAACACCGCGAAAGCGATCGCAAAGCTGGATGTGTATGCGTCTTTGTCGTTGGTTTCGGAGCGCAATCATTATGTACGTCCGAAGTTAAATGAAAAGGGTGTTATTGACATCAAGGACGGAAGACACCCTGTGGTGGAACAGATGATCACCAATGATATGTTTATTGCCAATGACACTTATCTGGATAATGGAAGCCACTGTATCAGTGTCATTACCGGCCCCAATATGGCAGGTAAGTCCACATACATGCGTCAGACGGCACTGATCGTACTGATGGCACAGATCGGGTGCTTCGTCCCGGCCAGAACCGCTAATATCGGTATTGTAGACCGGATCTTTACCCGCGTGGGAGCTTCGGATGATCTGGCCAGCGGTCAGTCCACTTTTATGGTGGAGATGAATGAAGTGGCGAATATCTTACGAAATGCCACATCCAAGAGCCTTCTGATTTTAGACGAGATCGGAAGAGGTACTTCCACTTTTGACGGATTGAGCATTGCATGGGCAGTGATCGAACATATCAGCAACCGCAAGCTTTTAGGAGCCAAGACGCTGTTCGCCACCCATTACCATGAGCTGACCGAGCTGGAAGGCAAAATGAATAATGTGAACAACTATTGCATTGCTGTGAAGGAATGTGGCGACGATATCGTGTTCTTACGTAAGATCGTAAAAGGTGGTGCGGACAAGAGCTACGGCATCCAGGTAGCGAAGTTAGCGGGAGTGCCGGACATGGTCATCGACCGTGCCAAGGAGATCGTGGAACAACTGTCGGACAATGATATTACGGAAAAGGTGCAGAGCATTGCTATCGATAATAAAAACGATGGTAAGGCAAAAAAACAGCCCAAATACGATGAGGTGGATCTGGCACAGATGTCTCTGTTCGACACTGTGACGGATGAGGATATTCTGAAGGAACTGATGGAGATCGAGGTGACGACGCTGACCCCATTAGATGCACTGAACACTCTGTACCGGTTACAGAATAAGCTGAAGAACCGTTGGAACGGTTAGATATAAGGGAAAGGCATAGGTAGATATATGGGAATACATGTACTGGACTCCCGGACGATCGACAGGATCGCTGCCGGTGAGGTGGTAGAACGACCTGCCAGCGTGGTGAAGGAGCTGGTGGAAAATGCCATAGATGCCGGTTCCACGGCGATTACGGTAGAGGCAAAGGAAGGCGGTATTGAGTTCATCCGTGTGACGGATAACGGCTGCGGCATTGAACGGGAACAGCTTCCCACGGCGTTTCTGCGTCATGCCACGAGCAAAATCGAAGATGCGGATGACTTGAACCATATTGCAAGCCTTGGCTTCCGCGGTGAGGCTCTATCCAGTATCGCTGCGGTATCCCGTGTGGAGATCATCACCAAGAGAAAAGAGAACCTCACCGGAACCCGCATGGTGTTAGAGGGGGCAAAGGAACAGTCCATCGATGAGATCGGCGCGCCGGACGGTACCACATTCCTCATGAGGAATCTGTTCTTCAACACGCCGGTACGCCGGAAATTTTTAAAACAGCCTGCCACGGAGGGTAGTTATATCACGGATCTGATGGAACATCTGGCACTGTCCAGACCGGATATCTCTTTCAAATTCGTACTGGGGAATCAGACCAGATTCCATACCTCCGGAAACGGTGACCTGCGGGAAGTCATCTACCGGATCTACGGCAGAGAGATCGCCGCACAGCTGGTACCGATCCAGATGGAAGAAAACGGCATTAAGGTAGAGGGGTATCTGGGCAAACCGGTACTGGTGCGTTCCAACCGCAATTTTGAAATCTATTTTATCAACGGTCGTTTTATCCGCAGCGGTGTGATCGCCAAAGCCATTGAAGAAGGTTATAAACAGTATCTGATGCAGCATAAATTTCCGTTGTGCGTGCTGCATATTACGATGGATACGGAGACCGTGGATGTGAACGTACATCCCTCCAAAATGGATGTGAGGTTCTCTGACGGCATGGCATTTGCCAGAATGCTGAGCGAGAAGATAGCAACAACCCTGCGGAACCGGGAAATGATCCCGGATGCTTCCTTAGAGGATGAAAAATCCATTCAGAAAAAGGAGCAGGAAGACAGAAAAGCTTCCTGGAAGGAACACACGCCGGAGGTGTTCGAGAAAAAAAGAGAAGAAAGCTACCGCGTCATGGAGGCTGCCAAATATGAGGCGGTACCGAAAGACCGGAGGGAATTTATACAGAAGCCGATCTGGCAGGAGACACATGCAGGTATACAGACGAGTCTCCGTAAACCGGAACCGGTAAGTGAGCAGACAGAGGTACAATCTATTGCACCTGCGGCAACACCGGAATCGAAAGGGGACGATTTTTTCGTGGAGGCAGCACCGCTGGAGCCAAGGGATGAGACTTCATCAGAGCCTGTTATCTGCCCGGAGACCGCTGAGGTAATCGAACCGAAGGAAGATAGTCTTGCGCTGACACAGCCGGAAGATAAGGAACCTGAGGTGAAGGCTGTTCAGCAGATGAATCTGTTTGAAGAGAAACTGTTATCTGTGCAGAACCGCAGCCGCTACCGTATCATCGGACAGGTCTTCGATACCTACTGGCTGATCCAGTTCGAGGATAAGCTGTTCATCATTGACCAGCATGCCGCCCATGAGAAGGTGAAATACGAGCGCCTGATGAAACAGTTCCACGAAAAGAGCGTGGTCTCCCAGCGCCTGATGCCTCCCATCATTGTCAGCCTGACGGGGCAGGAGGAAAGCGTTCTTCATACTTATGAGGATGCCTTTACACAGCTGGGATTTGAGATCGAAGCCTTCGGCGGCAACGAATATGCCTTGCGCAGTGTCCCGGTGGACCTCTACGGGTGCAGCGAGAGAGAACTGTTTTTAGCGGTGCTGGATGAGCTGTCACAGGAGACCGGCAATCGTGGCAGCTTTCAGGTCATCGAGGAGAAGATCGCATCCATGTCCTGTAAGGCAGCTGTTAAAGGTAACAACCGATTAAGCTTTCAGGAGGCGGAACAGCTGATCGATGAACTTCTGACACTGGATAACCCCTATAACTGTCCCCACGGCAGACCCACCATCATTACCATGACGGAGACTGACCTGGAGAAGAAATTTAAGAGGATCGTATAATGCGTTTACTGATCAAACAACGAGTGTTTTCCTGGACAGATTCTTATGATGTCTATGATGAGAACGAAAATGCAAAATACTTTGTAAAGGCGGAATTTTTCTCCCTGGGACACCAGTTACACATATATGACAGAAATGATCGTGAACTGGGAGTTATCAGGCAGCGGCTGTTTACTCTGCTTCCAGCATTTGAAATCGAAATCGACGGGCAGGTGAAAGGCGAGATCCGCAAACAGTTTTCTTTTTTCAAACCCAGATACGAGATTGATTATAACGGCTGGCGCGTGGACGGAGATTTTCTGGGATGGGATTATGATGTATACAACGGATGCAGCAGTATCATTCATATCTCCAAGGAACTGTTCCATTGGGGAGATACCTACACGATTAACTTTGCTGATCCTAAGGACGAACTGGAAGGGCTGATGTTAGTCATTGCTATCGATGCTGCAAACTGCACCCAGAATAATGGATAATGTGTAAGGAAGAAGAATTATGTCGGTAACACAATCTATAAAAAGACCGTTAGTCGTACTGACCGGTCCCACCGCAGTTGGTAAGACGAAACTGTCCATTGCCCTGGCGAAAACTATAGGTGGGGAGATCCTGTCAGCCGATTCCATGCAGGTATATAAACATATGGATATCGGATCCGCCAAGATCCGCCCTGAGGAAATGCAGGGAGTGCCCCATCATCTGATCGATATATTGGAGCCGTGGGAAGAATTTAATGTGGTGGTATTTCAGAAACGGTGTCTGGAATGCATGGAACAGATCTATGACAGAGGGCATATCCCAATCCTGGTGGGAGGCACCGGGTTCTATATTCAGGCGGTGCTTCGGGGTATTGATTTTACGGAGAACGAAGAGAACACCGAATACCGGGAAAAAATGGAACAGCTTGCGAAAGAAAAGGGACCGGAAGTACTACATGACATGCTCAGAAAAATTGACCCGGTTTCAGCAGAGAACATTCATACAAACAATATCAAGAGAACCATCCGCGCACTGGAATATTATGAACTGACCGGAGAACCCATCTCTGCGCATAATGAAAGGGAAAAAGAGCGCATGAGCCCATACAATTTCAGCTATTTTGTCCTGACGGATGACAGAGAAAATCTGTATGCGCGGATCGAAACCCGTATCGATGAAATGCTGTCGGAAGGACTGGTGGAGGAAGTCAGAAGCCTGAAAAAAATGGGCTGTCACAGAGGAATGGTATCCATGCAGGGACTGGGCTATAAAGAGATCCTGGAGTACCTGGACGGAGAATGCAGCCTGGAGGAAGCGGTGTATACTCTGAAGCGGGACACCAGGCATTTTGCCAAGAGACAGATAACCTGGTTCCGCAGGGAGAACGCAGTTACCTGGCTGGATAAACAGCAATTTGACTATGACGAAGAGAAAATTTTAGAATATATGATAAAGGAATTAGGAGAAAAAGGGATCTATGAAAAACAGCAATAACAGTAATGAAGAAATGTATCTTTCCATGGGGATCAGCAAGACGGTATATGACTATGGATGTGTCATAGAGAAAAGTCTGCGGGAGCGTTTTGACGAGGTGGACCGGAATGCGGAGTATAATCAGTTAAAGGTGGTAAAAGCCATGCAACAGCATCAGGTAAGTGAAGCCTGCCTGCTAGGTACTACCGGCTACGGATATAACGACCTGGGAAGGGATACCTTAGAGGCGGTTTATGCGGCAACGTTCCACACAGAGGATGCTCTGGTGCGTCCCCAGATCACCTGTGGTACCCATGCACTGGCACTGGCTCTGATGAGCAACTTAAGACCCGGAGACGAGCTGCTGTCCCCCGTAGGCAAGCCTTATGATACTTTGGAAGAAGTCATCGGCATCCGCCCGTCTAAGGGGTCTCTGGCAGAATACGGTGTAACCTATCGCCAGGTAGACCTGCTGCCGGACGGAAGCTTTGACTATGATAAGATCCGTGAAAACATTCATGAGAAGACCCATCTGGTAACCATTCAGAGATCCAAGGGATATCAGACCAGACCGACCCTGTCCGTACAGCGGATCGGCGAGCTGATCGCCTTTATCAAAGGCATCAAGCCGGATGTGATCTGTATGGTGGATAACTGCTACGGAGAATTCGTGGAGACGATGGAACCCTCCGATGTGGGTGCGGACATGATCGTGGGATCCCTCATCAAAAACCCCGGTGGCGGACTGGCACCTATTGGCGGTTATATTGCCGGTAAAAAAGAGTGTGTGGAAAATGCTGCATACCGTCTGACATCCCCGGGACTCGGTAAGGAAGTAGGAGCATCTCTTGGCATTCTGAAGGATTTTTATCAGGGATTTTTCCTGGCGCCTACTGTGACGGCGGGTGCATTAAAGGGAGCGATCTTTGCAGCTAATGTCTATGAAAAATTAGGTTTTGCGGTAGTACCGAACGGTACGGAGAGCAGACATGATATTATCCAGGCGATAACGTTTGGACAGCCGGAAGGCGTCATCGGTTTCTGCCAGGGAATTCAGGCAGCGGCTCCGGTAGACAGCCATGTGACACCGGAACCCTGGGATATGCCGGGATATGATGCACAGGTCATCATGGCGGCAGGGGCATTCGTATCCGGATCCTCCATTGAACTGTCCGCAGATGGTCCCATTAAGCCACCCTATGCCGTATATTTTCAGGGTGGACTGACCTGGCAGCATGCCAAGTTCGGCATTTTGAAATCCCTGCAGGCGTTGCTGCAGAAGGGAATCGTGACAGAAGAACAGCTAAGGCAGGCAATGTAGAACATGCCAGAAAATACGAATCCTGTAGAAAAAGCGCAAAATAAAATCCACTAAATTTGTGTACAGAAGAAGCTTTTTGTGATAGTATTAAAAGACGTATGGAAGATGGAGGCTCGCGGGGAGCACCCCATCGGATCCGGAAAGTGTACACGAAAGAAAGAAGAGGAAGTAGTTTGAAGAGAATTAATTGGGTTTTGGTTGTACTGGTGCTGATCGGATTTGTGATCGGCAGATTTATAGGAACTTACTTTGACGGTACCTTTCTGAATTACGGACAAAATTTCGGACTCAGCAGTCCGGTAGAACTGAATCTTGGTTTTATCATTCTTACGTTCGGGCTGGAGTTCAATATTACCATAGCGAGTGTGATCGGTGTGATCATTTCGTTTGTGGTATATCGTTTTATCCGTTAGATATCATACGTCGGAGAAGGCAGAAGGAGACTTATGCCTGTTAAATTGACACAACAAAGTAACATTAACGCACAGCTGCCCTATGAACGATTCCAACAATTCGGACCGGAGAACCTTACGGAGGCGGAACTTCTGGCAGTCATCCTGCGGACAGGAACCAAAGATACTTCCGCAGTGGAGCTGGCAGAAAAGGTCCTAGCACTGGCAAAATATCCCAGGGAGGGACTTTTGGGTCTGCACGATGTAAGCGTGGAGGAATTGACACAGATCCGTGGGATCGGCATAGTGAAAGCAGTGAAATTAAAATGCATCGCTGAATTATCCAATCGTATGAGCCGGGCGAGAGCAAGCACCGGGATCTGCTTTACCCGTGCGGATATGGTGGCGGAATATTTCATGGAGAAGCTGCGACATAAGGATACAGAATGTGTGTATCTGCTCTGCCTGGATGCCAAGGGACAGTTGATCCGGGAGAAAAAGCTGTCGGACGGCTGTGTGAATATGGCTCTGATCTCTCCCAGAGAGATATTTTTAGAAGCATTGAAAGACAAAGCGGTGAATATCATCCTTGTGCATAACCATCCCAGCGGTGATCCGACGCCCAGCAGAGCGGACAGAGAACTTACCGACAACGTGGCTGGAGCGGGAGAACAGATGGATATTCCACTGTTAGACCACATTATTATCGGGGATAACAGGTATACTAGCTTTAAAGAACAAAAATTATTGAGATGATATAAGAAAGGAAAACGACAGTGGCAAACAACGCATTCGGTATCGACCTCGGTACCAACAATATAAAAATCTATAATCGCAATGATGACAACATTATGATCGAGAAGAATATGATTGCCATCGAGAACAAAAATACTTTATTTGCTTACGGAAACTCTGCATTTGAAATGTATGAAAAAGCGCCCAGTAATATTCATATTTCTTATCCGCTTTCCAACGGTGTGATCGCGGATATTAAAAATATGGAGACTTTGGTGAAGTATTTTATCGGAGATCTGCAAAAAGGCAATACCAAGCCTTCCGATTTCTTCATTGCGGTGCCGACGGATGTCACTGAGGTGGAAAAAAGGGCGTTCTACGATCTGGTCAAGGGAGCAAACGTAAAAGCTAAAAAGATCATGGTAGTGGAAAAGGCGGTAGCCGACGGCCTGGGACTGGATATCGATGTGAAAAATTCCCAGGGTGTGCTGGTGGTAAATGTCGGTTACGAGACCACGGAGATCTCCATTCTGTCTTTGGGTGGTATCGTATTAAGCCGTCTGATCAAGGTGGGTGGTATGAAATTTGACGATGCCATCCGTGCCGCAGTCAGAAGAGAATTCTCACTGATCATCGGTGGCAAGACAGCGGAAAATGTAAAGATTGCCCTGAAAGAACTGGAAGAAGAGGGCAAGGGTGCCATCGTATACGGCAGAGATATTGTGACCGGTCTTCCGGTAGAACGTGAGATCCCCACAAAAATGGTGGATGAGTCCCTGGAAGAGCATTTCAATACGATTATCGATAATGTAAAGGTGATTTTGGAGAGAACTCCGCCCGAACTGGCAGCGGATATTTATCGTCACGGCATTTATCTGACCGGCGGCGCATCCCAGGTGAACCATTTAGCTGAGAGACTGGCAACCGGTACCGGACTGCATGTTAATGTAGCAGAGAATCCTCTGACCAGCGTGGCAATGGGACTTGCCAAGATCATCAAGGATGATAACTATAAATCTGTAGCTTACGCAATTGAAGGGATGAGTAAATGAGCCCAGTCGTAAAAAGAAAAGGGGAGAGGTTTACTTTACCGAGTAAATATCTCCTTTTTATTTTAACTATCCTGTGTACTGTAATGATGTTGGTGACCTTCGGGACCAATGTGTTTAACCGCCCGTTTAACCGTGTGGTGGGATATGTGATCGTTCCCTTTGAACAGGGCATCGCTAAGGCGGGAGAATGGCTATCAAACCGTTCGGATGAACTGGTGCAGATCCGCACACTTTTAGCGGAGAACAGTGCCCTGAAGGAGCAGGTGGCATCGCTCACGGAGGAAAACACTCTGCTGCAGCAGGACAAATATGAATTGAATGAATTAAGAGGCTTATTGGAGCTGGATGAGGAATACGGAGATTATAATAAGATCGGAGCCCGGATCATCAGCAGAGATTCCGGCAACTGGTATTCTTCCTTTGTTATTGATAAGGGATCCAATGACGGACTGGCGGACGATATGAATGTTATAGCGGGGGGAGGCCTGGTAGGCCGCATTACTTCTGTGGGCCCGAACTGGTCCAGAGTGACTTCGATCATCTCAGATAATTCCAACGTCAGCGGCATGACACTGGCTACCGGGGATAACCTGATCGTATCGGGAGACCTGCAGCTTATGGCGCAGGGAGTCATTTCCTTTAGCAAACTGGTGGACAGTCAGGATGCGGTTGTGGAGGGAGATAAGGTAGTCACTTCCGATATCAGTGACAAATATCTTCCGAATATCCTGATCGGTTATATCAGCACGATCAATAAGGATACCAACAATCTGACCAAGTCGGGATATTTAACTCCGGTGGTGGATTTTGAACATCTGAGTGAAGTCCTGGTGATCACAGATAAAAAGCAACAGATTCCAAGCGGAGGAAACACGGATGGAAAATAATAGCAGTATCCTGCGAAAAGTGATTGTGACTCTGTTTGTTGTCCTGTGCTTCATTTTACAATGCAGTGTATTTAACAGCCTTGCGCTGGGAGGGATCATTCCCAATCTGATGATCATTCTGACTTCTTCTTTCGGATTTATGAGAGGGGAAAAGGAAGGACTTCTGATCGGTTTTTTCAGCGGGCTGTTATGCGATATCTTTTTTGGCAGTTTTTTAGGTTTCTATGCCATGATCATGATGTACATAGGATTTATAAACGGGAAATTCTGCAGAATCTTTTATCCGGAGGATATTAAATTGCCGTTGGCACTCATTGTGGTGAGCGATATTTCCTATGGACTGTTGTGCTATATTCTGATGTTTCTTCTGAGAGGGCGTTTTCATTTCCCGTATTATTTTACAAGAGTGATCCTGCCGGAAGCACTCTATACCATTGTTGTAACGATCGTGTTGTATCCTCTGATTCTGAAAGTGAACCAGAAGCTGGAGGAAAAGGAAAAAAGGAGCGCACAGAAATTTGTTTCATGAAATAAGAGATCACATCATAAATATTGTGACCAGCAGACTGACCGTACTTACCATAATGTTTTTCTTTTTTGCCGGAGTACTGGTCTATCGCTGTTTTAATCTGCAGATCATCAATGGAGAAGAGTACCTGAATGATTTTATTCTGCAGATTGAGAAGACGAGAGATATTACCAGCACCAGAGGCCGGATCCTGGATCGTAATGGTAATGTACTGGCGGAAAATGAACTGGCTTATTCCGTGAAGATCGAGGATGTATTTGAGTCAAGCCGGAATAAAAATGCCGAGGTGAATGATGTTGTGTACCGACTGATCAAGCTGATTGAGAAAAACGGTGACAGCGTCATCACGGATTTTAAAATTGTCATTGATGAGGATGGGGATTATGTCTATTCTGTAGATGGAACCGCATTGTTGCGTTTCCAGGCGGATGTGCTCGGTTATAAGACGGTAGACAAGCTCTCTGAAGAAGAGAAGGCTATGACAGCCCAGGAACTAATGGAATACTTAAGCCGGGCAAAAGGTTTTGCCATCGGACAGTATGAGGATCCGGAAGATCGTACTTCACCTTTTATTGTCGGAAAAGGTTATACGAAGGAAGAATGGCTGCAGATGGTGACTATCCGGTATGCCATGAATCTGACCTCCTTCCGAAAATATGTGGGAACTACTGTGGCAACGAATGTCAGCGAGAAAACAGTTGCTGTCATTATGGAGAATTCCGATCAGTTAGACGGTGTTTCCATTGTGGAAGATACGGTGAGACATTACATAGACAGCAAGTATTTCGCACATATACTCGGTTATACCGGCAAAATCTCTTCCGATGAACTGACGGATCTGAATGAACAGGTGGTGGCAGAAGGCGGAAACGAGGATGCCTATACCATTAATGATGTCGTAGGAAAAAGTGGCATTGAGTCCTATATGGAGACCACTCTGCAGGGGACCAAGGGCAGTGAAAAAGTGGTGGTAGATAATACCGGTAAGGTAATTACCATCCTGGAGCGGAAAGAGGCCCAGCCGGGAGCGGACGTCTACCTGACCATTGACAAGGATCTTACGGAAGCAGTCTACAATATTGTGGAGCAAAAACTGGCAGGCCTGGTATCCAGCAAGATTATCAATGCCAAAGAGTTTAATCTGCCGGAAAATGCGAAAAGCTCGTCGATTAAGATTCCAATCTATGATGTATATTTTACAATGATCAATAATAATATTCTGGATCGCAAACACTTTGAGGCAGAGGATGCCGGTGAAACGGAACGGGCGGTATATGCGGCATATCTGGAGTACAAGCAGGGTGTCTATGACAAACTGAATTATGAACTGACAGAAGGCGGAACTCCTTATAACAAGCTTTCCAAAGAATATCAGGTATACCAGAGCAATATCGTAAGTCTGTTAAGAGACGACGGCGTGATCATGAAGGAACTTGTAGATGACAATGATGCCACCCAGATCGCATGGGCCAAGGATGAAGTCATCTCGCTGAAGGAATATCTCCAGTATTGCATTGCCATGAACTGGATCGATGTAAGCAGGCTGGATCTGAATGAAAAGTATTCGGATTCTGCGGAGGTGTATAACAAGCTTCAGGAGTATATCATAGAGACAATTGAGCATACTACAGAATTCCAAAAACGGTTTTACAAATATATGCTTTTAAATGATAAGATCACCGGAAGACAGATCTGCATGCTGTTGTGTGAACAACGTGTGGTAGATATTCCCGCAGAGGATGAAGAGGCATTGTATGCCGGTAAAATGTCGGCATATCAATTCATGATGAACCGGATCACCAATCTGGAGATTACGCCGGCACAGCTGGCGCTGGATCCCTGCAATGCTTCGGTGGTCATAACGGATGTCAATACCGGTGATGTGCTGGCCATGGTGTCTTATCCGGGATATGACAATAACAAAATGGCAAATACTGTGGATGCGGAATATTATGCCCGTCTGAACGCGGACAAATCCAGTCCGCAGCTGAATTTTGCCACACAGTATAAGGCGGCACCCGGATCAACCTTCAAGATCGTATCCGCTACGGCGGGACTGATGGAGAACGTGATCAATCTGCAGACCAAGGTGAATTGTGTCGGAACCTTCACTGAGATCACTCCGTCTCCCAGATGTTGGAAGATCTCCGGACATGGGTATGAAAATGTGACTTCAGCGATCAAGGATTCCTGTAACTATTTCTTCTATAATGTGGGTTACCAGCTGGCAACGAGCAGCGGTAGTTACAATGAGGAAGCAGGTTTGGAGACATTGAGCAAATATGCGGATCTATACGGTCTGACCGATAAGTCCGGGGTAGAGATCGGCGAGTATGCGCCGGATGTATCTACCAAGGACCCAGTGCGTTCCGCCATCGGCCAGGGCAGTAACAGTTATACTACGGTAGGTCTGGCCAGATATGTTACCACGATTGCCAACAGCGGAACCTGTTATAATCTGACTTTGTTGGATAAAACAACGGATTCCCGGGGAAATCTTCTGAAAGAATATCATGCGGAAGTGAGAAATCAGATCGATCTGCCGCAGGAGTATTGGAATGCGTTCCATCTGGGAATGCGACAGGTAGTGGAAAATAAGAAATATTTCAGCGATCTGGCGGTAAATGCTGCAGGTAAGACCGGTACGGCAGAGCAGACGGCATCCAGACCCAACCATGCACTTTTCATCTGCTATGCCCCCTATGAAAATCCGGAGATCGCCATCGCAACGAGAATTCCTTTTGGATATTCTTCTGATTATGCAGCACAGTTTACCAGAGATATTATTAAATATTATTACGGACTGGCAGAGGAAGATGATCTGATCACCGGCACCGCAGATTCACTGGATAATGCAGTATCCAACGAGATGTAACTATCCGGAGTCAGGTAAACACGGGCAGATGAACGTCGAATGCTGGCATTCGTAAGAGAATCTGACAGGGTTTATATGACGAAGTAACCACATTCGCAAAAGGAAAGCTTCAAAGAAGCGATTATGCGAATGTGGGACTCCGGATAGATAAATTAAAAAGACAGGTACAAGAAAATGAAAGATGCAGTATTGATCAAAAGCTTTACCAACGGAATCACGCTTTTAATGAGAGAAGATGCTTCCCTGGAGGAAATCCTGCAGGAACTTGCAGTGAAATTCACCGAGGCAAAGAATTTCTTCGGAACGTCCACCATGGCATTGTCCATGGAGGGACGTGAAGTCAGTGAAGTGGAGGAGATTCGTATTCTGGATACCATTCGGGAAAACAGTAATGTCAGGATCGCCTGTATCGTCGGTCATGATGAAGCCACGAACAAAAACTTTATTAAGGCACTCCAGCATATGGAGAAAAAGCTTTCCGGCGGTGATGAGGGGCAGTTCTATAAAGGAACTCTGAAAAACCGTGAAGTGATAGAGACGGAGAACAGCATTGTGGTCCTGGGGGATGTATACCCCGGAAGTGCTGTGATGTCAGGCGGAAATATCATTATTTTAGGAGGACTGTACGGGGAAGCTTATGCGGGCGGAACCGGCAGGGAAGACAGCTATATCGTAGCGCTTGAAATGGAGCCGGAAAGATTAAAAATCGGCGATTTCAAATATAAAACCAATGCGAAACAGTCGAAATGGGGAATACGCCCCAAAGTACAACCGAAAATTGCACACCTGAAGAATGGGAAGATAGTATTTGATCCCCTTACAAAAGAATTACTGGGTTCTTTTTAAAGAATTCAGGGGACGACAAAATCAAACAGGAGGAATCCCATATGGAACAAAATGTTTCCACGGAGAAGAAAAGCTCCGAAGTCATTGTCGTCACTTCAGGAAAAGGCGGTGTAGGTAAGACCACTACATCCGCAAACGTCGGTACAGGTCTTGCGAAGGCAGGCTGTAAAGTCTGTCTCATTGATACGGATATCGGTTTACGTAACCTGGATGTGGTTATGGGTCTGGAGAACCGAATCGTATACAATCTGGTAGATGTAGTGGAGGGAAATTGCCGGATCAAGCAGGCACTGATCCGGGACAAGAGACATCCCGGACTTTATCTGATGCCCTCGGCGCAGACCAGAGATAAAACGGCGGTAACACCAGGACAGATGATCAAAGTGATCGATCATCTCAGAGAACAGTTTGATTATATTATTCTCGATTGCCCGGCGGGGATCGAACAGGGTTTCCAAAATGCCATTGCCGGAGCGGACAGAGCACTGGTAGTCACCACACCGGAAGTCTCGGCAATCCGTGATGCGGATCGGATCATAGGCTTGCTGGAGGCAAACGGTTTTAAACAGATGGATCTGATCATTAACAGACTACGAATGGATATGGTACGCAGGGGAGATATGATGTCCGCGGATGATGTGGTGGATATTCTGGCAATACCTCTCATCGGAATCATTCCGGATGATGAAAATGTGGTCATTGCCACCAATCAGGGCGAACCTTTAGTGGGAACCGATACCCCCGCAGGAAAAGCTTATTTTAATGTGGTCGAACGACTGAGGGGAAGAGAGATTCCCTTTCTGGATTTCGAAAAGGGAGTATCTTTTTGGACGAAAGTAACCGGTATTTTTCGAAAAGCATAGGAAGGGGAAGGATGAATATGAAGCATTTTTTTCGCAGGAAAAGTTCCTGCCAGGTTGCAAAAGACCGTTTGAAGATCCTTCTGATATCGGACCGGGTAAATTGTTCCCCCGAAATGATGGAACTGATCAAGGCGGACATTACCAAAGTGATTTCCAAATACATGAGAATCGATACCGACCATATGGAGATAGAGATACAGGCAAAAGGCGGCAACAAAAGCGGGAGAAATAAATCCCCCAGCCTGATTGCAAATATACCGATTCTTGATCTGCAGAAGACTGCGAAAATACCGTAAGTACATAAGAGAGAAAGGCCGGATAAATGTTTAAGAACTATAGATTGCGGGATTATGATTTTAAATTAATAATACTGGTGCTGGCCCTGTCTGCCGTGGGAATTATGACCATCGGCAGCGCGGAGCCTGCCCAGCAGAGCAGGCAGATGGCAGGAGTTGCTGCCGGCGTGGTGATTATGATCGCCCTTTCTTTTTTTAATTATTCTGTGATACTAAAATTGTACTGGCTGATGTATATCGGCAATCTGGTACTGTTGGGACTGGTCATTATAATGGGTGAGGAAGGCAACGGTGCGCAGAGATGGCTGAAGATCGGCGGACTACAGTTTCAACCTTCAGAACTTGCAAAAATTTTATTGATTTTATTCTTTGCACAGTTTATTATGAAATATAAGGAAAAGCTGAATACTTTTCGTGTGATCGCTTCAATTGCTGTACTGATGGGAGTGCCGTGGATCATGGTACTGAAACAGCCGGCACTGTCTACCAGTATTGTACTGATCTTTATCTTCTGTGTGATCCTGTATGTCGGAGGCATCAGTTATAAGCTTGTCTTCGGAGCATTGGCGGTAGCGATACCGGCGGTGGTGATACTGGTATCTCTGGCGATGCAGCCGGATAGTACCATATTGGAAACTTACCAGAAAAATCGTATCCTTGCCTTTGTAAATCCGGAAGAATATTCCACGGATCTGGCATACCAGCAGCTGAACTCCGTGATGGCAATCGGTTCCGGCGAACTGGATGGCAAGGGATATAAAAACAATGAGATCACATCGGTGAAGAACGGCAATTTCCTGTCGGAAGCGGAAACCGATTTCATATTTGCGGTAATCGGTGAAGAGTTCGGATTTAAGGGAAGTATAGCAGTCATTATTCTTCTGTTGCTTACGGCAATGGAGTGTATTTCCGTAGCAGTAAGGGCTAAGGATGTCGCGGGGACTATTATTGCGGCGGCCATGGGGGGACTGATCGCATTCCAGAGTTTTGTAAACATAGGAGTGGCTACATTTATTCTACCAAATACGGGACTTCCTTTACCGTTTGTAAGTTACGGACTGACATCTTTACTCAGTCTGTATATAGGAATGGGTATTGTACTGAATATTCGACTGCAGGCAAGGAAAAGCTGAGAATAATAGAAGAAAAGAAGGGGTATAGAATATGAACATTGCACTGATCGCACATGATGCCAAAAAGAAATTGATGCAGAACTTTTGCATTGCATATCGTGGAATCCTGAGTAAAAATGAATTATATGCAACCGGTACCACCGGACGACTGATCGAAGAGGTTACGAATCTCAATGTTCACAAATACCTGGCCGGACACTTGGGCGGAGAACAGCAGATTGGCGCACAGATTGAGCATAATGAAATTGATCTGGTAATTTTTTTGCGGGATCCGCTGGCACCGAAGGCACATGAACCGGACGTGAGCAATGTAATGCGTCTCTGTGATATGCATAATATTCCACTGGCAACAAATCTGGCAAGTGCTGAACTGTTGATCAAGTCCTTAGACAGAGGAGATTTAGAGTGGCGTGAAATGTATAAATAGATTTTGCAGAATACGATTTTCCTGCATAGCTGCGTTACTTTGCGTGTTTCTGCTGACAGGCTGCGGCAATATTTCCTATACATTTCCGTACAATGTAAATTCCAATGTCAGTAGCTTTAATGTGCTGGCGGGAACCGGCACCGGGAAAGCAGATGCGTTTGCATCGGATCTCTGTGTGGTTACGGAAGACCGAATGGGGGATGGAAGCGTGGATATGACGCAGGCATCCGCGGCAGTGCTGTTTGATGTGAACAACCGTGAAGTGTTGTATTCCAAAAATGCACATGAAAGATTATATCCGGCCAGCCTTACCAAAGTGATGACTGCACTGGTGGCTCTGAAAAACGCATCCCTGGATACGGTGCTTACAGCTACGGATTCCGTGAAGATCAATGAATCCGGGGCCCAGCTGTGCGGACTGAAGTCCGGAGATACTATGACACTTGATCAGGCATTACATATTCTTTTAATGTATTCGGCCAATGATGCAGCTATGCTGATTGCGGAAAATGTTGGCGGAAGTGTGGATCATTTTGTGGAAATGATGAACGAAGAGGCTATGCGGCTTGGGGCGACTAACACCAGCTTTGCCAATCCCCATGGACTTTCGGATGACAATCATTTTACCACCGCATATGACCTTTACCTGATTTTCAATGAAGCTATCAAATATGATTCTTTTAATGAAATCATTCATATGACTTCTTATCAGACAACCTTCTACGACAAGGACGGCAAGGCAAAAGAGCTTACGGTGAATAATACCAACCGTTTTTTGAAAGGTGACTTCAATGCACCGGAAAATATTACCGTCATCGGCGGTAAAACCGGTACGACCAATGCGGCCGGACATTGCCTGATTCTGCTGTCCAGAGATGTGAACGGCGCACCGTATATATCCGTTATATTGAATTCATCGGCCAGCGATGTCCTATATCCTGAGATGGTACAATTGCTGGAGCAAATCAACAAATAGATGTTGTTTTTTAAGGGTATATAAACTATAATAAAGTAAATAGGTTGCGTGAATTCCTATAAATTTTACGACAGGAGGGTTACACCAATGGTTCAGTTGATTGTAGGCAAAAAGGGTAAGGGCAAGACAAAGCAGCTGTTGGACAAAGTAAACAGCGAGGTAAAGGATATTTCGGGCAGTATCGTATATCTGGACAAAAGTACGAAACATATGTATGAACTGAACAACAAGGTGCGTCTGATCGACGTTTCCCGTTATATGATCGAGAATGCGGACGAATTTTTAGGGTTCGTGTGCGGTATCATTTCTCAGGATCATGATCTGGAACAGATGTATTTTGACAGCTTTCTGAAGATTGCAGCACTGGAAGGCAAAGATATTTCAGCTGTGATTGAGAAGCTGGACAAAATGAGCGATTTCTTCCAGGTAGATTTTATCCTCAGCGTATCGATGGATGAATCCGAATTACCGGAGGCTGTTAAGGATAAGATCATCGTATCTTTGTAAGAAAACGTATTATAATTTTCACGTATGAGAAGCCTCGGATGCCAACCGGGGCTTCTCAAGTGTAAAGGAGGTTTCCTGATGGCAGAACGACAGAATAAAGTAAAAAAATACAGAAAACCTCTGAACCTTAATATCGGCATGCTTATTTTTGGTGCCATTTTTATTTATGTGATCATTTGTGTGATCATGTATTTTCAGACAGATCACATTGTCCGTTATGAAGTAACAGAAGGCTCTCTTGCTACAAATAATATTTACAAAGGAATTGCCATCCGCAAAGAAGAGGTAGTCAGCACGGATACTGCAGGGTATGTGAATTTTTATGCGCGAGAGGGAGAGCGTGTCGCTAAGGGAGATACGGTATATATTGTTGATGAGACCGGACGGCTGAGTCAGGAATTAGAAGATGCCAGCCTTGGGGAAAACACCCTGAGTAATCAGGAACTTTCCGAGTTCCGAAATGAAATTGTGAATTTTATGCATGGGTATGATGATGTTACTTATGAAAGTACCTATGATTTTAAATATTCTTTAAAAAATACGGTATTAAAACTGGCAAATGTAAATATGCTGCAAAGCATAAAAAATGAAAACGGCGGTTCAACAGCCAATATTGTCAATTTTTGCTATGCACCCACCACGGGAATCGTAGCTTATTGGACGGATGGCTATGAAGGCCTGACGGTAGAAGGTGTGACGGAGGCTGTTTTTGATCATAAGGACTACGAGAAAAAACAGATGCTGGGTAATGAACTGATGGCAGTGGGAGATCCAGTGTACAAGCTGTCTACCGATGAGAACTGGTCTGTGGTGATCCCCATAGATGCGGAACGTGGTGCCCAGATCCAGCAGGAAGATTATGTAAAGGTCCGTTTTCTGAAGAACCAGTATGAATCCTGGGGGCAGGCAAAGCTGTTCACCGGAAGTGACGGGAACACTTTTTTGTCTCTTACCTTTACCAATTCTATGGTAACATTTGTATCCGATCGTTTCCTGGATATTGAGCTGATCTTAAACGATGAGACGGGACTGAAGATCCCGAATTCCTCTATTGTGGAGAAAGAATTTTTCCTGATCGACGAAGACTTCGTTTCGATGGATGAAAACACGGGGACCCAGGGTGTCATCAGACAGTGCTATCTGGAAAACGGCAATATATCCAGTGAATTCGTGGAGACGGATGCCTATAGCTATGATGAGACGGAAGGCGTGTATTACATGGATACTTCCGTGCTTAAGGCGGGAGATGTTCTGTATAAGACGGACAGTCAGGATACCTATACGGTGAGCAAACGTGCAACGCTGATCGGCGTGTATAATGTCAACAAGGGATATGCGGATTTCAAACAGATCAATATTCTGTATCAGAATGATGAGTATTCCATTGTGAGGGCAAACACAACCTATGGTCTGAATGTATATGACTATATAGTCCTGGACGGTTCGGCGGTATCGGATGATCAGATCATTACGAATATTAAGAAGACCGGTACCAATAAGGATACTACGGTCAGTGGTGATGATATGGCCCCGGAGAACAGTCCGGTGCCGGAAGGGTAAGATAAGCTGGAAAGGACGGCGGATATTTAAAATGCAGACGACTGAGCAGAGCAAAACACTGGCAAAAAATTATAATGCCGTAAAGGAAAATATAAAAAAAGCCTGCGAACAGGCAGGCAGATCACAAGAGGAAGTTACTCTATTGGCGGTAAGCAAGACAAAGCCGGTGGATATGCTTATGGATGTCTACCATGCGGGTGCCAGGGACTTCGGAGAGAATAAAGTACAGGAACTGGTGGACAAGATACCACAGCTGCCTTCGGATATCAGATGGCACCTGATCGGACACTTACAGCGTAATAAAGTAAAATATATTGTGGACAAGGTCTACCTGATCCACAGTGTGGACAGTCTCAGACTGGCAGAGGAGATCAGCAGGGAAGCTGTGAAGAAACAGGTGGAAGTTAATATTCTGATCGAAGTCAATGTGGCACAGGAAGAGAGCAAGTTTGGTACCACAACAGAAGAGACCGAAAAACTGGTTCGCGATATTTCGTTTTTACCAGGTGTACATATTAAGGGACTTATGACTATCGCTCCTTTTGTTGAAGACCCGGAGGAAAACAGGATATATTTTCGGAAACTTAGGCAATTAGCTGTTGACATCGGAAATAAAAACATTGATAATGTTTCTATGAGCATACTTTCCATGGGAATGACAGGAGATTATACGGTGGCAGTACAGGAAGGTTCTGCAATCGTCAGAGTCGGAACCGGTATTTTCGGAGAGCGAGATTACAGTAAGACGATATAAAGAATATTTTAAGAAGATTTTAATAAAGGAGACTCGTAAACATGGGTGTAATGGATAAGTTTCTGAATTATATGAAACTGAACGATGAAGAAGATGAAGGTTTCTATGATGACGATTATCTGGATGATGAGGAAGAAGTAGAGCCTGTGAAAAAATTCGGCGCTGCCAAGAACAGACAGCAGGCACAGGATGAGGAGGCTCTGGATGATAAGGGAAAGCGTACTTCACAGCCCAAGGTTACTCCGATCCATCGTACCGTTACCAAGAAAATGCCCGGAACCGGCATGGAGGTCTGTGTGATCAAACCTACTTCTGTAGAGGATGCACGGGAGATTACAGAGACACTTCTGGCGAACCGGACAGTGGTACTGAACCTGGAAGGTCTGGATGTGGATATCGCACAGAGAATCATTGATTTTACTTCCGGATCCTGTTTTGCAATCTCAGGTAATTTACAGAAAATATCGCATTATATATTTATCATCACACCGGCAAGCGTAGATATCTCCGGTGATTTCCAGGATATTTTCGGTGGCGCCGGATCCTTTGAAATGCCTATTAACAACGGAATGTCATAAAATGTCATAAACGGATAACTTCCTGCAGCTGGCTGTAGGAAGTTTTTTAAAAGAAAAAGAATGAAAACACAGAAAGAACGGTTTGGAATCAAACCGGAGGGTGAAAATATGGCACAGAGATTACCGGTGCTTTACAACAAAAAGCCTTGCTACGATATTGTATTTCAGCAGTCTTTTGACGGCTTATGGGAAGAACTTCAGGAACTGGGCGCTTCTGAGAAGAAATTATGCATTGTCACAGATTCCAGAGTGGATGAACTGTACGGAGCGCAGGTTGCAGAACTCTTAGAAGGGAAATGCCGCAAAATTGTAAAATATGCATTTCCTGCCGGAGAGGAAAACAAGAATCTGGAGACGGTAAAGGATGTATATCGTTATCTGATCGAAGAGGGCTTTGACAGAAAGGATATGCTGTTGGCACTCGGCGGCGGCGTGACCGGCGATCTGACCGGTTTCGTTGCGGCAACGTATTTAAGAGGCATTGATTTCGTACAGATTCCCACCACATTATTAGCGCAGGTTGATAGTTCCATTGGCGGTAAGACAGGCGTGGATTTTGACAGTTATAAGAATATGGTCGGCGCTTTTAAAATGCCCAGATTGGTATATATGAATCTTTCGGTACTTAAGACACTGGAAGAGAGACAGTTCTATTCCGGTTTTGCGGAAGTTATGAAGTCTGCTCTGATCAAGGATGCTTTATTTTATGAGTGGCTGATCGAGAGCATGTATGAGATCTGCGAGAGAGAGCCTGCCACTTTGGAAGAGATGGTGATCCGTACCTGTTCCATTAAAAAGATGGTGGTAGAGAAGGATCCTACCGAACAGGGAGACAGAGCACTCTTAAATCTGGGTCATACGATCGGACATGCTATTGAAAAGGCTAAAAACTTTGAATTGTACCATGGGGAGTGCGTTGCACTGGGAACCGTGGCGGCTGCTTATATTTCCTGGAAAAAGGAAATGCTCAGCATGGAGGAATTTTATGAGATCCGCGATATGTTCGTACCGTTTTATCTTCCGATCTCCGTGGATGATATTGATCCGCAGGAGATTCTGAAGCTTACCAAATCCGATAAAAAGATGGAAGCCGGTAAGATTAAATTTATTCTACTTAAAAAGATCGGTAAGGCAGTCATTGACAGAACCGTTACAGATGACGAGATTCTGGCTGCGATCGAAGAAATCAATTTTAGTGAAGAGGATGCCCATGAATAAAGAAAAAAAGAGTCGTATTATTATGTTACTTATAGATGTGCTGATCGCGGCGGTACTTTTGGTATTCGATCAATTTACGAAACATCTGGCTGTCGTACATCTGAAGGGGCAGGCGCCCTATGTACTTATTGACGGTGTACTGGAGCTGCAGTATCTGGAGAACAGAGGCTCTGCTTTCGGAATGCTGCAGAACCAGAAAGTGTTTATTCTGTTCGTGGGGATCGTATTCCTGGCAGTGCTTTTGTTTTTCCTGCTCAAGCTTCCCGAACAGAAGAAATTCCGTATTGTTCATATTCTGCTCGCGGTGATCATTGCCGGTGGCATCGGAAATATGATCGACAGATTCCGCCTGGATTATGTGGTGGATTTTATTTCTTTTGTATTGATCAATTACCCGATCTTTAATGTGGCGGATATTTATGTGGTGGTTGCTACGATTGGGCTGTTTATTCTGTTTTTGTTTGTCTATAAGGAAAAGGATCTGGAGTTCCTTAATTTTAAGCAGAACCGTTATCGGGAGATGAAATAATGGAAGAACTCCGATTTGAGATTGCTGAGGACATGGAGGACGAACGGATCGACAAGTGCATCAGCCTGTTGGTGGAGGAACTGTCACGGTCTTTTATTCAGAAGCTGATCAAAGATGGAAATGTTCTGGTCAATGGGAAACCTGTAAAAGGCAGCTTTCGCGTCAAGTGTGAAGATGAGGTGGTGTTTTCCGTTCCGGAATCGGTGGAACCGGACATTGAACCGGAAAATATACCGCTGGATATCCTGTATGAGGATGCGGATCTCATTGTGGTGAACAAACCGAAAGGAATGGTGGTACATCCGGCAGCGGGACATTATACCGGTACACTGGTGAATGCGCTGATGTATCATTGTGGGAATGAGCTGTCGGGAATCAACGGTGTGCTGCGCCCGGGAATTGTGCATCGCATTGACAGAGATACCACAGGATCCGTGATCGCCTGCAAAAATGATAAAGCACACAGATGCATTGCAGAGCAGCTAAAGGAACATTCCATTAACCGGAGATATCGGGCCATCTGTTTCGGGGAACTTAAGCAGGAGGAAGGAACCATAGATCAGCCCATCGGCAGACATCCGAATGACCGGAAGAAGATGGCGGTGAATCCTCAGAACGGAAAACGTGCAGTGACCCATTACCGGGTATTACAGAGATTCAAGGGATATACTTATATAGAGTGCGTATTAGAGACCGGGAGGACCCATCAGATCCGTGTGCATATGGCAAGTATCGGACACCCGCTTTTGGGAGATGAGGTGTATTCCAACCGGAAGAGCCCCTTTAAATTACAGGGACAGACCTTACATGCCAAAACATTGGGATTTATACATCCTACGACCGGAGAATATCTGGAGATCGACGCACCTCTGCCGGAATATTTTGAACATCTTCTGACAGTATTGGCGTGAGAAATGAGGCGTTTATGAATCTGTTTGACATTTTAGGACCTGTGATGGTCGGCCCAAGCAGTTCCCATACTGCGGGAGCCGTCCGGATCGGATATATTTCAGAAAAATTACTTCAGGACCATGTGAGGAAGGCTGAGATCCTTCTGCATGGTTCCTTTGCTACCACGGGAATCGGACACGGTACAGACAAGGCATTGATTGCCGGACTTTTAGGGATGCATCCGGATGATATCCGGATTCCGGCAAGCTTTGATCTGGCCCAAAAGGCCGGAATGGAGTTTACTTTTTCCACGGTTACCCTAAAAGATGCCCATCCGAATACTGCGGTTCTGCGGCTGTCCGGAGAACACGGTCGGAAGATAGAGGTTCAGGCAGCATCCATCGGCGGCGGTCGAATCCTGATCGCAAAATTAGACGGCATCGAAGTGAATTTCACTGCGGAAAAGCCCACACTGATCGTACACAACGTGGATCAGCCCGGACATGTGGCACAGGTGACAGGCATGCTGGCGGAGAGAAATGTCAATATCGCGACCTTGCAGCTGTACCGGGATAAAAGAGGTGGTTATGCAGTTATGGTCATAGAGACGGATCAGGAGGTGCCGCAAGATTCCGTGGAATGGCTGGAGCAACTGAATGGCATCATTAAGGTGACATACATCAATGTGGAGGATTAAGCATGTCTTATCAGTCGTTTGAGCAGGTATTGCAGAAATGTCATACAGAAGAAAAGGAATTCTGGAGGGTGATCTTAGAGGACGATATGGCGGAGCGGAATGTATCCGAAGAGGACAGCATGGAACACATGCGGGCCACCTGGGATGCTATGTTACTTGCGGCAGCCACTTACGAAGGAAATCTGAGCTCTTCCAGTGGGCTTGTGGGCGGTGACGGCAGACGAATGGAGGAATATATCCGTAGTGCCCAGCCCCAGTCGCTGTGTGGAGAGTATGTAGACACCTGTATTGCGGGAGCTTTGCAGATGGGGGAATCCAATGCCTGCATGAAACGTATCGTAGCGGCACCTACGGCGGGAGCCTGTGGAGTATTGCCTGCGGTGTTGGTGCCTTATTTTCAGAAGCGGTGCAAAGATACCGATAAAATCCTGAAAGCCATGTATGTGGCGGCGGGAATCGGGCAGATCATAGCCACCCGTTCTTCCATTAGCGGAGCGGCGGGCGGATGCCAGGCGGAGATTGGAGCGGCCAGTTCCATGGCAGCCGGAGCACTGGTATATCTCCAGGGCGGTGACTGCGCACGAATCGCCACAGCAGCGGCTATGGCCATGAAAAATCTGCTGGGACTGGTGTGTGATCCGGTGGCAGGACTGGTGGAGGTCCCCTGTGTAAAGCGCAATGTGATCGGCACGGTGAATGCTATGTCTTGTGCAGATATGGCTATGGCGGGAATTACAAGCCGTATTCCTCCGGATCAGGTCATGGATGCCATGAAAGAAGTGGGAGATAAAATGGATGCGTCCCTGCGGGAAACAGCACTTGGTGGACTGGCGCGTACGGAAGAAGGCATGAAAATAGCAGAGAAAATGTATTCATCACGCAAAAATTGTTGAATTGCGACTAAAAAATCTGATAATTAGTTGATTTTTTGTTAAATATCACGTATAATAAAACTACAAAAATTGCTAGTTATCAAGTTCAGCAGAAAGTGGGTGTGTGTATGAATACTATTATTACAATTGGACGTCAGTTTGGTTCTGCGGGTCGTGAGATCGGGGAAAAGGTTGCAGAGTATTTCGGAATCAAATGCTATGACAAGGAACTTCTTACAAGAGCTGCACAGGAAAGTGGTTTCTGTGAGGAAATGATTCAGAATCATGATGAGAGACCGACGAATTCCTTCCTGTATAATCTGGTAATGGATACGTATTCCTTTGGCTACAATGCATCCTCTTTTGTAGATATGCCCATCAGCCATAAGGTGTTCCTGGCACAGTTCGATACGATCAAGAAGATTGCCGATGAAGGCCCCTGCGTGATCGTCGGACGCTGTGCGGATTATGCACTGGCAGATTACAAGAACTGCATTAACCTGTTCATCTTCGGTGATGATGATGTGAAGACCAAGCGTATCATGGCCAGATATGATCTGACAGAGGCTAAGGCAAAGGAAATGATCACGAAGAAGGATAAGCAGCGTCAGAGTTATTACAATTATTATTCTTCCAAGAAATGGGGCAGAGCTGACAGCTACGATCTGTGTATCAACAGCAGCATCCTCGGTATTGAAGGAACCGTAAAGCTGATCATTCAGTACGTGGAAGATTTCGAGAAGAAAAACAACGCCGACATTATGGAAAAGTAAGTATTTGAAATTTTGAAATTTTTTCAAAAAATATTACAATTATATCTTGACGAATCAGGGCACCTCATGCTATTATACTACGGTATGCCGCATAACTAGGTATAAGTGTGTTGGATTTTAAGGTCTTACACCACCAAAGTTAGCGAGTAAATAATAGGAGGTGCCTTATTATGTACGCAATTATTGCAACAGGTGGAAAGCAGTACAAAGTTTCTGAGGGTGATGTGATCAAAGTTGAGAAGATCGATGCAGAAGCGGGTAATACTGTTACTTTTGACCAGGTGATCGCAGTAAGTGACAATACCCTCAAGGTTGGTGCTGACGTTGCTAATGCAACTGTTACCGCAACTGTTATGGAGCAGGGTAGAGGTAAGAAGGTTATTGTATACAAGTACAAGAGAAAAACCGGTTACCATAAGAAGAATGGTCATAGACAAGCATACACTCAGGTTAAGATCGAAAAGATTAACGCGTAATCGTTATGACAACTATTATCATTCGTAAGGACCATGAGGGAATCTATCGTGGATTCTACTGCATGGGACATGCAGGATATGCCAAGAAAAGATTATTTGGTACGGAACCGGATATCCTCTGTGCGGCGATTTCCGTACTGGTGCAAAGTACCATTGGATCGCTTTCACAACTGGCGGGCGAAGAACTCAAGCTGACCCAGAACGAGGAGACGGGCTTTATCAAATGTGATTTTCAGGATGTTCTGCAGGACAAATCCGTATTTCTGATGGATTCCATGGTGTTCTCACTACAGAATCTCAGCAGACAGTATGGGAAACAGTATTTGCAAGTAAAAATCGAGGAGGTGTAGACCATGTTTAACTTTAACCTTCAATTTTTTGCACATAAAAAGGGAGTTGGTTCTACCAAGAACGGTAGAGACTCCGAATCCAAGAGATTAGGTGCGAAGAGAGCTGATGGCCAGTTTGTAAAAGCTGGAAATATTCTTTACAGACAGCGCGGTACAAAGATCCATCCCGGTGTCAATGTTGGTATCGGTGGAGATGATACTCTGTTTGCTTTAGTTGATGGCGTTCTCCGTTTCGAGAGAAAGGGCAGAGACAAGAAGCAGGCTTCCGTATATCCTGTAGAGAAATAAGTTGATTTAACCAGGGCTTCAAACATACTGATTGTTTGAAGCCCTTTTAGTCCGTAAAGGATTTTGTCGGAAAGGAGAACAATATGTTTGCTGACAGAGCTAAAATTTACGTAAGAAGCGGTAAAGGCGGAGATGGTCATGTGTCCTTTCGCCGCGAAAAATATGTTCCCAGTGGCGGCCCTGACGGTGGAGACGGTGGTCACGGCGGAGACGTGATCTTTGTTGTGGATGAGGGACTGAATACCCTGATCGATTTCCGGCACATCCGTAAGTACAAGGCCGGAGACGGGGAAGAAGGCGGTAAAAAGAACTGTCGTGGTAAGGACGGAGAAGATATTATCATCAAAGTCCCTGCGGGAACCGTAATCAAAGAAGCACAGAGCGGGCAGGTAATTACGGATATGTCGGGAGACAACAAACGGGTTGTTCTTCTAAAAGGCGGTAAGGGCGGCAACGGTAACCAACATTATGCCACCAGCACCATGCAGGCTCCGAAGTATGCACAGCCGGGACAGGCAGCGCAGGAACTGGAGCTTTTGTTGGAGCTAAAGGTCATCGCCGATGTAGGACTGGTGGGATTCCCCAATGTGGGTAAGTCCACTTTTCTGTCCAGAGTAACCAATGCCAGACCTAAGATTGCCAACTATCATTTCACTACTCTGAATCCCAATTTGGGTGTGGTGGATCTGGAAGGAACCGGTGGTTTCATTATTGCGGATATCCCCGGACTGATCGAAGGTGCTTCCGAAGGCGTGGGACTGGGACATGAGTTCCTGCGCCATATTGAGCGTACCAAGGTGATCATCCATATCGTGGATGCGGCAGGTACGGAAGGCAGAGATCCCATTCAGGATATTTATGCCATCAATAAGGAACTGGAAGCCTATAATCCGGAGATTGCTGCACGCCCCCAGGTCATTGCAGCGAATAAGATCGATGCTATTTACACCGAGGACGGCTCCGACCCCGTGGAGGCGATCCGAGCAGAGTTTGAGCCGAAGGGGATAAAGGTATTCCCTATGTCTGCAGTAACCGGTCAGGGTGTAAAGGAGCTTTTATATGAAGTAAATGAAATGCTTCAGGGAATTGGAGAAGAGACTACGGTCTTCGCACAGGAGTACTTCCCGGATAGCATGACGGGATCTGTAGACGATGCTTATACCGTAACCTATGATGAGGAAGAGGACGAGTATGTAGTAGAAGGACCTAAGATCGAGAAGATGTTAGGTTATACGAATCTGGACAGCGAGAAGGGATTTACCTTCTTCCAGAATTTCCTGAAGGATGCCGGAATCCTGGAAGAATTGGAAAGCTTAGGTATCCAGGAGGGTGATACGGTCCGTATGTATGGTCTGTCCTTTGATTACTATAAGTAAAACACGGAAACGTTTGAGAAAGGAATAAATTATGACGAGCAAACAGAGAGCCTATTTGATGAGTCTGGCAAGCAATCTGAATCCGATTTTCCAGGTGGGAAAATCCAGCCTGACTCCGGAACTTACCGCAGCCATCGGTGAGTCTTTCAACAATAATGAACTGATCAAGATCGGTGTGCTGAAGAATTGTTTCGATGACCCCAGAGCGATCGCTGAGATGGTGGCAGAACGTACCCATTCCCAGGTGGTACAGGTCATCGGCAAAAAAATCGTACTGTATAAGCCGGACAAGGACAAGCCGAAGATCGAACTGCCCCGTTAATCGTTATATTGCAATCGGAATCCGTACAGAGGGATGAAGTATGAGCAGAATAGGCATTATGGGTGGTACCTTTAACCCAATCCACATAGGACATCTGATGCTGGCAGAACAGGCATTGGAGTCGGCACACTTAGACCAGATCTGGATGATACCGACGGGTTGTTCTTATCTGAAGACAAAAGAGGGCATTACGGTTCTGCCCGGGACAGAACGTTATGACATGGTACAGCGTGCTATCGCAGATAACGACAGATTCCGCTGCCTGGACATCGAGATAAAACGTCCCGGAGACTCTTACAGCTATGAGACCATGGAGCAGCTGCACAGAGAATATCCGGAACATATTTTTTATTTCATCTGCGGAGCTGACTGTCTATTTACGATGGAACACTGGAAATGCGCAGACCGCCTGTTTGCTGCCTGTGAGATTATAGCTGCGGTACGGGGAGATGCGGATAGGAAGGGAATGCAGGAGAAGATCAGTCAGTTGGAGGAACATTTTTCTGCGAAGATACAGTTGCTCTCTTTTCGAAGAATTGAGATATCTTCTTCGGAAATCCGTGCAAGAAGATCCGAAGGTCTTTCCGTGCGCTATCTTGTGCCGGAAGCAGTGAGGGAATATATGGAAGAAAAGGGGCTTTACCTGGATGAGTGATATCTTAAAAAAACTGACCAAAGAGATGCAAAAAGTACAGGATCCCAAGCGTTTTACCCATACATTAGGTGTGGAATACACGGCAGCGGCCCTTGCCATGCGATACGGTGAAGATGTGGAGCGAGCACAGATCGCAGGTCTGCTTCATGATTGTGCCAAATGCATGGAAAATGATAAACTTTTGTCTGCCTGCGAAAAGTATCATCTTCCCGCGACGGATGTGGAAAAGCGCAATCCCTATCTTTTACATGCCAGAGTGGGAAGCTATCTGGCGAAAAAGGAATATGAAATCGAAGATCCTGAGATCTTAAGTGCAATTTTGTATCATACTACAGGGCGTCCGGGTATGACTCTTCTGGAGAAGATCATTTTTACTGCAGATTATATTGAACCGGGTCGAAAGCAGGCACCGAACCTTACCCAGATCCGGCACCTGGCATTTACGGATCTGGATGCTGCCGTGACGAAGATTTTAGAGGATACTTTGGAATATCTGAAATCGGGTGATGGTGAGATGGATCCCATGACAGAAGAAACCTATAACTATTATAAGAAAAATGAATCAATAAAATAGAAAGTGTGAGGAGTCAGCATGAGCGAAGAATCCAGAAAAATGGCAAAGCTTGCCGTAGAAGCATTAGATGATAAAAAAGCAGAAGATATTAAAGTAATAGACATCAGTAATGTATCTGTGATCGCAGATTATTTTATTATTGCCGGTGGTAATAATTCCAGTCAGATTCAGGCATTGTGTGATAATGTGGAAGAGAAACTGGGAAGAGCCGGTTTCCCTGCCAGACAGACCGAAGGCTATGAGACAGCCAGCTGGGTACTGTTAGACTTTGGCGATGTGATCGTACATGTCTTTGACAAGGAAAACCGTCTGCTCTATGATCTGGAACGTATCTGGAGAGATGGCGTACAGATTCCCGTAGAGGAACTTTAAGCTTCGCTATCTCCCAGATGGAGAAAGAAGCTGATGAGATAGAGTCCGCTGATTCCCACCAACACATATACAATTCTGGAAAGCCAGGACATGTCACCGAACAGGAAGGCTACAAGATCAAAGCGGAAAAGTCCGATCAGCCCCCAGTTCACGGCACCTATTATGGCTATGGTGAGAGCGGTTCCATCCAAATATTTATTACCCATAAAATCTCCTTATCCTGTCTGTATGGACTTTACTGCTGTAAGTTCCATACAGACATTTTTTTGAAATTTCTATTAAATGATTGTTTCGTAAATAGTCTTTCCCCCGGAATAAAAAATATACTATATTTATATTTAAATATGATTTGATTGATCTATTTTAATGTCAAAAAGCATCAAATTAGAAAAGAAAATCCATTGACAAAGGAAATAGAAGCGAGTAATATACAAAAATAACAATTATACATTGTATATTTGTATACATTGTTAAAAAGGAGGAAGATATTATGAAGAAATTTAACAAGTTTTTAAGTGTTGCCGTAGCATCTGCTATGGTAATGGCTATGGCTGGCTGTGGTAATACAGACAATGGTTCTGCAGCAACCGGTACAAACGCAGCAACGGAGAATGCAGCAGCATCCGACAGTGCAGCATCCGGCAGCGTATTTAAGATCGGTGGTATCGGACCTACTACCGGTGGCGCAGCAGTTTATGGACTGGCTGTACAGCACGGTGCAGAGATTGCAGTAGAAGAGATCAATGCAGCAGGCGGTATTAACGGTTATCAGGTAGAATTCAAGTTCCAGGATGATGAGGCAGATGCTGAGAAATCCGTAAATGCTTATAATGCATTAAAGGACTGGGGCGCTCAGATCATTGATGGTTCTACCACCAGTGGTGCATGTATTGCAGTTACCGACAAGACCAAAGAGGACAATATGTTCCAGATCACTCCTTCCGGTTCAGCAGTAGAATGTGTTCAGTATGATAACAACTTCCGCGTATGCTTCTCCGATCCTAACCAGGGTCTTGCATCCGCACAGTATGTTGGTGAGAATGGTCTGGCTGAGAAGATTGCCGTTATTTATGACAGCTCCGATGTATATTCTTCCGGTATTTACGAGAAGTTTGCAAAAGAAGCTGAGAATCAGCCGTTTGAAATCGTAGCAGCAGAAGCTTTTACCGCTGATAACAAGACTGATTTCTCCGTACAGTTACAGAAGGCAAAGGATGCCGGAGCAGACATGGTATTCCTTCCTATTTATTATCAGGAATCCGCACTTATCCTGACACAGGCAGCTGCTATGGGTTATGCTCCCAAGTGGTTCTCATGTGATGGCATGGATGGTATTCTCGGTGGTGTAGATAACTTTGATGTATCTCTGACCGAAGGCGTTATGCTGTTAACTCCTTTCGCAGCTGATGCAACCGATGATCTGACCCAGTCTTTCGTAACTAAGTATAAGGAAAAATACGGTGAGACTCCCAACCAGTTCGCAGCAGACAGCTATGATGCTATCTATGTGATCAAGGCTGCTATCGAGAAGAGCGGTGTTACTCCTGATATGAGTGTTTCTGATATTTGTGATGGTATGAAGGCTGCCATGACAGAGATCACTGTAGATGGTCTGACCGGTAACGGCATGACCTGGACCGCAGACGGTGAGGCTAACAAGGCTCCTAAGGCTGTTGTGATCGAGAATGGTGCTTACAAGGCTATGTAATTTTGCTGACAAAGTTTCCAAAGAGGGTTGCCGCAGGGTAGCCCTCTTTGCTTAATGTCAGAGATTTTGCAATAATAAGGAGCAGTTGTTTTTCCCGGTATGTTCTGCTATACTTTATTCTAGTTATACTTTTTTTATACGATAATTTGTGCATTCGCATGAATGGAGGTAGTTCACATGAGTTTTATCAGTTATCTGATCAACGGTATCAGCCTTGGAAGTGTCTATGCGCTGATCGCATTAGGTTATACCATGGTATATGGTATTGCTAAAATGCTGAATTTCGCACATGGTGATGTTATTATGGTCGGTGCATTTATTACTTATACAATGTGCAGTACCATGGGGCTTTCTCCTGTGATTGGTGTTCTGGCAGCTGTTGTTGCTTGTACTCTGCTTGGAATGGCTATTGAAAAGGTAGCCTACAAGCCTTTGAGAAAGGCAGCTTCTCCTTTGGCGGTACTGATCACTGCCATTGGTGTCAGCTATCTGCTGCAGAATGTGGCACTTTTGATCTTTGGCGCCAATGCGAAGGCATTTACTTCAGTAGTATCTGTTCCGGCACTGAAGCTGGCAGACGGACAGATCAATATTACCGGAGAGACGATCGTGACGATTGTTTCCTGTCTGATCATTATGGCCGGTCTGATGCTATTTATTAATAAGACGAAAGCAGGTCAGGCTATGCTGGCAGTATCCGAGGATAAGGGAGCAGCACAGCTGATGGGAATTAATGTGGACGGAACCATTGCGCTTACCTTTGCGATCGGATCCGGTCTGGCTGCAGTGGCAGGTGTGCTGTTATGCTCTGCATATCCTTCCCTGACACCCTATACCGGTTCCATGCCGGGTATCAAAGCTTTCGTAGCTGCTGTATTCGGTGGTATCGGATCCATCCCCGGTGCTTTGGTCGGCGGTATTCTGCTCGGTATTATTGAAATCTTCGGCAAAGCCTACATATCTTCCCAGATGGCAGATGCTATTGTGTTTGCGGTATTGATTGTTGTACTTTTGGTAAAACCTGCCGGACTGTTTGGCAAAAATATTCAGGAAAAAGTATAAGGGAAGAGGCAGGTGAATAATATGAAGAAATTATCGAATAAGAAAATGAATAAAACCTTCCGTGATAACCTTATTACTTACGGAATGGTGATCGTTGCCTATGTGATCATGCAGATCCTTGTATCTGCAGGAGTGGTAAGCAGTCTGCTTCAGGGCTTATTGGTTCCTCTATGTACTTATGCGATTCTGGCGGTATCTCTGAACCTTACGGTAGGCATCCTGGGAGAGTTGAGCCTTGGTCATGCCGGATTTATGTGTATCGGTGCTTTTACCAGTGCCTTTTTCTCCAAAGTCATGGAAAATACCGCAATGCCTTCCGGACTTCGCTTTTTCATCGCGTTATTGATCGGCGCTGTATTTGCAGGTGTTTTCGGCCTGCTGATCGGCATTCCCGTACTTCGCCTGAAGGGTGACTATCTTGCCATCGTAACGCTGGCATTTGGCGAGATCATTAAGAATCTGGTCAATATTCTGTTTGTGGGACTGGATGAGAATGGTTTCCACATTTCTTTTACCAACACTATGGATCTGAATATGGCAGAGGACGGGCAGGTCATTATTAAAGGTGCGCAGGGTATCACCGGAACTCCTCATGACTCCAATTTTACCATTGGTATTGTGTTATTACTGGTTACACTGTTCATTGTATTGAACCTGATCCATTCCAGAGACGGTCGTGCGATCATGGCTATTCGTGATAATACCATTGCAGCGGAATCCGTGGGAATTCATATTACCAAATATAAGCTGATGGCTTTCTCAATCTCCGCAGCTCTCGCAGGCGTGGCAGGAGTATTGTATGCACACAATCTGTCTACCCTCACAGCACTGCCTAAGAACTTTGGATACAATATGTCTATTATGATTTTGGTGTTCGTTGTACTGGGCGGTATCGGTAACATCCGCGGTTCCATTATTGCTTCTGTAATTCTGACGTTATTGCCGGAACTTTTACGTGGACTGAACGATTATCGTATGTTGATCTATTCCATCGTACTGATCGTTATGATGCTGTTTAACTGGGCTCCGAAATGTATTGAATGGAGAGAGAAAGTAGCAGCCGGATTTAAGAGTAAGAAGTCTGTGAAAAAGGAGGCTGAATAATCATGGCATTATTAGAGGCAAAAAAATTAGGCATTTCTTTTGGCGGACTTCGTGCGGTAGATGATTTTAATATCAGTATTGAAAAAGGTGCACTGTATGGACTGATCGGTCCCAATGGTGCCGGAAAAACCACCGTATTTAATCTGCTGACCGGCGTATATAAACCCACAGAGGGAATTATTACTCTGGATGGCAAGGATATCACCGGCAAAAAGACTATCGACATCAACCAGGCGGGTATCGCAAGAACCTTCCAGAATATCCGGCTTTTCAAGGATCTGTCCGTAATCGATAATGTAAAAGTAGGACTGCACAACCATATGGGTTACAGTACCATTACGGGAATTTTACGTCTGCCCCAATATTATAAAGTAGAAAAGCAGATGACGGAGGAAGCCATGGAGCTTCTGAAGGTATTCGGACTGGAAGCGGAAGCAGATACACTGGCTGATAATCTTCCCTACGGTAAACAGAGAAAGTTAGAGATTACCAGAGCACTGGCTACCAAACCGAAGCTTCTTCTGTTAGATGAGCCTGCTGCAGGTATGAATCCCAACGAGACGCAGGAACTGATGGATACCATTCGTTTTGTCAGAGAGCATTTTGATATGACGATCCTTCTGATCGAGCATGACATGAAACTGGTAAGCGGAATCTGTGAGGAACTTACGGTGTTGAATTTCGGTCGTGTGCTGTGTCAGGGTAAGACCAGTGATGTGCTGAACAATCCGGAAGTCATCAAGGCTTATCTGGGCGAATAGGAGGATAGATGGCTATGGCAATGTTAGAGGTAAATGATATCAAAGTATATTACGGCATGATACAGGCCATAAAGGGTGTGTCCTTCCATGTAGATGAGGGTGAGGTCATTGCACTGATCGGCGCCAACGGTGCCGGTAAGACGACAATCCTGCATACCGTATCCGGACTGCTGACGCCGAAGGAAGGTTCCATTACTTTTGAAGGTCAGGATCTGGTTAAGATCCCCGGACACAAGATCGTATCCATGGGTATGGCGCATGTACCGGAGGGAAGACGAGTATTTGCACAGCTTTCCGTATTACAGAATCTGATGATGGGTGCTTACACCAGAAAAGATAAAGAAGAGATCGCTCAGACCTTAGAGACAGTATTTGATCGTTTTCCCCGTTTAAAAGAACGTCAGAACCAGATGGCAGGAACCTTAAGCGGTGGCGAACAGCAGATGCTGGCAATGGGCAGAGCCTTGATGTCTCATCCCAAGATCATTTTAATGGATGAACCGTCCATGGGATTGTCTCCGATCTTCGTAAATGAGATCTTTGATATTATCCAGGAGGTAAGCAAGAGCGGTACTACGGTTCTGTTAGTAGAGCAGAATGCGAAGAAGGCATTGTCCATCGCAGACAGAGCGTATGTATTAGAGACCGGTAAGATCGTTTTGGAAGGCAAAGCAAGTGACCTTCTGAATAATGATTCCATTAAGAAAGCATATCTGGGTGAATAACCCTTGGTGTAAGTCGCTGCGGGTGGAAGCAGCAGAGACAGAAAGGTATGGTGATTGGAATGAATAATGTAGTTATTACCATTGCAAGACAGTATGGAAGCGGAGGAAGAACCATCGGCGAGATGCTGGCAAAGAAGCTGAATGTCCATTATTATGACAAAGAACTGATGAAGCTTGCCAGCGATGACAGCGGAATCAATGAGGCTCTGTTCGTGAATGCGGACGAAAAAGTGAAAAACACCAGTCTGTTTCATATTGCCAGAAAAGAATATCACGGAGAACTGATCCCTCCGGAAAGCGATGATTTCACATCTACAGATAACCTGTTTAACTATCAGGCGAAGATCATCCGTGACCTGGCAAAGGAGGAATCCTGCGTCATTATCGGTCGTTGTGCGGATTATGTGTTGAAGGATTACCCAAATGTCCTCAGCGTATTTATTCATGCCCCGAAGGAATATTGTCTGGAAGGCGCAGCGAAGAAGCATAGCATGAGCCCGAAGGAATTGGAGCGCTTTATCAACAAGACGGATAAGCACCGTGCGGAGTACTATAAGTATCATACCGGACGGGAATGGACAGATGCAAGAAATTACGATCTCTGTCTGGACAGCTCTAAGCTGGGATATGAGAGATGCGTAGATGAGATTATTTCTTATATGAAGGTAAGATTCCCAGAGAACTAAATGTAAAATATAGTTAAAAACAGCCTGCAGCAAATCACGCTGCAGGCTGTTTTGCTATCTGTAAAAGCGGAATACACCGAACACAGTGCCAAGGATCTGGCAGTCATCGACGATGATGGGATCCATGGTGTCGTTCTCCGGCTGGAGACGGATATGTCCCTTCTCCTTGTAGAATGTCTTGACCGTAGCGGAATCATCAATCAAAGCTACGACAATCTCGCCGTTATGTGCTGTGTTCTGAGCATGTACGAAGACACGGTCGCCGTTAAAAATACCGGCATTGATCATGGATTCTCCACGAACATTCAGAATGAAGGAATCTCCCTTGGGAACTACATCGGCGGGAACGGGGAAGTAGTCCTGAATATTCTCCTCAGCGAGGATCGGCTGTCCGGCAGCAACATTGCCGATGACAGGGAGGCTTACCATCTCGGTACGTACCATCTGGAAACTGTCATCACAGATCTCAATGGCACGGGGCTTGGTCGGGTCTCTGCGGATGTAGCCGTTCTTCTCCAGAGTCTCTAAATGAGAATGCACGGAAGAAGTAGACTTTAGATTCACCGTCTCACAGATCTCACGGACGGTAGGGGGATAACCTCTCTTCAAAATTTCATCCTTGATATAATCTAATATTTCCTGCTGCTTGGCAGTGATCTTTCCATAACCCATAAATGACCTCCGATAAATGCTGGTTCTTGTTGTTAATTTATATAATGATTATAGCATAGCAAAAATTAAAAAGCAAACATATATTCCAAAAATATGTTCGATTTTTGACTTGACATCAGAATACATGTTCGATATAATACAAACATAAAGAACAAATGTTCCCGAACACGTTTTCTTATATGAGGTGAAATGCGTTATGAGAGTACAGAAGAGTGTATACTATATGACAGACAGAGAGTTAAGAATATATAAGAGACAGCTGAGACGGAGACGTCAGCTGCAGCGCAGAATAGTTACCATGCTTGCTACCATCTGTGTGATTGCATTCTGTGCAGTGTCCTATCACGGAATCCGTTCCCTGGCAAGCTCCGGAGAAGATCAGCTGAAGTTCAAATATTATACACAGGTAACCGTTGCCTACGGAGAGACCTTGTGGGATCTGTCCGATGATTACATCGATTATGATGAATATAAGAATAAGAAAGAATATATTGCAGAAGTACAGAGTATTAATCATCTGGCGGAAGAAGACTCGATCAGAGCCGGACAGACTCTGATCGTACCTTATTATTCCTATGATTTTGTGAAGTAATTAGCGTGAAAAATAAGCATGATAGCTTATTTTTCACACGGCTATTAGTTGTCCGGATGCTCCGAATGTCTGTCAGAGTGTTCCCGCAGATGAAAGGCATTAGCTGCCTGCTTACGGCGTTGTTCTTCCAACGCTGCGTAGTGTTTTCTTGTGGTATTGACATCCTTATGTCCCAGAACATCCGCTACCAGATAGATATCGCCGGTCTCTTTATATAGTTCGGTACCGTATGTACTGCGTAGTTTATGGGGCGTGATTTTCTTCAGGGTGGTAACGCGGGAAGCGTATTTTTTTACCAGATTCTCTACGGAACGGACTGCCATACGACGATTCTGTAAGGACAAAAACAATGCATTTTCATGTCCCTCCGCGGGGATGATATGTTCCCGCTGTTCCAGATAGTCGAGCAGAGCGGTTTCTACTTCATCTCCGAAGTAGACGATTGCCTCATACCCACCTTTTCTCCGGATCTTGATGCCACCGTTATCGAAATCCACATCGTTAATATCCAGTCCCACACATTCCGATACACGAATACCGGTTCCCAATAAAAGGGTCAGAAGCGCTACATCGCGAAGCTTTGTTTTCTTATGATATTCCAGTTCTTTTTTGGTCAGTTTGGTGCCGTCCTCCACCTGGTCCAGCAGAATCGCCACTTCGTTGGGTTCTAACCGGATGATTTCTTTTTCGTGGCGTTTCGGCAGAGGAACCAGTGCCGCGGTATTTTTTTCAATGCGTTCACTCTGAAAATAGTAATTATAGAAACTCCGAAGAGCGGCAAGTTTTCTTGCCTTGCCGCGTTCCTCGTTGGTGATATCTTTTCCATCCTTCTGATACAGGCTCATATAGTCCAGATATTCTTCGATATCCGTCCGTTGTACCATATCCAGAACGGACAAAGGCAGCTCGGTAATCTCTCTTTTTTTACAAAAGCTGTTCGTCTCATGAAGAAATTCAAAAAAGAGACGAATGTCATAAGCGTAGGCAAGCCTGGTTCTGGTGGATGTATAGGGTTCAATCCCACGAAAGAAATCCCTGCAGAACGGTGGAAGCGTATCCAGTACCTTACGAAGCTTCAGAATATTGTTCTTATTTTGTTCATCGTGGTAATTTTCTTCTTTAATGACTGCCAAAGTAACCGGTCCATCCTTCCATATTTCCTTTTTGAATTGCCGTAAATATACGATCCTTGACACCTGGATTCTCTCTGTTAAGCTTCCCAAGTAGTTCTTTGACATATTCTCGCCTGGTATGTCCGTCGGCGGGACAGGGACTTTTTACGACAGGAATCTGATATTTGTGCACAAAGCCGATGACTTCCGATTCCCTCATGTAGATCAGAGGTCTTATCACGGTCAAGTCTGTTTTATCCAGATGAGTTACCGGAGAGAATGTATGCAGACGACCCTCATAGAAGAGGGACAGCATCATAGTCTCCACCACGTCATCTTCATGGTGTGCGTATGCAATCTTGTTACATCCAGCCGCCTTGATGGCATCGTTCAGAGCACCTTTTCGCATTTTGGCACATAGGGAACAGGGATTGTCTTCCTTACGATCTTCAAATACGATTTGGGCAATAGAAGTATCCACTATGGTATAAGGGATGTTTCTGTCAGCACAAAGAGTACGGATTTCATCCAGATTCAGATTGAGAAATCCAAGATCGACTGTTACTGCAATAAGCGTAAAATGCTTCGGATAAAACTTGCTGAGTTCATATAAAGCCAGCAGGAGAGTAAGGCTGTCCTTACCGCCGGAGATTCCCACTGCGATCCGGTCACCTTCTTCGATCATATGATAATCATCCACAGCCTGTCTGACACGGCTCAATACTTTTTGTAATGTCATTGTTATCTCCATTCTTTTACTGGTATCTATTTTATACTGCCGGGAATTCTTTTTCAACAAAAACGACAGATTTCTTCTTGTGGTGAGTGCAAAACCATAGTATATTAAAAGAGATAAGATTTTATGAAGAAAGGTGTAGTTAAATGAAATACGACTTTAAAAACAATAAGTATTTTCGTTGGGGTCTGACCGCATTTCTGACCATTGCAGCCAGTATCTGTTTCTATTATCTGTTATTCCATGGGAACAGTATCAAAACAGGATTCCATACGATCACAGGAATTCTTATGCCCGTGTTATATGGTCTGGTGACAGCATATCTGTTGACTCCGGTATTGAATTATATAGAGACAAAGCTGTTATTCCCTTTGTGCCGGAAGCTGAAGGTGAAGGAAAATAAGAAGCGCAATTCCATTGTCCGTGGAATCGGCATTCTGATCACAGCATTTTTGTTTATTGCCCTGATCTACAGTCTGGTTGCCATGATGCTTTCTCAGATCGTTCCCAGTATTGTAAACATTGCATCTAATTTTGATACCTATATCAGCAACTTTACAAAATGGATCAGTAAGATCATGGATGATAATCCGGACTTGGGCCGTCAGATTACTTTACTGATCGATAAATATTCCGTAGAGCTGGAGAATTGGCTAAATGACACAGTACTGACCAAGACCAGTCAGGTGATCATGACAGTATCCTTAAGTGTGATAAATATTCTGAAAGGTCTGTGGGATTTTATTATAGGATTTGTTATTTCTATTTATGTTCTGGCAAGCAAGGAAAAGTTTGCCGGACAGGCAAAGAAAATGGCATATGCTTTCTTTGAACAGAAGTCCGCCAACCGACTGATCAAAAGTTTTCGTTTTACTCACAATACTTTTATCGGATTCATTGGTGGTAAAATCGTAGATTCCTTTATTATCGGATGTCTCTGCTTTATCGGAACCACCTTACTTCAGACTCCTTATGCAGCTCTGGTCAGTGTAATCGTAGGTGTAACGAATATTATTCCTTTCTTTGGTCCTTATCTTGGAGCGATTCCCAGTGCTATTCTGATCCTGGTGGTCGACCCGATGCATCCGCTAAACTGTGTTTATTTTGTGCTGTTTATTCTGGTATTACAGCAGTTTGACGGGAATTTCTTAGGCCCCAAGATTCTTGGTGATTCCACAGGACTTACGGGATTTTGGGTTATTTTTGCGATCACGGTATTCGGAGGATTATTTGGAATCCTTGGTATGATCGTCGGCGTGCCCTTTTTTGCGGTAATTTATGCGGCGATTAAGGCAGTAGTCAATACCTTCCTTCGAAAAAAGGATCTGCCGGTAGAGACTGTAAAGTACTCTTATCTGAAGAATATTGATGAGGAAGGATTCCATCAGCTGGATTCCAGGCTGCAAAGGGATCATGAGATCAAAGATCAAGCTGATTTCGAGCAGAATAAAAAAGATCAAGAAGAGAAAAACGTAGGAGAGAAGTAGACAGATGCGATTTGTAATACAGCGGGTACAGCATGCAGAGGTAAAGGTAGACGGTGAGGTAACCGGCAGCATCGGCAAAGGCTTTCTGGTGCTGATCGGTGTGGCTGAGACAGACACCAGGGAAATTGCCGATAAAATGATTAAAAAGCTTCTTGGTCTGCGGATCTTTGAAGATGCCCAGGGTAAGACCAATCTGGATCTGCATGCCGTAGACGGTGAATTGTTGCTGGTATCACAATTTACACTGTACGCAGATTGCAAAAAAGGAAATCGTCCGTCCTTTATCAACGCCGGTAAACCGGATATGGCGAATGAGCTGTATGAATATATTATAAGTAAATGCCGTGAAGACATTCCCAAAGTAGAAAAAGGAATCTTTGGAGCTGATATGAAAGTGTCCCTGCTAAATGACGGCCCATTCACCATATTGCTGGATTCCACGGAAATCTGCTAAAACAGCCAAAACAAGCTTTAAGAATCGTTGCAGAGTCTTTTTTTATAGAACTATTCGTTAAACTTGTCTTTTGCGCATAGTTGGTTCGGTGCCATCTGTCCCAGTAAGGGCTGGCTTGTTCCGTCAAAATTTTACAGAAGTTGTATTTTTACACCGCTTTTTACAATATCCTTGTAAAAATTTTATCCAGTAAGCATCAGTGTTTGAAACCACTTTTTACACTTTACAGAAGTTGCCTAGGGGTAATACTAACCCTAGGCAAGCTGCGCAGCCATATTTTTGTTACAGAAGTTGTGTTGTAACAGGGGTTTGTTACACTGTGTTGTAACAGCGCAATCCCAGTAAATACAAGGGGTGTAGCCATTCTGCGACACGTTACAGAAGTTCCCTAGAGGTAATACTAACTCTAGGGAACGTATTTTTATATATTTATGCTTCCGTCTTACCTTGACAGCATGAACCCAGAGCCGAGCCTTGAGCGCCCGAGGGCGTGCCCCACTTCGTTTACGGGCACTGCCCCACGAACGCAGGCTACCACGGCTCTCCCTACTGTCAAGGCACGCTTGCGCTTGCGACGTCGCATTGTTGACTTTTTTTATGGCATAAGCTATATTTATTTTACTGGGAGACAGAACAGAGAGAAGAAAGACACCAAACCTGGGGTGTTAATCTTCTCTCTGTTCGCGTTAAAAGGCTTGTAAGGGGCTTTTATCCGTTTCCGAAAGGGAAACCTTAGCTTCACCGTGGAAGGCACCCCTAAAGGGGTTCAGAAGCGTTACGCACGGTTCCCCAATCTGCTCTATGGCTTATCATGTCACCAACTATGTTTCAGGTTCTCACCCGCAAAAGACGTATTTTTCGCACAGTTGCTAAAAGCTCACGGGGAAGTAAATTCCCCTGGCGCATCAACTCTGTTCGTCCTTGATAGATCAGATATATGATTTATGACTGTCACCCTTTGATCCCATAGTTCGGATTGAGTAACAGTCACTACTGGCGGTAATATCTGCCTATCTGCGTCCTCACGACGGTCTGCGCTTGGTATCCCATACCAATGCTCAACGTGCGAAAAATAGAGCCCCTTTTGCGCATAGTTGGTTCGGTGCCATCTGTCCCAGTAAGGGCTGGCTTGTTCCGTCAAAATTTTACAGAAGTTGTATTTTTACACCGCTTTTTACAATATCCTTGTAAAAATTTTATCCAGTAAGCATCAGTGTTTGAAACCACTTTTTACACTTTACAGAAGTTGCCTAGGGGTAATACTAACCCTAGGCAAGCTGCGCAGCCATATTTTTGTTACAGAAGTTGTGTTGTAACAGGGGTTTGTTACACTGTGTTGTAACAGCGCAATCCCAGTAAATACAAGGGGTGTAGCCATTCTGCGACACGTTACAGAAGTTCCCTAGAGGTAATACTAACTCTAGGGAACGTATTTTTATATATTTATGCTTCCGTCTTACCTTGACAGCATGAACCCAGAGCCGAGCCTTGAGCGCCCGAGGGCGTGCCCCACTTCGTTTACGGGCACTGCCCCACGAACGCAGGCTACCACGGCTCTCCCTACTGTCAAGGCACGCTTGCGCTTGCGACGTCGCATTGTTGACTTTTTTTATGGCATAAGCTATATTTATTTTACTGGGAGACAGAACAGAGAGAAGAAAGACACCAAACCTGGGGTGTTAATCTTCTCTCTGTTCGCGTTAAAAGGCTTGTAAGGGGCTTTTATCCGTTTCCGAAAGGGAAACCTTAGCTTCACCGTGGAAGGCACCCCTAAAGGGGTTCAGAAGCGTTACGCACGGTTCCCCAATCTGCTCTATGGCTTATCATGTCACCAACTATGTTTCAGGTTCTCACCCGCAAAAGACGTATTTTTCGCACAGTTGCTAAAAGCTCACGGGGAAGTAAATTCCCCTGGCGCATCAACTCTGTTCGTCCTTGATAGATCAGATATATGATTTATGACTGTCACCCTTTGATCCCATAGTTCGGATTGAGTAACAGTCACTACTGGCGGTAATATCTGCCTATCTGCGTCCTCACGACGGTCTGCGCTTGGTATCCCATACCAATGCTCAACGTGCGAAAAATAGAGCCCCTTTTGCGCATAGTTGGTTCTGCATCCTCATCTATTTGACACCTGACCTGGCAACTCCTCGACAAACTTGAATTTATCGAAGAGCATCCCCTAATTGAAACAAGCCACTACGGATACTTTCTCCAGCTCCACCAATAGCCTGCGCTATAATGATTGCGGCAACTATAATTGCCATTGCGACAATAATCTTTCCAATCAAATATTGATATTCCTTCATTTTGATTACCTCCATCTACAAGTATCGATTTTCTCAATTCTCCAAACTTGAAGTTAACTCACACTTCCTTAGTATTCCTACAACTGAATTTTATAATATAAGTAATCTCCCGAAAAAGCTGCCTCATCATTATTTTCTTTTTTATCATATAAAACAAATCCTACACTTTCGTAATTTTTCGGTGCTATTAGATTACTATTTGTCCACACTCGTATCTCCTTTAATCCTTCATATTCTTTTATTCGTCGAACAGCCTCACTTAACTGAGCTTTCCCAAATCCTTTTCCTTTATATTTTGTTTTTATACCATTATGTCCTATTTCTACATATTCAGGTCTGTTTCTCGGGTCCCAACATATGAATCCTATAGGTTCGCCTTTATAACAAGTTATAAATCCATATTTGTCAGCAATATCTGGATTATCAAAGAAAAATGCATCCGATTGTTTCCAATTTTCGTCCCAACAAATAGCGCATCTTTCATCAAATGAATATGCGTCTTTAAGAATTTCGTACATAATACCCCTATTGTAATCAGTAAACTTTCTAAATTCAATATCCATATCATCCTCCACAAATCCCGATTTCTCAGTTTCAAAAACTGGAATTTAGCGATTTCTTTTTCCGGTATTCTCTGTCCCACGGATTTCCTC